>ENA-OQIS01000026-OQIS01000026.1-human-gut-metagenome-genome-assembly--contig:-NODE-26-length-55496-cov-6.936011_pt1 | contig 55496 bp, 40 predicted proteins | sample MGYA00242589_ERZ504754 | MGnify/ENA primary metagenome ERZ504754 (study PRJEB26092, sample SAMD00036351) | human gut metagenome | host: Homo sapiens | study: EMG produced TPA metagenomics assembly of...
CATGGCCCAGGTGAGACGCCCGGTCCCATTCCGAACCCGGAAGCTAAGGCCTGGCACGGCGATGGTACTGCACCCGACAGGGTGTGGGAGAGTAGCACGCCGCCGCACCACACGTACAGGAAGCCCCGATACCCCTCAAAGGTACCGGGGCTTCCCGCATATCAGGACACTTGCGCGTGGGGGTGTATCTCGCGTCCTTGGGCCCCGGCAGGAGTATCCCGTCGGGGCCCAGTGCGTTTTGGGCGGCAACCCGCTGAATACCCGGTAAGATGTCTGAGGTATCAACAAACAGGTCAGGAGGTGACGCGCATGGTGGTGCCAAGCCGTGATGACCGTAGCGTAGATGCATTGGTGAAATCCAAGGCAGTACTTGATGTATTGGCGGAACTGGGACCAAGCACCGCAAAAACCATAAGCGAACGTACTGGTGAACCCGTAAGCTCAACGTATCGTTTGCTGGATAATCTCGTCGCAGTCGGTTGGGTGGAACGGGGCATCAATCGTGGCGAGTATCGGCTTGGCATCGATTGCGTACGTATCGGCGGCCAAATCGAAAGCAGACTGGACATTCAGCAGATCGCTCGCCGTACCTTCCGCGCCCATCACGGCCAGTTCGGCATCTGGGGTCTGTTCGTTCGGAGGCGATTGCGCACGGTGTGCATCGAGACACGCACCCGTGAGACATTGCAAAGCTATGCACAGCTGGTGGGCAATAGCTTGCCTCTGAGCATGAGCGCTCCCTCTCATGTACTGACGGCCTGGCTTCCCCCGGCTCGCTACGAGCAGCTGTTGGAACACTATGCCTATACCAACGAGCTCGGCGGCACATTCTCCACGATGCGTGCCACAGCAATGGGACAGGCTCGTCATATACGCGAATGCGGCTTCACCTATGACGTCGGCCAGACCATGGCCGGCTCCGTGACTATCAGCGTACCGGTATTCAATCACGCCGGAGAGATTCAAGCGGCAATCGCCCTGAGTGGCCTTTCCCGCTCCTTGGAACCTGAGCTGGCCTGTCTGGTAGATGGGCAACCGGCAACGGCATCGGCTCAAGACATGGTGCGATTGGTGCGGACTGCCGGCCGTGAGGTGTCGCGAGGCCTTGGATACAGTGGTGATCATCTTGGCCTGAACAGTTGAATATGATGAGTCAGGGATAAGTCAGGGGAAGGAACGTCGACGATGGCGGAAGACAAACGTGAACCGACCCGCGCTTTAGACAAGGCGAGTCGTGTGATGGACTCATTGGCGGCGGAGAATGGCCTGTCGCCGGCAGATATCGCCGACGCCTGTGATATCCCGCGATCCTCTGTATACCGCGTGCTGGATGGACTGGTCGATGTGGGGTGGGCCGTAACGGATACGGATGGTAACTACTCATTATCACTGGACTGGCTGCGATTGGCTGATGCCGCTCGCACGTCTCGTACCGAATGGCAGCCTGCGATTGCGGTCATGCATGCCATCACCGCGCAAACCGGCATGACCTCATTCCTCAGTGTGGTCTCCGGCACTGAATTGGTATGCGTGGAATGCGCGCAAGGTCATGCCATCGATTCGCTGATCCTGCGCCCGGGCCGCGTGCTGCCTCTGCATGCTGGCGCGGCCGGCCGCGTGGCCTTGGCGTATTTCGAGGATGCCGATGCCGAACGCTATCTTGCAGGAGCGCCGTTCCCGGCATATAACGAGAACACGCTGGTCAGTGTGGAACAGTTGCGCGAGGATATTCGCTTGACTCGCGAACGTGGATATGCACTGTCGGATGAGGATGTGACGTTGGGTGTCGGTGCCGTTGGTGTACCGATTGTGGACAACGAGTCCGGTCGCGTGATCGCCAGCCTGTCCGCCGGTGGATTCGTGGACGAAGTGTTAGCCACTCAAGAATCCTTGGCCGCGTTACTGCACGATGGCGTACACGAGATTCAGGCAGCCTGATTCGGCCCGCTAGGCTGTCGGGCTGGACGGTTATGCCCGGTCAGCTATGGCCTTTGCCGGCTACGGTTCTGCTGGTTATGCTTCTGCCCGACTACGCTGCGGTCCGTTACGCTTCGGCCACACGACCCAGCGCGATGGCGGTGATCAGCACGTACGCCTCGCGCGGGTCGGTGGCATCCCAGCCGGTGGATTCGGCGGCGCGCTTCAAACGGTAGCGGATCGTATTGGGATGTACGTTGAGCTCCTTGGCCGTGGTCTCGAGCGAACCGCCGAACTTCAGGAATGTGGAGACGGTGAGCAGCGTCGGATCATCCGGGCCTGCTGCTGTCAGGCTTCCGTAGACCACGCGGACCAGTTCGTCACGGGCGTCCGCGTCGCCGATCAACGCACGTTCGGGCAGAGCGTCGTCGGTGCGTAACGGGCGCGGCGATGGCTGCACGGTGGCGGCCAGAGCCGGCGCGGCCTGAAGACAGTAGAGCGTGGCCTGAATCGAACGCATCGCGCCATCGGCACCGGTGCGCTGCGGACCCAAGGCGATTGGCCGATCTGCGGCGAACGACGGGTCGATGGTATTGCAGATGATTTCCGGCGTGGCCGCACCGACCGGACGAATCAACGCCACTACGGCAGTGCTGTTGCCGATCGGGCGCTTGGCGGTCAGACACACACCGCCGAAATCGGCCACGATTTTCTCGATTTCCTTGGCCGTACGTGCGGCGGACCGGGCAGGGTATCCGGCGATGGCGTAACAATCGAAGTCATGCTCGAAGCCGAGGATGGTGAACAGGGACTCCACTCGTTCGTCGGCCAGATGATTGAACAGGCACTCGAACAGCACGGTGCGTACGCGGTTGGTCGCGGTGATGCCGGGTGCGGCCGAATCGGATGAATCGGGCGCACCCGGCATACCGGATGCACCGGACGAATCGGCAACGTCGGCAGCAAGAAGTTCGAGAAAATCTGACATAGTCACTAGTGTAGCGTCGCTGATTGGCGTTGCCTTTCAGCCAAAGACTCTCGCCAATACGTCAGCACCACGAATCCGAATACAAACGCAACCGGCAACATGTGCCGCTCGAAATTATTGGCCGGCGCGGTGATCATCACGCCCATCAGCAGTAGCAGCGGAATATGGGTCATGAGGGTGAGCCAACGTCGGCGAATCACCTCGGCCGCGCCGATCAGCAATGTCATCACCACGTAGAAATTGCCGTGCGTAGGCCAGCCGAGTACGGGAATACCGCCCCATACGCGAGTGAAGCCGGCGATGTGCTCACGCCAGTCATGGTTGTAATCCTTGATCCATGTGGAGTTTTTCTGCACGTAATCGCTGGTCACGTAATAATCCATCGATACGTACGGCTGATCGTTCACATTGAAGTATCCGAAGCATTTGGCCAGCAACGCATCCAGCGCGATGATTGGATTGTCCTTGACGATTTCGAACCATGCCTTGTTGAAATTGGTCATATCCTCGGGCGTCACCGTGCGCCACTTGTAGCTGACCTTCTTGGCCTGAATGCCGGAGGATTTCACCGGGTCGGCGTCCTGCTGGGAGTAAGCGTCGGCCATCTGATCGAGATTGAAGACGGGCGCGAGGTTCTTTTTGGCTTCGTCTGAAATGCCGTCCGGATTGCGCTGGGCCACGCGGGCGATCATTTGCAGCTGTACGCCGCGGCTTTCGATTGGGTCGCCGCCGATGATCGCGCCAGAGGAGATGGCGAAGGAGATGCCGCCGTGAATCAGTACGGTGGGGATGAGCAGCGCCACGACGTAAGTCGCCCAGCGCTTGCGGTCGGCGATCAGAGCCAGCACGATTTGTAGAGCGATGATGTACCACGCATATTTCGCAGAAATCAGCATCACCGACGTGGCCAGGATGAAGGCGATGAAACTGTGACGCGGCAAGTGGACGGGCGTGGCGATGGCAGGGGTCTGAGGATGTTTGCGGGTGCCGGCGGGGTGCCAGGTCTGGACGAGTTCATACCAGACGCTGAACCACCAGACGAACGAGAACGCGAACAGCGGCGATTTGGTGATGGAGATAGTGGAAAACACGGCCAGCGGGCAGACCATAAAGAACAGCAGAATCAGGAATCGAGCCAATCCTCCGGCCTGTGGGGGAGCGGCGGAATCCGTTGCCGTTTTTCCTATCCAAGGCCGGTTCAGGAATCGATTGGCGGCGGCAGCGCAGCAGAACACGGCGAACAGCGTCTGCAGGGCAGCCAACGTCACGATACCGGCATCGTTTGAGCCGGTCAGATGCCTCGCAAACGTGACCATCGCGCCATAGAACACAGTGAGTACCACATTGTGCTGGTCGGTCAGATACGTGGGATCGGACGGCCACATGTAGTGCGCAGTGGGGTAGATGTCCATCGGCACGAAGGAGAAGAAGCCGATATAGGGCTGTTTCAGGCCGGTCCACTGGTTCCAGGCCCAGCTGAATTCACGGATCTGTGAGCGGAGGTCCGCACCGAATGCGGCCAGCAGAGTGGTCGGCACCCAGAGCCAGCCGACAAAAAACACCAGCATAAGCTTCCAGAACCGGTTCGTGCCGCGTGTGATCCAGCGGTCCAGAACAGTGACGGTGGACGTGACGATAGCGCGAACGGTACGACGGGTCTTGGCTGGTTGGCTGGCCTGCTGATCGGCGGCGGGCCGTGATGTTTCGCTATTCCGCTGATGTTGACGTAGTCGCTCGCCGATAGCCCTCGGCAGTATGCGCTGGCCTGCTGCGAATCGCACCATCAGCGTGATGATTCCGAGATATATCAGGAATGACACGACGAATATTGCGGTATTGGCCCAGTTCCAATGGGCGAGGGTGCCGTTCTCCTCGTCCCAGTACAGCGGGCCGACCGCCGTGCACAGTGCAAGCCACAGGCCGGCCAGCACGGCCAGTGTCCAGCGCGCGGCAGCGCCCGCGCGCGCAAGATGCGGGTGGGACTGGCGGCTGGATACGGCGGCAAGCTTCGCGGTGGCTGGTGACGTCATGACAATATATGGTAGCCGCACAGGTCAACGGTTGATATTCGATGTCTGCTGGGCATCGCCATTGTTCGCAAGCCAATATGACGGCCGGGTGCATGCGTGGGGTCGGCGAATGCGGAATTTCCGAAGTTGTGAACGTTAACATGGGCTATGTGGGTGAAAATAGTTGATTTTGCGCGCTTTTCCATGGAATAACTCGGGCATATCGCGCCAAAATCGAGGTAACGTAGTGCCCATGATGATTGCGTTGAAAGCTGCAACGCCGCAGCTACCCAGAACTACAGCCGTCGCAGATCATGTGGTCGCCGTGGACGAAACCGATTCGACCAACGCGCTGGCCGTACAGATGATTGGCGACGGGTCGTTGACGTTGCCCGACCACCAGGATGGCGAACTGGCGGTGGCCGTGGTGGCCGCCGACCGGCAGACCGCCGGCCGTGGGCGCAATGGTCACAAGTGGGTCAGTCAGCCCGGCCGTTGCTCGACGATGTCCTATGCCGTGCGCATTCCGCGCGCGATCGCCACCGACGAATCCGTCAATGGCTGGCTGCAGATGATCGCCGGACTGGTCACGCTGGACGCCCTGAACGGCATGATCGAGGAATACGGTGCCGCGCCGAACCAGCCGGACTGCTCGCTGGAACTCAAATGGCCGAACGACGTGTTCTGCCACGGGCTCAAGCTGGGCGGGCTGCTCTCGGAACTGGTGATTCCGCCGTCGTCCGGTACCGGTACTGATGCTGATGCCGATGACGACGTCGTCATCGTGTTCGGCGTCGGCCTGAACCTGGCCTTGGGCGCCTGTCGGCTGCCCACGCCGCAATCGACCTCGCTGCAGCTGCATGTCTCCGGGCTGCCGTCGTTCGGCGAGATGCGCGATGCGGTGGCCGAACGTCAGGTCGAGGGCTTCCGCGAGCGGTTGGTGAAGTTCATCGCCGACCCGAAGGGCCAGGCCGAGTCGTTGCGCGAGGAGGTGAAGGCGGTGTGCTGGGCGCGCGGCCGTCAGGTCGAGGCGCACTTCACGGACGGCACCACGCTGACCGGCGAAGCCATCGGCCTCAACGAAGACGCCTCACTGATCCTGAGAACACAAGACGGCACGGACCATACGGTCCGCACCGCCGATGTGGGAGTGCTGTAATAGCCGGCCAGTAGCTAGCTAGTAGCTCAGGTCAGCGACCGAGCTTGGACAGGCCGGCGGCGGCCAGAGAGGCCACCACGGCCTTGATGGCGTCGCCAACCACGAAGCCCATGGAGGCCAGGGCCACGGCGGCGAGCGGCGCACCGGTCAGCGCGGACTGGATGACGAAGCCGAAGGCGTACACCACCACGACGCCGCCGACCAGCGCGGCCAGCAGGTAGCGGCCCGCGGTGCGCGCGGCGGCCGCGAAGGACGAAGTGTCGGACTTGCCGCGCAGCAGGGCGATGGCCACCACACCCGGCAGGAAGCCGAAGAGGAAGCCGGCGCTCGGGCCGACCAGGGCCAGCGTGGAGGTGCCGCCGGCGAACACCGGCAGGCCGACCGCACCGGCCGCCAGATAGGTGGCGACGGCGGCGCCGGCCTGACGCCACGGCAGCATAAGACCGGCGAGCATCACCACGAACGTCTGCAGCGTGATCGGCACCGGCGTGCCCGGAATCGGAATCTCGCCGGCGGCCGCGGACAGCCACATCAGCACGGCGAACAGCACCGGCTTCCAGGATGCGGCGACGATACGACGGGCGAGCGATGTGGTGGCCGCAGCGGATGCGGTGGTGTGTGAAGTCTGCATATCAATGACCCCTATGTTGCGTGATATCGCCGTGAACGGCGGGCGGTATGCGATGGATGAGGGGAGGTTCCGGCGGGTCGTGCGGTATCCCCGACAGTCCGAACCGTCCATATGGTGGACGGTCCCAAATGAATCCGACCCTGTGCGGGCGAATCGTGCGGCGATGGACCGATGCCGGTCCGGTCACCTTCCGTTCGCCCGCAGATGAGCCTTCCCCCGAACTTACGGTTGCCATCGTAGAGGTGTTCGATTTCGTGCGGTTTCGTACCAATTTACAAAATTGTCGATTTCGATTTGTCATAAGTTGACGAACACAACCGTAACGTCAACTTCTTGAGCCGGCGCGCAAGGATGTGCAATCGGCGGATTTGCAACGTTTTTGATAGCAGGCGCCAACGGTTACGTTGCCGGAACCTACGCGCGCGTTTGTTCGTAGCCTACAAAAGGGCGTGAAAGCTTTTGTGTGAACGCGGCTTGCCCTCTCCTCTATATAGAGAGCACAATTTGACACTATGGCTTCTATCGTCAAAAAACTGCTGATTGCGAACCGAGGCGAGATTGCGCTTCGCGTGGTGCGCACGGCCAAGGAGATGGGTATCTCCACCGTGGCTGTCTACTCCGAACAGGATCGCAATAGCCGCTATGTGGACATGGCCGACGAGGCATACCTGCTCTCCGGCGACACCTACAAGGACACGTACCTCAACGAAGATCTGCTGATTGACATCCTGCACAAGACCGGTGCGGATGCCGTGCACCCCGGCTACGGATTCCTTTCCGAAGTGCCGAGCTTCGCGCAGAAGGTCGAGGATGCCGGTGCCATCTGGGTGGGCCCGCACCACACCGCGCTGGTGGATTTGGGCGACAAGATTACCGCCCGCCGCGTGGCCCTACGCGCCAAAGTGCCGCCAGTGCCCGGCCTGTCCGAACCGGTGACCGACGTGCGCACGCTGCTCGACTTCGCACACACCCACGGCTACCCGATCATGATGAAGCGCACTGATGGCGGTGGCGGCCACGGCATCACCGTGGTGCATGACGACGAGGAGCTGCGCCGCTTCTACATGAACCACGACGCGCTGCAAGGCGGCGATCTGAAGGAATACTTCATCGAGAAGTTCGTGGACAAGGCACGCCACGTCGAGACCCAGTCCGGGCGCGACTCGCACGGCAACTTCACCGTGTACTCCACCCGTGACTGCTCGCTGCAGCGCCGCAACCAGAAACTCGTGGAAGAGGCACCCGCGCCCTTCCTGTCCGAGGAAATCATCAGCACGCTCGAGGAATACTCCCGCCGCCTGTTCACCACGGTCGGCTACGTGGGCCTGGGCACCTGCGAATTCATGGTGACCCCGAACGGCAAGGTGTACTTCCTGGAAGTCAACCCGCGCTTGCAGGTGGAGCACACCGTCTCCGAAGAGGTCAGCGGCCTCGACCTGGTGCGCGAACAGCTCAATATCGCCGCCGGTGGCGAGCTCACCCGCGCCCCCGAACTGCGCGGCCACAGCTTCGAACTGCGCATCACCAGCGAAGACCCGGCCACCAACCTGACCCCCGGCTCCGGCACCTTGGAGAAGATCCAGTGGCCGGCCGGCCCCGGCGTGCGCATCGATACCGGTGTGGAACAGGGCGACACCATCTCCCCGAAGTTCGATTCGATGATGGGCAAGGTCATCGTCACCGCCCAGAACCGTCTCGACGCCGTGGCCCGTGTGCGCCGCGTGCTCGACGAGCTCGTGATCGAAGGCGTGCCCACGCCGATTCCGCTGTTCAAGGAAATCTTCCGCAACGACGACTTCACCGCCGAGCATGGCCACCCGTTCGCTGTGTCCACCAAGTGGCTGGAGCGCACGTACCTGAACCGCACACCGGCTTCCGCCGCCTCCGGCCAGCCGGCCTCCTTGGCCGCCGCCCCGGGTGCCGCTGCCCCGGCCGCGCCCGACAAGTCCAAGTCGGAGACGTTCGTCATCGAGATGAACAACCGCCGCGTCAAGCTCACCGTGCCACTCGACATCGTGGAGAACATCACCGGCTCGGCCCGCGCCCGCGGTGCCAAGCGACCCACCCAGCCGTTGCGCGGTGCGGGACTGCACAACGTGGCCTCCAGTGCCGCTGCGGCCAACGACGGCGCCAAATCCGGCGTCATCGCCTCCCCGATGCAGGCCGTGGTCACGCGCATCAACGTGTCCGAAGGCCAGCAAGTGGCCAAGGGCGACCTTCTGGTGGTGCTCGAATCCATGAAGATGGAGAACTACGTGTACGCGCCGGCCGCCGGCGAAGTGAAGAAGATTTTCGTTGGCCCGGCCGACGGCGTGGAGGCCGGCGACACGCTGGTCACGCTGGACGTGAACGCCGGCAAGGCCAAGGCTGCTGCGGCTGCGCCGGGATCTCTCCCTCAGGCGGCTGCGTCGACAGCTCCCTCGTCAGAAGGAGCCGATAAGGCCACCGACGCCAAGAAGGAGGGTGGCAATGACTGACATCATGGATTCGCAGGCCGTGAAGGCCGCGGCTGCGGCCTCGGCCGCCAACGCCGCACAGCCTTCGGCCCACCAGCCGCTGCGCACCGCTGTGGTCAAGGCCGCCGAACTGGCCCGCGCCGCCGAAGAGCGCGCCCGCGACAAGCAGCACGCCAAAGGCAAGAAAACCGCGCGCGAACGCCTCGACCTGCTCTTCGACACCGGCACGTTCGAGGAGATCGGCCGCTTCCAGGGCGGCAATATCGCCGGCGGCAACGCCGGTGCGGCCGTCATCACCGGCTTCGGCCAGGTCTACGGCCGCAAAGTGGCCGTCTACGCCCAGGACTTCTCCGTCAAGGGCGGCACCCTCGGCACCGCCGAAGGCGAGAAGATCTGCCGACTGATGGACATGGCCATCGACCTCAAAGTGCCGATCGTGGCCATCGTGGACTCCGGCGGCGCCCGCATCCAGGAGGGCGTGGCCGCCCTGACCCAGTACGGTCGCATCTTCCGCAAGACTTGCGAGGCCAGCGGCTTCGTGCCCCAACTGAGCCTGATTCTCGGCCCCTGCGCCGGCGGTGCCGTCTACTGCCCGGCCCTGACGGACCTCATCATCATGACCCGTGAGAACTCGAACATGTTCGTCACCGGACCGGACGTGGTCAAGGCCTCGACCGGCGAGACCATCTCCATGGCCGACCTCGGCGGCGGCGAAGTGCACAACCGGGTGTCCGGCGTGGCCCACTACCTCGGCGAGGACGAATCCGACGCCATCGACTATGCGCGCACCGTGCTCGCCTACCTGCCGTCCAACAGCGAAAGCAAGCCGCCGGTCTACGCATACGCCGTCACCCGCGCCGAACGCGAGACCGCCAAGCGACTTGCCACCATCGTGCCCACCAACGAACGTCAGCCTTACGACATGCTCGAAGTGATTCGTTGCATCGTCGATTACGGCGAATTCGTGCAGGTGCAGGAACTGTTCGGCGCCTCCGCGCTCGTCGGCTTCGCCTGCATCGACGGCAAGCCGGTTGGCATCGTGGCGAACCAGCCGAACGTGCTCGCCGGCATCCTGGACGTCGACTCGTCCGAGAAAGTCGCCCGATTCGTACGCCTGTGCGACGCGTTCAACCTGCCCGTGGTCACCCTCGTGGATGTGCCCGGCTACAAGCCCGGCTCCGACCAGGAACACGCCGGCATCATCCGCCGCGGCGCCAAGGTGATCTACGCCTACGCCAACGCACAGGTACCGATGGTGACCGTGGTGTTGCGCAAGGCGTTCGGCGGCGCGTACATCGTGATGGGATCCAAGGCCATCGGCGCGGACCTGAACTTCGCGTGGCCCTCCTCCCAGATCGCGGTGCTCGGCGCGGCCGGCGCGGTGAACATCATCCACCGCCACGACCTGGCCAAGGCCAAGGCCTCCGGACAGGACGTCGATGCGCTGCGGGCCAAGTACATCAAGGAGTACGAGACCAGCACCGTCAACGCGAACCTGTCACTGGAAATCGGGCAGATCGACGGCATGATCGACCCCGAACAGACCCGTGAGGTGATTGTCGAATCGCTGGCCACGCTCGCCACCAAGCGGCGCGTCAAGCGCACCACCAAACACCACGGCAACCAGCCCCTCTGATTTTTGAAGACGTCAACCAAACACAAGTAAGGAAAGCAATGACCACCTTCTTCCTCAATCGCCTAGCCACCGAGCCCCATGCGCTCGCCTTCGCCGGCCAGTCCACCCCGTGGCCGGTAGCCCTGGCAGACCAGACCACCGATCCCAGCCTTGACGAGGCCCTGCGCGGCCACGTCGCCGCAGCCGGCCGACTGCTCACCCCGGTCGCCGCCGACCTGCTGGCCACCACCGGCCGTCCGGTCGACCTGTTCGGCTTCGCCCCGAACCCGGCACGCCTCGGCGCCGCAGCCGACGCCACCGCGTCCGTGGAAGGCGTGGCGCTGACCCAGCTCGGCGCCCTGCTCGACCTCGAACACCTCGGCTACAGCGTGGCCCAGGCCAAGCCGCTCGCCGTGCTCGGCCACTCCCAGGGCGTGCTCGCCGTGCACATGACCCGCGCCATCGAGGCCGCCGGCTCCATCGAGGCCGCCGGCAAGACCCTCAACGAGATTCTGGCCGTGGCCGCCCTGATCGGCGCCGCCGGAACCCGCCGCGTGCGCGAACTGGGCCTGAACCCCAAGTATGGCGAAGCCAGCCCGATGCTCTCCGTCAAGGGCGCCACCCGCGAACAGGTTGAGGCTCTGGTGGCCCGCGTCAACAACGCTCGCGGCCCGATCTCCATCGCCGTCACCAACTCCGACAACCACCACGTGCTGTCCGGCTACCCGGAAGACCTGGCCGCTTTCGCCCTCGAAGCCGAGCGCGAACACCAGCATCAGGCCAAGCTGCGCGAGCAGAAGCTCCACGGCGGCACCGTGTTCAACCCGACCCTCGAATACCTTGAGGTCACCCTGCCCTTCCACTCGCCGCTCATGGCCGACGCCGTCGAACAGACCGTGGCCTGGGCCGGCGCCTGCGGCTTCGACCAGAAGCGCACCCGTGCACTCGCCGAGGAAGTGCTCCTGAACCACGTGGACTGGAACGCCCGCGTCAAGGCGCTGTTCGACGACGCCGACCCGTCCAAGCTGTGGATCGTGGACCTCGGCCCCGGCAACACGCTCGGCAAGCTGATCGGCAACGTGGTGCAGGGCACCGGCATCGGCGTGGTCGAAGCCACCACGCTGGCCGAGCGCTCCACGCTCTCCATGCTGGAAAGCGAGCCTGAGCGCACCCAGAACTGGAAGGCGTTCGCCCCGCGCGTCATCAACACCCCGGCCGGCGCCAAGCTGGTCACCAAGTTCTCCAAGCTCACCGGCAAGCCGCCGGTGCTGCTGCCCGGCATGACCCCCACCACCGTGGAACCGGAAATCGTGGCCGCAGCGGCCAACGCCGGCTACTGGGCCGAGCTCGCCGGCGGCGGCCAGGTGACCGCCGAAGTATTCGACCGCCACATCGCTGCCCTCGAAGACGAGCTGGAGGAAGGCCGCACGGTCGAATTCAACGCGATGTTCATGGACCGTTACCTGTGGAACCTGCAGTTCGGCTCCTCCCGCATCGTGCCCAAGAAGCGCACATCCGGCGCGCCGATCGACGGCGTGGTCGTCTCCGCCGGCATCCCTGAGTTGGACGAAGCCGTGGAGCTCATCAAGAACCTGCAGGCTGACGGCCTGCCGTACGTGAGCTTCAAGCCCGGCACCGTTGACCAGATTCGCCAGGTTGTGCGTATCGCCAAGGCCGTGGCCCCCACCACCATCATGGTTCAGGTTGAGGGCGGTGAAGCCGGCGGCCACCACAGCTGGGAAGCGCTGGATGACCTGCTTGCCGCCACCTACGCCGAAGTGCGCGCCTGCGACAACCTCGTGCTGGTCGCCGGCGGCGGCATCGGCACCCCTGAACGCGCTGCCGACTACATTTCCGGCCAGTGGGCCCACGCCTACGGCCTGCCCGACATGCCGGTCGACGGTGTGCTTATCGGTACCGCCGCGATGACCGCCAAGGAGGCTCACACCAGCCCCGAAGTCAAGCAGCTGCTCGTCAAGACGCCCGGCATTCCGGCCGACGCCAAGTCCGACGACGTGTTCGCCCCGCAGGCCGCCCACTGGGTGCCGTCCGGCAAGTCCGTCGGCGGCATGTCCTCCGGCCTGAGCCACCTGCACGCCGACATTTACGAGCTCGAGAACGACTCCGCCGAATGCGGCCGTCTGCTCGTGCGCGTCATGAAGCACCCCGAAGAGCTCGACTCCCGCCGCAAGGAAATCATCGAAGCCCTGAACAAGACCGCCAAGCCTTACTTCGGAGACCTGGCCTCCATGACCTACCTTGAGTGGGCGCGGCGCTTCGCCGAACTCGCCTTCCCGTGGGCCGACCCGACTTACGCCGACCGCTTCCAGCACCTGCTGCAGCGCATCGAAGCCCGTGTGAACGACACGGACTCCGGCGAATTCACCTCCAAGCTGTTCGCCGCTGATGGCGTTTCTGCTGAAGAGGCAGCTGCCGCTGACCTGCTGACCCACGACGACATTCTCGCCGATCCGGCCCCCGCACTCGAAAAGCTCGCACTGGCCTACCCGCAGACCGCCGAACTTAAGGTGGTTCCGGCCGACGTGGCTTGGTTCCCGGTGCTCGTGCGCGAATACCCCAAGCCCATGCCGTTCGTGCCCGTCATCGACAACGACCTGCTGCGTTGGTGGGGTCAGGACCAGCTCTGGCAGTCCGAAGACCAGCGCTACTCCGCCGATTCCGTGCGTGCCATCCCCGGCCCGATCTCCGTGGCCGGCATCACCACCATCGACGAGCCGATCGCCGACATCCTCGGCCGCTTCGAAACCGCCGCCATCAAGCGCGTGCAGGACGAACAGCAGGCCGCCGATGCCGCTGAGAACGACGATTTCGCCGCACTCGGCGAGGCCACCAGCGCCGAGGACTTCATCCGCAAGTCCCCGAACATCTCCTGGGTCGGCCACATCACCGACAACCCCGCCTACGGCACCGTCCTGGGCGACCAGTACTACGAGATCCGCGCGTTTGACGCCGCGGCCGGCAAGTACGATCTGGACATCCACCTCGACACCTACTGGGACAACGACCCGGACGGCGGCACCTCCAAGCACGCCGTGCGCGATATCGTCATCCCGCTCATCGTGGAAGGCACCGAGCCCGGCCGTGTGCCGGTCGTGGACCGCGAACGCCTGATTCCGGACGTCTACGCGATGCTCGCCGCCACCGCAGGCATCGGCAACACCGCCATCACCGGCGACAAGCTCACCGAGATGCCGCAGCTTGACGGCAAGACCTCTGACGAGCGTCCGTTTGCTACCGCCACCGCCGCCTACACCCTCTCCGCCAACCTCGGCTTCGACCACGAAGCGGCCACCGGCGCCGCTCTGCCGACGACCCTGCAGCCCAGCCGCATCGCTCCCGATGCGATGGTCGGCCCGGCCTGGCCGGCGATTTACACGGCGCTCGGCTCCGTGTACGTCAAGGGCTACCCGGTGATTGAAGGCCTGCTCAACGCCGTCCACCTCGACCACCTCATCGAACTTGAGGTGAACGAGGAGGACCTGCTTAAGCACACCGGTGAAACCATCACCCTGAAGTCTTGGGCTGAGGATTACTTCGAGTCCGCCTCCGGCCGCGTGGTCACCATCCACGTGACCCACACCGCTGCCGACGGCACGCTGCTTGCCCGCGAAACCGAGCGTTTCGCGATCCGCGGCCGCGTCTACTCCGATGCTTTGCCGGCAGACGCCCCCGAGTTCGGCGACGCCGAGCACGAGGAGATCGCGCCCACGCCGCGCCGTCTGCTGCGCCGCGTGAAGGTCGTCGCCCCACACGACATGACCGCCTTCGCCCGCACTTCCGGCGACTTCAACCCGATCCACACCTCCACTCGTGGCGCTCGCATCTCCGGTTTGGCCGCTCCGCTTGTGCACGGCATGTGGCTGTCCGCCACCGCCCAGCACGCCGTGCAGGCGCTGGACGAGAAGGATGCCCACTACGAGATTGCCGGCTGGACCTACAACATGTACGGCATGGTTCAGCTTGACGACACCGTCGAAATCTCCGTCGAGCGCGTCGGCAAGGTGCGCCACGGCGGCATGACCCTCGAAGTCACCTGCCGTATCGACGGCCAGCTCGTCTCCCGCGGCACCGCACTGGTCCGCGCACCGCGCGCCGCCTTCGTCTACCCCGGCCAGGGCATCCAGAAGCAGGGCATGGTTCTGGACGAGCGTGCCAAGTCCGCCGCCGCCCGCGACGTGTGGGAGCGCGCCGACAAGCTCACCCGCTCCAAGCTCGGCTTCTCGATCCTGGGCCTCGTGCGCGATAACCCGAAGGAGCTCACCGCCAACGGCGTGACCTACCGTCACCCCGAAGGCCTGCTCAACCTGACGCAGTTCACGCAGGTGGCGCTCGCGACGGTTGCTTTTGCCCAGACCGCCCGTCTGCGCGAAGCCGGCGCCGATATCTGGCCTGCATACTTCGCTGGCCACTCGCTCGGCGAATACAACGCGTTGTCCGCGTTCGCCGACGTGATTCCGCTGGAAACCGTGCTGGAGCTCGTGTTCCACCGTGGTTCCACCATGCACCACCTCATCGAGCGTGACGCACAGGGTCGCTCCAACTACCGCATGGGTGCCCTGCGCCCGAACCAGTTCGGTGTGGACGACGCGCACGTCAAGGAATACGTGGAATCCGTGGCCAAGGCGTCCGGCGAATTCCTGGAGATCGTGAACTACAACCTCGCCGGCCAGCAGTACGCCATCGCCGGTACGATCGCCGGACTCAAGGCTCTGAAGGCCGATTCCGCCCGCCGCGTGGCCGCATTCGGTGGCAAGCCCGCGTTCATGCTGGTGCCCGGCATCGATGTGCCGTTCCACTCCACACTGCTGCGCAAGGGCGTGCCGGAATTCCGCGACAAGCTCGACGCGCTGCTTCCCGCTTACATCGACTACCGTGGCCGTCTGGTGGACCGCTACATCCCGAACCTGGTGGCCACCCCGTTCGAGATGACCAAGGAATTCGCCGCCAAGATCCTCGAAGTCGTGCCGTCCGAGCGTATCAAGGCCGCGCTCGACGACCCGGCCGTGTGGGATTCCTACGCCGATGACGACCAGAAGCTCGGCCGTCTGCTCTTGACCGAACTGCTCTCCTGGCAGTTCGCCTCCCCGGTGCGTTGGATTGAAACCCAGGCGCTGCTCTTCGGTCAGCGCGAACAGGGCGGCCTCGGCGTGGAAGAATACGTCGAAGTCGGCCTCGGCAACGCCCCGACCCTGGCCAACCTCGGTGCCAAGACCCTGCATCTGCCCGAGTTCGCCGGCAACGATACGGTCGTCTACAACGTCGGCCGCGATGAAGGCCGCGTCTACATGACCGACACCGATTCGCTGGTTCCCGACGATGAGCCGGAAGAGGCTGCGGCCTCGGCCCCGGTCGAAACCGCTCCTGCCGGTGGTTCCGCCGTTGCCGAGCTCGGTTCCGGTGCCGCTCCGGCAAATGCCGTGACTGAGGCTGCTCAGACAACGGATGGCTCCGTCGCCGGACAGTCCACTGGACTGTCCGACTCCTCGCGCGGCCTGCAATCAGGGCAGGCCGCGGCCGGCGCGCCGTCCGGTGCCGCCGTCGCCGACCTGCTCTTCAAGGCTTCCGATGCCATCGGCGTGCTCATGGCCTACTCCGCCAAGGTGCGCATCGACCAGATCGGCAGCAACGACACCACCGACACCCTGACTAACGGTGTCTCTTCTCGCCGCAACCAGCTGCTCATGGACATCAGTTCCGAGCTGGGAGTCGCCAGCGTGGACGGTGCTGCTGAAGCGACGCTCGACAAGCTCGCCCAAATCGTCAACAAGGCCGCCCCGAACTACAAGCCGTTCGGTGCCGTGCTATCCGAGGCGCTGCGCGACCGCCTGCGCTCGCTGTTCGGTGCCGCCGGCGTCAAGCAGCAGTACATCCGCGACCGCGTGACCAACGTATGGCAGCTCGGTGAAGGTTGGGTGGCCAGCGTGCTCGCCACACTGCTGCTCGACACTCGCGAGGGTGCCAGCTCCCGTGGCGGCGACCTGGCCAAGCTGCCCACCGCCGCCGTGCAGAACAAGCCGGAAGCCGACAAGCTGATTGATGCGGCCGTTGAGGTCGTCGCCCAGCTCAAGGGTGTTGCCGTGGCCCTGCCGTCCGCCGGTGGTGCCGCTGGTGGCGCTGTGGTCGATTCCGCCGCGCTCGACGCCTTCGCCGAGAAGGTCACCGGTTCCAACGGCGTGCTCGCCGCCACCGCCCGCTTCGTGCTGAACGAGCTCGGCGTGGCCGCTCCGGCTCCGGAAGAATCCGAGGACGAGAACGCCGCCGTCGTGGCCGCGGTTGAAGCCGAACTTGGCTCCGACTGGCCCAAGCAGGTCGCTCCGCGCTTCGACGCCAACAAGGCCATCCTCTTCGATGATCGGTGGGCCTCCGCCCGCGAAGACCTCGCCCGCGCCTACTACGACAACGATCCCGCCGCCCTGAACGGCAGCTTCATCGGCCTTGGCAAGACCATCGCCGCCGAAGCCCAGTGGTTCGCCAACGAGTCGGAGAGCGAAGAACTCAAGGCCGTCTTCCAGAAGGCCGGCTCCGAGGCCCTCGAACAGGTTGCGTCCAACAAGAACGCCTCCCGTTACGCGAATGATATCGCCATCGTCACCGGCGTGAGCCCGAACTCGATTGCCGCTCAGGTGGTCGAAGGCCTGCTCGCAGGCGGTGCCACTGTGGTGGCCACCTCGCACAGCTTCAAGCCGTCCATTAAGGCTTGGGCTAAGCAGGCCTACCGCGAGCACGCTACCGGCAACGCCAAGCTGTGGCTGGTTCCGGCCAACCTCTCCAGCTACCGCGACGTCGACGCACTGGTCGACTGGGTGGGCCACGAGCAGAAGAAGACCTCCGGTGCTACCACCACGATTCTGAAGCCCGCGTGGGAGCCGACCCTGTTCTTCCCGTTCGCCGCTCCGCCGGTCCATGGCACGCTCGCCGACTCCGGCGACCTGTTCGAATCGCAGGCCCGACTGATGCTGTGGGGCGTGGAACGCGCCATCGCCGGCTTCAGCCACATCGGTGCCGACACCAACGTGCAGCACAAGCTCCACGTGGTGCTGCCCGGTTCCCCGAACCGCGGCGTATTCGGCGGCGACGGTGCCTACGGCGAAGTCAAGAGCGCCTTTGACGCCATCGTCAACCGTGCCCGCGCTGAAAAGGTGTGGTCGAGCCGCGTCACCTTCGCTCACCCGAAGATCGGCTGGGTGCGTGGCACCGGCCTGATGGGCGGTAACGACCCGCTGGTCGCCGTCGTTGAACGTCACGGCATCCGCACCTACTCCACCGCACAGATTGCGGCCAAGCTGCTCGACCTGTGCACTGCCGAATCGCGCGAGCAGGCCCTCAAGGCCCCGCTCGATGTGGACCTGACCGGTGGCCTCGGCTCCGAGCCCATCGACATCAAGGCCCTGCGTGCGGAGGCCATGGCCGACGCCGAGAAGGAAGCTGCTGCGGCCTCGTCTCAGGAAACGGATGGCTCCGTCGCCGGACAGTCCACTGGACTGTCCGACTCCTCGCGTGGGCAGCAAATCAAGGCGCTGCCCACACCGATCGTCACCAAGCAGGCTTCGGTCGACCTCAACGACTGGACCAACGTCACCGCCAAGCCGGAAGACGAAATCGTCATCGTTTCCGTCGGTGAGCTGGGCCCGTGGGGCTCCGGTCGTACGCGCGCCCAGGCCGAACTCGGCATCCACTCGGACGGCACCGTCGACCTCAGCGCCGGCGCAGTGCTCGAACTTGCGTGGAACATGGGCCTGCTGACTTGGGCCGACAGCCCGAAGCCCGGCTGGTACGACACCGACGGCAACCTCGTGTCCGAAGAGGACATCGCCGAGCGCTACCACGACGAGGTCGTGGCCCGCTCCGGCATCCGCCCGTTCGAGGAAGGCATGGGCAACGACTACAAGGACGGTGCTGACGAAGAAGAAGCCGAGGTCTTCCTCGACCACGACGTCACCTTCTCTGTGCCCACCCGCGAAGTCGCCGCCGAATACGTCAAGTTGGACGAGGCTCACACCACCATCGCCCCGGATGAGGAATCCGGCGAATGGAACGTGACCCGCCACGCCGGCTCGATGATCCGCGTGCCGCGCCGCGCCACCATGACCCGCACAGTCGGCGGCCAGTTCCCGAAGGGCTTCGACCCGACCCGATGGGGCATTCCCGCCTCGATGGTCGGCGACGTCGACAAGATCGCCCTGTGGAACATCGTCACCACTGTGGACGCCTACCTGGGCGCCGGCTTCACCCCGGCCGAAATCCTCGAGTCCATCCACCCCTCGCTGGTGGCTTCGACCCAGGGCACCGGCTTCGGCGGCATGATGTCGATGCGCAAGCTGTACCTCGACCGCTTCCTCAACCATGAGATTCCGACCGACATTCTGCAGGAGGCTCTGCCGAATGTTGTCGCAGCCCACGTGATGCAGTCCTACATCGGCGGCTACGGCAATATGGTCCAGCCGGTTTCCGCCTGCGCCACCGCAGCCGTCTCCCTTGAAGAGGGCGTTGACAAGATCGCGCTCGGCAAGGCCGACTTCGTGGTCACCGGTGCGATCGACGACATCGGTGTGGAATCCGTGATCGGCTTCGGCAACATGAACGCCACCGCCAATTCGGAGGAAATGTACGCCAAGGGCATCGACGCGCGCTTCTTCTCCCGTGCCAACGATCGTCGTCGTGGCGGATTCGTGGAATCCCAGGGCGGCGGCACCATCCTCGTGACCCGCGGTGACATCGCCGAAAAGCTCGGCCTGCCGGTCGCGGCCGTGGTCGGCTTCATCCACTCCTACGCGGATGGTGCCCACACCTCGATCCCGGCTCCGGGCCTCGGTGCCCTGGCTGCCGGCCTCGGTGGCAAGGACTCCAAGCTCGTGCATGACCTGGCTAAGCTCGGCGTCTCAGCCGACGACATCGCCGTGGTCTCCAAGCACGACACGTCCACCAACGCCAACGACCCGAACGAATCCGAGCTGCACAACACGCTGGCCCACGCCATCGGCCGCACCGACGGCAACCCGCTGTTCGTGATCTCGCAGAAGACGCTTACCGGCCACGCCAAGGGTGGTGCCTGCATCTTCCAGGTCAACGGTCTGACGCAGCTGTTCAAGTCCGGCGTGATTCCGGCGAACGCAGCGCTCGATTGCGTGGATCCGAAGCTCCAGCGCGACGATCACATGGTCTGGGTTAGGAAGCCCCTGCGCATCGGCGGTGGCGAGGACGAGTTCGGTCGCGAGACCGCTGGTCGCCCGGTCAAGGCCGGTCTGGCCACCTCGCTCGGCTTCGGACATGTTTCCGGCTTCGTGGCCCTGGTCCATCCGGGTGCCTTCGAAGCGGCCGTGGCCAAGGCCGATGGCGAGGCCGCGCTGGAAGCCTGGCGTGAGCGTGCCAACGCCCGTCTGGCCGCCGGCCAGCGTCACCTTGAGGAAGGCATGATGGGTCGCGCCGCGCTCTACGAGCCGATCGACAACCGTCGCTTCCGCGAGGATCACCGTGACTACGACCACCACGAGGTCGAAAAGGCGATGCTCCTCAACCCGGACGCCCGCCTCGGTGCCGACGGCTACTACGAGGCCTGATTCCTCTGGCTCCCCTCCGGTTGATGGGAGGCCAGTAGCGCACCGGATCTCGGCTCCCCTCCTTTGAGGGGAGGCTCCCGCGAAGGCGGGTGAGGGGAGTTTCCCTGGAGCTTTCTCGCTGGCACAAACTCAGTGAGAGAAATATGCAGAACATACGAAAGCCCCTCCCTCGGAGTGGGCTTTCTGCGTTTCAAGGGGCTGATTTGGCATTCGCCGGAGGTCTACTTCCGTTTCAAGGGGCTGTTGCCCAAGTAGACAAGGCGTAAAAACGGCGGAATGGCGTTGGCGTTATGCTGCGGATACTCGTGGTATGGAGGATGACCAGCCCCTTGAAACGGAAGTAGACCTCCGGAACGGTCAAAATCCGCCCCTCGAAACGGAGATAGACCTCCGGGGCGGGGCACGGATGTTTTTTGGACAGCTAGGCAGCCAGCCCAAGATGTTTGCGGTATTGCGCGAGGTCATCCAGCATAGTGAATCTTTTCCCCTGAAATGGAAATCAGGCCCCAATTCTGATGAGGTGTAGAGATTACGCGCGAAGCGGTACACAATAGGAAGCATGAATACTTGTGGTTTGGGGCATGACGTGGTGGATGTGGCCGCATTCGCCGAACAGTTGGCGGAGCCGGGGTCTCGCATGCGTGCGCTGTTCTCCGTGCGTGAGGTGCGGCAGGCATCCGACCGCGCGCGCCAGAAGAATGACGGGGAGGCCGTCCATCTGGCCGCCAAATGGGCGGGCAAGGAGGCGTTCCTCAAAGCCTGGTGCGATTATCTTGGCGATGCCCCCTATCCGTTCACGCTTGATAATTTCCCGTGGCCTGAAATCGAGATCTTGGACGATTCCCGTGGTGTGCCGCATGTGTCTCTGGGTAAGGGGGCGGTGTCAGTCTTCCAAACTGATTACGCGAATTCGGCTGCCGGCGCTCGCTATTCCTCTGCTTATTCCACTGCTTCCGATAACGGGCCTTATACAGTGATGCAGGAGCGGCGGAATGCGCGTTCGGCGCAGCGCTCGACTATCGGTGCGGGGTCGATGCCGCATATCCATATTTCCCTGAGCCACGATGGTTCGATTGCCTCCGCGGTGGTGACGATTTCTGTGGAATAGCGCCGGTGGCTCGGCGAGTCTTGGGTTGTGATTATCGAACCGGTTTGATTCATTGTAGTACAATACGTCAAACGATTGATGTAGGCAACGGATAGAGACAAAGGAGTTTCCGGTGGCTCAAAGCAACCAGTCGGCACAGGCAGGACCCGGACTGGTATAAGCGCGGCGATATGTTCGGCATGACCATGTACACCGACCTGTTCGCCGGCGACCTCAAGAAACTTGCCGACAAGATTCCGTATTTGAAGGAGCAGAAGCTCACTTACCTGCACTTGATGTCGTTGCTTGACATGCCGCACCCGAACAACGACGGTGGCTATGCGGTCCAGGACTTCGACACCGTGGACCCGAAGCTCGGCACCAACGAAGAGCTCGCCGCCTACTTCGGCACGCCCGAGGCCCCCGAGTGCTACATGCTGTACAACGTCTCCATCATGGTTAACCTGTGGAGCGCGCTCACCGGCCGCGACGTGCGCCTGCTCAAGAACCAGATCGACAAGCTCGACTCGCTGCCCGAAAACTGCTGGTTCGTGATTCTGAATGCGATGGGCGCCGACCTCCAACCATACGAGTCCCAGCTCATCCATTTGTGATTTCGACGGTTTCCAGCTTCCCTCTTTGAGGGAAGCTGTCGCCGTAGGCGGCTGAGGGGAGTCCTCGGCAAAGCCACAATCCATCAACTAGATTGGCTGGTCCTGCTGCAGCCACACGCGTTTGCCATCCCCGAAGAAATATGTATAATAACTCAAGTCGCCAAAAGCGACGCTTAACGCGGATGTAGCTCAATGGTAGAGCCTCAGTCTTCCAAACTGATTACGCGGGTTCGATTCCCGTCATCCGCTCCACTATTTATATGTTGGTGTATCTAATTGGGAATACCGGAAGGGTGAGCTACCCCGAGTAGTATTAGTACTCATGGTGTTGAGAATCGACGAAGCTGAACTGCGTGCCAAGCTCTTTGAGCACAAAGAGCAGATTGGTTTCGGGCCGATTGCCAATGGGGTCGTCATCATCATCGAAGGATTGTTTTACATTCCTGCTGCTCTCACATCTGGACTCGACCAAATGTTTCAAGGATTGCTCCTTGCATTGAGCATTATCTTCATATTCTATGGAGTATGGAGTTTGATTACTGCTTGCAGAAATAAGTATGATGCCATAACACTGTATGAGGATATCGTCAACATGGATAGAACCGAACGAAGAAGCTCGATCATTGCGGTGAAAGATGCTAACCGATATCTTCTGTATCGTGATTTAGGTTGGGGATGCGACTTTTTCCCTAATCATGCAACCGCAAGCAGTACTGATGAGGATGTTCGTCAGCTGACGACGTATTTTGCCGATGAATTCGAAATTCCTGCTAAAGACTTTACTCTGTCTCACATTTGTGTGAAGGATTCTGAGAAGCCATCCACGGAGCATGATGGAGAGATTCGTTATTACGAATACACGCTATACCGCGCTAGCGTAACGGTAATGCCTGACGCCTGGCGTTCCACTGAGTTCCATGTTGGTGCCAAGGACTGCCGCTGGATGACTCTTGATGAGATGCTTGCCGACCCCGGCATCAACAAAATCAATCATGATGTCGTTGCGATGGTGCGGGATAACTTGTAATTGTTGCCACTTCGGGCATATGACGATTGAGCCAAAGCATGTTCTATGTTTTGATAATCATCAAAAGCAGAGCATAGTATGCTTTACGGGGATTTTCTACACCCTGAAAACACCGAAAATCAGGATATATGGCAGTATCACGAATTAGCCAACAGCGGTATACCAAGGAATAAGGCCTTTTCCGCCCGCGATGTAACGTAGATCCGTACCTTACGAACCTCATATATAGGATCGCGACCAAAGCGTCGCTCGCAACACCGCCCGCGCCATCATCTTCCCCATCTCCCGCAAAGAGCAGAACAACGATTTACGTGACCTGCTGATCGCACAGCAAGTACGTCGTATCGATGAGCTGGAGCGGCAGGTCGATATGCTTGAGGCTTTGCTGTATAGCGGGCGACGGGGGAGCAGGGCATCATCTTTCTTGCTTCCGAAACGCGAATCGGGCGAGCGGGGCTTGTCTGCGGGCAATAATGACGTTGCTCCCGCGGATTCGGATAAGGAGAATCGTAGCGAGGATCATGGTGAGGGCCATGGCGAGTAATCGATCGTATCGGAGACTTGCCTAACACACACGCTAAGATGGGCATCGCAATACATGGCAATGAGCAGGTAATCGGCGAGGCGGTGCATGGAGCAGGAATCCAACGAGCAAGAACCTAACGAGGCGACGGAAATCGTAGGCGGCAAAGTAGAGACCGTCGAGGTTTCCAAGCACCCCGAGGCTTCCATACCCGAGACCGATTTGTCTCTGGCGGATATCGAGCGCCGTCGTTCGCATCCGTTGCGTTGGGCGCTGATTATTCTTGCCGTACTGTGCGCCATCATCGCGCCGTACTGGTTCGGCCGTTCGTTGGCGGTAAATAATACTGACTCCATTGTGGCCGTGCTCGGGGGAGTGTCTCCGCAAGGCATCGCACTGGTCGGTTGGGTGACCGTGGTGATTGCGTACGTCGGATTGGCGATGGCGGTGGTCGTCTCGCCGTCCTGGCCGTGGTTGATCGTGTTCGTGATCGGGTTGGCCGGCGAGCAGTTCATCGCGGGACTCAGCATGCTCAATCTCAATTTCTGGTATTCCACGTACGTGGTCTACGGCAAGCAGGCCGGCCTGGCGAATGCCGCGAATCTGGGCATTATGGGTGCGGCGATCGGCATCGCCGTATATGCCCTGATGTTCGTGGGTCTGCTGGTGATTATCCGGAAGACCTCACCACTGAACGTACTGACCAAAAGCTGGGCAAGTTTCATTCTGTACTTCGTGATTGAAACCATCGCCCTGCTCGTGGTGTTGTTTGGCGGATTGCTCACCACTGTGTGAGCGCACGTGAGTCGCCGTACGTCGCTCAGTACTCACCGCTCACTGCTCACCGCCGCGCAAACCGTGTGCCCGATGTCTATTTAGAGGTGCAACACCCTTGTTGGTCCTGCAATTCTAGCAGTTCGTCGGCGAATGCCTCGGCGGGCGTCCGGTAGTCCAGCACGCGCATGGGACGGTTGTCGGCCTCGTCGACAATCTCCCGCAGTTCCCCGGCCATGCCCATCCGGATCTCGCTGCGTTCGGGCAGATACCGGCGGATCATGCCGTTCCCGTTCTCGTTGCCTCCCCGCCGCCGGCTGGAGTACGGGTCGGCGAAGCACGTGTCCATGCCCGGCCCGTCGCGCAGTCGCGTGTGGCGGGCGAACTCGGTGCCGTTGTCGTGCGTGACGCTGACGCGCGTGCCGGCCGGCAGCGGTGAGAACATCGCCAGCCGCGCCCCGACGCTTTCCCCGGCGGTCTTGCCGGGCACGATCCCGGCCATGAGGAACCTGGTCTTCCTCTCGACCTCGGTGCGCGGGTCGCATCCGGCGCCGATCACGCCGTCGGCCTCCCAATGGCCGAAACCGCTGCGGTCGCCGGCCTCCGGCGGACGCTCGGAGATGGGAACCCGTCCGGGAATCGGGAAACGCGACGTCCTCCCGCCGCCACGCCTGCGACGCCTCCCGTGGCCGCGTGGAAGGCAGCGCGCCCAGCGCTCACGGCGATGGCGGTCGGCGTGGATCCAACGGCAGACGGTCTCCGGGCACACGCGCATGGCGGAGTCGTCGGGGAACAGGACGCGCGGCCCGCCGCTGACGGGCGGCGGCGACCAGCCGCGACCCAGCCATTCGGCTACCCGCGCCCACAGGCGTTCGCATGACAGGCGGTGGCGCCTGCGCGGTTCGGCGCGCCTGCGGCCGGCCTTGCGCCGCGGCGGGGCCGGCGATGTAGCATCCGCCCGTCCACGGGCCCGTCTTCAGCCGTTTCGGCCGGTACGGCCGGTAGGACTCGTTCTCGTTGGACGGGAACCACGTGTCGCGTTTGATCTCCCTGCCGACCGTCGAGGCGTTGCGGCCGAGCATCAGAACGATCCCGCAGATGATGGTGCCGTTGCCGATCTCGATCCGGATGACCCGGCGTTCCTCTTCCGACAGGTGCGAATACACTTCTCCCATAGGTGCAACATCCCTTCGGACTGGTTATCCGGACAATCTCCAATCTAACGGGTGTTGCACTTTCAATTAGACAACGGGGCGGGCATGTCCGTACGAAAAACGTCTATCATGTGCACCATGGGGAACCCAAATGAAATTAGACTGGCGATAGTCGATAACGACGACTTCGTGCTGATGGGTTTGGCAGCGTTCTTGTCGCGTCATCTGCCGAATGTTCGGTTAGCTTGGAAGGCGAATACCGGAACCGATGCTCTGGAATATGCGACGGATCCCGCAAATGAAGCGGACATTCTGCTGGTTGACATGAGTCTGGAGGACATGCCCGGAGACATGGTGTGCCGGGAAATCAGAAGTCGTAACAGGATGTTGCCGTTGCTGGCGGTGACATCGTTCAGTTTAACTCGCTATGCGCGACGTGCTGCTGAGGGTGGTGCTCAAGGCATTGTGTCAAAAGCTGATTTTCCAGCGCTGTGTAAAGCGGTCAAGCTCGTCAGCGATGGTCATACTCTCTGTGTTCGAGTAGGAGGGGAGACTATTGGATTCGAGGATGTAGATGCTGCATATCATCGTCTGGTTCGACTTCCCGTGAATAGAATCGAAAGATTGTCGGAACGGGAAAAATATGCCATGGAACTATATTCACAGTCGTATAAGCCCACTCAGATTGCCCGGATGATGGATGTTTCGGCAGGGACGGTGAAAACCTATCTTGACCGTGTTCAGAACAAACTCCATCTTACTTCCAGAGCCGAACTGATTGCCTATTGGTGGAGGCGGGAACGATGGTGAGACGATTGGCAATGAAAACGATACTTGTGGTTCGCAAGAAATGCTTGGGAGTATCGAAAAAAAATCTTGTTCTATCGATAGTGGCCATGACATGTCTTGCCGCATGTATCGCCGAATGGATTCTTGATTCTCCTGAGAGTTTGAATGATGGGTTTATTCGCATCGTGTACATGCTTGCTGTGAGTATGTTGCCGTTATATCCGGTACCGGCAACATGGGGGATTATCGTCATCGCATTCCTGAATGAATTGATGCCTTGCTTATCGCAATGCGATGAGTCATGGGGTGTTCTGGTATCTCTTGCGATTCAAGGCTATGCTGCTGTTTGGTGGAATGGTGTGACGGCAACGGTGCTGTTGTCTATTAGCGCTTTGCTGAATTATGCGATATATCGGGAGAATAGTGAATTTGGTTCGTTCGATGGTTCCATTAATTTGGTGGTGTTGCTTTGGTTTGTGTTTCTTTTAGGGGTTTGGCTACGGCAAAGGAACGGACTTGAAAAGAAAAAAGAGTTAGAAAAGAAAGCTGAAATTGTTCGATATAACTTACAGCTTGCTGAGGGGATGCATGATGCCATGTCTGGTGAGTTGACACGAATGTTGGTCATAGTGCAGGAAGGTATTGATGCATCGAAGGAAGAAGAGCTTAAGCGATGGAGAAAATTGCAGAACGGTATCAATAGGATATTCCAAGATCTGCATTCGGTTATGAATTATCTATCGGATGATGACCATAAACAAGATGATGTATTTCATGTAAGTCTTGCCGAACATATTCAAGCTACATTGAGTGAAAGTGACCGTCGGTTGCATGACAAAGGGTTTTGCGGTCATTCATCTCTTCGCGGTGTATCCAGCGCAATGTTGAACTCGTGGAATCAAATAATCGTTAACCTGTTGCGTGAAATTTACACGAATATTGAACGCTATGCTGACAAAAGTGAATATTCCGTCATTGTCACATTTTCAAATAATGCTGTTGATATTGTTCAGGTGAATAAATGTCGACAAAAGAGTCGGCGATGTGTGACTTTGGGAGCAAGAAAAGGGCTAAGTATATATTCCCGTTTGATATCTGGACAAGGAGGATTCATCAGATATGAAAAAGACGGCGAAGAATGGTCTTTCTATTGCATGTTACCGCTACTGACCTAATTTCTGATATGGCATAATGGAAACCATACAGGGCATAGTGAATATGTTGATATTTCTTCCTCCGTTGAACTGTTGCTTGGAGTGCTGGCTGACGCTCCGAATGTCAAACCAAGTACCGTAAGTATTAAAAGCGGTGTTCTCATGAGGGTTCCTTTGCGTCGGGGTGTGTCAATGATCATTGCACAACATGGATTCATATAAAAGTCCTTGTCCCCTAATGGCATACAAGTCATTGCGAAGCGGGAGAAAGCGCGTCATGCTTACAGTAGCTCTTCGCCTGAAGGGCAGGAATTAGGTAAGGATGCCTATATGAGCATCAATGAGAAGTCCATTGTCGGTGAATCCTTCGAGGATCTGTCGGCGGCCGATATGGCGATGCTGACCGGTCGCAACGATGATGGCGTCGCGCCGGCGTCGCTGTCGTTCGCGGTTTCCGTTCTGAGCGTGTCTTTCTCGGCATGTTCGGTAACGGTCGTCACCCGACTTGCATCCTGTGGGAACTGCAAGTGAACGTTGCTTTACATGGGTCAGGTATGGATTGCGTAAAACATCCGACCCATACCTGACACTTGTTATCGTTAAGGGGAAGTGACATGAAGGCGATTCTGTTTCGTGACTGCAAGGCATGTTTCCAGTCATTCAAGAACTGGGGTATGGTTCTTATCCTTATGGTCACGGCAATATTCGTGGAGATGGGTGTCAGTGGCGCAGGCATTCTAGACCCATTTACTTGGGCTGTCTTGTTTGGACCGTTTTTCATCTGTTCGTCATGCTCGGTGATGGTCTCCATCCTGTATCAGGATTTCCGAGATGGACTGTTTGAGCTCTATACACAGTCTGGTCGTTCCTATTGGAGCTACTGCTGGTGTAAATGCCTGTTTCCTGTTATCCTGACAGTGATTTCCGTGCTTCTGAATCTAGCTTTTATGCGTGTTTTGTCATCAGGCTTTCAGATAACCGCTGGAGCAGATGATGCAATTGGTGCTCTTATCGTATCAGTCTTAGGAACAATCGTCTGTTCTTTGGGCGCAATGCCGATGGTTTATGTCTCCCGGAACAGCGATCCGACAATGGCACAACTGGTTTTGGTGTTGATTGCGGTCCTGCTCCAATTGGCATATATGCTTGTGGTCGTCAACGTGATGCCGCTGTGCCTGTTCTCGGTTGGTTATGTCGTATTGGTAGTGGTCGCCATCGGTATTTCAACCGGAGTATTCTCTCGATATTTTATCAACACCAATATCGAGCTGTGACATCTACTGGATTCGAAGCTTTTGGAAAGGTGGATTTCCATGACCAGCATGGTGGCCTATGTCGCTTCGCGTAATCCGCAGTCGCAGACGTTGCGGTCGGTTCGTCTGATACAGGATGCGGTCACTGGGAACATTGACGCGGAATGGACGATTCTGACGCCGAATGACACGACGATCTTGCCGTCGGATGGTACTGCGAGCGAGTTTTCCACCGGTGTCGATCATATCGAGCTGAACGGACTGGACGATTCCGCCCGGGTCAAAAAAGCAATCGAACGATGCGATTATCTGATTCTCGGTTCGCCGACCTATGGCCATAACGTTTCCGGCGACATGAAGATTCTGATGGATCGACTCACCTATTGGGGGCATTTGTTCCATCTGGCGGGCAAACCGGGCATGGCAATGGTCAGCGCCACAACCAACGGGTTCCTTGAAGTCGGCGAACTGATGGAACGGTTCATGGAATCACTAGGCATCATCATTGATGAAACCGCATACCACACCACTTTTACGCCATTCGATGAGGCAATGGCCGATCAGACCGCCGCGGCCATCGTGCGGGCGCTGAACACACTGCGGGATGGCGTCGTGCCTGAAACCAGCGAAAGGCAGGAGCTGGCATTCCAATCCTACAAGCGTGACTACGCCCGACGAGACGGTAGCGATGCAGAATCGCGGTATTGGCGGGAACGCGGCATGTTCGACTGCGCGACGTTCCATGAATACGTCGAAACGCGGCGGAAGCTGCCGGAATCCGTCCACGCCGAACGGTAGGGGGACTTTCCATGAACGGTAACGTTGGAACGACCTGGGCGGCTTCTGCCACGACCCTTGAGGAACGGTGCATGGCGGCAACCGCTATGCCGGATGCTTTGCGACAGTATCGGGCATCGCACGCGGAAGACATACTTTCGGCAACGGTGGAATGGAAAAACCGACGGAACCCACTGCGGGACGAGGACTATCAAGGCATCGCCGACGCGCTCGGCGATGACGCATCCGTGGTCGAAACCGTCATCGCGGATCGGGAACGGAAACTGAGCGGCCATGTCGAGCCGGCATGGTCCGTTGAACTGCAGACGATTCTGAACCGTTACGACAGCGAGGAAGAGCGAGTCGAACGCACGGGGTATGCCACCGCCTTCGCACCGTTCGTCGCGTACGTGAAAGCGGAACTGCAAGCGTATATGTCGGCCTGTTCATTGCCGATGAATGACGAGCGCCTTATCGAACAGTGCCTGAGCGCATACGTCGAGCGTCTGTTGGGCATCGGATTGAAAACCGTCGTATGGGAATTGCATGTCGCGCGTCAGGCCGGTTCGTTGGGCGACGGCGATGCGAAGCGACAATTGCGGCGATATTTCGAACTGCTGGCCACCGACGAATACCGTGGCCATATGTATGCGAAATATCCGGTACTGCTTCGTTTTGTCACGCAGACGACAGTCCATTACATCGATTTCGTCAAGGAAATGCTCGACCGCGTATCCATGGATCGCGACGAGCTCGCCTCCTTCGCAGGCGTCGGCGATGATTTCAGATTGGAAGATATGTCCATCGACCGTGGCGACGCGCACGACGGTGGAAGAGCCGTGGCCATGCTCACCATCGGCGGACGGAAAATCGTATACAAGCCGCGTGACCTGCATATCCATGAGCTTTTCGCCGGATTGGTGAGGCGATGCGAACGGACGAAGGGTTTCCTTCCGATGCGAGTGTCGGACGTGCTGACGAAATCCGGCTACGCCTATGAGGAATTCGTGGAACACGGCACCTGCGAGGATGCACGTCAGGTGGAGCGCTATTACACCAGATACGGTCAGCTGCTCGGATTGGTATGGCTCCTGCACGGCGACGACATGCACCACGAGAACATCATCGCCAGCGGGGAATATCCGATGGTCGTCGATTTCGAGACGATCGCCACGAACCATGTGACCATGGACATGCCCGACGGCACCGATGCCGACATCCGCGTATCCACGATATTGCGGGATTCGCTGGCATCCTCCTGTCTGTTGCCGGCGAAAACGGCGATGTCGGCCGACGGTACATCCGTCGACATCAGCGCCTTCGAAACCGGTGAGCAGACGATGCCCGGCATCGTCGCGTCCCCGGTGGGATTGGACTCCGCCGATGCCCATTACGAGAGGAACGCCGTGACGTTCAGCAAGGACGGCTGCGCGGTGACATTGGATGACGCCGTTGTGGATCCGTATCATTACAAGCGACAGATTCTCCAAGGATTCCGCAATACGGTCGCCGCGGCGATGACCATCGACGCGGATGAATGGGATGCGATGCTGTCCGGCGAGGATACGACCGTGCGTGTGCTGGTGCGCAACACCAGCGCCTACGCCCGATTTGCGGATTTCATCCATCATCCGTCGGCGTTGAAGGACATGCTGGACGTCGAAGCCATACTGGAGAACCTGTATGTCTACCCATTCCGTGACAAGCGCATCTTCGCAAGCGAATACCGGCAGATGCTCGCCGGGGACATCCCCATGTTCACCGCACAGCTGACGGGACATGATCTGCACGCTCCCGATGGAACGACCATTGACGGCGTCTGCGAACGTTCGGTACGCGAACGGGTGCTTGACACCATCGGGCATCTTGACGAACAGGCCGCATTGCAATCGCGCATTATCCGCAACGCCTTGCGCATGGAACCCGGCATGGAGGACGCGCATCCGACGGCTTCGGTGTCGTCGGACACGGATGCGGAGCATTACCCAATCGAACTCGGCACGAGGATAGCCGACGCGGCCATCCTCCAGGAAACCGATGGCACCGTATCATGGCTTACAGCGAACCGATCCGACACCATGGCCGCGGACAAGACCGTGGATGAACGGTACGAACCGGGGGCGCCGACTTCGGGACTCTACGACGGCATGGCCGGGACGGGCATGTTCGCCGCCGAACTGTATCGGCGGACACACGATGAGCGCTGGCGTGACCTGTGCACGCGTATGATGCGGAGTCTGATGCGCCGCAAGGACAGAGGCATTACGTATTCCGGCTTCACTTCCGGCCTGTCGCGAAGCTATTGCGCGTTACGCATGGCCAATGCCGGCATCACGTCGCCCGAAGCTCGCCGTTGCATGACGCAGACGGTTCGTATGCTGCCGGCATACATCGACGATATGCTGCCGAAGCTCCTGCAGCGCGACAATCCTCAACCGTCATTCCATCTGGATTACCTGACCGGGGCGGGCAGTTCGATCATGCTGTATCTGCGGCTGTACGACGTATTCCATGACATGCGCATAGTGGAACAAACCAGCCGGCTGGGGAGAACCGTCATCCGTGCGTTTCCCGAAACCCAGCGGAACGCCGACGAATCCGATGACATGCCGTATCCAACCGGTGCCGCGCACGGACTGGAAGGCATGGCCGTGGCGTTCTGGAAGCTCTACGCGGCGACGGGGAATCGCGAATTCGCCGAATTCGCCCGAATGCTTTGGCGGAAATCGGACGCTCGAAGAAGCGGTGCGAAACAGGAGGACGCCGGCAAATGGTGCCGTGGGAAGGTCGGCGTGCTCTGGGCACGCAATGAGCTGGCGGCCACTGCCGGCGCGGACGGCGAACGTTTCTTCGAGGATGAAAACGGACGGGCGTTCCCAGACAAGGCAGATAGTCACGGCGTTGCTTGGGAACGCGGATTGGGACGACGACGGCGTGTGCCATGGACGATGCGGCATGATCGACACCCTGATATCCATCGGCAATGCCAACGGTGACGAATGGTATCGCATGCAGGCACAGCGTCTGATGGACGACATGATCGCGCAGGCCCGTTCGTCGGGACGTTTCCGGCTGAGGCAATCCCGTGAATTCGTGGATCTGTCGTACTTCCAAGGGCCGGTCGGCGTCGCCTACACGATGCTTCGTCTGAACGACCCGTCCACGCCCTCCATACTCGCACTGGAAACGCGATGACGGACATGACGGATACGAACACAACCGAATCGACGACAAGGAAAGACAATATGACCGCCGACCACATCAACCACGCCGACCGCACCGACAACGGCGAACATGCCATCATCGCCGTCGAACACGTCACCTTCGGCTACAAGAAGAAACAGACCGTGTTGGAGGACATCGACTTCACCGTGCCGCAAGGCCAGTCGCTGGCGATCCTCGGATACAACGGCGTCGGCAAGACCACGCTGTTCAGACTCATCGTCGGACTGCTGCGCCCCCGTGAAGGGCGATGCGTGATCGATAGGCGTCGGGTGCCGTCGATGCGCGACGTGTTCCAGATGACCGAGAACGGCAATCTCGTCGGCACGATGACCGTGCGTGACAACATCCACTTCCGGCAACTGCTGTTCCGGTCCGGCAAGGGAATCGCGGACGGCGGCCATACCGTCGACTCGAAACGGCTGGAGGATGAGCCGCTCGTCCGTGCCTTCGAATTGGAGGGGCATCTCGACAAGAAGGTGGCGGAACTCTCGACCGGTCTGCGCAAACGGGTCGGCATCGTCGCCGGCATGCTGTTCGACCCGCATGTCATCATGCTCGACGAGCCAAGCAACGCCATTGATCCGATCACCCGCTCGCTGCTCGTCGATTACGTCAACCAGCTTCGCGCCGACGAGCGCACTTTGCTCACCGTCACCCATGACCTCGAATACTGTTGGAATGTGGCCGACCGGATCATCATCCTTGACGACAAACACCTCGTCAAGGATATGATGCTCGCCGAATTCGACGACTATGAGGCGTTCACCAAGGCGTCCACGCTCGGGCGTGACCGCACGCACGTCGACTTCGGCCTTCCCGCGCGCGGACGGCAAGCATGAGATCATGGCGTCGCCACCGTGTCCCGTTTATCGAACAAGGCGAGCACAGCGAATGCGGGCTGGCCGCCGCAGCGATGATCCTCGCCGCATTCGGGCATCCCGTGACCATGGACGAGCTGCGCCGCCGGTACGGCGCTCCACGCGGCGGACTGAGCCTCGCGAACATCGTAACGGTGCTGTCCGACTCCGGCATCCGCGTACGCGCGGTCACGACCCCCAGCGCCGAAGCGTTGAAAACCGTCATGACGCCATGCATCCTGCATTGGGACGACAACCATTTCGTCGTGCTCGACCATTACGCATACGGCCGATTCCGCATCGCTGACCCGGCGAACGGGCGCCATGCCTATACGCCCGGCGAACTCGCGGCCCACTGTTCTGGCGCGGTGCTGATTCCGCAACCGACAAACGACGGCTGCGCAACCATTCCCATACGGCCTCGCAGCGGAACCGTCTCCATCCTGACCGGGTTCCTCCGCCGGAACATGCCCGCCATCGGTCTGAGCCTGCTGTTCTCGCTCGTCGTCCAGGGACTGACATTGATCGTGCCCGCAGGCACCGGCTATATGGTCGACCATGGGTCGCTCGCCGCCCAAAGCGGTTTCCCGCCGTTGGTCGCGACGATGCTGCTTGCCTCGCTGCTGGTCTACTATGCGGTCGGCGCGTTGAACACCGTGATGCTCACCCGCGTGCAGGTGCGATTCGGACGATACCTGTCCCGCCGATACATGACCGGCGTGCTCGATCGGGAGTTCCCGTTCTTCGTGAACCGTTCCGGTGGTGACCTGATCTACCGCGCGAACCTGGTCATGGTCGTCGAACAGATCGTGACCGGCAGTCTGCCGTCGACGGTCGTGTCGATGGTGTTCCTCGTGGTCTACCTGATCATGATGATCGCCTATTCAGTGCCATTGACGATGCTGACCCTGACGGTGTGCGCGGCGGTGCTCGTCGTATCCGTCATTTATTCCCTGCGCAACAGGACGCTGGTCGAGCGTGCGACCGTCGCGCAGGCTGACGTGCAACGCGCCTTCATCGAAACCTTCTCCGGCATCGAAACTGTCAAAAGCCTCAATTTGGAAAGCCACTGCTACGACCGCTGGTCAGCGCGTCTGGGAGCGCAGCTCGACTACCAGACTCGGCAAGGGCGGCTTTCGGCATTGCTGTCAAGCCTGTCCTCGGCGCTGGTGTTCGTGTTGCCGCTATGCGTGGTCGCCTTCGGCATGACCTTCGTGGGACGCGGCACGCTCGCACTGGGTGCCGTCGTCGGATTCATGTCATTGGCGTCCGCATTCGTCACGCCATTCTCCGGCATCGTCGGCGTCATCAGCCAGATCATGGCGTTCGCCACCTATATGCGCAAGATTTGCGAGATGATTCCCGCCGGTGAAGGCGGCGGTGCGTCGCTTGAATGCGACGAACCGGGTGGCGAACCGGGTGACGTCGGACTGGGTGACGGCGGACGGTCCGCATGTGGTGGGCCGAGTGGTGACGAATCGGGTGATGGCATACTCGAACGGTTGCATGCCACCGGCGTGGGATACTCGTACACGGCGTTCGACGCTCCCGTTCTCTCCGATGTCGATTGCGACATCCGCAAAGGCGACAAGATCGCCATCGTCGGCCCCACTGGCTCGGGCAAAAGCACGCTGCTGAAACTGCTCGCCGGACTCATCGAACCCGTCTGTGGCACGGTGACCATCAACGGCGGCGGATGCCGGATTTACGACGCGGACAGCCGATGGAAGGCCGGCAGGCTGGCGTATGTGCATCAGGAATCCACGGTGTTCAACGAAACCTTGCGCGACAATATCACGCTGCACCGTCCGTGGCTGACGGATGACGACATCGTCAGGGCGTGCGAGGTTGCCGGCATCAACGAGGGGATGATGGATCCGGTCGTCGGCTTGGACGCCATGGTCAGTGAACGCGGCATGAACCTGTCCGGCGGCCAACGGCAGAAGGTCGCCATCGCGCGTGCGGTCGTCGGAAGACCGGACTTCCTACTTATGGACGAACCCACCAGTGCTCTGGACAACGATACCGAGCGACATGTCATGACGGCGTTGCTCGACTCCGACAATGCGTGCATCGTCGTGGCGCACAGACTCGCATCGATTCGGGATTTCGACCGCATCCATGTCATGGATCATGGGCAGATCGTCGAATCCGGTACGCATGACGAACTGCTGCAGGCCGGCGGATTGTATTCGCGGCTGTACCGGCAGGAGTGAGTGTCCCTTTAAACCCTTACCCTTTACACCTTATCCCTTACACCCTCGGCTCATGAGGCCCCAGTCCGGCCCCTGCCGTATAGTTTTCATTTGGCGTAATTTCGCCCGCGGATAGAGAGCGTTTCGAGCGAACCTGCACGAAACACCGCGCAACGACACAATAAGGAGGACGCCGTGGCACTGACGGCTGACGAGAAGACCCAGATTATCAACGAGTACGCGACGCACGAAGGTGACACCGGTTCCCCCGAGGTCCAGGTGGCTCTGCTGTCCAAGCGTATCGCCGACCTGACCGAGCACCTCAAGGAGCACAAGCACGACCACCACTCCCGTCGTGGTATGCAGCTGATGATCGGTGACCGTCGTCGCCTGCTTGACTACCTCAAGCGCGTCGACATCAACCGTTACCGTTCCCTCATCGAGCGTCTGGGTCTGCGTCGATAATTGAAGACTTCCGCCCGAGCACCTAGGATGGTGCCCGGGCGTTTACATATCGCCAGCCAACGGCAACAACGGCAAGAGGGTTAGAGGATAGGCCAGTAGGTGAGGCCGACAGGAGAACCCGAATGAAGGGGTTGACACGAGGAACGACGGCCAAGGGGCCAGTCGAAACAAGGTATGTGACGTCCGCTGAAGAGGACAGTTGCGGTTCAAGCGAGTCGCCAAACCGCAGCACAGTATGTAGGAATAATTAGAAAATTAAAGAAGGAGGAACCCTATGGAGGGTCCCGAAATCAAGGCCGTTGAGGCCGTAATCGACAATGGATCGTTTGGCAAGCGCACGCTGCGCTTCGAGACCGGCCGCCTCGCCCAGCAGGCCGATGGCGCTGTGGCCGCCTACCTCGACGACGATTCCATGATTCTGTCCACCACCACCGCCGGTTCCAGCCCGAAGGAGAACTACGACTTCTTCCCGCTGACCGTCGATGTTGAAGAGAAGATGTACGCTGCCGGCAAGATTCCGGGCTCGTTCTTCCGCCGTGAAGGCCGCCCGAGCTCCGAGGCCATCCTCGCCTGCCGCATCATCGACCGCCCGCTGCGCCCGCTGTTCCCGCACACCCTGCGCAACGAAGTGCAGGTCGTCGAGACCGTGCTCGCCGTGAACCCTGATGACGCTTACGATGTCATCGCCCTGAACGCCGCTTCCGCCTCCACCATGATTTCCGGCCTGCCGTTCGAAGGCCCGGTCTCCGGTGTGCGTCTGGCGCTGATCGACGGCCAGTGGGTCGCCTTCCCGCGTTGGAGTGAGCGTGAGCGCGCCGTGTTCGAGATCGTGGTCGCCGGCCGCGTGATCGAGAACGGTGATGTCGCCATCGCCATGATCGAGGCGGGTGCCGGCAAGAACGCCTGGCACCTCATCTATGACGAGGGTCAGACCAAGCCCGATGAGGAGGTCGTGGCCGGTGGTCTTGAAGCCGCCAAGCCGTTCATCAAGGTGATCTGCGAGGCTCAGGATGAGCTCAAGAAGATCGCCGCCAAGGAGACCAAGGAATTCCAGCTCTTCCCGGAGTACACCGACGAGCTGTATGCCCGCATCGACGAGATCGCCCATCAGGATCTGGACGAGGCCCTCTCCATCGCCGAGAAGCTGCCGCGCCAGGACCGCATCCACGAGATCAAGGAGCACGTGCGCGAGGTGCTCGCGGACGAGTTCACCGATATGGACGATGCCGAGAAGGACAAGGAACTCGGCAACGCCTTCAAGGAACTGCAGCGCCAGATCGTGCGTCGCCGCATCCTGACCGAGGACTACCGCATCGACGGGCGTGGCCTGCGCGACATCCGCACCCTGTCCGCCGAGGTGGACATTGTGCCTCGCGTGCACGGTTCCGCCCTGTTCCAGCGTGGCGAGACCCAGATTCTGGGCGTCACCACCCTGAACATGCTCAAGATGGAGCAGCAGATCGACGCGCTGTCCGGTCCGCAGTCCAAGCGCTACATGCACAACTACGAGATGCCGCCGTACTCCACTGGTGAGACCGGCCGCGTCGGCTCCCCGAAGCGTCGTGAGATCGGCCACGGCGCCCTCGCCGAGAAGGCTCTCGTGCCGGTGCTGCCGAGCCGTGAAGAGTTCCCCTACGCCATCCGCCAGGTCTCCGAGGCCATCGGTTCCAACGGTTCCACTTCGATGGGTTCCGTGTGCGCCTCCACGCTGAGCCTTTTGGCTGCCGGCGTGCCGCTGAAGGCCCCGGTTGCCGGCATCGCCATGGGCCTCGTGTCCGGCGACGTTGATGGCAAGCACATCTTCAAGACCCTCACCGATATCCTGGGTGCCGAGGATGCCTTCGGCGACATGGACTTCAAGGTGGCCGGTACTTCCGAGTTCATCACTGCCCTGCAGCTCGACACCAAGCTCGACGGCATCCCCGCCGACATCCTGGCCGCCGCTTTGCAGCAGGCCAAGGAAGCCCGCGCCACGATTCTCGAGGTCATTAACGAGTGCATCGACGGCCCGGCTGAGATGAGCGAGTTCGCTCCGCGCATCATCACCACCACCGTTCCGGTCGAGAAGATCGGCGAGGTCATCGGCCCGAAGGGCAAGATGATCAACCAGATTCAGGAAGATACCGGCGCTGAAATTGCCATCGAGGATGACGGTACCGTCTTCATCTCCTCCGAGGGTGGCGAGGCCGCTAAGAAGGCCAAGTCCATCATCGATTCCATCGCCAACCCGCACGTGCCCGAGGCCGGCGAAACCTACAACGGCAAGGTCGTCAAGACCACGTCGTTCGGCGCTTTCGTGAACCTCACCCCCGGCACTGACGGCCTGCTGCACATCTCCCAGATCCGCAACCTGGCCAACGGCGAGCGTATTGACGCTGTCGAAGACGTGCTCAAGGAAGGCGACACCGTTGAGGTGATCGTTCAGGGTGTCGATGATCGCGGCAAGATCTCCCTGGCCATTCCTGGTTTCGAGGATCAGGAGAACAACGCCCGCCCGAGCCGTGGCGATCGCGATGACCGCCGTGGCGGCCGTGGCCGTGGTGACCGTGACGATCGCCGTGGCGGCCGTGGCCGTCGCTCCGATCGCGATGACCGTGACTTCGACGATCGTGACGACCGTCCGCGTCGCCGTCGCTCCGATGACTTCGAGGATGATTACGACGACCGTCCGCGTCGCCGTCGCTCCGATGACCGTGACTTCGATCGCGATGATCGCGATGATGATCGTCCGCGTCGCCGTCGTTCTGCCGACCGTGACTTCGACGATCGCGATGACCGTGATGCTCGCGACTCCCGTGATGATGATCGTCCGCGTCGCCGTCGCTCTTCCGATCGCGATGACCGTGGCGATCGTGATGACCGCCGTGGCGGTTCCCGTGGCCGTGGCCGTGGCTCGGACCGTAACCCGCGCTACGCCACCGACGACAACTACGACGACTACCGCGCCGACCGCGAAGAGCGTACTGAGCGCCCGCGTCGCCGCGTCCGTCGCGACTTTGATCCGTTCGAGGACTAAAGCCCTCTCACGGATCGGTCGCGGCATAGCCGCTCCCTCACCTACGGGAAGCCCGTAGGGCTTCCCTCTTAACGGTTCGGCATTCGAGGACTGATCGTTCTCTAGCTTCTCTCGGGTGAGAAGGGCTTGATCGCAAACCAAAAGGCTTCTATACCGTTTCATTCGGTATAGAAGCCTTTTTGGTTTTTCGGCTTCTTCGCGCTGCATATTTCGATGTTGAATAAGGCACTCGTGCTGCCGCCATGTACGTTTAGTTGTCGGTTGACAACTATTCCCATGCATCAAGAATGGCGGATGATCATCGAAGGTACTCATGGGCGTTGATCACTGTGGCAACAACAAAGGCCGGGCCCTTGTGAGAGCCCGGCCTTTATGCCGTATGGCGGCGGATTAATCCTTAAAGGCTAATCCGTTGTCAATCAGCGTTACAGAATCGCCATGCACACGAAGTCCAGAATGAACAGCGCGGCCACAGTCCAGATGATCGGGTGAACCTCCTTGGCCTTGCCCTTGCAGGTCTTCACGATGCAGTACATGATGAAGCCTCCGGCGATGCCGTAGGAGATGGAGTAGGAGAAGGCCATGAACACGGCGGCGAAGAACGCCGGAATGGCTTCGGCGATGTCGTCCCACTTGACTTCCTTCAGGGAAGCGGCCATCATGCAGCCGACGATCACCAGCACGCCGGCGGTTGCGGCGGACGGCACGGCAGAGACGACCGGGGCCAGGAACGCGGACAAGGCGAAGCAGATCGCCACAACCACGGAGGTCAGGCCGGTTCGGCCGCCTGCGGCGATGCCGGCGGAAGACTCGACGTAGGTGGTGGTGTTCGAGGTGCCGCAGATGGCGCCGATGGAGGTGGCGATGGAGTCGGCGAACAGGGCCTTGTCCATCTTGGAGGAGAAGCCGTGGCCGTTCTCCAGAGCCTTCTCATCCTCGGCGGAGAAGATGCCGGTGCGGCGGCCGGTGCCGATGAAAGTGCCCAGGGTGTCGAACGTATCGGACATGGAGAAGGCGAAGATGGTCACGATGACCAGAGGCAGCTTGGAGACGTCGGAGAACAGCGCCGGGAAGCCCTCAGCGGAGAAGATCGCGCCGAAGGTCTGCGGCAGCTGGGAGAAGGTCTCGCTGATGGACTGCGAGTTGGACCAGGTGGTAACGCCGAACGGGATGCCGATCACGGTGGTGATGACGATGGCCAGCAGCATGCCGCCCTTAACCTTCATCACGGTGAACACAATGGCCAGTACGAGGCCGATCAGGAAGACCCACAGCACCTTGTCGTTGAAGTCGGCCAGACCCGGGGTCGCCGCCACGGCGCCTCCCTTGGCCGCGGCCTTCGGATCGCCGGGAGTGAACTTGATCAGGCCGACGTTCAGCATGCCCACATAGGCCACGAACAGGCCGATGCCGCCGCCGATGGCGCGCTGCAGGGACTCCGGGATGGCCAGGATGATCATCTTGCGGATCTTGGTGACGGTGATGAGGATGTTGATCAGGCCGCACAGGAACACCATGCACATGGTCTGCTGCCAGCTGAAGCCGAGGCCGAAGCACACGGTGTAGGTGAAGAACGCGTTGAGACCCATGCCGGCGGCCTGGGCGTACGGCACGTTGGCGAACAGGCCCATGACCAGGGTGCCGATGATGGCCGCGATGATGGTGGCCAGGAACACGCCGCCCCACGGCATACCCGTCTGCGACAGGATCTGCGGGTTGACGACGATGATGTAAGCCATCGCGAAGAACGTGGTCAGGCCGGCCAGAATCTCAGTCGAGACGGTCGTGCCGTTTTCCTTCAAATGGAAGAACTTCTCCATTTACTCTCTACTTCCTTGGGTTTATGCGGGGCTGCGCACCGCGCGCATAATGCTGCGGCTGGCCCCGGCGAGAATTGCGACTCGCCCTGATCGGCCTGCCCAACGCGCGTCAGGCGCTGCGCACCCAATCAGAACCGTGGCCGATTATAGCTTGTGGAGGCAACGTGAACGGGTCCGGGAGTAGACTGACTGCCAGAATAATTCGGAACAACTCAGGGGACACGCAGGGCACAACCGTGGAAGGAAGGCGCGCGATGAAACCGGCCGTCGAAGTCAGCATCACCTCTTGGAAGAAGAACGTCGTCAAACCCGGCCAGGAGTACGGCCGCGTACTGCTGATGCCCGGCACCGGCTACAACTGCGACCGCCCGCTGCTCTACTGGTCGGCCCAGGCTCTGGTCGAGGCCGGCTGGCGAATCGACCGCATGAACGTACGCAACGCTTCCGACGACCTGTCCACGGTGATTCCGGTCCTCAATCAGGCGATTGACGGCTGGGTGGCCGCCGCGCGCGAGTCCGGCGCGGGTAAAGCCGGTGATTCCGGGGATGGCGTTGCCGCCGATGATTCTGCTACCGTGCTGGCCGATGGCGCAGCGGGCTCGCCGAACCGTGATTCCGACACCCCGTCCGGCCCTCGCCTGTTGCTGATCGGCAAGTCGCTGACGACGATGACCTACCCACATGTGGCCTCACACTACGGTCTGCCGTTCGTGCTGCTGACCCCGGTGCTGCATCACGCCGACTTCGATCCATCCGCCCGGGTGATTCCGGTGCCGGCTGTCGGCGATGATATCGTCGCCGAATCCGAGGCCCCGAGCGTGGCCGAAGCAAGGGCGATCATCCGCGCGGAACAGGCCGGCCAGTCGCACGCCGCCAGCTCCCGATACTCCGGCCCGGCACCGCTGATCTGCGCCGGCACCGCCGACCCGTTCTACGATCAAGCCCGCGCCAACGCGCTCACCCCGCACGTGCACGAATACCCGGATGCCAACCATTCGATCGAGGTGCCCGGCCACTGGCGTCGCTCGCTCGACTATCTGAAGGAAGTCACCGCGTCCGTAGCCCAGTACGCCGCCACGCTGTAATGCCCCGCGACACGCCCGAATTCTGCAATGTCGCTGACCATCCGTAATCTAATCATCCGTAAACCACAGACCGTTGGTTGAAGTGCGCGCGAGTGCATTTCCGAAGTTTGGTTCGCCAAGCCAGCGCAGGTTGAGAGATATAAGCCCGTCAAGGGCCGGCGAAGGTCGCTTCGCGAGATTATATTGCTCTGCCTGTGCGCAGGGCTTTTTTGTTGCCCGGCCGAAAGTTCCGAACTCCAAGTCAACGGCCGACTTAGGAAGGAACGCCATGAAGAGGCCCGAAAAGGAAGCGGTAGTCGCTCAGCTTACGGAAGAATTCCGTAACGCTGACGCCGTCTACCTGACCGAGTACCGCGGGCTTACCGTTCCGCAGATTTCCGATCTGCGTGAAAAGCTAGGCCGCGATACTTCCTACACCGTGGCAAAGAACACGCTGGCACGCATCGCCGCCAAGGAAGCGGGCATTGAGGGTCTCGACGAGATTCTCTCCGGCCCGACCGCCATCACCTTCGTGAAGGGCGACTTCATCGAGGCTGCGAAGGTCATCCGTGACTTCGCCAAGGACAACAAGGCTCTTGTCATCAAGGGTGCCGCCGCTGACGGCACTGTCTACGATGCCGAGGGCGCCAAGAAGCTGGCAGACCTCAAGTCCCGCCCGCAGCTGCTTGCCGAATTCGCCGGCGACATCAAGGCATCGATGGCCAAGGCCGCGTACCTGTTCAACGCTCTGCCTACCAAGGCTGTGCGCACGATCGACGCCCTGCGCGAAAAGCAGGAGAAGGCTGCCTGATTTACGCCCTCACGGCATGAATCAGTCGCTTCGATAATTTAAACAATAAGGTTTATTAGGCAGCGGATCTACCACTTCGTCCGCCGCCAAGATTGAAAGGAAGCCATAATGGCTAAGTACACCAACGATGAGCTGCTGGAAGCCTTCGGCGAGATGACCCTGGTCGAGCTCTCCGAGTTCGTGAAGGCCTTCGAGGAGAAGTTCGACGTCGAGGCTGCCGCTCCGGTTGCCGCTGTTGCCGCTGTTGCTGGCGCTGCTGCTCCGGCTGAGGAAGAGAAGGATGAGTTCGACGTCATCCTCTCCGCCGTCGGCGACAAGAAGATCCAGGTCATCAAGGCTGTCCGCGCCATCACCAACCTCGGCCTGGCCGAGGCCAAGGCTCTTGTCGACGGCGCTCCGAAGGCCGTCCTCGAGAAGGCCAAGAAGGAAGATGCCGAGAAGGCCAAGGCTCAGCTGGAAGAGGCTGGCGCCAGCGTCGAGCTCAAGTGATTTGTGCGGCATAAGCCGCAATCACAGCTTTTCGAGGAACCCCGCACCTGTGTTTCAGGCTGCGGGGTTTCCGCATACTGAGTAGACTAGTTGACGAGGACGAGGCGGAGAACGCGATCCGGCGTGGAAACACAAAGCTGGCAATGAGCGAAAGTTGTCAATTCTGTGCCCAGTAATCCGCCAAAAGCCGGTAAAAGATGACACAATGGCACGTAGTGTGGTCAAATAGTGTGTCCAGGAAGGCGGTCACGGTGAGCGAGTGGACGGTGAAGATCAACGGTGTCGACCGGATCAGCGTCAAGCCGGGGGAGTGCGTGGAAATCGGCCGTAAGCCGTTACGCCCCCTTGCCGATGATGGCAACACCCGCCTTGACGTCGCCGATCAAACCAAATCGATGTCCAAACGGCACGCCATGTTCACGGTAAAAAGCAATGGCACGGCCTCGGTCCGTGATCTTGGATCGACCAATGGATCGTATGTGGTGCGGGAAAATGGCGATTTGTTGCGCTTGCCGGCCAATGCCGAGTTCCTGTTGCCGACGTCTCCCATGCGCATGCAGTTCGGCGATGTGTCTGCGGACTTCATTCGTGTCGACGATCCAGTGGCAAAGCCGCTCGACCTCAAGGTGCCTGATTTGTTTGGCTATGCGGTTCACGAAGCACCGCAGGAGCCGGATGCGGCGGATATGTCCGTCGACGATATTCTTGATTTGCGGGCCGGCGAGCCGACCGCCATCTTCAGCGCGGATAATGTTCGACGCAAGGTCGACGAGCTTGAACTTGGCTCGCTGAATATCACGCAGCCAGTGACGAAAAACGATGAGCCGGCCATACCCCGTGATCTGTTCGCGGATGCGTTGGCCCAGCATGCCGAGCAGGAGACCGAACGCAAAAACCAGCAGGCCATGAACTCCGTGGCACTGCCGAAGCAGCAGACCGAACCTGAGTCGACGATTGTAACGCCCGCATCCAAGCACAGCAGGATCTCCGGTATTGTCCCGGTAGATGCCATCGCCCATGCCGTTGTTAAGCACGCTCCCAGCACAAGCGAGCCGGCAGTGGCGTCGGCGGCGGTTGTTGAATCCGATGCAGCGGCTGGCGCAAGCAAGTCAGCCGAAAACGTTCAGTCCGCTCCGAATACCAGGAATGCCGGCGATTCTCAGCCGGCGGACACTGTCGAACAGCATGCTGAAGTTGCCCAGCCTGAAGCCGCCCGGGAAGCCGAAGCCGCTCAATCTGAAAACACCCAGCCTGAGACCGCTCAGCCGGCAACCGCCCAGTCTGAAACCGACCAGCCGGCAGCTGACGTACCGGACGATCAGCAGCGGACCGCAGCCGAAGCATATCAAGAAGCCACCGCAGCAGGCGTAGCAGACCAGCAGCCGGCTGCCGAAACCGCCCAGCAGTCGGTATCCGAAGCATATGATATCGACTCCACGGGCGTACACACTCCGGTCTTCGAGCCCGGCTCGGTGTTCGAGCGTGTGGCCAAGGGCGAGCTGAAAGCACAGGAGCCGGCAGTCGAAGTCGATGGCCTGACCTCTGACGAGGCAAAAACCACGCAAGATTTCAATGTTCAATTCGAAGTCGCCCGTCATCCCGAATTGCTGGCGTTCCTCGCCATGAATCCGTACCTGTACGACGACATGTATTCTTGGCTCGCCGCCCGTGGCGAGGCCGATATTGACGAAGCCCTGTCTCACAACAAGGGCTATCAGGAATACCGCGAAGCGGTTGGAAAGTGAGTCGAGAGATGACCCAGAGCCAGACTCAGAACCAGAATCTCACGGAAGGTCTGAATCGCATCCGTCGCTGGCGTGACCAATACCGCAGCATGCAGCCGCCATCGCCGCTCGAGGATGTGAATCAACTGGCCGCGAAGCTGGAGATGACCCATGCCCATCCCTCCGGCATCGCCCAGCTGTTCGCTTCCGGCCATGTCCGGTTGGATTCGTTGTTCCGCGACACGGGTGTGCTTAAGGCCGCCGAACGCCATATTGGGCGCGTGCTGGATGACCAGGCCGCCAAACGCAGGATTTCCGGCGTGGCGGAGTTGTCGCTCGTGGTCGGCGTGGCCACATGGAAGGGCAACGCGCTGCCGGTGCTGTTGTACCCGGTGAGCGTCACGATCGAGGATGATGGCTTGTCGACCACCATTCGATTCACCGGTCGCGTGGCCCTGAACGTCGCGTTCGTCAATACATTGCGTGAGCAGGGGGTGTTCCTGGATGAGGATTCCCTGTTTGACGGTGCCAGCTATGACAGTGGCACTCCCGAAACTTCCGCGATGTTCGCCCGTATTTCGTCCGAAGCGTCGGAGCGTATCTCCGACTTCGCCATCGAGCGCCAGATTGTGCTCGGATGCTTCATGGACCCCTCGTCGCAGATGATCAGCGAAAGCCGACAGTTCATCGACCAGCTGGAGAACGGCCCCACCGGCAATGTGCTGTTGGACGCGCTTGCCGGCGACGAATCCGCCCGCGCCGCGCTCAAAGATGCCAATATTCCGCAATACAGTCCTTTCGACGTAGACCCGCATGCCGAGTACGAAGTCGGCGATGTGGACAATACGGTGCGATATGCCGCGTCACTTGCTGCCAATGGCCATAGCATCGTGGTCGACGGCACCTTCCCGAAGGGCACCGCGGAGCAGTCTGTGGCCATCGCATCGCGCTGCCTGATGAATGGTCGTTCCGTGCTGTACGTGCCCGGCGTGGCCGAGCAGAAGCGTCTGTTCATCCAGACGGCCTCCGCCAATGAGATGAAGGCGCAGGTACTGGATGTATCCGATGAACACGCCAACGCCGCGCTTGATAAGCAGCTGATTGCCGCAGTCGGATTCCAACCGGGAGTCGCCACCCAGCGATTCGACCAGTTGGCCGACGAACTCGTGGGCGTGCGTTCGCGCTTGACCCGCTACTTGGGCGACCTGCACGGGGGCAATGATAAGTGGAATGTGTCCGCATACGAGACCATTCAGAATCTGGCCCGTATCTCCGTGCTCCCGACGCACCCTGCCACCCACGTTCGACTTGACGAGTCAAGTGCCCTGAGCATCGCCAACGATATTGACACATGGATCGGCAAGATGGAACGCGCCGGCGAGCTCGGCGAATACACCATCGGCCCGGAAGACACCGCATGGTACAAGGCGTCCATCACCACTGAAGAACAGGCAGTAACCGCCTACCAGCGCGTGGACGATTTGCTGCGTCGCTTCCTGCCCGCCACCCGTGAGCAGGTGGCACGCACCGTGCAGACCTGCGGATTCCCGGTTCCTCCCACCACCCGCGAGTGGGAGCGTCAGGTTACGGTTTTGAAGAATCTGCGACGAGTGCTTGACGTGTTCCAGCCGGAGATTTTCGAGCGAGACATCAGCTCCATGATCGAGGCCACCAAGCCGAAGAGCCAGCGCAAGGCCGAGGGCACGTCGATGGGATTCTGGGAGCGCCGCCGCCACATCAAGGAAGCCAAGGATCTGCTGCGCGTCGGCGCGCAGGTCGAGGACTTGCACGAAGCGTTGAAGGTAGTCGCCAAGCAAGGGGAGCAGTGGCATCAGTTCGTGCCTCACGGCGGTTGGCCGGTGCTGCCCAGCAAGCTCGACGAGATCATCTCCACCCAAGAGGCGCTGGTCAGCAATATGACCGCGCTGGATACCGTGCTTTCCACCACACCCGCTGGTGGCAATCTGGAAACCGCCGATTTCGAGAAGGTGGAAGCACGCCTGAAAGCACTGCTGGATGATCGCAAGGCACTGGACACCTTGCCGGAGCGTTGCCTGCTGGAGCAGGAATTCGCCTCTGCCGGACTGAACGAACTGGTCGCCGATCTCAACGCTCGCCGAGTGAGCGTGGAGCAGGTGCGCGGCGAAGTGCAGCTGGCCTGGTGGACCACCGTGTTTGAGGACATTGTGCGTTCGTCCGCCATCATCTCCAACCAGGATGGTGCCGCGCTGCAGGCCGCATCCGACCGCTTTGCGCAGGTCGATGTGGAGCACGTGCGCTCCATCGGACCGATGGTGTCGCAGGAATCCATGCGCCGCCTGTGCGACATGCTGTTCTCCCGCACTCAGGAAGCCAACCAGATGCACACCGTGCTGGCAGGGCGCGCCAGTGTGTCGCTGAGCAGGATTCGCCGTGATCATCCGGAGATTCTGGCCGCGGCCAAGCCGATTCTGGTGGCCGCGCCGGGTACGCTCGCCGCACTCACCGAGCCGGGTGTGCTGGCTGATGTGGCGATTCTCGATGCGTGCGCGCACATTCCCGCTATCGAGTTGCTGTCCATCATCGGCCGCGTGCAGCAGGTGGTGGTGATCGCCCACTGCGCGACGGTAACCAGCGAAAGCGTCAAGCAGCTGATCGACACGTTGCCTCATATCGAGGTGGATGCTGCCCCATCTCGCCGTGCGCCGCGCCTGTCCGCATTCCTTGAATCCGAGGGATATGGTCCTGTTCGCTATGATGTGGCCACCGAGCCGGCTGCCGGTGAGGTGCGATTCCACCGTGTGGAAGCGAGCGGTGTGCCGGTTATGTCTTCTGGTCTGGTGGAATCCAGCCAGCCGGAGATTGATGAAGTGGTGCGTCTGATTACGCAACGTGCCGCCGGTTTTGCCGTGGTTCCTTCCAGCTATCGACTTGTGGTCGTGATGTTGACCGACGCATTCCGCACACGCTTGGGTGCCGAATTGAAGTCGTTGGCAGGCAAATCCAAGGCGATGGGCCGATTCCTGCGCCATGTGCGGTTGGTTTCCTTGCGTGACGTGGCCGGAGGTCGTGCCACTGACGTGATTCTGTCGATGTGCTATGCGAAAACCACGCACGGACGTCTGCTTCAGCAGTTCGGTCCGCTCGAAAGCACAGGCGGTCGCGGACTGTTGCTGGATGCCCTGGCATTGGCGGACCACAGCTTGGATATTGTGTCGGCCTTTGGTTCCGAAGATTTGGACGAAGAACGACTGCACCAGTCCGGTCCTCGGTTCCTGAAGACCATGTTGACGTGGGCCGAACAGCTTGACGACCGTCCGGTGCTTCCGTTGCGTGATGCGGCAGGCGGCAACGTGCTGTTCGACGATATCGCCGACAGGTTGCGCGCGCGAGGACTGAACGCTGCTGTTGATTATGGATTCGACAAGGGCGTGAAGATTCCGCTCGTGGTGGGATTGAAGGACAAGCCGTTTGCCTTGGCCGTGCAGACCGATGACGCGAACTTTATGTCCGTGCAATCCACGCGTAGGCGTCATCGTTTGTCGGCACAGGATCTCATTTCCTTGGGCTGGAATGTGATGACCGTCTGGAGTGTCGCCGCCTTCGTGAACCCCGATAAGGAAGTCGACCGTATCGTCAGCCGTATCGGTGAGATCTATCGCGAGGTTGAATAACCATGGCGGAATACTCGGCTACACGGCGCACACCGCGCAAGCACAAGCGCGTGGTGATGAAGGGCACTGAGCAGTTTGACGCTGACGGTGTCAAACTCGAGCCCGGAGACATGCAGACCGACCAACAACGGCAATCCGACGACGACAAACGCATCCTCGGCGAACTGCCGCCGCATTGGGCCGTTTTTAACGAGCGCGAGTAGGAGTTGGGGCGCACTCTGTGCGCCCCAACACTGTGTTTTCCGCAGCCGACAGGCTGCGGAAAACACAGTATCGGCCGAAGGCCGATTCCGCTTCCTACCGCACAACGGCCATAATCGCTCCGGCCTGTTGCAGCTCCATAACCTTGGCCGCGGCCTCCGGCGGCATTGCGAACGACACCAGTCGGTCGTTGCCTCCCAATGCGCCAGTCGCATCCGGTTTGCCGACATTCATCACCGTGGCGTTCTCGGCCAGCGTGCAATCAGCACCTTCGCAACCGACGGCGGAAACCAGTCTCACCTGATCGCCGGCCAATACATCGTCGACGCTACTGGCCAAGCGGACTTCAATCACCGTAGTGCCGGTCGGTGCTACGGGCGCATCTCTGGCCATATGCGTGGAAATGGGATCGGCTGCTTCGATATCGATTTGCGCTACCTTGCCCACCACATCCTCAATATTGCCTGTCCAAGACGGGCCTGCCGCAGATACCGGCATATCAGCCAACTGAACGTCGGCGGCCAGAATAATGTCACCCCGTCGAATCGAGCGGGCGGCCACCACCATCGGCTCGGTCTCCACCACGGCCAATACGGCTTCAAGCCCAAACAGCACTGCGAGTCCCACGCACAACGCAGCAGTGAGTCGGCGCAAGGCATCCGCCATGCGCCGTCGCCGCAATGAGCCGCGCGCAGGCGGCTTAATAAACGAAAAGGTCACCATGCAACCATGGTGACCTGAAGTTTTTCGTAAGCGCAAGCCAAATCGACCTATGTGGTTCTAGCTTGCCAAGTTATCCACAACGCTTCAAACCCGTGCAACAGACAGTGCCCGTAGTGCCAATATCCGCGGCATACCGCCGTCGACACCGTCGTTTACAGAGGAAAAGCGGGTGTACAGACCTTACTTGCCGGATTTGTCGGTGCGGTAGAAGCCGTGACCCTTGAACTCAATCGGCACGGCGGAATACACCTTGCGCACCTGCTCCTGCGAGCACTTGGGGCACACGGTAATCGGGTCGTCATTGAACGACTGCTGTTCGGTGAAGTCATAGCCGCAGTTCTTGCAACGGTAATGATAGGTAGGCAACGGATTCCTCCAACAAAGTCATATTTCTCGCGGATGGCCCAAACGCCATGCCACGCAACCGTTCATATCCTAGTCGCCGCCCTGACACATTGGCGTTACGGTCTTACTAGCCAGCTTGCTGTTGCCACTCTGGTTCCATCGGCCAGTGTGCGTGGCTGGTTGGTCAGTCTGGCTTGCGCCGAGTATCTTGGCCGGCCGGCCAGCTCAACAGGCCCGATGAGCTAAGCCGCCGGTATCCCTCCGGCGTCAGCACTCCGTCGGCCGGCACATCATGTGGTTCGGCCGGCAAATCAATGTCCAACACCTCCCACGGCCAGCACACCGCAATCAGGGGACATGCGGGCTTGCGGCGAGCCAAGGCCCGGTCATACCAGCCGGCTCCACGCCCCAGACGATTGCCCTGCGGGTCCACTGCCAAAGCCGGAGCGATGACCAGATCGGCCTTCTCCAACGCTTCGGGCGGTAGAACTGCGCCAGTTGGCTCATCGGGTCTGTGATGGACGGTGCTGGGAGAGCTGCAGCTACCGGCATTGTTCGCGCCACCCACTGCATCCATCGAGCGCAATGATTCCAATGAATCCAGCACACTCCAGCCAATTTCCAACCCAGACCCCAACCTTGGCACCAACACGTGGCAGCCATGAGCCCGCAGCCATCGCAACAGTGGCCGGGTTTCGATTTCCGAACCCATCGACACATATGCCGCCACTGTGGGACCATCCTGAATCATGTGTGCTGGGAACCGTCGCACCAGCAATTCACCGGCCGCTCCGCGTTCTTCCGCTGGAACGCGCTTGCGCCGAGACAGTATATGGTGGCGCAGCGTCGCTTTATCCGTCTTCTCTGTTTTCTCTGTGCCGCTGTAGTCGCTGCCGATATTCATGCCACTGCCCACTTCGCTCATACCGCACAATCTAGTGTTTCCATCGTAAAACGAAAGTGGCCGAGGCGAAGGCGCAAGCCCTTCATATGGCTACAATAAAGGCCGTGTCAGTTTTCCAGTCGATTAAAGAGGCGTTCAAGCTGGACCACCAGATCCGTCCGCCGCGCCTCACCCATCCCGGTTTCCCGATAATCCTGCGCCCCCTGACCATGGACGATGAGGACGGCTGGAACGAAGTGCGCTGGCGCAACAACCGACTCCGGCTGGCGCCTTGGGAATCCGGCGACCCGATGCATGGCGGCTCCATCACCTTCAATCAATGGGTGCAGCGACAGCGCCGTAATGAGCAGCATGGCGTCGGCGTGATTTTCGCCATCGAATACCAGATGCGTATCGTCGGCAGTATTTCGTTGGGAGCCATCGCGTATGGTGCCATGCGCACCGGTGTGGTCGGATATTGGGTCGACCAACGGTACGCCGGCCACGGATTTGCGCCGATGGCACTGGCCATGCTTGCCGATTGGGCACTCGGAGACCCATTCGGGCCCGCGTTGCATCGGCTGGAAATCGCCATTCTTCCGGATAACGCGCGCTCTTTGGCTGTAGTGCGTAAGGTCGGAGCCCATCATGAGGGACTGCGCGAGCGGTATATGTATGTCAATGGCCAGTGGCGCGACCACGTAACATTTGCGCTGTTGGCTGAAGATATGGGGCAAGGGTTCTCTGCCAGACTCGCCGCCACCGGTTCCAGATAAGCGTCGACCGGAAGAATTCCGCTCCGACACGCCCGGACGGAAAGCCCCAGTTCGTCGGTACGTCTCCTATCCTTGACTCTATGGGTTATGAGTCACTGAGCACTGTCGTCGTGCTGGTGATTGTGGCGATTATTATCGTTGTATGGCTGCCCGTACGTACGGCCAACGGCATGAAACGTGTGGACGAGCACCGGCAGGATCGTTATTCGCCTTCCCTGCATATCGTTGATGCAGAGAACGGCAGACGATTCGGAGACATCAAGCCGCATAAGGCGAAAGGGGCAGCAATGCCAGCATCAACACCGTCAGCGAGGCTGACACCTGAGCACATCGCCCATGTGCGGGAACTGCGCCGCGCGGCCATCCGCCGCCGGCAGATTCTCGCCGTATGCCTGCTTGCCATAACCGTGTTGGTGTTTGCCGTATCGTTCCCCCTGCATTTCAGCCCGCTGCTTGCTCTTATTCCGTTCGTGCTGTTACTGCTGGTGCTGGTGCTGGGAGCCAATGCCTCACGCCAGGCCCGGCAATGGGAGCGCAAGGTGGTCCGCTACGAGCGGACCCATAGCGGTACGGGCTGGTCCAAGAAACCGTCTGCCGAGTCCAAGGACAGCAAGCGCGTGAACAAGGCCGAACCGGTTGCGGCCGTAACTGCGCCTGCCAAGGAGCTTTCCGAGCATGTTGAGGATGCTGCCACCGAGGTCATGGAACAGCGGCAGATTCGCCGCGCGTTACGCGATGCCGAGATTGAGCAGGCCAAGGCCAAGGCCTCACGCCAGTCCGCCGCCGCATATCAGGCCGCGGCGGAGCACGCCAAACAGTCTGAGAAGTCTGATACTGCACAGTCCGCCGCCGATAAGCCTGCCGCCGAACCGTCTGCTATGGTCGATGAATCCGCTGACCGTAAGTCCGCTGCCGAAACCAGTGAATCTTCCGCCGCGCCCGATGCCTCCGCTCGCACGGATAAGTCGACTAAGTTGGATAAGTCCGTCGCCCCTCGAGTTGAACCATCGCTTACGGTGCGTGATGAGCGTGATGAGCGCGACGATGCCGCTGCCGACGCTACGTCGGAACTGGCCAGCGTACGCCCTGCCCGAACACTGGATGTCTTCGATATGGCCACCTCGCAGGATCTCATCTCCTTCACTTTGGGCGGGGAACATAACGCCGACAACGCTCCGGAAAGCTTGGAGATCAAGTCGACCCGTCAGGTGTCCAAGGCGGAACCTGTCGAACCCGCAGTGGCGGAAAAGTTGATTGACGAGGCCCGAGCCGTCAAGGCCGCGGACGATGCCAAGGCCGCCGATGCGGGCAAGGCTGTCAGTGCCGGAAACGCTGTAGACACTGAGTCGGAGCAGCGCGATGATGCCGATACGAACGCCGCTACGGACGCCGATGACGAGGCTGCAAACGCCGCCCAGCGAGCCGCATTCCACGAATCCGAGGAGCGTGCCGACGTCGAAGCGCCAGCGGCGACCACCGATTCGTTGGGCGCAGGCTTGGACTCCATTCTTGCCCGCCGCGGCAACTGAGCGTTGCGATTCGCCGATTTTCTCTCACAGCGTTAGCACTCGAGTTGGCAGAGTGCTAATAATCGCGCTACGATGTGTCCTAGCGCAAAGGGACAACGCAAGTGATCGTCAGCCTCTTGAGGCGTTCTGGCGCGGCATTATCGAACTACAAGTAGATACGAGGTGACCCACAGTGTCGATTAAGCTCACACCGTTGGAAGACAAGATCATCGTCAAGCAGGCCGAGGCCCAGACCCAGACCGCTTCCGGTCTGTATATTCCGGACAACGCCAAGGAGAAGCCGCAGCAGGGTGAAGTCCTGGCCGTTGGCCCGGGCCGTCGTGACGACAAGGGCGAGCGCATCCCGATGGATGTCAAGGTCGGCGACAAGGTGCTGTACTCCAAGTACGGCGGCACCGAAGTCCACTACGAGGGTGAGGACTACCTCATCGTCGGCGCGCGCGACATTCTCGCCATCCTCGGCTGATTAGTCGCCTAGCGAACTTCAACAACCCCGACTGTTCCCACGGACAGTCGGGGTTTTCTCTTGCCAGGCGGAAAGGGGCTCCCCTCAGAGAGGGGAGCCGAAAACCGCTCCCGCCAAACGCCCAGCCATGCCTGCTATGCATAAAGGTGCATGCGCGCAACGTAGTTGAGTTCGGCGTTGCACCGCATCTACACTGGGTAACGGATTGGGGTCCCTATGGAAGAGGCTCGGTCGGCGACTTGGTCGAGCGGCTTAAGACATTTTGCACAAGACGGCAGTAGGTCGACGGTATGTTGTTTTTTCCGTGTCGCAGGTTCGTGGTGTCGTCGCGCTGTGCCAATGGTTGTCTCTCTACCGACGCTGAGTGCCGTGGCCTGAGGCCAGCGTCGGCAGTGGGCCACGAAATGGCGATGTGCCGATGCTGAGCCGCGTTGGCGTCGTTATAGGGCCAGTTTTTGGACCATTGCCAACGGCAAATCGGCGTTCTGTGTCGGCGACGGTCCAAAAACTGGCGGTCTGCCGACGATAAGTGCCGTCATCGTCGGCAGACCACCAGGTATTGTCCTTGTGCCGACGTAAAAGCCCTGCCATCGTCGTCACCGAGCCATCTTGTGACTCACTGACGGCGGCAGCAGGGCGGAAGAGGCCGAAATCATGCGCGCGGTGCGGTCTCACACCTCGAATCCGGCCTCCGCCAGCGCGTGATCGATGTCGCGAATCAAATCGTCCGTATCCTCCAGACCCACGGCCAGACGGAAGAAGCCGCGGTGGAACTCAGGCGGGTACAGGTACTGGCGCTCGTCATCCTCACCGAGGAACACGATCAGCGATTGGTCATGGCCGAGCGAGACGGCAGACGTAATCACATTGAGCTTGGAAACGAACCGGTTGTGCCCGTCATGATTGGTGTCGAGGCCGAACGACAGCACGCCGCCGAACCCGGAGTCCGGGCGGGCCAGCTGGCTGACCGCCACCTCGTGGTGCGGGTGCGATTCCAGACCGGGGTACGCCACGAAACGCACCACATCCAGCGATTCGAGATGCTTGGCAATCGCCAAGGCCGAGGCGTCGTAGGGCAGCGCGTAGGTGTTCGCCAGCGTGATGGGGCGACGGATCGCGCCGGTTTCGGCGTCGACCCCGTTACCGAGGTGAATGGCCAGCGTGCCGAATCCGAGCGGCTGGTCGTCGAATGATTGTCCGTGATGTACAAGATCAGAAGCCATGCGCCCAGCATGCCAGCATGCGCCGTGCCGCGCAAACAGGCGACATCGCTCGAAAACCGCGCCATTGCAAGGTTCTAGAGCACCATATAAGAAAAAATGATTGGGTGAAGTGCGGGGTGCAGCCTCGGTCGGGGCTGTTTGCAGGGCCGAAGCGGGCCCTGAAAACACGCTGTGAGACACGCCGATAAAACCGCAGAATTCCGCGGTAAAACAAGGTTCGCGTAGGGGCCGATTTGCATACCTGGAAAATCTGTGGTTATATAGCCAAGTTGCCTGTTGAGGTCAAACACCGCGGCGGGAAACAGACTGGCGGATTTCCCAAGCGGTCAAAGGGAGCTGACTGTAAATCAGCCGCTTCGTGCTTCAGTGGTTCGAATCCACTATCCGCCACGCCCCGATAGCTCAGTGGTAGAGCACTTCCTTGGTAAGGAAGAGGTCGTGAGTCCAATTCTCACTCGGGGCTCTCTGGCGGGGTAGCTCAGCTGGCTAGAGCGTACGACTCATAATCGTAAGGTCAAGAGTTCGA
>ENA-OQIS01000041-OQIS01000041.1-human-gut-metagenome-genome-assembly--contig:-NODE-41-length-43012-cov-6.338114_pt1 | contig 43012 bp, 25 predicted proteins | sample MGYA00242589_ERZ504754 | MGnify/ENA primary metagenome ERZ504754 (study PRJEB26092, sample SAMD00036351) | human gut metagenome | host: Homo sapiens | study: EMG produced TPA metagenomics assembly of...
TGATCCGAACCTTGGATAATATCGACAAATGATATTACGACCTATTTTTGAGAGCAATTATGTAGGCAAGGTCAACAACAACGCAGAAGGACGTTCTCTGTTAAAAGCAGCGTTGGTAGATTATTTTAACACCCTGCAGAACATGGGAGCGATCCAGAACTTTGAGACAGATGATGTGACGATCACTGCGGGAACAGAGTCAGATGCAGTTGTTGTGGATGCAAATATCCAGCCTGTGGATAGCATAGAAAAGATCTATGTAACTGTGAACCTGGCTTAGGAGGTGACATAAATGGCAGGAAATAATTACACAAAGATCAAGGACCTGGTGACAGGAAGTGAGGGAACTGCTTATATTACAGTGGACGGGCAGAACCGGTACTTTTTTGAATTATCAAAGATCGATGCGACAGTTGAGTTTACTGTGATCGCTAGAAAGCTTCTGGGGCACCGGATGAAACAGCATAAGGTAACAGCAGCAGAGGGAAAAGGCAGTCTTACAATCTATAATGTCACGCTCCTGCTGCTTCTGGGACTTGTTGCCGGCGCGGTGATCATGAGCACCGTCACGCGCCGCCATGTGCAACTGGACGATGGCACCGTATGGGTCACTTCGCTGAAAAACCAGAAGGCCGCACGATTCAACGTAAAGAACAAGGAGGCCGACGCCGGCGTCTCCTCCTCCGCCCCACGATTCGACATCGCACAGCATAATGGCGACACCATCCTGACCGAAACGACCAAAGCCTCCACCATCAAGGCATCCACGGTCAGCACCGGTGTCAAGACCGACATCAAAGCCAACACCACCACTGTGGTCGGCGGGGATACCGCAGCCCTGATCAACGAGAAGACCGGCAATGTGTGGACCGGCTTGTCGGAAAACCTTGATTCCGTGACCCCCACCACTTCCGATCCGAAAATAAAGCTGGGCGAGGGCGGGCGCATCGCAGTAACCCACGATGGCAAGGTCTACGGATACCGTCCATCCGACGGTATGGTGCTGCGTCTTGACAATCCCAGCAGCGCCAAGGCCAAAACCCTCGAATCGCTGACCGACGGCAAGCAGCAGACCGTTGAAAGCTTTACCGTCATCGGGAGCACGCCGGTAATCGCAACCGGCAAAACCGTCATATTCAAGGGCGGCCGCGTCGATGTCGACACGACCGGCACCCTCACCCTTCAGGAGCCTCCCACCGATGACATACAGTCCGATTGGGTGGCCGCGGCATCACCGAGAGGCCTTGCGCTTATCCCGTTGAAGTCCAATGCCAAGGCGAATTTCATAGCCAACGGGGGCAAGGCGAATCCAGCACGACCGGTATCGTCCAAGGGCTGCGTGTACTCGGCTTGGAGCCAGAAGGCCAGCAACTACATTCGCGCCTGCTCCCCCACGGATACCAGCGTCAAGCCGCAAACCCTCGAATCCGTCAATACTACTTCCGAATTGGTGTTCCGCACCAACCATCGCCTTGTGGTGCTCAACGACACGGTTAACGGCAATGTGTGGAACCCTGAGGATTCCACCAAAGTCATCAAAATACAGTGGAACAAAATACAGACCGAGCAGACCGAGAAAGAACAGCAGAACAACGACTCGGCCAACAACCACCACGACTTCTCCAAGACCTGTTCCGCACAATCCGGCCAAATCAAAGCCGAGGATGATGAAATCGGCGCACGAGCCGGTTCGGAACAGATTCTCGACGCGCTGCGCAATGACGAGCAGACCGATTGTTCCGTACTGAAAATCACCAAGGTTGGCGCACCAAACAACAAAGACGTCACCATTTCGCCGATTTACGACGGCCGGTATCTGCAACTCGATGCCTCCGCCGCATCCGCAGGCACCGTTACCTTTACTTACGATATTTCCGATGGTCGCGGCCAGACCTCTTCCGCCACGGTGACCGTAACCCTGAATGATGGAGGCAACCACGCTCCCGTACAGTTCGACACTCCTCCCGAGATCGATGTGGAGCAGGGAGCCAGTTATACCGCCAATGCGCTGAGCAGCTTCAACGATCCGGATGGAGACCCGCTCACTCTGGTCTCCGCTGTGGCCCAGAACACCGACCAGGTGCAGGTGTCCACCCGAGCCGACGGCCAGCTTACGTTCAACACCGGTGCGCTGGCGTCGGGACGTGTGGGCGTCGAGGTCACCGTCTCCGACGGCACGGCAACCGGCACCGGCATGGTGTATTTCTCGGTCAAGCCCGCGAACACCTTGGCCGCGGTCATCGACCCGGTAGCGAAAACCACCGTTCCCAACACGGATACCGTCGTCAAGCTGTCCTCTTATGTGCATGGCACTTCCTTGCAGCCGGCACAACTGACTCAGGTGGATACGCCCAACGGCGCTTCGACGACCACCAATGCGGCGGATATGTCGTTGACGTTCAAGGCCACCAATCCCGGCACCTATTATGTGCCCTACATCATTACTCAAGGTTCGATTCCGGCCACCGGATTGGCTCGAGTCGAGGTGCAGCCTGCCACCGGCGAGGCCGCCAAACCGGTTGCCGCCAACGATGTCGCCCTGCTTGGCGCGGATAATACCGCCATTGTGGAGCCGCTCACCAATGACGTCGATCCGATGGGCGGTGTGCTGTCCGTCACCACGGTGAGCGCACCGGCCGACTCCGGCATCAAGGTTGGTCTCGTCAGCCATAAGCGCGTGTATATCACCGCGCGTCAGGTGCCCACGAAGCCCGTCGCCCTTACCTACACCGTGGCCAACGCCTCCGGAACCGCCAAGGGCACCATCGTGTTGCAGCCGCCGGCTCTGGCCACCTCGAATTCAGTGCCCAAGGCCAGCAATATCAATGCCCAGGTGCGTACCGACGGCATCGTGTCCGTGGATGTGCTTGACCATGTGGCCTACTCGGATGGCACCACGGTCAAACTCAAGAACAACCTGCAATACGACAAGGGGACGTTCAAGGGTCTGGCCTTCGTCTCTGGAGACACGGTCCGCTACCAAGCATCCAGCGAGACCGGCAACTTCCCCATCACCTATACGGTTGAAGACAATCTGGGTAATGTGGCTTCCGCCAATATCACCATTACCGTGCATAAGAGCGACGCAGCGAGCAAGGCCGCGCCAACCCCGCATGACGCCGAAGCGCAGGTTGCCGCCGGGCAGAAGGTCCGCATCCCCATCACACTGACCGGCATAGACACGGATGGCGACGACGATCAGCTGTTGGGTCTGGGCAACAAGGCACCCACGCTGGGCCGCATATCCGAAGTCGGTTCCGACTACTTGGTCTATGAAGCGTATCCGGATTCGTCCGGCACCGACACCTTCTCCTATGCCGTGGAGGATTGGACCGGTCAGCGCGCACAGGCGCAGATCCGCGTGGGCGTATTCCAAGGATCGTCCGACTCCGGCGTATACGCCAGGGATGACGAAATCACGTTGAGGCCCAATACGGCCGCAACCGTGCCGGTCGCGCAGAACGACATCTCCGGCGACAACACCAATCTGACCGTCGACAAGCATGTCGAGGTCCAAGGTCTCGACGGGGTGAGCGTGAAAGACAATATGATCTCCTTCACCACGCCCGGCAGCGCCACCACCGACTATATCGCCTACACGGTCAAAGACAAGGCCGGCTTGTCCGATACGGCCACCCTCACGGTAAACGTGGATCCGAGTGCCGCCATCGAGCCGCCTACCGCCTACGACTATCGTGTGCCGTCCGCCGCCACCATCGATAAGAAGTCCGTGGATGTGGATGTTTCCCAGTGGATCGCCAATCCTTCCGGCACAGCCAATGAGCTCAAGGTCGGCGTGCATCCCTCCGCCAGCGCTCACGCTCACGTCAGGGGCGGCGAGCATTCGACCACCATCACCGTCGACCTGACGTCACAGGCGCGAGCCGTGCCTTACACGGTGACCAATACGAAATACAACATCACCTCCACCGCGTTCATCCAGGTACCGGCCTATGGTGTCTTTCCGCCCACGCTGCGTCCCAAGGCACCGGAATTGAAGGTCAACTCGCGCGAGACCATTGAAATCAACATCAATGACTATGTCCGCGTCGGCGCCGGCAAGGAACCGTATATCGAAAGCGCTGATTCCGTCAGCGCCACCAAGGCTTCCAACTCCGATTTCTACGTGAACGACAAGACCCTGAAGTTCACTGCGGCAAAAGACTACGCAGGCCCCGCCTCCATTACCTTTACCGCTGTGGACGGCAAGCAGGGATCGGATAAGACCAAGATCATCAATTCCGCAGTGATCACTCTCCAGATCACGGTGATAGGCCGCGATGTGCCGCCGCCCACGTTCTCGTCCTCCACTATTGATGTCGAGGCGGGCGCGGACCCCAAGACCGTTGATCTGACGGCGCTCACCCATGCACCGTCCGGCGTGTATGACGACGAAAAGCAATACACGTATTCCGGTGGAAGCTCATCATCCAGGCAAATCACCGCAAACCTGTCCCGTTCCGGTAGCTTGCAGGTTTCCGCCACCAAGGATGCCGCTCCTGGCACCACCGCGTCCATTCCCGTGCAAATCGCATACGGCGCGGGCACCGTGAATGCCGGTGTGACCGTGCGCGTAGTGTCTTCGACCCGTCCGCTGACACGCGTCGGCAACAAGACGTTGAAGATCAAGGCCGGTGCCAGCGATGCCGTGAACGTGCTTACCGGCGCGTACAATCCGTTCCCCGATTCCTCGCTGACCGTCATCAGCTGCAAGGCGGATGACGCCGCCAAACTCACCATCGCCGGATGCGATGCCTCCGGAAACATCACCATCGCCGTCGCATCCGATGTAGGTGCTTCCACGAACACCGTGCTCGTCACCGTGCAAGACGGCACCAAGTCCAAGGATCGTGAAGTCACCGCATCGATTACCGTGTCCGTGATCGACAAGCCCGAGCCGCCACTGCTCTCTCCCGTAGCCGGGGAACCGCAGGACAGCGCGGTCAGCCTCACATGGACGCCCGGTGCCGCCAATGGCAGCCCGATCACCAACTACAAGGTCAGTTGGACCGGTGCCGTCACCGGAGAGAAGGATTGCGGTACCGTCACCTCATGCCAGGTCACTGGTCTGAAGAACGGCAAAACCTATTCCTTCACCGTCGCCGCGCGAAATGACGTCGGCTGGTCCAAGCCGTCCACCGCCGTCGAAGCCACACCGGACAAGGTGCCGTCCGCTCCCACCGATGTTACGGTCACAGGTGGCAATAAAACCGCCAAGGTGACGTGGAAAGCGCCGAGCGGTGATTTCAGCGCCGTCGACAACTATTCGGTGACCGTCACCGGTGCAGGTGCTCCGCAGACCAAGGAAACCGGCAATACGGCCACCGAGCTGTCGTTTACGTTCAACAACAACGACATTTCCGATGGCACCGCCATTACGGCGACCGTCAAAGCCCATAACAAAATCAATTGGAGTGCCGAGTCCGCCGCATCGCCGTCAGAGAAGATCTGGGGAGACCCGGATGCGCCGAACATTGCGTTGTCGAACGACGACACCACGGTAACGGCGAAAGTCACTCTCGGCAATAACCGCAATGCCGGCTGCCGGCGAATTTCCTTGGGAGGAGACGTCAAGGACACCATCGATTGCAGTGACAGTGGCGCTACGTTCGATATCAATGAGAACGATTTGAACACCCGGGAAATCACCGTAACGGCCACCGTGGTGCCGCAGCGCGATGCTTCCTCCGGCACGGGCAAGAGCAGCTTTGTCCCGCAGTACAAGGTCCAGCCGCCCACTGACGTCTACACCACCGGATCCGGCAGTACATGCACCGTGCATTGGACCAAGCAGGGACATGCGCAGTCCTACAGCGTGACTGCCGATGGCATCGATTCCGGTACAGCTACTAACCGGAACTCACTCGACTTCCGAATGAGTCCTTGGGCCAAATGCAACACCGCATCGGTGCAACAGGTGTTCAACGGCGCTACCAGCGACGCCGTCACCGGAGGCCCGCACAATGGCGCTCCTTACACCTATGAGAAGAAGGCTGTAATCAACAAACCGCAGGAGCTGCGCTGGTCAGACAACGCTCACGTCATTAACGTCACCGGCGGTTCGGTTGATGTCTATGGCAAGTCGGCCACTGTACAAATCATCATCAATGGCCAACCGTTCACGTGGAACTCCGGCCAGCCATTGGATGTCACCGACTTGGCCGTGGCCGCCGATGGCAACTACGCGTGGAGCGTCAAAGTCACCGGCGGGCCGGGATACTCCGGTCTCGACAACACTGCGGACGGAGGCAGCGTCGCGGGCACACGTCCCTCTGACTCCTCGGAGGGGACCAAGTCGCTCAAATCCGGTACCGATGTCACCACTTTGGCCAAGAACCCCTGGATTCTTGGTTTCGGCAATACCCCAATATCGTCAACCACCATTCACAAGCAGTAGGAGAACATCCATGAGCGAGAACATCGATGACGCGACGCAGTTGTCTGACACGACCCGTCTGTCCGACAGCACGCAGCTATCCGACAGCACGCACTTGTCCGACGCCACGCACCTGGCATCCGCACCACACACCGGCACGACCCCAAGCACCGAGTCGGCGCCGCAGTCCGTTGCGCTGCCTAACCTGCCGCAGCGGCCGTCACAAGCGCCGTCAGAAAAGCCGTCTCCTACTACTGATGCCGCCTCCATTCCTGCGGGCGATGACAGCACCGTGCTCAAGCCGCGCAAGGGATCGACGCCAGCCATCCCGCAGCAGGCCACCGCGCAATCCCAGCCGCAATCACAGCCGCAGCGTCAGTCGAGCAAAGCCGCGCAAGCAGCCGCATCGGCACTGCCCGCCAGCATCAATTCCGGACTACTGCCCCAGCCCACGGCTCAGGTCCGGGATTTCCAGCAGTCCTTCAATGCGCTGGTCGAAAATGTCTCCAAGGTGGTTATCGGCAAGACCATCCCTATCAAGCAATGCGTCACCGCACTGATGGTCGGTGGCCATATTCTGCTTGAAGACAACCCCGGCACCGGTAAGACCCAGTTGGCCCGAGGCTTGGCCAATTCCATTTCCACCGGTTTCAAGCGTGTTCAGTTCACGCCCGATCTGCTGCCTTCGGATGTGGTGGGTGTGACTTTCTACGATCAGAAGCGCGGAGAATTTGAGTTCCGCGAAGGCCCGATTTTCGCCTCCATCGTGCTGGCCGATGAGATCAACCGTGCATCGCCGAAGACGCAGTCCGCACTTCTGGAGGTTATGGAAGAGCAGAAAGTCACCGTTGACGGCGTCACCCATGATGTGCCGCAGCCGTTTATCGTGATTGCAACCCAGAACCCCATCGAGCAGCTCGGTACCTATAAGCTGCCTGAGGCGCAGATGGACCGATTCCTTATCAAGACGTCAATCGGCTACCCGGGCCATGATGTGTCCGTCGATATCCTCAAGCAGGTCGATATCACCGACCGTGCGCAGACCATTTCCCCGGTGCTGAGCGGTGACGATGTCATGCGGCTGCGTCAGGTGGCCACCGAAATCTATGTGGATGATGCGATTCGTGAATACATCGTCAGGCTCGTCGAGGCGACCCGCCACAACGAGAAGATCACGGTCGGCTCCTCCATGCGTGGCGCTTTGGCACTGACCCGATGCGCCCGTATCTGGGCCGCGGCCGATGGCCGTGCCTACGTGGTGCCGGATGACGTCAAGGACCTTGCAGTGGCCGTGCTCGCACACCGTATCACGCTGACTCCGGAAGCCACCTTCGATGGCGCGACTCAGGAAAGCCTGATCGCACAGGTGCTCGAAGACGTTCCCTCCCCCACCATCGGTTCCTGATAGGGCCTGGAAAGGTATCCGACCATGGCATCTACATCCGCCGCATCACGCCGTCGCCGGCGCGCTGAACGCATGTTCAAGCGCGCGGTAAGACGCATCAGACGGTTCTTCGCATCCTACGTCTCGCCCTTGGGCTGGGCGGTAACGGGCGCAGGCATCGCATGCCTTATTGCGTTCCCGTTTCTGGGCTGGTATGAGCTGCTCGTATTCGGCATCGTGGCGATGGTGATGATGCTCGCGGCAATCGCGCTTTCCCTCGGCAACACACGCTTCCACGCGTCCATCGCCGTATCCAATCATCGCGTGACCGTGGGAGACACCGTATCCGTTATCGTCGGCATCGACAACACCGGCAGAACGCCGACGACCACAGCACGCGGATATCTGCCAATCGGCGATGCGCATGAACGATTCAACATCCCCATGCTGGCTCCCGGGCAATCCAAGCAAACCGATGTGGAGTTCCGTACCGTATCGCGCGCAATACTGCCCATCGGCCCATTGCGCATCCGCAAGGGAGACCCGTTCGGTCTGGTGCGTCACGAAAAGGAGCTGGCCGACCGCATCACCGTATTCATCCACCCTCGTACCGTGCGTCTCGATACCCTGAATGCCGGCGTGCCCCGCGATCTGGAAGGCCAACCATCCGGCCAGATCGTGGATGATGATCTCGACTTCTACGGATTGCGCGAATACGAGCCGGGCGACGACGTGCGTAACGTCCACTGGCTGAGCTCCGCGAAAACCGGCACGTTGATGATTCGCCAATATGAGGCCACGCGCCGCACCGACACCTCGGTGACCATCAGCGTGAACCCGGACGAATACGTCAACGGCGAGGAATTCGAGATGGCGGTGTCCATCCACTCTTCCATCGGCGTCAAATGCCTGCTGCAGGATCGTCCATTGTTCTGCCACGCGGGCAACGCGCACGGCCAGCCGCGCAACGCCATGGAGTTCCTCGACAACGCCAGTGCCATAGAGCCTGATCGTGAGGATAATCCGAATCTCGCCGAGGGCACGCTGAAGCACAGTCCTGATGCTTCGTTCTATTTTTTCACTGTTGGATCGCTGAAAGACATCGAGCAGATCAAGCGCATGACCTTGGCCTTGCCCCGATCGGCCAGCTGCGTGGTATTGCAGGCCAGCGCCGGCGCCAATCGCGGCATCAGAAGATTCGCCAACTTCACATTGGCCACCATCGGCGAACTCGATGATCTCCCACTGATCATGGGGGTGCTCGCATGACCTTCGACCAGTCCAGTATCACCAATACCAATACCGCTGCGTACGCCGGATCGAGCGGCACATACACCGGCACTTCCTCCGGCACGTACACCGGGACCTCCACCACCACCGGCTCCTGGGCCGACTCCACACATTCGGTTATCTGGATGACCAGAGGCAATGTGCTTCGCGGCATGGGCCTCAGTCGCCAGCCGTGGGGCAAACGAATCGCCAGCCTCGTACTCATAGCGGCGATGATGTTGCTGGCGCAAGCCAATCTCATCGACGTGTACGGCGGCGTGGCCACTTGGGCGATTGCCGCTGTACCGGCCACCTTGCTGGGCGCGATCATCGCTCTGGCGGGCATGTTGCCGGCGTTGCGACTGTGGTGGCAAATCGTGTTTCTGGCGTTTGCCCAATTCATCATCGGCCCGGTGGTAACGCTGAGTTCCACTACGTCCCATTACGTGATTCCCACCTTGAAGACCTTGAGTTCAGGTTGGGAAATGACGTTTGGCTCGTTCAAGTACATTATTTCCGTCGATCCGCCTCTGGGCACGCAAGACGGCGTGCTGATGGCGGTATGGACCATCGGCCTGTGGCTTACGTTCTTCACCGGCGTGTTTGCCATTAATGCCAACGCATGGTTGTCTCTGGTGGGAGTGCTGCCCCTTGCGGCGGCCGTGGCCGTATGTGCCCTGCTGGGCACAGACAGCGGCTGGCAACGCGCCATCTGCGGTATTGCCTTTGCCTTGCTGCTGATTATCTGGCTGTCTTGGCGTCTTGAACTGCTGGAAGGGGGGCGCTGGATATCCGCGCTGATCATCGTCGTGCTCGCTGCCGGCCTTGCTTTCGGGGGCACGTTGCTGGTGCCACAGGACCGTTTCGTGCTGCGTGACCGCTACGATCCGCCGTTAAGCCCCTACGATTACACCAGCCCGCTCAGCGGCATGCGATCCTATATCAAGGACCACAAAAAAGACGTGTTGCTGACCGTTCATAATCTGCCGGCCGGAACACCGGTCAAACTTGCGGTGATGGATCGATTCGATGGCACAGTATGGAACCTGTCCGATTCTTCCGAAGCCACGGACTCCTCGAATTATCATCGCGTGGGCACCACGATCAAGGCGGATGAGCAGGGTAAATCCTTCACTGCGACCTTCACCGTCGATCAGGGACTGACCGACACCTGGCTGCCGCTGGCGGGAGCGGCCACTGGCGTGAGCTTCGCCAACGATGCCGACAACGGCAATGACACGTTTTACTACAACACGGATACCGATTCCGCCATTATTCCCGCCGGCACGCGTAAAGGCCTCACCTATACCGAATCCGGCATTATCGCCCGTAATCCCACCGATAAGCAGATCAGCAGTGCGGCTGCGGCCCGCATCACCCAACCAGAAGCCCAGGATGTTCCCGATTCGGCCAGCAAACTGGCCACGTCCATTGCCGGCGGGCAGTCCTCGGGCGGTGCCGCAGCCACGGCGTTGGCCGACACATTGAAAGACTCCGGATGGTTCTCTCATGGACTTGAAGGCGACTATCCCTCCGATGCCGGCCATGGCAACTACCGCATCAACAAGCTGCTGGCAGGCACGGCCATGGTGGGCGACTCCGAGCAATATGCCTCCGCCATGGCACTGATGGCTCGTGATCTGGGACTGCCCTCCCGTGTGGTCCTGGGCTTCCTGCCGAAAAACGAGGATGGCGAAATCACCGATGCCCGCACGGAGAAGACCTCAGGCAATGGCACCAAAATCGAATTCACCGGCAACGATGTCACCGCTTGGGTGGAAATCAAATTGCAGGGCCTGGGATGGGTGGCGTTCTATCCGACGCCCAAGGAGACCAAGATGCCTGATGAAAACCAGAACCTGACGCCGCCGAATCCGCAGACGCTGGTCCGGCAACCACCAGTGCCGTTGACCGATCCGCTGCGCGATCAGACGCAAGCCAAGGGCCAAAGCTCATTGGCCGGCGCCGACGCCGATGATTCGCCGACCAACCTGTTCTGGGCGCGGTTCTGGCGAGTGACCCGCAAGGTGGCCCTGTACGGCAGCCCATTGTGGACCCTACTCATCGCCTGCGGTCTGATTCTGATGTTCAAGGCCATACTGCTGGCACGAGCGCGGCGACACGGCAGTCCGAAAACCCGTGTGGCAGCAGGTTGGAATGCCATACGCATGCTTGCCGAGCAAAGCGGCATCACAGCCAAGGGCACTCGTCGAGATCAGGCCGGTGCCATCGCCCGTCAACTCGGCACAGATGACCAGGCTTTGATCCAGCTTGGCCGGGAAGCCGACTACGCCACGTTCTCGGGGCAAGACATTGAATCGGGCCAAGCCACCACATATTGGACAGGAGTCGACCAATTACGCAAGGCAATGCTCGCTTCTTTGCCGCGTTTCAGGAGGATACGTACACGACTTTCCCTGAAAAGCGTGGCTATACTGTCAAATGGGCACGCAGCAAAGCCGCACACGACGCATGTCAAGCGCACGCGTAAGAAGGGGAAGGCGTCATGACCACAGGCTCCATCCGTATCGCGATGACCAGTGACGTGGGCCTTAGGCGCAAAAACAACCAAGACACCGGATTCGCGCAACAAGGCGTGTTCATGGTCTGTGACGGCATGGGCGGCGGCAAAGGCGGCGAGCAGGCAAGCCAGTTGGCTGCCCAGCATTTCGCACAATTGGCCGCCATGCCTTCACGCACCCGTCAGGATATCGACGACACCTTGGCACGGGCCCAGCACGACATTCTCGATCTGGGAGACCGCCTTGGCGGCGTGGCCGGCACAACCTGCTCCGGTTTGGTACTGCCCCAAGATCATGCGGATTCCGCCAGCGCCCGCAGCGCTGCTTTGTTCAGTGACGCCGATGATCAGGACTTCTCGGACCAGACCTATGTGGTCAATGTCGGCGATTCCCGCACCTACCATCTCAGTCCGTTGGCGCATGCCGATGCTCCCGCCACGGATATCATTCCCGTGTGGGACGCCGCTTCGCTGACCCGCATCACGCGAGACCATTCGCAACGTCAGGAAGCCATCGATTCCGGGCAGATGTTGCCGGAAGAGGCGGAGGCGACCATTCCACGCAACATCATCACACAATGTCTGGGTGATCCGGATGGCATCATGCCCGACGTATATGTCGCCGATCTGACCGGCCGCTTCATCATCTGTTCGGATGGATTGCATGGCGAGGTGCCGGACGAACAGATCGCGGCCATCGCCGCGGCGCATTCCAGTCCGCAGGAGGCCGTGGACGCCTTGGTGGCGGCCGCTCTTGATGCGGGCGGAACCGACAATATCACTGTGATTGTGGCCGATATGCCATTGACCGAACCCGAACATCATGCGTTCAGCGCATTCAGGCTGGACGAAGGTGAGGATATCGGCGCCATTGAAGACGCAACACTACAAACACTACGGACCATACGTTCGGCATAACCGAGCGAACATAAGGAGGTAATCCCATGGTTGATTATGATGCTGCGGTCGCTGCCGTTCAGGATCCGAACGCGGATCCGATCCTGCTGGCAAAAATCGCCTACGAGAATCCGGAATTCGGTGCCAATGTCGCCGTGAATCCGCGCTGTTATCCCGGCTTGAAGCGTTGGATCGCCGAGTTCGGTGACGATCGCGCCCGCGAGACCCTGGCGCAATACGGGTTCACTGCCGAGGCATTCGGCGGCCCGGTTCAGGATCAGAAAGCCACGGCACAGGCGGCCCAGCAGCCCGCGGCTCAGGCGGCATTCGAGGAGCCTGTGGCCACCAATCCTTACGGTTTCACCGCCGAACAGGCCCTGACCACCACCGACCAGATGCAAATCGCCCAGATTGCCCAGTACGCGCCTGAACTACGCGCCTGCATCGCACGTAATCCCAACACCTATCCGGCACTGATCGAATGGCTGGGCCAGCTCGGCGACCCGGCAATCAACGCCGCTCTGGCTTCCCGTCAGTGAAAGGACGGCATCATCATGGCCAAACTTCCCTACCCTCCAGCACCTGAACTGGGTTGGTATTCTGACGATCCGGTGGAAGGCACCCCGGATTCCGCAGTTGGCACAGCCGAACCGCAGAACGACTACGGGCAGCCCAGTACCGCGGAAGCGGCAACCAATACCGCTTTTACCGCAGAGCCTGCCGCCACGGCCGCCGCCGCTGAGCCCGCTGCCACCGCTCCGGCAGACACCACACCGCACGCCGCCGAAAACGACATCGAGGATTGGGACAGCACCGTGCTCTCCTCCTCGTTCACGTCCAAGGCACCGAAGAAGACGTACCTGCTGCATAACGATGTCACCGGCCAGACCATCGTGATCGATAAGAGCACGTTGCTGGGCCGCAAGCCTTCCATGGATGTGCCGCAGGGTGCCAAGGCGGTGCGTATCGTAGACCCGACCCGCACCACATCCCGCAACCATGCCGCCATCAGCATCGACACCGATGGCGCGCTGTGGATCGAGGACTACGGCTCGTTGAACGGCACCTACATCATCACCAATGGCCAAGAGACACAAGTCACCAAGGGCACACCGCTCAAGCTCAGCGCGCCTGCCACGGTGCGTATCGGAGACCAGTTCTTCCAGTTCACCGAAAAACAGGCTTGAGTAATCAAGCAACGAGCGGCTGCCTGCTCTTGTTCAACAGGAAAATCACAATGGCAAATATACGGATGGCCCGGAACTGATATAGTTCCGGGCCATCTTATTGCGATTAACGCAAGATCTGAGTCCTAGAAGGGGCATCCTTTCTAGGACCTTCTCACTTACTCCTCGATGTCAGGCTGACCGCCCTGATCGGAGTAGAAATCATCCGGGTTGAAGTCGTCGCCGAGCTTCAGATCGCCGAACTCGAGGTTCGAGAAGTTCAGGTCAGACAGGTCGGCGTCGGAGAAGCTCGCGTCGCCGAGATCGCCATCGCCGCCCAGACCGAAGTTCGGGTAGATGGTGTCACGGATGGCCTTGTCAGGCTCGACCACGGCGTTGCGGTAGCGCGCGAGGCCCGTACCGGCCGGGATGAGCTTACCGATGATGACGTTCTCCTTGAGGCCCTTGAGGTCGTCGACCTTCTCGGAGAGGGCGGCTTCGGTGAGCACGCGGGTGGTCTCCTGGAAGGATGCGGCGGACAGCCAGGAGTCGGTGGCCAGCGACGCCTTGGTGATACCCATAAGCGCCGGACGACCGACGGCCGGACGGCCACCGTTCTTGACGATGTTGCGGTTGATCTCGCGGAAGCGGGCGTTGTCCACCAGCTCACCCGGCAGCAGGTCGGTGTCGCCGGAGTCGATGATGGTCACGCGACGGGTCATCTGGTGCACGATGACCTCGATGTGCTTGTCGTGGATATCCACACCCTGGGAGCGGTACACGGTGTGCACTTCCTCCACGATGTTCACCTGAGCAGCACGCTTGCCGAGAATGGTGAGGATCTTCTTCGGATCCACAGAACCCTCGACCAGCTGGGTGCCGACCTTGATGTGGTCGCCGTCGGCAACCTTGAGCGGCACACGCTTGGAGACCTGGTAGGTAATCGGCTTGATGGCGCCGTCCTCGGTCGGAGCGCCGGAATCAGCATCCGGGCTCAGGATGATCTGGCGACCGCGATCGTTCTCCACAATCTTGATGGTGCCGGCGAACTCGGTAATCGGGGCCTCACCCTTCGGGGTACGGGCCTCGAAAAGCTCGGTGACACGGGGAAGACCCTGGGTGATATCGGAGGCCGCGGCCACACCACCGGAGTGGAAGGAACGCAGCGTCAGCTGGGTACCAGGCTCACCGATGGACTGGGCGGCGACGATACCGACGGTCTCGCCGACATCGACCAGCTTGTTGGTGGCCAGGGACCAGCCGTAGCACTTGGCGCACACGCCGCGCTTGGACTCGCAGGTCAGCACGGAACGGCACTTGACTTCCTCGACGCCGTGGGCCACGAGGTCGTTGAGCACGTCCATGGACAGGGCGTCGTCGCGCTTGTACAGCACGGTCTGTCCGTCGGCCGGGTCGATGACGTCGGCGGCGAGCAGACGGGAGTACGGGCCACCGTCGGCGGCCTTGACGAGCACCAGGTTGCCGTCGTTGTCGCGCTCGGCGACGCGGATGGGCAGACCGGCCTTGGTGCCGCAGTCCTCTTCGCGCACGATGACGTCCTGGGAGACGTCGACCAGACGACGGGTCAGGTAACCGGATTCTGCGGTACGCAGTGCGGTATCGGCCAGACCCTTACGTGCACCGTGCTGGGAGATGAAGTACTCCAGCACGGACAGGCCGTCGCGGTAGTTGGACTTCACAGGACGAGGAATGATCTCACCCTTCGGGTTAGCCACGAGGCCTCGCATACCTGCAATCTGGTTGATCTGCATCATGTTGCCTCGTGCACCAGACTGCACGATGATGGCCAGGTTGGAGGTCGGGTCGAACTTCTCCTCGACTTCCTTGGACACTTCGGCGGTGCACTCGGTCCACAGGTCGATGAGTTCCTGACGGCGAGCTTCCTCGGTCAACAGACCCATCTCGTAGTTGGCGTTGACCTTGTCGGCCTTGGCCTCGTACTCGGCGATCTTCTCGTCGCGCTCGGGCGGCTCGTTCACGTCGGAGAACGCGAAGGACACGCCGGACCACGGTGCGCGGGTGAAGCCGAGATCCTTCAGGGCATCCAGCGTGGCGGCCACCTGCTGGGTGGAGTAACGCATGGCGATGTCATCGACGATCTTGGACAGACGGCCCTTGGCCACCTGCTCGTTGACGAACGGGTAGTCGGTCGGCAGGGTCTCGTTGAACAGGATGCGGCCGTAGGAGGTGGCGAACAGCACGGTGCCGTCGTGGAAGCGTTCTTCCTTGACGACCTCGTCCTCGCCTTCGCGCGGGTCGAGCACCTTGACTTCGCCGGGCTCCCAGTTCTTCGGCAGCACGAAGCTCTCGGGCAGGCGGATGAGCACCTTGGCCTGCATGTCGATCTCGTGGCGGTCGAGGGCCATTTCGGCCTCTTCCAGCGAGGAGAACACGCGGCCCTGGCCCTTGACGCCTTCCAGCACGGTGGACAGGTAGTACAAACCGAGGATCATATCCTGGCTCGGCATGGTCACGGTGTGGCCGTCGGCCGGCTTCAGGATGTTGTCGGAAGCCATCATCAGCGAGCGGGCCTCGGCCTGGGCTTCGGCGGAGAGCGGCAGGTGGACTGCCATCTGGTCACCATCGAAGTCGGCGTTGAAGGCGGCGCAGGCCAGCGGCGGCAGGTGGATGGCCTTGCCTTCCACCAGGATCGGCTCGAATGCCTGAATACCCAGACGGTGCAGCGTAGGTGCACGGTTGAGCAGCACGGGGTGCTCGGAGATGACCTCCTCGAGCACGCCCCACACTTCGGCGTCGCCGCGGTCCACAAGACGCTTGGCGGACTTCATGTTCTGCGCATAGTTCAGGTCCACGAGGCGCTTGATGACGAACGGCTTGAACAGCTCGAGGGCCATCGGCTTCGGCAGACCGCACTGGTGCATGCGCAGGGACGGGCCGACCACGATCACGGAACGGCCGGAGTAGTCGACTCGCTTACCGAGCAGGTTCTGACGGAAACGACCCTGCTTACCCTTGAGCATGTCGGACAGGGACTTCAGCGGACGGTTGGAGGCACCGGTGACCGGGCGACCACGACGGCCGTTGTCGAACAGGGAGTCGACGGCTTCCTGGAGCATGCGCTTCTCGTTGTTGAGCATGATTTCAGGGGCGCCGAGCTCGATCAGTCGCTTCAGACGGTTGTTACGGTTGATCACACGGCGGTACAGGTCGTTGAGGTCGGAGGTGGCGAAGCGGCCACCGTCGAGCTGGACCATCGGGCGCAGGTCCGGCGGGATGACCGGGATCACGTCGAGCACCATGGCCTCCGGCTTGTTGCCGGTGGTCAGGAAGGCGTTGACGACCTTGAGGCGCTTCAGGGCCTTGGTCTTACGCTGTTCGGAAGCGTCCTTGATCTCCTCGCGCAGTTCCTTGGAGATGGTCTCCAGGTCGAGGGACTGCAGGCGCTTCTTGATGGCTTCGGCGCCCATGCAGCCGTCGAAGTAATCGCCGTAGCGGTCCTGCATCTCGCGCCACAGGTCCACGTCGTCGACCATGTCGCCGGGCTTGAGCTTCTTGAACTTGTCGAAGACGGCGTCCACACGGGCGATCTGGTCGTTGTAGCGGGTGCGGATGGCAGCCATATCACGCTCGGCACCGTTACGCAACTTGGTGCGGGCCGGGCCCTTGGCCTCGCCGGCCTCCTCAAGGGCGGCGAGATCCTCTTCGACCTTCTTGGCGCGGGCTTCGATGTCGGAGTCACGGCGCTGCTCAAGGCGCTTGATCTCGGAATCGAACTCGTCCTGCAGGCCGGGCAGATCGTTGTGACGCTCGTCTTCGTTCACCTCGGTGACCATGTAGGAGGCGAAGTAAATCACGCGCTCCAGGTCCTTCGGGGTGACGTTCAGCAGGTAGCCGAGGCGGGAAGGCACACCCTTGAAGAACCAGATGTGCGTCACCGGGGCGGCGAGCTCGATGTGGCCCATGCGCTCACGGCGCACGCGGCTGCGGGTCACTTCGACGCCGCATCGCTCGCAGACGATGCCCTTGAAGCGCACGCGCTTGTACTTGCCGCAGGCGCACTCCCAGTCACGGGTCGGGCCGAAGATCTGTTCGCCGAACAGACCGTCCTTCTCAGGCTTCAGCGTACGGTAGTTGATGGTTTCAGGCTTCTTGACCTCACCGTGGCTCCAACCACGGATGTCATCGGCGGTGGCAAGGCCGATGCGAATCTTGTCAAATGCGTTGACGTCCAGCACTTGTTAATCCGTTTCTGTTCTTGAGACCTTCCCAAGCTCCCCTTGTCAGGGGAGCTGTCAGCCAAGGCTGACTGAGGGGTAGTGCAAACCGGAAAGGTCTCTGTACGTTATTTATTTCACGTTGGCGGAGCTACACGCGGCGTATTGACCGCATGCAGCCCGAGGGATCACTGGTATTCGGGCTCTTCGGCCTTCTGGTCTTCCTTGGCGGCCGCGTCGGGGCGGGCGCCGATGTTGAAGCCGAGGTCGTCAGCGGAGCTGGCCGGATCGTCATCCTCATCCTTCATGTCGATGGCCACGCCTTCGGCGTTGAGCACTTCGACGTTCAGGGACAGGGACTGCATTTCCTTCAGGAGCACCTTGAACGACTCGGGGATGCCTGCCGGCGGCAGGTTATCGCCCTTGACGATGGCACCATAGACACGCACACGGCCGTCGACGTCATCGGACTTGGTGGTCATCATCTCGTGCAGCGTGTAGGCGGCGCCGTAGGCCTCAAGGGCCCACACCTCCATCTCGCCGAAGCGCTGGCCACCGAACTGGGCCTTACCACCGAGCGGCTGCTGGGTGATCATGGAGTACGGGCCGGTGGAACGAGCGTGAATCTTGTCGTCGACCAGGTGGTGCAGCTTCAGCATGTACATGTAGCCAACGGAAATCGGCTTGGTGTACGGTTCACCGGTACGGCCATCGAACAGGGTGGCCTTGCCGTCGGGGCCGACCAGACGGTCGCCGTCGCGGTTCGGCAGCGTGGTGGACAGCAGGCCCTTCAGGACCTCAGGCTTGACACCGTCGAACACCGGGGTGGCAACCGGGGTGTTCGGCTCGGCCTTCTCGGCACCGGACGGAATCAGCTTCTTCCACTCGGCTTCCAGATTCGGATCCAAAGAGATGTCCCAACCGGAGTGAGCAATCCAGCCGAGGTGCAGTTCGAGCACCTGGCCAAGGTTCATTCGGGAAGGCACACCCAGCGGGTTCAGCATGATGTCGACCGGAGTACCGTCAGCCAGGAACGGCATGTCCTCTTCCGGCAGGATGCGGGAGATGCAGCCCTTGTTGCCGTGGCGGCCGGAGAGCTTGTCGCCCACCGTGATCTTACGGTGCTGGGCGATGTAGACGCGGATCATCTGGTTGACGCCGTTGGGCAGCTCGTCGCCGTCCTCCTCGGCATCCTCACGGGTGATCTCCTTGACACCGATGACGGTACCGGTCTCGCCGTGGGGCACGCGCAGGGAGGTGTCACGCACCTCGCGGGACTTCTCGCCGAAGATGGCGCGCAGCAGGCGCTCCTCCGGGGTCAGCTCGGTCTCGCCCTTCGGGGTGACCTTACCGACCAGGATGTCGCCGGCCTCGACCTCGGCGCCAATGCGGATGATGCCGCGCTCGTCGAGGTTGGCCACGGCGTCCTCGCCGACGTTCGGCAGGTCGCGGGTGATCTCTTCGGCGCCCAGCTTGGTTTCGCGGGCGTCGATCTCGTACTCCTCGATGTGGATGGAGGAGAGGGTGTCGTCCTGCACGAGGCGCTGGGAGATGATCACAGCATCCTCGTAGTTGTAGCCGTTCCACGGCATGAAGGCGATGAGCAGGTTCTTGCCCAGGGCCAGATCGCCGTTCTGGATGGCGGGGCCGTCAGCCATAACCGAGCCGGCTTCCACACGCTCGCCGTCGTGGACGATCGGGCGCTGGTTGTAGCAGGTAGTCTGGTTGGAGCGCTGGAACTTGGCCAGCTTGTAGGAGCTGGTGGTGCCGTCGTCGTTCATCACGCGGATCAGGTCGGCGGACACGTAGGTAACCACACCGTCCTTCTCGGACTTGATGACGTCGCCGGAGTCGTTGGCGGCGCGCCATTCGGAGCCGGTGCCCACCAGCGGGCGCTCGGATTCGATCAGCGGCACGGCCTGACGCTGCATGTTGGTACCCATCAGTGCACGGTGGCCCTCATCATGCTCCAGGAACGGAATCAGGGAGGCGCCGAGGGAGACCATCTGGCGCGGGGAGACGTCCATGTAGTCCACGGAGCTCACCGGCACATCGACCGCCTCTTCTTCGCCGACTCGGGCAAGGGCGGACTTCTGCACGAAGTTGCCGTTCTCGTCGAGCTCCTGGTTGGCCTGGGCAATGACGTGGTCAAGATCGCGGTCAGCGGTCATGTACTCGACCTCGTCGGTCACGTGGCCGTTGACGACCTTGCGGTACGGGGTCTCGATGAAGCCGAACGGGTTGACGCGGCCGAAGGTTGCCAGGGAGCCGATCAGACCGATGTTCGGGCCTTCAGGAGACTCGATCGGGCACATACGGCCGAAGTGGGACGGGTGCACGTCGCGCACCTCCATGGAGGCGCGGTCGCGGGACAGACCGCCGGGGCCCAGTGCGGAAAGACGACGCTTGTTCGTCACACCGGACAGCGGGTTGTTCTGATCCATGAACTGGGAGAGCTGGGAAGTGCCGAAGAACTCCTTGATGGTGGCGTTCACCGGACGGATGTTGATCAGGGACTGCGGGGTGATGGCCTCGGCGTCCTGAGTGGTCATACGCTCGCGCACCACGCGCTCCATACGGCTCAGACCGGTACGCAGCTGGTTCTGAATCAGCTCGCCGACCTGGCGGATACGACGGTTGCCGAAGTGATCGATATCGTCGACGTCCACGCGCAGGTCAACGTCTTCGCCGTTGCGCTTGCCCGGGAAGGTCGCCGCACCGTCGTGCAGGGCCACCAGGTACTTGATCGTGGCGATGATGTCTTCCTGGTGGAGGGAACGATCGTTGAAATCGGCCTCGACACCCAGCTTGCGGTTGATCTTGTAGCGGCCAACACGGGCCAGATCGTAGCGCTTGGTGTTGAAGTAGAAGGAGTCCAGCAGATTCTTGCCGGCCTCGGGGGTCGGGGTGTCGGCCGGACGAATCTTGCGGTAGAGGTCAACGAGGGCCTCGTCCTGGGTCTCGAGGGTTTCCTTCTCCAGTGCGTCGAGCACCAGCGGGTAGTCCTTGAATGCCTGGGCGATCTCGGACTTGGTCATGCCGATGGCCATGAGGAACACGATGGCGGACTGCTTGCGCTTGCGGTCCACGCGCACCTGCGGCTGGTCTTTCTTATCGATCTCGAACTCGAGCCATGCACCACGGCTCGGGATGATCTTCGCGCCGAAGACTTCCTTATCGGAGGTGCGATCCTGCTGGCGGTCGAAGTAGACGCCCGGAGAACGCACGAGCTGGGAGACGATGACTCGCTCGGTGCCGCCGATGATGAAGGTACCGTGCGGGGTCTGCAGCGGGAAATCGCCCATGAACACGGTCTGGGACTTGATCTCGCCGGTGTCGCCGTTCTCGAACTCGGCATTCACGTACAGCGGTGCGGAGTAGGTGTAATCCTTCTCCTTGCATTCCTGCACGGTGTGACGCGGCTCTTCGAAGTACGGATCGGAGAAGGTCAGGCTCATGGTCTGAGCGAAGTTCTCGATCGGAGAGATCTCGTTGAAGACCTCATCGAGGCCGGAGGTGTGGGCCACGGTGTTAGTGCCGTTCTTTTCGTCCTCCTCGACGCGCGCCTTCCAGCGTTCGTTGCCGATCAGCCAATCGAAGCTGTCGGTCTGCACGCCCAGCAGGTAGGGCACATCGATGGGTTCCTTGATGGAACCGAAGTTCACGCGATCCGACGCCTTGTGCAGGTCAATATCATGCTGGTCGGCGCGTGCGATGATGGTGGTGGTGTTCGTCGTAGACTCAGTAGCCAATGGACGTTCCTTATCGCTCGCTAATATGTGGTAATTCCCCTGGGAGCGCCGGCATGGCCACCATATGCCTATGCGGACGCTTCATTGTCGACGGCATGCCCGCAATATGACACACCTCATGCAAAGTCAAAAGAATAGCGCTAAGGCAAGACTTTTACTGCACCGTAAACGTCACCGGATCGCTCTTCACCTTCGGATGATCCTTCAAACTCAGCTGCGCCACGTACGTTCCCGCATTGACTTTGGCCCAACCTGACTCATCCGTGCATTTGGCGAGCGTGGCGTTCGCATTGGTATTCCACGTGACCTTCTGAACGTCCTTATCGCCCTTAGCCATCAGCAGCAGACGCGAATCCGCCGGACACACATCGGACTTGTAAATCGTTTCCTGACCGGAAGTAATGGTGAGCACACGGCCGGAATCGGACCCGTCCACCAAACAGTTGCCTGACCCCTCGTGCACGATGGTCGCGGTGAAATCAAGCGATCCTCCTACCGGCACGGATTGGGAGGCCGCGGAAAGCTGCAATGTCACATCACTGGCCGAGCAATCCTTGACGTTGCTGACTTTCTTCGGCGCCGGCGTGGCGTCGCGGGAAATCGCATACACCTCGTCATGGTGAATCATCGTGTTCACGGCACCGATACCCCGGCCAAGGCTGTACACGCAGAATACAATCAGCGCGATTATCAGCAGCAACACCGTACCGGCCACGATACGCCGACGACGATAGATGGCCTGCTGCTTTTTGCTGATCTTGCGCTTGCGCGGCTTGCCGGAACGGTCGTTTCGGGCGGGCCCGCCGGATGGCCCATTGGCCCCGGTACCGGCTCCGCGTGCCGTTCTCGCGCCTGATGTGTTCCTCTGCACTGCCATAACTCTTCCAGTCTACGGTCACCACACCCATACACGCTTGGGGAGCCCACCATTTTTCACAATGTCAGTTGGGTAGTCGCAGGCCGCCGTCCAGAATCTCGATTAGGCCATCATCGTCAAGGCTGGTGATGCAGGCGGCAAGCTGAATCTGGTCCTTCCAAAGCTTGTCGGCATCTTCCCTGGGCAACGTGACTCCAGCGGGAAGCTCGCGCAGCGCGGCGAGCACCAGACCGCGCACCTGTCGATCCGTGCCTTGGAATCGTTGGCGTGGGCGGGTGCGGCGCTCCCCCAGTCCGGGGCGGCCGGCCTTGAGAAATGCACAGTCGTCCGCAATCGGGCAGGTGTCGCACAGCGGCGACTTGGCCGTGCAGATCACCGCGCCCAGTTCCATCACCGACTGGTTCCACGTGACCGATGGGCGCTCGCCACGATGCAGTCGAGAGCGTTTGCCGCCACGGATAGTGCTGTTCACGACATGTTCGGCGCTACCGGCATTATCGGCGACGTCAGCATCGCACCCGAGAATCTCGTCTTTGGGCAGCATGCGGTTCGCCAGCGCGCGTTCGGCCGGGCTGGTCGCTCCCCCGCGCGATTCGACGCCCAGGAACACGCGGCTCAGCACGCGGCGAATGTTGGTATCGATCACGGCAATTCGTTCGCCGAACGCAAAGCTCATCACCGCGGAGGCGGTGTAATCGCCGATGCCGGGCAATGCAGTGAGTTCGTCATACGTGCGCGGCAGTTTGTCGGCGTAATCTTCAGCCACCACGCGGGCGCATTCCTGTAACCGCAATGCGCGGCGTGGATAGCCGAGCCGCCCCCATGCGGTGATCACCTCGGCCTTGGGGGCCTCGGCGAGGGCGCGGGTGTCGGGCCAACGTTCCATCCAGTCGGTCCAGTACGGCACTACACGGCTCATCTGCGTCTGCTGGCTCATGACTTCGGATACCAGCACGCCCCACGGCGTGGCCCGGCCGAAGCGCCATGGCAAATCGCGCGCATTGGCCTCCCACCATGCGCCCAATCGCAAAGAAATTGCTGTGTCGTTCATCGTTCTTATTCTTAGCAGCTATGACGAACGAAGCAGAACAGAATTCGCAGAACGCACAGAATCCCGAAACAAAAGTCGAGAAGATGTTCGAGTACGGGTACCGTAAATCGAATTACGGACCGGACGAACTCGTAACCGACGCGCATGGCAACCCCATCTCCGTGGTGGACGCGATGCTCTCGGCTGAAAAGGCCGCCACCACCGAAACCGTAACACCGCATCTGTGCTACTACTCACCGCGCATTCCCGGCAACACCGGCTCGGCCATCCGCCTGTGCGCGGTGACCGGCACCATCCTGCATTTGGTGGAGCCGTTGGGTTTCAACCTGCGCGACACCAAGCTGCGCCGAGCAGGCCTCGACTACCACGACATGGCCCACGTGGTGCTGCACCCGAATTTCGACAACCTGGTGGAGTCCATGCCCAATTCGCGCATCATCGCGTTCACCGCACATGCTACCAAGCTGTACACCGAGGTGGAATACAAGCCGACCGACATCCTGCTGTTCGGCCCCGAGCCCGGCGACATCCCCGACCCGATGGACATCATGGAGGGCCCTCATGTGGCCGAACAAGTGCGACTGCCCATGCGCCCGTCCTTGCGTTCCCTGAACCTCACCAATTGCGCGTCCATCGCCATCTACGAAGCCTGGCGCCAACTCAACTTCGCTGGAGGGCGCTGAGGAGAAGGCCCGGTGGGCCTTCGAGTAGCGACGCCGAACGAACGCCGACAGGCGTGAGAGAGGAAACCCTGAGCCTCGCAGCACGACCATCATCGCAGAAAATGGGTCTATCGGCGCTTCGAGGGGCTGATTTGGCATCTGCCGGAGGTCTATTGCCGCTTCGAGGGGCTGTTAAAGGACGAAACCCCGAGTATAGGCGTTGAAATATCAACGCTTGTACTCGGGGTTTCTTGATTGAGGTACCCCTCTGAAAGCAGATACCTATCTGCGCAAATGTACCTCTTTGAAGGCAGATACCCTACTGAATCAGTTCTTGAAGCTGTGAATCGGAGCGGGAATACGACCGCCACGGGTCACAAAGGCCTCGCAGCTGGTCTGGTTGACCGGCATGATGGGCGCGTAGCCCATCAGGCCGCCGAAGTTCGCCATCTCGCCCACGCCCTTGCCGGCAACCGGGATCACGCGCACGGCGGTAGTCTTCTGGTTGACCATGCCGATGGCGGCCTCGTCGGCGATCAGGCCGGAGATGGTGGAAGCAGAGGTATCGCCCGGAATGGCGATCATGTCGAGGCCCACCGAGCACACGCAGGTCATGGCTTCGAGCTTCTCGATGGTCAGGCAATCGGAAGAAGCCGCGTCGATCATGTTCTTGTCTTCGGAGACCGGGATGAACGCGCCGGACAGGCCGCCCACGTAGGAGGACGCCATGATGCCGCCCTTCTTGACCTGGTCGTTGAGCATGGCGAGCGCCGCCGTGGTGCCGGGAGCGCCGACCTGTTCGAGGCCGATCTTCTCTAGCACTTCGCCCACGGAGTCGCCCACAGCCGGGGTCGGGGCGAGCGACAGGTCGATGATGCCGAACGGAATGCCGAGGCGGCGGGATGCTTCCTGGGCCACAAGCTGGCCGACGCGCGTGATCTTGAACGCGGTGCGCTTGATGGTCTCGCACAGGAACTCGAAGTCCTTGCCCTTGGCCGCATCGAGTGCGCGGGAGACCACGCCGGGGCCGGAGACACCGACGTTGATGACCGCGTCGCCCTCGGTGACGCCGTGGAAGCCTCCGGCCATAAACGGGTTGTCGTCAGGCACGTTGCAGAAGGCCACGAACTTGACGCAGCCGTAGGAGTCGTTGTCGGCGGTACGCTCGGCAACGTCCTTGATGATATGGCCGAGCAGTTCGACCGCGTTCATGTCGATGCCGGTCTTGGTGGAGCCGACGTTCACGGACGAGCAGACGATGTCGGTCTCGGAGAGAGCCTGCGGCAGGGAGCGGATGAGCAGCTCCTCGGCCGGGGTCATGGACTTGGAAACGAGTGCGGAGTAGCCGCCGATCAGGTCGACGCCGACTTCCTTGGCCGCCTTGTCAAGCGCGTGGGCGATCTTGACGAAATCCTCGCTCGTCTTGCAGGAGCTGGCACCGACCAGTGAGATCGGGGTGACGGTGATGCGCTTGTTGACGATCGGGATGCCGTAGTCGCGTTCGATGGCCTTGCCGGTGGAAACGAGGTCCTTGGCATAGGTGGTGATCTTGCGGTAGATGTTGTCGCAGGTCTTGTCGACATCGTCCGAGGCGCAGTCGAGCAACGAGATGCCCATGGTGATGGTGCGGACGTCGAGCTTCTCCTGCTCGATCATCTGATTGGTCTCGTGGACCTCCATGATGTTCAGCATGGTTTGTTCCTTACAGGATATTTAAAGACTAGTTTGGCGGTCACCCTCATCAGAGGGATAAGGATGGCTCCGTCAGTGGAAAGCCCACCGGGCTTTCCACCTCCTCGCGTGAGGCGGCCTGCTGAGCGGGCCGCCTCAAATACGGTGCATCTTGGTGAAGATTTCCTCACGCTGGCAGCGGATGCGCACGCCGATGTCGTCGCCGAGGTCCTCAAGGTTGCCGACCATCGCGCCGAAGTCCTTGTCCGCGTTGGCGTAGTCGACAATCATCATCATGTTGAAGTAACCGTCGATGATGGTCTGCGAGATGTCGAGCACGTTGACGTTGTGCTGGGACAGGTAGGTGCAGACTCGCGCGATGATGCCGACGGTGTCCTGACCGACGACGGTGATGATTGCCTTGTTCATGGCTCTCCCTGGTCGTATACAAAAAGCGGGTGACTACCCAAGTATAGGGAAGACACCCGCCATTTAGCATTGTGATTTATTATCATGCCTCGCGTGAAGCGGATTTCGCCGCGTACGCGGCAAGCGCGCGCGGTGCGTGGAAGCCTTGCTTTTCGAATTCGTCGGCGATCTTCTGAGCGACTTCCTGAGAACGACCCTTGTCCACCAACGCGATGATGGAGCCACCGAAGCCGCCGCCGGTCATGCGGGCGCCGTATGCGCCGTTCTTGCGGGCCACGTCCACGGCCACGTCGAGCTCGGGCACAGTGACCTCGTAGTCCGCGGCCAGCGAATCATGGGAGGCGTTGAACAGGCGGCCCGCGGCCTCGATGTCGCCGTTGGCGAAGGCGCGCACGAAGGAGCGCACGCGCTCGATCTCGGTGACCACATGGCGCACGCGCTTCTTCATCGTCTCGTCCGGCAGCGCGTCCAGCGTCTCCTTGAGCGCCTGGAACGGGTCGTCGGCCTTGGCGATGCCGTCGGCGGTGACGCGCAGGTTGGCCACGCCGAGGATCTTCGCGGCCTGCTCGCAGGTGGCGCGACGCTGAGCGTACTGACCATCGTTGAGCTGGTGCGGAGCCTGGGTATCGACCACAAGCAATTCGAGGTTGTACTCCTCGAGATCGAACTCCTGCTGGGAGACGTTTTCCAGCGGGGTGAGCTCCGGGCGGCAGTCGAGCAGCAGCGCGTGGCCTTCGGTGCAACGCATGGAGGCGCTCTGGTCAAGGCCACCGGTGGAAGCGCCGGCCATCTCGTTCTCGGACTTGATGGCAGCGTTGATGAGGGTCACGCGGCCGGCGTCGGAATCGCCGTAACCAAGGCCGTACACGTCGTCCAGAGCCAGAGCGGTGGAGCAGGTCATGGCGGCGGAGGAGCTCAGGCCAGAGCCCAGCGGCACGCAGGAGACGAAAGCGGCGTCAAAGCCCTTGACCTTGTCGAAGCCGGCTTCACGCAGCGCCCAGGCCACGCCGGTCGGGTAGGCGGACCAGCCGTCCACGCCACGGGCCTTGAGGCCATCGAGATCAGCTTCGGCAACCTTGTCGGGAGCCACGTCGGAGACGACGCGAACCTTGGTGTCTTCGCGCGGCTTCAGAGCGATGAAGGTGCGGTGCGGCAGAGCAATCGGCAGGCACAGACCGGCGTTGTAATCGGTGTGCTCACCGATCAGGTTCACGCGGCCCGGAGCAGCCCACACGCCCTCGGGCGCAGCGCCGTAGGTGTCGACGAACAGCTTGGTAGCTTGCGAAACGCCTTCCTCATGGGTCAGCGGCTCAATGAATTCAACAGCAGTCATTGATGTTTTCTTTCTATCAGTCGGCGATGTCGATGGAGCCGAGCTCGTGGAAGCGCTTGGCGATGAGTTCCGGCGTGGTGTCGGAGATCCAGGCGGCCATGCCGGATTCGGAGCCGGCGAGGTACTTGATCTTGTTGGCGGCGCGGCGGAAGGAGAAGAACTGCAGGTTCAGGCGGTAGTTCTCACGGCGCTTGTCGTGCACCGGGGCCTGGTGCCAGGCGGCGATGTATGGCAGGTCCATGCCCTTGCCGTCGCCCTTGTCGAAGAAGGCGTTGCCGCGCTTCAGGAGGTGCGAGTACATGGAGGCAAGGTCCCAACGCTCTTCGTCGTTGAGCTGGTCGAGGGTGAGCACGTCGCGCACCGGAGCCACGTGAACCTCGAGGGGCCAACGGGCGGCGGCCGGCACGTAGGCGACCCAGCTGTGGTTGCGCATCACGATGCGTTCGCCGGCTTCGAGCTCGGCGTTCATGATGTCCTTAAGCAGGTTGCCGCCGGTCTTCTCGTGGTAGGCCTCGGTGTGCTGGAGTTCCTTCTCCATCTTCGGGGCGATGAACGGGTAGCAGTAGACCTGGCCGTGCGGGTGGGCGAGGGAGACGCCGATTTCCTGGCCGTGGTTCTCGAACGGGAAGATCTGCTCGATGCCTTCCATCTTGGAGATTTCGGCGGTACGGAAGGCCCAAGCCTCAACCACGGTGCGCAGGCGGGAGACCGGCAGATCGGCCGGCAGGCCGTCCTCGTTCGGGTCGAAGCAGATGACCTCGCAGCGGCCGGCGGCGAGCTTCTTCTCCCACAGCGGGTTGCCGTCAACGTAGGTCACGTCCTCGGAGACGCCGGGCACGCGCACCATGGAGGGGAAGCGGTTCTCGAACACGACGACGTTGTAGTCGGTGTCCGGCACTTCGCCGTCCTGGTACGGGTCACCGGGCTTGCGGGCGGCCAGCGGGTTGCCCTTGGCGGTAGCGCCGGGGCCGGCGGTGATCGGGCGGTTCATACGGGCGGTGGCCATCGGGATCCAGTCGCCGGTCAGCGGGTCGCGGCGCATCTGCGGGGCGGCGTACGGCACTTCGTTGCCGTCGGCGTCCAGGTGCGGGGCGAAACGGTAGTCCAGCGGGCGCGGGTCCTTGAGCTCGCGGGACTTGGCACCGGAGACGAACTCGGGGTCGTCGTCCAGGTAGAAGAAGTCACGACCGTCGGCAAGCGTCGTCGGCGTGATGCGGATGTGCTCCTTCGCATACTCCCCGGGGGTGTAGTTGGCGAAATCAGCCATGGGTTTACTCACTTTCCTCAATGATCTCGCTCTGGTGGGCCAGCACGAGTTCCTTTACCAAATCCTTGGTTTTGGCGGCGGAGTCGGGGTCGAGCCCGTCGTCAGTAATGACCGTGTCCACTTGGTCGAAGCGCGCAAACAGCGACAGCGATGTGCAGCTCCACTTGGTGTGATCGGTCAAAACTATGGTGCGATCGGCGATGTCCATCATCGCCATATCGGTTGCGGCTTCCAGCGAATTCGGCATCAGGAAGCCACGGGGAATCGACACCGAGTGGGTGCCGAGGAATACGGTGTTGACACGCAGCGAGGCGACGACCTTGTCCGCGATCGGACCGACAAGCGAGTTCGATCGGGTGATCACTCCGCCGGTGACGATCACCTCCACGTCCTTGGATTCGAGGGCCTGGACCAGTTCGGCCACGGGAATCGAATTGGTGAGGATGGTGATGCCGCTGGACTGCTGCGATTCGAGCAGATGCTGGGCGAAGACATAGGCCGTGGTGCCGCCGCCGATGGCGATCACATCGCCGGGAGCCACATATTTGATGGCTTCCTGGGCGATGGCGTCCTTCAGGCCGATATCCATCTGAGACTTGACAGAGAACAGGGGTTCGCTGAGCAAGGTACTGGTAGTCACCGCGCCGCCATGGACGCGCTTCAACAGTCCCTTGTCGGCAAGTTCGGCGATATCGCGGCGGATGGTCATCGCCGACACACCCAGTTCCTTCGATAGCGCCGTAATGCGCACTGCCCCGCGTGTGCGCAACCTGCTCAAGATGAGGTGCTGACGTTGTGACGAAATCATGCGAACATTATCGCACACAAAAGCTCACAAACCAAACCGGCTTGAGCGTTTTGGGGACAATCTCTCGAAAATCCCGGGCAATTCAGGTGTTCATTTCCACAAAACCGCGCAAAATCGCACATTGTGCGAACCGATATTCTCGCAGCGACCACTAGCGCGATGACTCACGACCGACGACTCTCCCGAGCGCGTTGCTCAGCGGCGAGTCACGCCTGATACCTGGTGCATCCCGATTCATGTATCTTCTGCCGAGCCGACGCCTGCGTGCGCCTCGACACGCGGTAGCCCCTTCCCCAATTCGCCTAGGCAGGAATCGCCTAGCCGCACCGGCCCAAGCGTGAGACAATAGGCGGTATGACTTACGTTTCTGAAAGCTTCTGGCATGACGCCGTCAACAAAGCCACCACCGATCTGTTCACCTTCGGCTACAAGCACATCATCAAACCGAACTTCGTGTTCAACCACCGCCCCGATGAGGCACACGATCAGATGATCGAGTTCTGCCACGTCGTCAAGAACGTCCCGCCGCTGCTGATCGCCGAGCAGCTGATGCTCGACTACACCGACCCCATTCTGGAAACGAATGTGATGGGCGTCGATTTCACCAACCCGTTCGGCCTGTCCGCCGGCCTCGACAAGAACTGCGACATGCCCGTGGTGCTGGACCATGCCGGCTTCGGTTTTGAAACCGTAGGCTCCACCACCTCGCGTCCCTGCCCGGGCAACGCCAAGCCGTGGTTCCACCGTCTGCCTGAATACGATTCGATGATGGTGCACGTCGGCCTCGCCAACATCGGTTCGGACAAGGTCATCGAGCGCGCCGAGAAGGCTTGGACTCAGGCCCGCCAGATGCAGCTGTCTGTGTCGATCGCCCGCACCAACGACGACCAGTGCGGCGATTTGGACGAAGGCATTGAGGATTACTGCATTTCGATGCGCCGCGCCGCCGGCCGCACCGCGATGGTGGAGGTCAACGTCTCCTGCCCGAACACGCACGTCGGCGAACCGTTCACCGCGACTCCGGAAGCGCTCGACCGTCTGTTTACGGCGCTCGACAAGATCGACCGCCCGCAGCCCACGCTGGTCAAGATGCCGTTGAACAAGCCGTGGGGCGAGTACAAGGAGCTGCTCGATGTGCTGGCCGATCACAATGTGCAGGGGCTGTCCATCGCCAATCTGCAGAAGGACCGCACCGGCCTCGGGATTCCGCGCGATTGGGAGGGCGGCCTGTCCGGCGGCCCGTGCACCAACGCCAGCACCGAGCTGATTCGCAAGGTGTATAAAGAGTATGGCGACCGGTTCGCCATCGCCGGCATCGGTGGCGTCTTTACCCCCGAGCAAGCCTATGCGAAGATTCGTTCCGGCTCCAGCTTGGTCATGTTCATCAGTTCGCTGATGTACCGAGGCCCGCAGCAGATTACCGTGTTGAAGCGCGGTCTGGCCCAGCTGCTGCGCCGCGACGGATTCGAGCACGTCTCCGACGCCGTCGGCGTAGACGTGGAGTGAACTCACATATTGCCCTATTACCCATGGGGCGGTAAAACCCTCATGGGGCGGTGATTGTCCCATGGGGCGGTTAGCCAAATTTCACATTCCGCAGAATACCGCCGTTTTGGGTTACCGCCCCATGAGGGTTTTACCGCCCCATGGGAAAGTTACCGCCCCATGAGGATTTAGTACGCACCGGCCACGTATTGCGGGGCGTAGGGGATCTCGGTGGACGGTATGCCCAGCTTGTTGGCTGCACGCAACGGCCAGTATGGATCACGCAATGCGGCGCGGCCAATCTCCACGGCATCGGCTTCGCCATGGGCCAGAATCTTGGCCGCCTGCTTCGGCTTGGTGATAAGACCCACCGCGGTCACCGGAATATCGGCCTTGGCCTTGACCTGCTCGGAGAACGGCACCTGATAGTTCGGCTTGACCGGAATCGACACTCCCGACATGATGCCGCCGGTAGACACGTCCATCACATCGACGCCATGCTCCTTCAGCACCTTGGATAGTGCGATGGTCTGGTCCAAATCCCAACCGCCGGCGGCCCAATCCGTGGCCGAAATGCGCACCAGAACCGGCACGCCCTCAGGGACGGCCCCCACGCACGGCATCCACAACCTCGACCAGGAACCGAGAGCGACCGGTCAAAATCGCCACCATATTCGTCATCACGCTCATTGCTCAGCGGGTCAAGGAACTGAGAAATCAGATAGCCATGCGCGGCATGAATCTGAATCGCCTGGAAGCCGGCGGCCACCGCACGGCCCGCCGCCGCGGCGAACGCGCCGACCAGACCATGAATCTCATCCACGGACAGCGCGCGCGGCGTACGCAACCCACCGAACGCGATTTCAGACGGTGCCATGGTAGGCCAGCCGCCCGCCTCCTCCGGCACGCTCTGACCGTCGTAACCAACGGCAAAGCAACCAGTCGAAGCCTTACGCCCCGCATGGTTGAGCTGGATGGCAGGCACCGCACCCGCCTCGCGAATACCGTCCACGATCCAGCGCCAAGCATCAATCTGCCCGTCTTCCCACAGGCCCAGATCGCACGGCGTGATACGCCCCTCAGGAGCCACGGCGGTGGATTCGACAATCACCATGCCGAATCCGCCGAACGCGCGAGACACGTAATGCTGGTAGTGGAACGGCGTGGGCCTACCATCGCGGGCGAACGACGAATACGTGCACATCGGCGGCAACCAAATACGATTACGCACGGTCACCTCGCGCAGCGTCATTGGCGCAAACAGCCCCGGACGGTCCTTGCTGACTTTCTTATCTGCCTTGCTCACAGCTTCCCTTTCCTCATAATCCTCATAATCATCGAACGATTCGCTCGTCTTGCCCGCGCCGGCCCGCTTCTTGGACCGTGCATCGGATTTTGACTTCTTCTTACCGTGCTTACGGTTCTTCGATGCATCCTCGTGCTTGGTCTTCGGCTGCTTGGACTGATCGCCGTCCGAAGACGAAGCCAGCGTCACCGCTTTGAGATCCGGCACGTCGAATCCACGAAAATCAAAATTCTCATGCGTCAGATCGTCGTTGCTCATCGTTCCCCTTTCCGATGCACGTTCATGGCAAATATTCGATGAACGCGATGGCGTTGTCATTAAGTATTGTAAAACGGGCGTCACCTGAAACAGGTAACGCCCGCAAACTACGTAATTTGGGTATCGCAGTCGGCCATGTTACGCAGACTCAGCCGGCATGCAATCACCAAATGTCAAACGCCAATCACCAATCACTGGCCATCATTCGACTGCTCTGAATTGGTGCCCTGGGTTTGGGTGTTGTTTTGCCCAGTGTTCTGCGACTGAGACTGATTGTTGCTGCTCTGCGATTGGCTGTTGCCATTCGTAGTGGTCTGCGGCACGCTGAACGTTCGTCCGCCAATGCCCAGATACTTGCCAGTCGTGGTGTACTTCGAGACGGGCTGGCCGTAATCGTTGTCAATCGGTATTTTCTTCTTGGAAATGTAGCTATTGAAGAAGTTGGTAACGGCCGGAGCCGCGATTGTCGAACCATCCCAATAGCTGTTGTACCGGCCGTTGATGGCAATGTTGGAAATACGGTTGGTGTACGGGTTCTGTGCATCGCCGACCACAGCGAACGCCGCAATCTGATTAGGAATGAACGATCCACCGGACACCGCAAGATCCTCACTGGTACCGGTCTTACCAAACGACTTACGCCCGTCAGCCAATCTGAATGACCAACCGGCACCATCCGGCCGCACCGTACCTTGGTTCAGGGTATAAGCGAGTGTTTGGATGATGTCCTTATCCACCGCCTGATGGCAGTTCGCGGATGGAACCTTGAGATCGTTGCCGTCCTTATCGGTCACCTTGCTGATGGCAATCGGGTTGCATTGCACACCATTCGAGGCGTATACGGCGAAGATGCTCGCCATGGTCAGCGGGGACACATTCACCGAGCCGATCATCATGGATGGTGTATACACCTGGGTTTTGTCGATGGTCTCACCCGTGGCGGCGTCATGGTATCCCAGTTCAGTCACGGTGTCCGCCACCTTGCACAGTTTGAGGATGGCACCCATGGAAGCCTGAGTAGTGTTATGCGAACGGACCAGACCGAGGAATGGGCTTTCTGGGTTCACTGTACCTGCGCCCATGGCGTTCGACACGTTCCACGAATCGGCACCGCCCGAATAGTTACTGCAGGCGAAGTCCGTAGTGGGGTATGACGTCGAGGTCTGGAGGTTGTCGTTGATGGAATGGCCCGCTTCCATCCACGCAATCAGGTTGATCGGCTTCCAGGACGAACCGATGGTCCAACCAGAACCACCGCCATCCGCCAAATCGACGGCATAGTTCTGGCTCGTCTTGGTGGGATCGTTCGCGGCTGCCGGAGTGGCGTCATAGTAACGATTCAGGCCAAAGCTCAGCACTTCGCCGGTTCCCGGTTTGACTGCGGCCATGGCTATCTCCATGCCGCTGGGATCGTCCGGTGGAATGGTATTACGCGCGGTCTCCATCATCGTGGAATTCGCTTCCACATCCAGCGTGGTGACGATTTTCAGGCCACCCTCCTGCAGCAGCTTGTTACGCTCGGCACGAGTCTTGCCGAATTCTTCGGAGTTCTGGATGCGATGCACCACAAAATCGCAGAAGTACGCGTAATCGCCGGTGTCCTGACAGCCGACATTCACGTCCTGTGCTTTCAGCGTGTCCTTCAACGGCGTGTTCACAGCTTCGGTGTACTGCTTCTGGGTGATGTATCCTTCCTGCAGCATCAGCTTGAGCACGATATTGCGTTGGTTTTCGCTTTCCTTCTGGTTCTCTTCGACCAGCGGATCATACAGGCTTGGGTTCTTGGTGATAGCCGCGATGGTGGCGGACTGCACCACGTTCAAATCGGCGGCGGACACGCTGAAGTAGCGCTGGGCCGCGGTTTCCACGCCATACAGGTTGTTGCCGAACTGGGCGATGTTCAAATAGCCCTGCAGAATCTCGGCCTTGGAATACTTCTTTTCCATCTGCACGGAAATCAGCATCTCGCGAATCTTACGGGCGATGGTGTCTTCAGTGGCATGGTACTGGGCGATCGAATCGTCATCCTCGATCGCCTGCATCAGCAGCACGTTCTTGACGTACTGCTGGGTCAGCGACGAACCACCCTGCTGGGAGCCTTTGACGAGGTAAGTCTGCACGAACGCACGCATCACGCCTTGCACGTCGACGCCGGCGTGAGTCCAGAATCGACGGTCTTCGCGCGCCACCACTGCCTGCTGCATGGTTTTGGAAATCTTCTTCAGCGGCACGACGATACGGTTTTGGTTGTAGAACGTCGCGATAACGGTGGAACCGTCTCGCGCGTACATCGTCGACTTCTGGGGCAGACTAGTCACGTCGAAGTCCACGTTTTCTACCTTGAGCGACGGAATCACCGCTTTGGCGGCTTTATTGGCACCGATCACACCCGGTACAAACAACACGCTGGCCGCCACGCCGCCGCAGACGGCAAGCATGATATAGGCCAAGAGGAGAACAAGCACACGTTGGAGAGTGAGGGACTTCTTTTTGGGCATGGGCCCCATTCTAAATGGGGTGCCCTACCAACCGGGCTTACGGTCAGCTCCCGTGAACATATCATCACAAGAATCGCACTAGCGTAACATTGGCTGGAAGTCAGCCGAACGGTCAGCGCCGCGAGCGTCGAATCAGCATACCGGGCTGGAAGATGATGATCGATCGGCCGTCACGTGCGATCCATCCGCGGTTGGAAAAGTCCATCAACGCCTTGTTCACGGTCTCACGACTGGAGCCCACCAGTTGGGCCAGCTCTTCCTGAGTCAGGTCATGCGGCACTTTGAGGCCCTGTTCCACCGGCTCGCCGAAACGTGAGCCCAAGTTGAGCAATGTCTTGGCCAGACGCGCCGGCACATCCATGAATACCAAGTCGGAGATGCGTTCGTTGTTGCCGCGCTGGCGGTTGGCCATGACCTGCAACATGTCGATGGCCACACGCGGATGCTCATCAAGCCATGCGAACAGGGCATCATGCTCCAGCCAGACCACGCGCGTGCCATGGCTCATGGACACCGCAGACGCGGTGCGCGGGCCACCATGAGGGTCGAATACCGGAATCTCGCCAAGCACTTCGCCCGGCGCGTGGATGGACAGCAGCTGCACGCGGTCATCGGAAGAAGTGCGAATCAGCTTGACGCGCCCCTGCTCCAGCAAATACATGCGCTGATCGGTATCGCCTTCGGAGAAGATATAGTCGCCTTTATCGAACGTCGCATGCTTCAAATGCGGCAACAGCTCCTCGGCTTCGGCTGGCGATACCTGCTTGAACAATGCCGTATGCAACAGGATGTTTTCCTCGTCAGCAAAAGCGTTTGGCGTTTCCAAGCTCATCGCACCATCCTTATTGTCCTATGACCGTCGTCGCCCATCCGTCATATTGTAACGCGTCCCACAGGTTTCGTCAGGAGCATGCCCTCATTCGTCACTTCATGTGTGGCACGATCCGATAGCCGTACGACATGCTGACGAATGCGTTACCGCGAAAAACGGCACTGTCGCGGTTACCGCGCTCGCCCATGACAAAACCGCGCACGGCCACCGGCAAAATCGTATACGGCCATCGGTGAAATCACGCCGCAAACCAGTCAATAAGGTGCTCGACGATGTGTTCGCGGCTGAGACCCGTCTGGCTTTTCATCGGGTCCACGCGTTTGACCGCTGATTTCACCGCTTTGTCTGACATCTTCTCGCGACTGGTGTTGAGCACACGGCTCATCTTGGCCGCATCGATGTCATACGCCATGGTCACATGGTGCAGCACCGCGCCGCCTGAGCCTACGGGGAAGCGCCGCTGCGCCGCTCCCCCGATCTTGCCGTACTGCGAGGCGATATCATTGAGGCCCGCGAACCGCACATCCAAGCCAAGTTCGCGCAGCGCTTCGACCAGCCACCAGTCACAGAGCCGGTAGGATTCTTCGATGCTTACGCCCTGAACGAAATCGAGCGGCGCATACAGAGAATAGGTAATGGTGTTGCCCTGTTCGATAAACATCGCTCCGCCACCCGTGCAACGGCGTACCATGTCGAAGCCGAGCTGCTTGGCAATGTCCAGATTCACCTCGTCCTGGGCCGATTGGAAACGGCCGATGACCACAGCCGGGCCCGCCCACTCCCATAATCGGATGGTCGGCTGTCGTGTTCCTGCTGCGACTTCACGCGCCCAGGTCTCGTCAATGGCCATTTGCTCGTCCGGAGTACGCGGATGGTCGTGGATCACGGTGAGTTGAGGCTTGAGGGCGTTCCAGCGCTCCCGGTATTCAGAGCTTTTGTCGGGCTGCTTGGTTTGTGCATTGATGGATGCTGGGATGTTCGGCGCATCGGGGCTGCCCACCCCCACCCGCTGCGCTGGAGCCCCCGCCAGCGGGGGCAAGTTGCTGCTTACGGCTCGGCTGTATGCGGTTTTGATGGCAATTTCATCTGTGCCGATAATTTGGCAACTAGGGTGAGCGTCCAATACGGACCGCAATGAATCATCGCTAATTAGAGCTCGTTCCAGGTCATGCAACAAAGCATGGGATTCGGCATCCGAAACTGATTCAATAAAGAAATCACCGCTGATATGGCATGACTGTGCGGTGCCGTCATCATCGACGGATACGGTCACGGCGACTAGTTTGCTGCCAACGGTTTTGCATTCCCCATGTCGCATTTGCATGCAACTCAGTATAGAGAGTTTTCTGGCTCCCCTCAGCGAGGGGAGCCAAGTTTGAGGTCACATGCGGGCCAGAATGTCCTTGCCGACCTGGTCGGTGGAGCGCACGGTGGAGCCGAGCTCCTCGATGTCCGCTTCGACGGCGGTATGGATCTTCTTGGCCGCATCATCAAAGCCGAGATGCTCGAGCAGCATGGCGGCGGAGAGGATGGCGGCGGTCGGGTTGGCCTTGTTCTGACCGGCGATGTCCGGAGCGGAACCGTGAATCGGCTCGAACATGGACGGGAACTCGTCGGAGGCGTTGATGCAGCCGGAGGCGGAGTAGCCCACGCCGCCCACCACGGAGCCGGCCTCATCGGTCAGAATGTCGCCAAAGAGGTTGTCGGTGAGAATCACATCGAAACGGCTCGGGTCGGAGACCAGGAAGATGGTGGCCGCATCAATGTGCTGGTAGTCGTGGGTGACCTCAGGGTATTCCTCGCCGACCTTGTCGACGATGCGCTGCCACATATCACCGGCGTTGACGAGCACGTTCTTCTTGTGCACCAGGGTGACGTGCTTCTTGCGCTTCATAGCGAGCTTGAAGGCGTAACGCACCACACGCTCCACACCGTATGCGGTGTTGATGGACACCTCGGTGGCCACCTCCTGCGGGGTGTTGCGGCGCACCGCGCCGCCGGCACCGCAGTACAGACCTTCGGTGCCTTCACGTACCACCACGAAGTCGATGTCGCCGGGGTTGGCGAGCGGCGAGGTGACGCCCTTGTACAGCTTGGAGGGGCGCAGGTTCACGTACTGGTCGAGGTCGAAGCGGAGCTTGAGCAGCAGGCCGCGTTCCAGAATGCCGGCCTTGATGCGCGGATCGCCCACGGCACCGAGCAGAATCGCGTCGTTGGCCTTGATGCGCTCCTCTTCGTCCTCGGGCAGGATCGCACCATCGCGCAGATAGCGCTCGGCACCCAAGTCGAAGTTCTCGTACTCGAAGTCAGCTACGCCTTCAGCGGCCTTTTCCAAAGCCTTCTGAGCCCACGGAGTGACTTCCTTGCCAATACCGTCGCCGGGAATAACGGCGATTTTATATGTCTTTGCCATAGTTCAAGGAGCCTACTCGCGCTATCACCTGCCGGCCCGAACCCGCTCAGCTAGTGGACATGGCCTAATGAGCGAGCCCCATCACATCCATGCACCAAGCGTTCTCATAGGAAACCTCTTCCCATTGCTTGTAACGCCCGGATAGACCGCCGTGACCGGCCTCGACCTCAATCTTGGCCACCGCGTCCACGCCGGCGGACTGCAAACGGGCCAGCCATTTGAGCGGCTCGACGTACAGCACGCGGGTGTCGTTCATCGAGGTGGTAATGAAGATTCTCGGGAATTGCGCGGCGGCGACCGCGCCGGTGGCAGCCCCATCAGCACTGCCGTCACCGGCAGCCTCGTCGTTGCCGCCCTCGAGCACGGCGACCGGCACATTCTCGTATGGCGTGTACGACTTCATATACTGATACACCTCAGGGTCATGCAACGGGTCTCCCCATTCGTCCCATTCGGTGACGGTCAACGGCAAGTCCGGGTCAAGAATGGAGGTCAACGCGTCCACGAACGGCACATCCGCCTCAACACCGGCGTAGCATTCGGGCGCCATATTGGCAATCGCGCCCATCAGCAGGCCGCCAGCGGATCCGCCGTTGGCCACGGTGCGCCAAGCATCAGCCAAATGCGCCTTCTGCAGCGCGCGTGTGGCGTCCACGAAGTCCTCAAAGGAATGCTTCTTGTTCAGTCTGCGCCCCTGCTCATACCAGGCGCGTCCCATTTCGCCGCCGCCACGAATATGCGGCACGGCGTACAGCACACCGCGATCCAACATGCTCAGACGAGAGACCGAGAACCCCGGATCGGAGGAAATCTCGTATGCACCATATCCGGTAATGAACATCGGCGAATCCTGCGCCGGGCAATCGCGGTGCCAGACGAGGGAAACAGGAATGCGTTCGCCGTCGCGCGCGGTAATCCACACACGGCGTTCCATGTAATCGCGTGGATTGAAGTTGCCCAACACGATGGCTCGCTTCAGCAGCGCATCTTCACCGGTGGCGGGATCGATTTCGTGCAACTCGCCCGGGCGGGTGTAGCTGGCGAACGAGTAGCGCATGCGCGGCGCCTCATACGAGGGGTTGCCGCCGACGCCGATGGTGTACAAGCGCCGGGTCTCACCGGGCAGGTGGTCGTCGCTAGCACCATCGGAAGATGACGTGTGATCCGTGGGGGCCTCATCTTCGGTCCACAAGATTTCGCCATGATCGCCGGTGAAGTTTTCGCGATCGTCGGCAACCATGTCCCAGTCGTCCTCCAGGGCAGGCGGCAGCAATTCCGTAAACCGCCACGGCCGTCCGGCCAGGAAGTCGGCGGCAGCCGCGCTCTTGGTCATGTATGCCACGTGCGGCTGGCCGTCGGCACGGTAGCTCAGGGACACAAAGTTGCGATGCAACGCGATGCCTTCGATGCCCAGACCGTGGGCACCCTGCAATATCGCCGGATTGACGGCGTTGAAGTATGCCTCGGTAATCGGCTTATCCGGCTCACCATGTTCACAGCCGTACGGCGACCCGGCGGCAATGCACACGCCTTCGCCGAGTCGGTACGGCGGCTCATGGCCACGCATGTCAATGACGTCGATTTCGAAATTCGGATTGGCGGCGTTGTGATAGACCACGGCGAGTGGCACATCCGCACCGTTCTCCCCCGCGCCTTCAAAACAGGCAAAGCTCACATCATATTCAATATCGTTCTGACGCGGAATGAAAGCTTGGAATTCGCCTTCAGGCGTGGCCACCGGCAGCATCAGCACTTCGGTGGTGGTTTTGGAACCGGTGCCGATCACGATATTGCGCTCATCAAAACTGATGCCAACGCCCACCCAGAACCGTTCATCGGTTTCTCGGTACACGCACACATCCGATTCGACCGCCGTGCCAACACGATGCCGCCACACAGCGAGCGGCCGCCAGGAATCGTCCAATTCCACCCAGAACACCCATTGGCCGTCCGGCGTGAAGCATGCGCTGCCAATGCCGGTGAACTGTTCGGGCAGTTCGCTGACCGGCTCCCCGGTCTCCAGCCCGGCAAGGTCGCGAATGCGGAAATCATATCGTTCGTCTCCCGCAACATCCACGCCGTACAGCATCCAACGGCCGTCCTTGCTCAGATCCAAGCCGCCGAGCCGGAAGAAGTCATGTCCCTCGGATTCCTTGTTCGCATCAAAAACGACCTGTTCACCGGGCATGGAGCCGGGCGCGCCTTGCGGATCCACGACCGGCGGGTCCCAGTCATCGGCATCGCGCACGGGGATGCGGCATTGCACGCCATACTGTTTGCCCTGCTGCGTGCGGGTGAAGTACCAGTAATCATTGACGCGCGTGGGAACCGACATATCAGTCTCTTCCACATGCGATTTCAGCTCTTCAAACAACGTATGCCGGAAATCCGCCAGATGCGCCATGCGACGCTCGCAGTACTGGTTTTCGGCAGCTACGTAGCTGCGCACATCATCGGAGTCTTTGTCTCGCATCCACTCGTAATCGTCTTCGAAAACGTCACCGTGGAATTCGCGGCGCTTCGGCTCGCGCTTGGCGTAAGGCGGCATCGCGGCCGCGGCGTTTGTGCTCTCGTCAGTCATACCACGCGATTATAGGCGAGGCACCGCACCGGGACGCATTCAGTGTTCATCACGCCGCGCCTATCGCAACACCGTCTTCAGATACGGCAGCATGGTCTTCAGAATGTTCGAGCCGGTGGTGCCGGTGAATACTGGCACATCGGTTACCGGAGTCGGCTGGGTCGAGGTGAGCCCCGTCACCGACGCCAATCCGGTTGATTCGCGCGGGCTCAACTCACGAATGACGATCGCCAGTACACGTCCGGGATATCTGCGGGCGATGGTGGCGTACGTGGTCGGGTCTTTCTGCCCGTCATCGCCCACCAGAATGAACTTCATGTCTGGGAAGTCGGCCATAAGTTGTTCGGCAAACTCAAGTTTGTGCTGGGGGCCGGTGGGTACGAAGGTCTTGGGCCTCGGGTCGAGGTCGCGCAGCAGCAGCGGGCCTTCGGGAAAACCATGGTCAGTGATGAAGTTGCGAATCGAACTCTCCACATTCCAGGGCGATGTCGAAAGATAGAAGAACGGTGCGCCGGGGAACAAGTCGGCGATGCGGGTGAACAGCACGCTCATGCCCGGCACGGAGGCTTTCTTCTTGGGGTCGAGGAACAGCAGGTTGTACGCGGCCTTCCATGGCACCGGGGCCTGCGTGATCATGATGGTGTCGTCCACATCGGAGATGATGCCGACTTTGGCACTGGCGGGGATGGTGTACAGGTTGGCGCTCACGGGTTTGCGGTTGGCCACGCTGTAGGAGACGCGATGGATGCCGGGCACCAGACGATGCTCGGCCACGAGGTCGAGATATCCGGCGGAATCGGAGATGGCGTATTCGCTGCCGAGATCGCGCGTGCGGTCCACCTTGTCATAGACCTCGGAGACGCCGATCTGCACGGTGTTGAGCGGCATGTCATCAATGCTGGCCTGCACGTGGGTGCGCGGCGCGGGTATGGCAAGCATGCCGCGGATGCCGCGGATCAGTTCGCCGGATTGCGCGTGCCTGGGGGCGTATACCGTGCGGCAGATCAGACGCGAGTAATCGCCGGTGCCATAACCCACATAGGGTTCCACTCGCGGATACCAGTCCCATTGGCGCACCACCTGAGTGGAGATGCGTGACCATACGCCGAACACGCGGGTGACGGCACGACGTATGAATCGGGTGATCGGCGGCTTGACTTCGATGCGCTCACGCTTGGAGGGGGTGTCGAACGTCGTGGCAGCCTTGCGTGCGGGAATCGGCACGGTGGGCATGTCATCGGAATGTTCAGCGTTGCTGGCATTGTCGGCACCATTGGCGGATGCCTTGACGTCAGAGACTGGCGCGGTGGCGGACAGCGCTGCACTGCGAGCAGCAGCATCCCAAGGCAGTCGCTTGCCTGCCGCCTCAAAATCCTCGCGTGGGCTTCTCATAGACACCAATATAGGCCATACGCCTCATTTTCTTGGCTCCCCTCAGAGAGGGGAGCTCAAAAGGAACTACCGCACGACCTTCGCGTATTCGTCGGCGCTCAGCAGCTCCGGCTCATCGTCGTCAAGCTCAACCTTCAGCAGCCAGCCTTCGCCGTACGGATCGCCGTTGACCACGGACGGGTCGTCCGCCACGTCACGGTTCACATACTTGACCGTACCCACCACGGGGCTGATCAGCGGCTGGACGGCCTTGGAGGATTCAAGCTCCACGATCTCGTCGCCGGCCTCCACACGGGCGCCAGGCTCAGGCAGATCCACAAACACAAGTTCGCCAAGCTGGTCGGCGGCGTATTCGGTAATGCCGATGATTGCGGGGTCGACCGAACGGTCCACCCATGCATGTTCCTCGGAGTATTCGAGGTGGTCGGGAATGTCGAGATTCAGCGGCTGTTCGTTTTCGTTGTCATCACTCATAGTCATAAGCCTAACCTATCTTCGCGGTCCGTCACAGCTCGCGACCGAGCCATTCCTCAATCATGTAGCGGGCGATGGTGGCGCGGCCCGGCGCCGCCATACGGCCGGCGATGA
>ENA-OQIS01000042-OQIS01000042.1-human-gut-metagenome-genome-assembly--contig:-NODE-42-length-42900-cov-4.591728_pt1 | contig 42900 bp, 38 predicted proteins | sample MGYA00242589_ERZ504754 | MGnify/ENA primary metagenome ERZ504754 (study PRJEB26092, sample SAMD00036351) | human gut metagenome | host: Homo sapiens | study: EMG produced TPA metagenomics assembly of...
GTCGACACGGCAAACAGCAGAAACCTCGCTCCCGACCAAAGCCACAAACACCACTCACGAAGCAAGCTTGTACAAGTTCTCCTTAAATTCCCGCTCACTCCACTTAATGGGATACGCATTGTACTTTTCCAAAGCGGTTATTAGCTGATTGTCAATGCGCCGATCCGAATCATTGAGGAAAACAACAACCAGTTCACTTGGTGTCTTTCGTGCCGCCTGCGTATCCTCCCATGAAAATAAGGTACTGGAAATGAGTCGCTGGGAAGGCCGCGTAATAGATGTGCAGAATCGTTCCGGCTGTTTACTCGTGAACGGCAACACAAAGTCATACGGGCACAGCAAACCAGACTTGCCACGGAATTGAACGTCTTCCACATACCGTATGTTGTTCGCATTAAAGAACATACGAATGTCATCTGCAAAATACGTCTGCACATGGGATTGGCCAGCATAGACATATCACCAACTTTGATGATAGCTTGCAGGAACCGATTCTTGGCATCAGCAAAATCAGCAGTATCGCTCGTCAGAGTAAGCTCGTCGCCGTTACGTTCAATACCAAACTGATTCAGAATATCTTTGAGCACTGCCAAACGTGATTCCGTCACAGTCATCCCATGCGACTTGTGGCACAGTCATCAGAGAACGTTACGCTGTTCTTCCCGGGCTTCACATAGAACTGCGTATAGTCGTTGTCTTCATCCAGAAGCGGAACATTAACTTCATACCACTCATCCAGTTGCGTATAAGTCGTGTTATCAGACAGCCATTTTCCGTAGCTTCGAATTAATGAGTCAAAATCAGAACTCGTCATACTTTCTTCTCGTCGTAAACACCACGATTCATTTGACTACAAACTTATCTGATGCAATTGGAATTGCTTCTCGCCTTTATTCAGGGTGATGGACTTCGGAGACAAAGCTTCCTTCAGCAGTTCCAGCATACGACGAGCTTCAGCATCTGTAAGTACAGCCATTGACGCCTCTTCCCCGAATGCGATTACCCAGTGGAAACAAGACTACATCAGACCAGTATGCACCGCCAAGCGGCGAGTAACACTCCACCCGCTACAATCAGCAGTATGGTTGTTCCGCAAAAGCCAGCGTTGGCTCAATTCGAAGTCATGTTCGAAGGCACGCCGCTGATTCTCGAACGCGCCACCGATTACTGGGAATCAGGCCGAGTGAGTTCGGTGCAGGAGATTGCGCCGCAGCTGTATCACTCGCGGGTGGCCGGCAGCGACGATGACTATTACGACGTTGACATCCGCCTCAGCAAAGACGCTCACGGCGAGAACACCAATGAAGCAAACACTGATGACCAAGCCACTACCAGCAGTAACACCGACCACGAATCCACAATCGACGACAATTCGATTCGCATACAATCCGCCGCGTGCACCTGCCCGTATCAGAGAACACCATATTGCAAGCATATAGGTGCCGTGCTTTACGAACTGCGCAAACAGCTCATTGGCGCGCACGGCAATCACCACAATGATGACACCGCCAACGCTCACGATGGCGTCATCGTACTCCCCCGCACCGTGCTGGATCCCATCCAGCAACACCTCGACGCGCGCGCAGAGCAAGGCAAGCCAGGTCTAGGCTGTTCCTGTGGTCCGCCCAGCTGCGCAAAGCCGCAAAGACTTTCCGCGCCCAGCCAGACGAAGAACGACCGCTAATCCCGCTGATCGACGCACAAACCATGCTCTCCGACACAATCCGCCGATGCCATGAACGTTTCATTATTCATATCAGTAAGCACAGCGATGCGTACAGCAAATCCTGTGACTACACAGAATTCATCAAAACCGTGCAGGCTATCGCGGGCAATGCCCTGCAATCCAGTGATTACGCGAGCGCATGCGGCAACCTGCGACTGTGCATACACGAAGTCCACGCGCTTCTGCTCTCGTCCGAGAACGACGATGGCTCCGAACCTTTGCTCACGATTATGGATGATCTGGCGATGCGCGTGCGATGCTATATGGAGAATGTGGCGGAATTCACCGACTCCCCTACCGCCGGCAAGGCATTGAACACCATTGCGCAGGCCGCGAACGACAAAGACATGCGGCAATACGAACCATTGAACAGTATGTTGCTGATTTCCAGCGCGCTCGCTTTCGCCCAATATGACGACAAACGCATGTGGGCCTATGACGTGATCGACAACGCGATAACGCGTAATCTGGAATACTCGTTCAACGAAGAGAGCGAAGAAAGCGACGAGGACGACGAGGATGAGGATAACGAGGACACGAGCGAAGTAGACGACGAAACCGACTTCATTTCGGATGAATCGTTGCACGTATTGCAACTGTTCACGCTAATGAACGCCTACGATCTGTATGTTCTGTCCGACGATGACGCTGGACGCGAGCAGCTTCTGAGCGAATACTCGGAGTCAATGGCCCTCACACTGATGAACGCTGCGAACATGATTCATGAAGGGCACTTGCGTTCCGCATACATGCTCGCACAAGGTTTCCTTCTGTCGAGCCGGGATATGGAAGATGTCGATATCGATGCCCGGCATAACGGTCTGCTGCCGGACCTGCTGCCCCATGGATGGCATACCATCATGGAATGCTGCGCCGAGGGACTCAATGACGTTGGCCTGCTCGCCAACGTGTATCGGTACTACATTCTTTCCTGCAACGACAGATCCGATACCCATTACGTGAGTAAACTACGCAATCTGTTACGCATCTACGGCGGTCTTAGCGCAGACGAATGGCATGACGTGGCTGATGGGCTGGCCAGAGATTGTGCCCGGAACATCATCGACCGCATCAAGTACCAGCCGGAAATGACCACCAAAGGCGGCACGCAGCGTCACAGCGGCTGGCGCAATCCCGCTTATGAGAAGCTCATCGTGGACGAACGGCTTTCGGATGCGGCCCTAACCTATTGCGTTATGGTCGATTACCTGCTTGCAATCCTTTTTTCGGACTTGGCGAGCGATCCTCCATATCCGCATAACTTTGGCCGCCCCTCGGTCCACATGCAGATGACACACTATCTCCGCTCGCTACAGCCCCGGCAGGTCGAGTCTCCTGATAGCCTGCACGGTGGGTATCATTATTCCTTCCTCTCCTGAGCCTCGGCAAGCGGCAACCAGCCTAAATCCAATTCGAATTGCGACTTGGAAGAATATACAGACATGCGAGCCTATGCTTTCCCCCGATAATCATATCGGAAACCAGGAAAAACCAGCCTACACTGCGGAAAAAATACTGTCGAGCCCATCGAACAGACATTGAGGCAGAACGCACAGGACGACTGCATAAGAGATGGCAAAGACTCTACCGTCACACAGACCCACATCATCGCCAGCAACCGCAAACGCTCTACATGACACGGCACACGATAACACCGCACCACGCCTGTGCGTACGTGTGTTCAAACATTGCCATGCATGCTACGAACATCAGCATAGCCGCTCAACACACTTGGTAAGCAAACACAGCGACTTTGACACTTTGACTGTGTTCGTTGTCCTGATGATGCAGCGAGAAATGATTTAGAAGCTTCTGGACATAATAAGCGGTCTCCAGTCGCTTCCTGTCTTACCTCCCTTTTTTCCGGAAGAACAAACACGGTCATGAACATCGAACAGCTTGATGGATAGATGCACAAGAAGTAAAATCGACGCCAGACTAGAAAGTAGGTATTAAGCATGACAAAAAAATTAAGTAACAATCAATCGCTGCTGAGGGGATTTATCGAACGAGAGTTTAATAGATCCGACTACACTCGAGTTTCCGATTATTTTGAATTCTTCGCTGCTGATAAAACTCTTAAGGAAGATGAACTCAGCGCTGACGATATCAATCTAGGGCTGATGGGACGCAGTGGGGATGGCGGATGTGATGGCGCCTATCTATTCTGTAATTCGGAATTGGTACATGAGGATGAGATTAAGAGTGTGGCCGACCGTTCACGCGAAGCGCAATTGCGAGTAGTGATTATTCAAGCTAAAAATGAACTTTCATTCAATGAAAATGTAATTATGAAATGGAAGACTCTTGCTTCCAATGTTTTAGATTTTGATAAAGAGCTTTTCAATTTCAGAGATCGATATGATTCGAGGTTAATAGATTTTTTCGCGATGTTTCGCAGACTGCGTCAGGACCTTATGGGTAAAACCGTTTCAATTTCATTTGAATTCGTGTATGTCTCTTTAGGTGAGGAAGTACATCCTAATGTACTCGCCCAGGAAGCCGAACTAAAAGAAGAAATACAGAAGCTTTTTCCTGAAGAGGAAGTCCATGTGCGGCATATAGGCGCTAAGGAACTTATGACCTTAGTGAATTCCGCCCCAACAATGAAGCTGAGTCTTCCTCTGGCGGATATTCCAATTGCATTAGGCGAGACGAAAAGATTATGTCGCTCTCGTAAAGCTAAACACGTATTATAAGTTTATTTCTGACGATAATGGAAATATTCGGAAATCAATTTTTGAATCAAATGTACGTGATTATCAAGGATACAACAATGTGAACAAGGCAATACAACATACATTGTCGGCAAATGATAAAGATGATTTCTGGTGGCTCAACAATGGAGTCACCATTATTGCTTCTGACGCGATTCAAGAAACATCAAAGCGACTATTGATTACTGATCCGGAAATTGTTAATGGACTTCAAACATCTAATGAAATTTTTTCATTTTTTAAGAATAATCCAGATAAATTGGATATGGAATATCGTAATATTCTAGTCAGAGTGATTGTCGCCGAAAGTGAGTCTTCGCGGGATAAAATAATACTTGCAACAAATAGTCAGACTAGTATTCCAGCTGTAGCACTGAGAACCACTGACGCAATTCATCGCAACATAGAAATGTGTCTTAAGTATCATGGTCTATACTATGATCGCCGCAAGAATTACTACCGCAATCAGGGTAAACGTCCTTCTGAAATTGTTAGTGTTGCCTTTTTAGGACAATGCCTTATGTCGATCTTTAAATCCGCTCCCAATACGGCGAGGGCTAGGCCGTCGACATTATTAAACGATGATAATCACTACGAGGCACTATATTCAAATGATATTGGTATACAAGTTTATTGGAGAAGTGCCGAATTAGGCAAAAGGGTAGAACGCTTTATCAAGGGCTCTGATTTGCCAAGAGGAGATCAAAATGATATATTATTTTATGTACTTTATTTTCTTGTTGCTTCAATCTGCCAGAAAACAGATATTACTTTTGCAGATTTCATGAATATTGATTTTTCTGCTATCGAAGATGAGCAGATTCAATCTGCACTGGATCAGGTCTATAATTTATACCGTGATATGGGGGGAAATAGTAAGGTCGCAAAAGGCTCGAAACTTATTCTGAGTATAAGGGAGACAATTAATTCGTGAGACAAAGTTTTTTGGGGTCACATTATCGGAAATTTTAGAGAAGATACGGTATTGAGTATTTGCAACCGAGAACCAACCGAGTATTGGAGTTTAAGGACAAAATATAGGTTCTATTCGCAGATTTCATCAGTGTGTTCGCATATAAGTGCAAGCGGCTCACTCGGCACGTTCTGATGTCAAACTCACCTTCGTCGCCTTGCCTCGAGGTGCCTCATTTGAAAGTGAGCGCGTAATCCGGAGTGGTGCCTCACCGGGGGTGAGCGCGAAATCCTAGTCCTCGTCGGCCTGCCGGGTTTCGTCGTCTTCCGGTTCGACGCCCGCGATCCGGGCGAGCGTCTTGTTCAAGTTGTGTTTCTGCAAATTGGCGTCCACAGTATGGGCACTATTTTTCAGCAGCATAGGCGGCTGGTTTCCAGCAGAAACTGCGTCGTCGGGTCCGCCGCCTTTTTCTTGGTTATCTGGTCATGAGGGCGTGCTCGCTGCGGTAGGAGCCTCCCTCAAATCTGATGAGCCTGCCGTGGTGCACGGTGCGGTCGATCAGCGCGGCGGCCATGTTCTTGTCGCCGAGCACGCGTCCCCAGCCGGAGAACTCGATGTTCGTGGTGTAGATGACGCTCCGGGTCTCGTAGGAATCCGATATGACCTGGAACAGGAGCCTGGATCCCTCCTCGTCGATCGGCATGTAGCCGAACTCGTCGATGATCAGGAGCCTGGCCTTGGCGACCTGCCGGAGCTCCGTGTCGAGCCGGTCCTCCCGCTTCGCGCGGCGCAGCCGCATGAGCAGCCCGGTCGCGGTGAAGAACCTGACCGGTATCGCGCGCATGCACGCGAGCCTGCCCAACGCGACCGCGAGATGGGTCTTGCCGGTGCCGACGGGCCCGTAGAGCACGAGGTCCTCGCAACGGTCTATGAAGTCGAGCGTCTCGAGCTGCGCGCGTCCCCAGTCGGCGGGCATGCGCAGGTTGGACCAGTCGTATCCCTCGATGTCCTTCGCGTTCGGGAATCCCGCGGCCTTGAGGAGCCGGACCCGTTTCGACCGCTCCCTGGAGGCGATCTCCGCGTCGAGCCAGCTTTCCATCAGATCCAGCTGGACGGGCGTCGCCCGCTCGATGGCCTCGGCGAGCACGTCCCGGGTCAACGGCAGCCGTCTGGCCGTCTCCATGATCCTCTCGCATCTGGCGATGGTGTCGGCCCTGCGTCTGCGTGCCGTGTTCCGTCCGGTCGCGTCGTTCATCGTTCCGTCTCCTTTCCGCCGTTCCCGGTGATGAACCGGTCGTATCCGGCCAGGTCGGGCCCGTCGTCGGTGATGGCGCCGGCATCGGTATCGCGTGCACGCAGGGCGAGGGTGACGAGCGTGGATTCGTCCAATGCCGAACCCGGCCCGTCGGATATCGCCCGGCTCGCGGCCGCGACCGCGTTGCCGAAACCGGCGGCCGCGCATGCCGCGCCTATCGATCTGAGGCTCTGCGCGAGGCGTTTGGAATCGGCCTCGTCGAGCCATGCGCGCACGTCCTCGGGGAAATCGGGGCGTATCGACGATTCCCTCCAGGATCCGGGTTTGGCCGCGAGCACGGGCATGGCCAGTTCCGGATCCTGCAGCGTGGACTGGCTCCGTCCGTATACCCGGGGGTACCGCGCGACGATCTCCCCGGTACCGGGATCGGTGATCTGCACGCTGTCCCAGCGGATGGCGGCCAAGAGCGTCCTTCCGTGCAGCGCGGTGCCTGCGAGGTACCGGTTCGAGTCGATGTCTATCTGCCCGTACTTGTCGGCCCTGCGGCTCTCCCATCTGATCGGGTCGAACGTGGTGGAAGGCAGCGGCATCAGCGCCGCGCGATCCTCTCCGAACACGTCCCCGATGGCGGTGCCCCTGCGGTAATGCCTCGACGAGGCGGCCAGCGCATCGCATCTGTCGAGCATGATCCGTCCGAGCTGCGCGTGGGTCTCGGCCTCCAGCGGCGGGACCATGAGGTTGCGGCGGAGGAACCCGACCGCGTTCTCCACCGCGCCTTTCTCCCAACCGGAATAGGGGTTGCAGAACCTCGCGTCGATGCGGTGGTGCGCGAGGAACGCGTCGAACACCGCGGTGAGCGTCACCTCGCCCCTCGCGTTCCTGCGTCCCGCGCCGGTGGCGTTGTCCATGACGATCACGGGAGGGACGCCGCCGATGTGCTCGAACACCTCGACCAGCCCGTGGCACAGGCATTCCGCGTTCTCCCCGGGCAGGCTCGTCACGTACCGCATGTTCGAATGGGGGAACGTGACGACCAGGCAGTGGTCGTCCACGAGCTCGCCGGCGATGCGGGCCTTCGCCACACCGAAATCGATCTGCGCGACGCCGGGCGCCCAGACGAGCTCGCCGTACCCGTCGGAACCGCTCCGGTTCGCCTCGCGCCAGCGTCTCACGTACCTCAGCGTCGTCGTGTACTCGCCGTCGTAGCCGGTCTCCGCGCGGAGCCTGTCGTGCACGCGTTTGGCGGTATGGCGCTGCTTGCGCGGCAGCATGCGGTCGGCCTCGAGCCATCCGTCGACCAATGCCGCGTACGGGTCGATCTTGGAGCCCCGGCGCCTGTCCATGGGCGGTTTCGGGGTCATGTCGTCCATATCAGCGTATTTCGCGACCGTGGCGCGGTCCACGTTCAGTCTCCTCGCGATCTCCGACCTGGACACTCCCTGACGGTCCAGTCTCCTGATATCTTGCTGTTTGGGCATCGGTATCGCCATCGTCCTTTCCTTCCCGAGCGCCGCCGGCTGCAACCGGTGGATTCGTTTTTTGGTTACGTCTCGGGAATATACAGGCACGGCGGACCGGTGCCTGTTCTCGTCTGGGCGGTCATATGGTGCAGTTCCTGCTGGAAACCGGCAGCCCATGCTGCGGAAAAATAGTGCAGAAATTGCTTAAGAAAAATTGAAGCAAAACATCAAGTATGCCATGTCCGGGCCGGCGCGTCTGGCGAGCTGTGCAGTGCGTGGCGCGGCCAGGGCTTCGAGTCGGTCCTGTATGGCGTGGATGCGCCGGACGAGCTCCGCGGGGTTCGTCGTGGCGATGATCCGTTCGATCTCCTCGCGTTTGCCGGGCAGGATGAATCCCGGTCCTCCCGCGGCCCGGTCCTTCTCGTCGAACTCCTTGAGCCTCTCCCACGGGGTGCGCGGCTCGTCGTAGACGCGCCGCGGCCGCCCGTCGCGGGTGCAGGCCCGGCCGACGGGCTTCTTGGACGGGGTGAACAGGTTGGCCTTGATGCGCACCAACTCCCATAGCTCGTTGAGAAGGCCGAGCTCGTCGACCGTGTACCGGTAGTGGAACGCGTGACGGCGCACGATGTGGTTGTTCCTGGATTCGACGGTGGCCTGGTCGTTCTTCCTGTAGGGGCGGGAGCGGGTCTGCTCGATGTCGCGCTCCTGTAGCCATGCGATCAGGTCCCGGTTGATGAATTCGCTGCCGTTGTCCGTGTCGTAGGGGCGGATGCGGAACGGCATCCGCCCCTCGATCGTCTCCTCGGCCTTGGAGAAGTTCACGAACGCGTTGTTGCGACAGGAGGCGTTCTCGGTCCATCCGGTCGCGATGTCGACGACGGTCAGGGTGCGGCAGAACTCGCCTCTGGCGCTCGGACCGCAGTGGGCGACGGTGTCGGCCTCGACGTTGCCGGGCAGGCCGTCCAATTCGTCGCCGGCCTTCCTGATCGCGATGGAGTTGCGCAGCAGCTCGCCCGCGGGCCGGGTCGGCACGGTTCCCCTGGGCCTGGCGGCGTCCCGCGTCTTTTCGAGGTACCGGTCCATCGTGGCCGAGCTCATCCTCTCCAGCTCCAGGAACGCGAACCCGTCATAGTCGGCGAGCTCGCCATGCGCGCGTAGCATCGGCAGCCACGTCGGCAGCATCGCCTTCAAATACTTCGCGCACGGCAGATCCATCATCAGCCACACCCGCACCAGCAGGTCGCGCGACTGCTCTGAATACCGCTTCAGCCGCTCCTCGGGCGGCGGCGACGGCCTGCCGCGTCCGGCTTCCGCGAGCCTGCGTCTTGCGGTGCTCCTGCCGATTGCCAACACGGAGCACATCTCGTCGAGGATGCGTCCCTTGTCCTTCTTCGATGCCTTCATGTACTCATCCCTGAATCTCAGGGTGATCTGCCGCTTCGTCGCCATGCTGATCCCGTCTTCCATAAGACAAGCCAAACAGGACCGGTACCGTTCGCGCTCATTCCCGATGAGGCACCACTATGCACTACGCGCTCAAAAAACGTGAGGCACGTCGGCCGGTTACGCCCAGTCCGAAGGAGGATATTATGGGATTGTTTGATTCGCTGAAGAACATGTTCGCGCATCATGAGCACCATCATGGAGCCAGCATCGGTCAGCCGCTCACTCTCGCCGACGCCAAGGTACTGCTCGCTTTCATCGTGGTGCACCAGCATCTGGGGATATGCGCAAGGTGGCCGCGGCGGTCAAACAGCTGCAGGACGAGATGCCGCAATTTATCACGTTTGGCATGTCACATTACTACAGCGAACCGAAGCGCGTGCGCTTCCAGTCCGAGGGCGGCAAGTTCATCGATGCGGACGCCATCGCCACCGCGTTCGCCGAAACAACTGTGCTGCAGGACGAGTGCAAGATCCATCATCTTATGGGCGATATCGAAGATAATCGCGAGCATCGCGACCCCACAACAACGCCGGCAGTGCCGATCGACGAATTAGTGCAAATCACGCAGGAAAAGCTTGCAGACACCACTGATGAAGCAGATCGCCGCGCATGGCTGTTCGCCTTGTTCGATCAACTTGATGACATTGACGAAGCAACCAAGCACAACCTAGAACCACTCGCCAACGCATTGCACACTGCGCTGCATATTGATGGCAACAACGCCAGTGCCGTGACTGACAGCGACATACGCACTCACATCATCGCCATGATTGTCGATTTGCTATTCCCGGCTTCGGAATCTGACGAGAGCGACAACGCATCGCCCACGTCACGTGCCCTGATGCTCGATTCCACTACTGTGTCACTCGACTACATGCCCGCTATCGAAATACTACGGAATCACGGTCTCACCATCGCCGGCGAAGCAGACTAAAGGTTTGAGAATTTCGCTGCCAACATTCGCAGCTAGAAGAATTACTTCTCCAGCTTATCCAGCGCTTTCAACAGCGAATCAACATGCCCCTTGGCACGCACGTTGTAGCGGGCGATAACCACGGAACCGTCAGGATTGATGACGAGCGTCGAACGGATCACACCTACGTGCACCTTGCCGTAGAGCTTCTTTTCGCCGTATGCGCCGTACAGCTTGTGCACGGTCAGGTCGGGATCAGACAGCAGCGGGAACGTGAGATGATCGCGCTGTGCAAACTTGCGCAGCTTGTCAAGCGAGTCCTTGGAGACGCCAAGCACCGTAACGTTTTTCGACGCCAATCGGGCGAGATTGTCGCGGAAATCGCAAGCCTCGGTGGTGCAGCCGGGCGTCATCGCGGCCGGGTAGAAATACAGCACTACCTTGCGGCCGGCCTCGAGCACGTCAGACAGGTTGATTGATCCGCTCTCTGTAAACCCAGGTATAACCGCCGGCAGAGTGAAATCGGGCGCCACGCTCCCCTCTTGCAGACGTTCCGGCATTGAATCAGAGCTATCAACAGTAGTGGTCATGATTCCCATCATAGAACCCTTATCAACAGCGCTAGTAAAGTTATTCAGAGGTCAGTCACACAACTGCGGATCGGCAAAACGGCGATTCTGCAACACCGGCAATGTTCGATGCGCGGAATCAAGACACTCACGACTCAGCTCAGCAGTAATGAGATCGGCTTCCCTATCGCCCACCGCAGCATCACGCGCGAATCCGTCGATGATCTCCAGATTCCGTTCCGGTTCCTCTGCCACCGTAAATTGCGCAACCGCGACGGACAGATGACCACTGTTTTCGCATGATGAACAAACCATTTTGAATTCACAATTCTCTATGCTCGGCGCAGCATACGTTGTGCCGCGTCGCAAAGTTTCATGAAGCCAATCGGATGAAGCACCGTAGTATGGGAAGGCACATCTTTGAATGAATCCGCGAACTGCTTATCTCGTGTGACAAGGATCGTTTGCACGATGCCCGGAGTATTCCTGATTTCATGGCATGTGCCGAATACCACTCCATCTTCATGATCCAAGGGTGGCACGTGTTCTTCTCCGATAAATCCGGTCAACATAATATCAACAAGATTGTCATGGAATTGATCGAGGAATGATTTCGCCGAGGATTCCGACCATTCCGGCAATCTGCTTAGCTCATGCTGTACCGTGTCTTTGATGTGCAGCGAGCTGCCAAGCTTTAAATCATACGGACCAAATTTTCCTGCTAGCACGCATTGAAAAGCATCGATTTCGGCTTGTAAAGGCCTACTTGCAGTTCTGAAATTACGCAAATTAGCTAGCGACGCGTCAAAACCTAGGGCTTCTGCCACATCGATATAAATATTGCAGTCGAAAATGACACATACGGCGGAGCTCATCAGCTCTCCAGAAGTTGCTTCAAATAAGCTGAATCATGCACCCGCACTGGTCGAGTATCCTCATCAAAGCCTTCATTGGTGTCTATCTGCTGCTTGATGAAATCAAAAGCCTGCTGAGGAGTGACACGAATGCTGACTTCCATCCGTTCTTTCATTATCGTCGGCATAAGATCGTTCCCTCCTTCCCCGTTCAGTATATTCAACTTATTTATTAATACTACAGCACGAAAGGATCCTTCGTCTGAGAGCAAACGACATAGCCTCACACCAGTCCCAACATCTTGAAGGCGTTGGCCAGGCCGTCCTGGTGAATGTCGGTGGTGGTGAAGTCACAGAAGGCTTGGATGCCGTGGATGGCGTTGCCCATGGCTACGGATATGCCGGCGGCCTTGAGCATGGCGGTGTCGTTGTCGGAGTCGCCGATGGCGATGGTGTCGGCAACGGAGTAGCCCAGCAAAGAAGCCACGTCGCGTACGGCAGTGCCTTTGTCGATGCCGTTGATGAGTAGTTCGCCGTTATTCGGCGAGATTTTGTCGTATGAGCCGTGAACGAGCTCGAACCAAGGAGCGAGATCACGCTGGGTTTCCTCGAAGGTCACGTCCGGATTCGGGGCGGTGAAGTATGAGCCTTTGCTCACGTGAATCGTGTGCCCCAGCGTGGAGCCGGCCGGCACGTCAATCTCATCCAACAGGTGCCAGAATCGCGCGAATTCGCCACGATTCCAGGTCTTGCCTTTCGATTCCAGATGTTGACGGTAGCCTTCCGAGATGTACATGCCATCCGCACCTTGCCATTGGTAGCTCTCGATATGATGCTTGGCAAAATACGCCATCGCCGCATCGACCGCTTCAGGAGGGGCGAGATGCTGGAACAGCAGCCTGTCTCCGACATTCGCCTGAGCACCCGCCACGGAAACCACGCCATCGAAACCGAGGTCGAGGATGCTGCGTTCGATTTTCGGCACGGAACGCCCGGTGCAGATGAAGAGCTTGTGGCCGTTGGCCTGGGCTTGTTTGCAAGCGATTCTGGCAGATTCGGGTACGACGTGGTTTTCGTCGGCTAGGGTGCCGTCGATATCGATGAATACGAGTTTGCTGTTGGTCATGTTGCTTTCCATATTCCCCAATTTTCTCCCCCTCCCAGTCAGCTTCGCCGACAGCCCCCCTCATCAGAGGGGGCTAATAAAGGGACCCAGCCAGCTTACGCTGACAACCCCCTCCAGAGGCTAAGGGAAAAGGTCGCCGAAAAGAGTCCAATGACGGCCGTCACACGGCGTAGGCGGCCCAGCGACCGTGGGTGTGCTGGACTTCGATGGGCATACCGAAGAGATTGGAGAGACGCTCGTCGGTCAGACCGTCTTCCAGTGAACCGGTATAGACGATGGTGCCCGCACCGGGATTGCCCATTACATCGAGGCCCGCTTCAGTGGCATCCTCGGCGGGAATCGGCTTGCGACCCATAATGGCGATGTGATCGAAGCCTGCCGGAATCTCCTCCAGGCGGTGAGTAACCAAGACCACGGCGCGATCAGAACTTTCCTCGCCGATACGGCTCAGTGTGCGCATCACCTGCTCGCGGCCGCCCAGGTCAAGGCCGGTGGTCGGCTCATCCATGATGAGCAGCTCGGGATCTCCCATCAGCGCACGGGCGATCAATACGCGGGTGCGTTCGCCTTCGGACAGTCGCCACATCTCCTTGCCTTCCAGATAGGAGACGCGAAAATCACGCAGCAGCTGGCGGGCGCGGGCATATTCCTCGTCCGTATAAGTATCACGCCAGCGCCCAGTCACGGCGGACAGGCCGGTGACCACGGCGTCCAGCGGGTCCTCGAACTCAGGGAACTGCCGGCCCAGGTCGGCAGAGGCGAGACCGATGCGGGTGCGCAGCTTGAATACGTCGTATTTGCCGAGCTGGTGGCCGAGAATGAACACGCGGCCTTCCGAGGGGAAGGTGCGGGTGGCCAGCATGCCGACCGCGGTGGATTTGCCGATGCCGTTCGGACCGAACAGCACCCAACGCTCCCCCGCGTTGATGGTGAGGTTCACGTCGGTGATAATGACACGACGGTTACGCCGGAATTCGACGTTGTCGAGTTGGAGGACGGTGTTTGTCATGAGTGAAATGCTAACTATGATTCGCGATCTGAGGACTCCCCTCAGTCACCTACGGTGACAGCTCCCCTCAAAGAAGGGAGCCAAGAGACAATATTCTGGCTCCCCTCCCTGAGGGGAGCTGGCCGGCGCAGCCGGACTGAGGGGGCACTCGTTGCAGCGCTACTTACTTCTTCTGCTCGTCGAGCACGGACTGGTAGACTTCCACGGTCTTGTCGGCGATGGTCTCCCAGCTGAACACGTCGCGGGCGCGTTCGTAGCCGGCCTGGCCCATCTTCTTGGCGAGTTCGGGGTCAGCCATGATCTTGTCGATAGCGGCGGCCATATCGTGTACAAACTTGTCCGGATCGGTGGGAGTGCCGGTGCCGTCGTGCAACTGGTCAATCGGAACCAGATAGCCGGTTTCACCGTCGACCACAACCTCCGGAATACCGCCGGTGGCGGATGCGACGACCGGCAGACCGCAGGCCATGGCCTCAAGGTTCACGATGCCGAGCGGCTCATAAATACTCGGGCAGATGAAGGCATCACAGCCGTGTTCCAAAGCATTCAGCTCAGACTTCGGCAGCATTTCTTCAATCCAAACGATGTTGCCGCGCTCCTCATCCAGCTTGGCGAACGCGGTCTTGACCTCTTCGGCGATTTCCGGGGTGTCGGGCGCTCCCGCGCACAGCACCACCTGAATGTCCTTGGAAATCAGATGTAGGGCCTTGAGCAGGTATGGCAGACCCTTCTGACGGGTGATGCGGCCTACGAACAGCAGGGTGGGCTGCGAGCGGTCGATGTGGTAACGCTCGAACACCTTCCAACCCGGATCGTCTGGTGCCGGGGTAGCGAAGTCGGCCATGGTGATGCCGTTGTACACCACAACCACCTTGTTCGGATCGAGGTTCGGGTAAGCAGTCAGAATATCCTTGCGCATGCCACCGGAAACGGCGATCACACGATCGGCGTGCTCGTACGCGTCTTTTTCGGCCCAGGAGCTCAGATTGTAGCCGCCGCCGAGCTGTTCGCGCTTCCACGGGCGGAACGGCTCCAGAGAGTGCGCGGTAATAACCAATGGAGTGCCGTGCAGCATCTTGGCCATGTAGCCCGCCAAGCAGGCATACCAGGTGTGCGCGTGGATGATGTCGGCGTCCACATCATTGGCGATCTGCAAATCAACGCCGAAGGTCTTCAATGCGGGGTTGGCATCAGCCAGCTCAGAAGGCGTGTCATAGCCGACGACCTTCAAGCTGCCCTTAGCATCGGCAGCATTCGGGATAGCAGGAATGTCCGCCTCGGTGCGCTTGCCATCAAACGCACGAACGGTTACGTCGATGCGCTCGGCAAGCACCTTGGACAGTTCCTCGGCGTGTACGCCGGCACCGCCATACACGTGCGGCGGGTATTCGCGGGTTAGAATATCAACTTTCATCGGACTGCCTCTCCTTCGTGCGTCAGAAAGAAACTCAAGCACTTCTTACTTTAGGGCACCGCATACAAGAAAACGCACAACTTCCGTCGTGCGTTTTGCTTTTCAAGCCGGATTTACCGGGCAAAAGATCAAACGGCCGTGCCGTTCTGGTCCAGATTCGGATTGTGCTTGGAATCGCCAGCCGTAAAGAACAGGCTCAGCACACCCACAATGAACACCGCGGAAACGGTGATGATCAGCCACATCGGATGGCTTGGCAGCCACATAACCACGAAGAACGCGATAATCGCGATGGCGATCAGCGTCCAGCTGCCCACGCGGAACCACTGACGCAGCGAATGCGGTGCCTTGAACATCTTCGGATTCGTGTAGTTCGGGTTAGTGGTCAGCAGGGTTTCGGTGTCCGCAATCGTACCGCCGCTGGGCTTCCATTCGGTGCCGTCGGTGCCGTCCTGCAGACGCTGGGACTTCTGCTGCAGCTGGTATTCGTCAATCATTCCCGAGCGACCGCGGCCACGGGTCTGGTCATACTGCGACGGCACTCCCCTGCGGCCTGCTTTGGCTTGGGCACGGCGTTCTGCACGATTCGGCATTTCACTACTCCTGTTTCGACGGTGACACTGTTGGCTATATTACTCGCTTGTCGGCGGCAATTTGCCACCAGTCCATCGGAACCCACTGTGTGTCATTGTATTTTCAGTCGGTGATGCGATAGGTTTGCGTATGGAAGTCGCAGGTGACCGCAGTGCCGTCCGCGAATACCGAACGCTGCACCAGCGGATCATCATCCACGAACTCGTGACGAACCAGTTCCTGCATGCCGACCCGCTCATGGAATGCAGCGACCGTATGGCAGCGTTCGATGTCGTTTTCCGTGCGAGCGCGCTGTTCGTCGTCCATGTCGCCGTCAACGCCGATGTATGCGGCATCGCGAATCAGGTATGGAGCTCCGCCGTTGAGCAAGGCGTACAGCATGTAATCGTCGCCGTTCACCACACGCTCCATCATCCATGGTTCAATAACGCAATCATGGTAGACAAGGTTATACAGCGGCACCGGCACACCTTGGCGCGGCTCGTTGGGTGAGCGCATCTGGAAGTCGTATGGTGCGTAATGGCAGAATATCAGGCTTGGCACTGCCCAGTCCGATACCTCTTCGGACGAGGAGAGGATGCCGTGCGAGAGCAGATATTCGAAGCATTCGGCGCGGCGGTCAAAGCATTCGCGGCGGGTCATGCGGTGTTCGGGGTTCGAGCATTCGTCGCCTTCGTTGCAGGTGAAAACATCCAAGTATGCACAGTCGAGCTTGATGCCATGCGCGGCAATCTGGGTGAAATTGCGGCGTACGTAGTCCGGTGCGAGCTCGGCGCACAGGTAGGTCTGGTGGCCGCCCGCCCAGCGTGCGTGTTCGGGCATCGTGCCGTCTGCCAGCCGAATCGCATTGTTGGCATCAAAGGTTTGCGCGGTGAAGTAGTAATCGCGGTACTGGTCGTGCGTGCCGAAGATATCACCTTGCTCATGACAGGCATCGACCAACGATTTCATGCCTTCCCAGCCGCCCGCTTCCTGGCAGGCCGGCAGATAGTCGGGGTGTGCGTTGTCGTATCCGGGCTGCGCCCAACCATCCAAGTGCATGTACAGTCGGCCTGCACCCATGCCGTGCAGTGTGCGCATCTGCTTCTCGCGCTGCGCAAAGGTGACCAATGAATCGTTCTTTTCGGGATGGTCCTTGTCATAGTAGAACGAGTCGGGCTGCACTTTGGTTTTGATGCCGACGTGCACCCATGAACGACCAATCAGGTCACGCACGGAGGGATTGCGCGCCGCCTTTTCGGCGAGCGTACGCAAGCGACCTCGTTCGTTGACGTACGAACGATAGGCCTTGCACACCGCCGTGTGATCGGCGTGGTCGAGGAACTGGTAGCGTACCACGCGGCGATAATTCATTGTGCCGAGGCTTGGCTCAAACCAAGTATTGATATGGGTGTACGGACCATTGCTGGGATGGTCGATGCCGTAACCGGCATTCCATGGGGTTTCGCAGATGGCGATATACCCGTGTCCGCCTGCACGAAGCTGCGCGAACCACGGCATGTAACCGCCAGCCGTTTCGAAGCGGCCGTCGAAGGCGATATCTTTGGTGCTCACGACGGTAGGCCATGTGTTGGGGATCATCACACCTTGCTCATGGGTGATGAGTGTCGTGTCATGGTCGTCGGCGCAATCGAAGTCCATGGCTGCGGGCCACGTCACATTAGTGATGTTCAGGCCTTGCTCATTGAGCGGAATCCATTCGAAGAGCACATCGCCTGAGGCACGCTCCACCCATACATAGGTTTCAAAGGAGTATGCGCTGTGCCCAAAGCCGGTGAAGATGCTGCGAATGCCGGTTCCCGTGCCGGTTTCACGCTGCTCATGGGTGATGGAAGTGGCATCTGCGAACGCGAAGGTGCCTTGCGCGCATTGCAGGGTCGGCTTGAAATCAGCGCAGGTATTCCATTCGGCACCGTCGCGCGTAAAAGCGAACTGCATTGTTCGTTCATCGAATCGCACGGTAGTGCCGGATACGGTGAATTCCATAGTTAATGTGCTCCTGTATGTTCTCGATTGCTCCCGATTATGGGAACTCGCTCATATAACAAGATTAGGGGTGGTCTGCTGTTTGAGACCACCCCCAGTCGGCTTTGCCGACAGCCCCGCCAGCGGGAGGCTAGCGCTGTCTGTTTATTACTTACTGCTTACTGCTTCTTGGTCAGTGCGGTGAACACTGGGCCGCCGCCGTAGTCGAATGCGACGCCGGAGATTGCGGAGGTGCTGGCTGCGGTGGCATTCTGGTTCCACAACGGGATAGCCGGAAGGTCCTGCAACAGAATCTCCTCACCTTGCTGATAATACTTGTCGGCTTCCTCGGTGGACGGGGCGGAAAGAGCCTTGTCCATCATGGCATCGAACTCGGGGTTCTTGTAGTTGCCGCTGTTGCCGCCCTTGCCGTCGGCCGAACTGGAATCGTACAGCTGTACCAGATAGTTGTCCGCGGATGGATAATCAGGGCCCCAACCGCTACGGTATGCGGAGGTCATCTTGCCTGAATCCACATTGGACAGGAATTCGTCGGAAGTGGACATCGGGATGCTCTTGGCATCGATATCCAGCGTGTTCTTGATGTAGTTGCAGATTGCCTCAACCCAGTTCTTCGCAGTGCCATCAGCATTGTATGCAATGCCGAACTCACCGCTCCACGGGGAGATGGCGTTGGCCTTGGCCCACAGTTCCTTGGCCTTGGACGGGTTGTACTTCAGTACTTCATTTCCCTTGAGTTCCTTGGAGTAGGCGCTGATTGGGGCTGCAAGGAAGTCGACGGCGGGCGTGGCGGTACCGTGGAAGATCTTCTCGGCGACGGTCTTGCGGTCGATGGACATGGAAATGGCCTGACGACGCAGGTTGCCTTCCTCGTTCTGGCCGAAGTGTTCCAGCCATTCAGGAATGGTGAAAGTGAGCGTATTGCCACCGGGCTCGTTGTATGCCTTCAGCGACTTGTCGGATTGGAAGGAGGTAAGTGCGGTGTCAGGAATCGTGTTCGTGAAGTCCAGGTTGCCACCGCGTAGGTCGGCGTATGCCGAATCAGGCGAGGTATAGATCTTGAAGTTCAGGCCATCGTTCTTGGCGACACGATTGCCCTTGTAGTCAGGGTTCTTCACCATTTCGATGCTGTGGTTGTGCTGCCAGGACACGAACTTGTATGGGCCGTTGCTCACTGGGTGCTGACCGAACTTCTTCGGGTCCTTGAACGCGGATTCGGGCAACGGCATGTAGGCGTGGCTGCCGGCCTTGACCGGGAATGCCGAGTCGGGCTGGCTGAGCTTGACATCGATGGTGTTGTCGTCAACGACGGTCAGGCCGCTCAGCGTGGCCTTGGGGTCCACGTCCGGCTTTTGCAGATCATCATAGCCTTCGATTGTGCTGAAGAAGCTGGCGCTGGCCTGCTTGTTGGCACTGTTGGCGGTGTAATTCCATGCGTTTACGAAGGAGTGCGCGGTCACCGGAGTGCCGTCGGTGAACTTCCATCCGCTCTTGAGCTTGATGACGTAATGCGTGGCGTTGTCGCTGGAGGTGATGCTGTCTGCTACCTCGTTGTGGATGCCGCCCTTCGCATCGTAGGTCACCAGACCTGCGAACAGCTGGTCTACAACCTTGCCGCCACCGGCCTCAGTGGTGTTGCCGGGGAATAGTGGGTGTGCCGGCTCACTGCCGTACACGGAAATGATATTGGAATCTGAAGCATTGCTGGAATTGGAGGTACCGGTCGATCCGCAGCCGCTGAGCAGCATGACGATTGCCGCACCGGCCGCGACCAGTGAAGTGACATGGCGTGTGTTCATGAATCTCTCCCAAATATTCTGGCGTCATCTTTTTGGCGACGAAAGACACCATAGGAGCTTCATGTTAACCACGTATGCAATATTCTCGAAATATAAACATTACTGAAGGCTCAAGGCAGTAATTAATCCCAGAAACGCAAAAATCCCCTCACGAAGAAGGGATTTTCATGTTTCTGTTTGGAAAGTATTCAGCGAGGCAGCATCATCGGACGCTGGCTGGCCTTGATCGGGGCCGGCAGCTCGCTCTTTTCCTTGGAGAGGTACTCGTCCACGGCTGCGGCGCAGGAGCGGCCTTCGGCGATGGCCCAGACCACGAGGCTCTGGCCACGGCCGGCATCGCCGCACACGAACACGCCATCCTGGGAGGTGGCGAACTTGTCATTGCGAGCGATGTTGCCACGCTTGTCGAGTTCGACGGGCAGCTGGTCGAGGATGGTCTCGGTGTCCGGATGCAGGAAGCCCACGGAGATGAGGACCAGATCGGCGGGCAGCACGCGCTCGGTGCCAGGCTGGCGAGTGAACGGACCATTTTCGCCGGGAGCCACGGAGACGACCTTCAAGCCGGTGACATGACCACGCTCATCGGCCACGAAGCCTTCGGCGGTGGTCGAGTTATCAATGGTGACCTTGGCCTTCTCCTCTTCGGTGCCCTCGAAGTTCACGGAGTCGGTGGAGTAGATGTACTCGCCGCCCTCTTCCATGGAGGAGGTCTTCTGGTAGGTGCGGGCGAAGGTCGGCCACGGGCTGTTGTCCGGACGGCTTGACGGCTCTTTCGGCATGATCTGTAGCACGGTGACGTCCTTCGCACCCTGACGGATCGAGGTGCCGAGGCAGTCGGAACCGGTGTCGCCACCGCCGATGACGATGACGTGCTTGTCCTTGGCGGTGATGTCGTGCACCGGCTTGACGCCGAAGATACGGCGCGTGGCGTCGGGCAGGAAGTCGAGGGCGAAGTGGATGCCGTCGAGCTCGCGGCCCGGAATCTTCATATCGCGCGGCACGCGGGAGCCGATGGCCACTACGACGGCGTCGTAACGGTCACGCAGGTCATCCCACGTGATGTCCTTGCCGATTTCCACGTTGGTGCGGAAGCGGGTGCCTTCGGCCTCCATCTGCTTGACACGGCGGTCAAGCAGACCCTTCTCAAGCTTGAAGTTCGGGATGCCGTAACGCATCAGACCACCGATGGCGTCGTCCTTCTCGTAGACGACGACGGTGTGGCCGGCGCGGGTGAGCTGCTGTGCGGCGGCAAGGCCGGCAGGGCCAGAGCCGACGACGGCGACCGTCTGGTCGGTCAGACGCTGCGGCGGCAGCGGCTTGACGTAGTCCAAATCCCATGCCTGGTCGATGATGGTCTGCTCGTCAAGCTTGATCATGGTCGGCGGCTGGTGGATGCCGAGCACGCAGGCCTGCTCGCACAGGGCCGGGCAGATGCGGCCGGTGACTTCGGGGAAGTTGTTGGTCATGGACAGACGGTTGTAGGCGTCTTCCCACTTGCCCTGACGGACCAAGTCGTTCCACTCGGGAATCAGGTTACCCAGCGGGCATCCGGTCATGCAGAACGGGGTGCCACAATCCATGCAGCGGGCCGCCTGCGTTTGGGTCCACGGTTGCAGGCCGGTTTCGGCGTGAACGTCGAACCAGTCCTTGATACGCTCCTCAACGGGGCGTTCAGCCAACTCTCGGCGGGTACGGACCTTCAGGAATCCTCTCGGGTCGCCCATGTCAGCGCGCTCCTTCCATAACCTGCTCGTACACCTTTTCCCAGGCGCCGGGCGCATTGAAATCTACATTGTTGGCCTTGGCTTCTTCCATGACCTTCGTCATGGCCACGAACTGCTTCGGCACTACGTGCGTGAACCGCTTGACGGTTTCGTTCCAGTCCTCCAGCAGGGCCGCGGCGAACTGGGAACCGGTCTCTTCGGCATGCTGCTTGACCAGTGCGTACACCAGCTTGGAGGTTTCGGCATCAAGCGACTTGAAGAGCAGTGCACCGGACTTGATGGCACCCGGGTTGACCTTCTTCATATCAAGGTCAAGCACATAAGTGTTACCGCCGGAGAAGCCTGCACCGAAGTTGCGTCCGGTGGGGCCGAGCACCACAACAGTGCCGCCGGTCATGTACTCGCAGCCGTGGTCGCCCACGCCTTCGACCACGAACGTGGCACCGCCGTTACGAACGCCGAAACGTTCGCCGGCGCGACCGGCTACGAACATCTGGCCGGAAGTGGCGCCGAAACCGGTGACATTGCCGGCGATGACGTTGCTGTGCTTGTCGAAGGTGACGGTGTCTTCCGGGCGCACGATCATGCGACCGCCGGACAGGCCCTTGCCGGCGTAGTCGTTGACTTCACCGTAGATGCGCATGGTCTCGCCGCGCGGGATGAACGCACCGATGGACTGGCCTCCGGAACCGTGCAGGGTCATGTCGATGGTGTCGTCCGGCAGACCTTCCTCGCCGTAACGGCGGGTGATCTCGTAGCCGACCATGGTGCCGACCGTACGGTTGACGTTGCGAATCGGCATTTCGATGCGCACGGGTTCCTTGTGTTCGAGGGCCGGCTGGGCAAGTTCGATGAGCTTGTTGTCCAGCGCCTTCTCCAGCTCGTGGTTCTGCTCGATGGTCTGGTGCAGGATCGTGCCGGGTACCGGGCCGGCCTGCTTGAGCACGTTGGTCAGGTCGATGCCGCCGGACTTCCAGCGCTTGATGGCCTCGTCCTGATCCAAACACTCAACGTGGCCGATGGCCTCCTCAAGAGTCCTGAAGCCGAGCTGGGCGAGGATCTCGCGCACCTCCTCAGCGATGAACATGAAGAAGTTGACCACGTACTCGGGCTTGCCCTTAAAGCGGGCGCGCAGCTCAGGATCCTGGGTGGCAATGCCCTGCGGGCAGGTGTTCTTCTGGCAGGCGCGCATCATGACGCAGCCTTCCACGATCAGGGCCGCAGTAGCGAAGCCGAATTCCTCGGCACCAAGCAGGGCGGCGATGACCACGTCACGACCGGTCTTGAGCTCGCCGTCGCACTGTACGACGATGCGGGAGCGCAGGCCGTTCAGGATCAGCGTCTGCTGGGTTTCGGACAGGCCGATCTCCCACGGGGTGCCGGCGTGCTTGATGGCGTTGAGCGGGGCTGCACCCGTACCGCCGTCATAGCCGGAGATAAGCACCACGTCGGCATGGCACTTGGCCACACCGGCCGCGATGGTGCCGACGCCGAACTCGGAAACGAGCTTGACGTGGATACGTGCCTTCGGGTTGGCCATCTTCGCATCGTTGATCAGCTGCTTCAGATCCTCGATGGAGTAGATGTCGTGGTGCGGCGGCGGGGAGATAAGCTCCACGCCCGGGGTGGCGTGACGGACCTTGGCGATCCACGGCGGGACCTTGGCACCGGGCAAATGGCCACCCTCACCAGGCTTGGCCCCCTGGGCGAGCTTGATCTGCAGGTCGGTGGCGTGCACGAGGTAATCGGAGGTCACGCCGAAGCGGGCGGACGCGATCTGCTTGATGCGGCTGTAGCGCTGCGGGTCGTTGATACGGTCGTCGGATTCGCCGCCCTCACCGGAGTTGGAGCGTGCGCCAATCGAGTTCATGGCGATGGCGAGCGTCTCGTGTGCTTCCTGCGAGATGGAGCCGTAGCTCATGGCACCGGTGGAGAAGCGCTTGACGATCTCGGAGGCCGGCTCGACTTCGGCGATGTCGATGGGCTTGCGGTTGGTGTTGAACTTCATCAGGCCACGCAGGGTCATGAGTCGGTTCGACGTGTCGTTGATGTGGTGCGAATACTTCTTGAACATCTGGTAGTCGCCACGCTGGGTGGACTGCTGAAGCAGGAAGATGGCCTCGGGATCGTTGAGGTGGTCCTCGCCGGTGCGACGCCACTTGTAGTCGCCGCCGGTGCGCAGGTTGCGGTGCGGGGACGCGCTCCACTGGTTCGGGTAGGCCACGCGGTGGCGGATGGCCACTTCTTCGGCGATTTCTTCAAGGCCCACGCCGCCCACACGGGAGGTGGTGCCGGTGAAGTATTCGTCGATGACTTCTTGGCTCAGGCCCACAGCCTCGAACAGCTGCGCGCCACGGTAGCTCATGATGGTGGAGACGCCCATCTTGGACATGATCTTGAGCACGCCGGTGGAGAGGGCCTTGGTGAGGTTCTTCACGGCGGTGTCCGCGTCGACCTTGAGGTAGCCGTTGCGGGCCAGATCTTCCACGGATTCGAATGCCAAGTACGGGTTCACGCAGGCGGCGCCATAGGCGATGAGGAGCGCGACATGGTGAATCTCGCGCACGTCACCGGCCTCGACGGCCATGGAAATCTGTGTACGGGTGTGGCGGCGCAGCAGGTGGTGCTGCACGGCGGAAGTCAGCAGCAGGGACGGGATCGGACCCCACGTATGGTTGGACTCACGGTCGGAGAGCACGATGAAGTTCTTGCCGTTGGCGATGGCCTCGTCGATTTCGGCGAAGATCTCGTCAAGTCGCTCTTCGAGGGCCTTGCCGCCGCCGGCGACCTGGTACAGGCCCTTGACCACGTACGGGCGGTAGTAGCCGCCGAGGATGCGGGCCTTGTCAAGGCGCTTGAGCTGGGCCATCTCATCAGAGTTGACCACGGGCAGCGGGATGAGGATCTTCTTGGCGTGCAGCTCGGAATCGGCCAGCAGGTTCGGCTCGGGGCCGATGGCGGATTCGAGCGAGGTGACGATCTCCTCACGCTCCCAGTCCAGCGGCGGGTTGGTGACCTGCGCGAACTTCTGGGTGAAGTAGTCGAACAGCATGCGGCTGCGGCTGGAGAGTGCGGGCATAGGCGCATCGTTACCCATGGAACCGAGCGGTTCCTTGCCGGTGTTGGCCATCGGCGTGAGCAGGAGCTTCAGATCCTCTTCGGTGTAGCCGAAGGCGCGCTGACGGCGCTGGACGGACTGGCCGGAGTGGCTGACGTGCTCGCGGCGGGGCAGGTCGCTCATTTCAACGGAGTTGCCTTCCACCCACTTGCGGTACGGGTGCTGGGCAGCGAGGTTCCTCTTGACCTCTTCATCGGGAATGATGCGGCCTTCGGCGGTGTCGACCAGGAACATCTCGCCGGGCTCAAGACGGCCCTTGGACACGATGTGCTCCTGCGCGATCTCCGGCAGAACGCCGGCCTCGGAGGCCAGAACGATGTAGCCGTCATCGGTGAGCTGCCAGCGGCCGGGACGGAAGCCGTTGCGGTCGAGCAGGGCGCCGACCTGGGTGCCGTCGGTGAAGACGATGTCGGCCGGGCCATCCCACGGCTCGATAAGCGTGTTGTTGTACTCGTAGAAGGCGCGCACGTCCGGATCGAGATCCGGGTTCTTCTCCCAAGCCGGCGGCAGCATCATGCAGATGGCGTGCGGCAGGGAGCGGCCGGCGAGGTGCAGCAGTTCGAGGCACTCGTCGAAGGTGCCGGAATCGGAGTAGCCCGGGGTGGTGATCGGCAGCAGCGGCTCGAATTCACCGAGCAGTTCGCTGCTCAGGCGGCCTTCACGGGCGGAGAGCCAGTTGCGGTTGCCCTGGATGGTGTTGATCTCGCCATTGTGGGCCAGCAGACGGAACGGCTGGGCCAGCGGCCAGCTCGGGAAGGTGTTGGTGGAGAAGCGGGAGTGGACGATGGCGATGGTGGCCTTCATGCGCTCGTCGTTCAGATCCTCGAAGAAGTGGGTGAGCTGCATGGTGGTGAGCATGCCCTTGTACGTGATGGTACGGGCGGACAGGGATGCGAAGTAGACGCCCACCTCATGCTCGACGCGCTTGCGGATGCGGAAGGTCTTGCGATCCAAGTCCACGCCGGCCAGAGCACCGTCCGGAGAGGCGACCACGAGAGTCTTGAATCCTGGCATGGCGGCAAGGGCCTGCAGGCCAAGGCCGTCCGGGTTGGTGGGCACCACGCGCCATGCGAGGACTTCGAGTCCCTCCTCGCGCACGATCTTGGCAATGGCCTGTTCCTGCTGACCGGAGGTTTCGATGTCGCGGTCAAGGAAGGCGATGCCTGCCGCATAGTGACCGGCTTCCGGCAGTTCGGCGGGCACGGTGGCACGCATGAACTCATCCGGCATGCTCATCAGAATGCCGGCGCCGTCACCTGTGTTCTCCTCGGCACCCACGGCACCACGGTGATCAAGGTTGACCAGCACCTCAATGGCGTCGGTGACGATCTTGCGCTCAGGACGCTTGTTCAAAGTGGTGACCATACCCACACCACAGGCGTCATGCTCGTTGGCGGGATCATACATACCGTCCGGAGCGTGGACCGTGAGATCGAGCGGGGCTTTGAATGTCACCGAAATCACCTCAATTGCTTGTGGGCACGTAAGAAAATCATGCCTCTTCGTTCATTGCTGTTGACACAGTACCGTCGCTCCATGTCATTTACGTTTCATGTGTCCATATACCGAGTCGCCATAAAAAGTCAATAGTGATTCTCAAGCATTTTTTTTATGGCCAGTTATGGGGGTATTTCGAACTTTTTCGCTCGAAATGTCTATTTGACCACACGAAAATACGATACGGAAACGTCCGTATCGTGAAATGCTGCGTTGGGTGATGTTACGGATTGGCGGCTGTGGACCACCCTCAGTCATGCTTCGCATGACAGCTCCCGCCAGCGGGAGCATGAGAACTGTGCATGTCTGACACCATAGCGATCGGCGCGCTCCGCGAACTCACCGAACATGGCATCCACGTGCCCGACGACGTACGGCTCATGGGATTCGACGGTATCCCCTTCTCCGCCTGCACCAACCCACCCATCAGCACTGTGGCGATGGACGTCCCCGCAATGGCTCGTACGGTTATCGATCGCATGGTGACGCTGAACGAGTCGAACCTACGGCATGAACGGCCCGATGACATCACCCATGACCATATCCAGTTCCAGGTGATGCCACGCACGTCGACTCTGGCCGCCTGATACCGGCCGGCACCCTTATGAGTGCCGGCCTTCATCCTTGAAAATATGAAGGCTATGCCACGTACAGCGCGGCGGGATACGTAAGATACGAAATCTCATCGAGCTGATCGACCGTCACATATCCGGCTGGCGCGTTGAGCACGTCCGGAATGCGGTTGACGATTGTGGCGCACGTATGTTCGACGGTCGCCGGCTTGACCACGTGGAACTCCACGTCCGGTTCACCCTCGATCTTCCAATCGCACATATCGCCATCATCCGGCCCGTACACCTTGCCGATACAGGCAGTTTCCAACGTGATGCCCTGATTAGTTTCGGTGGTTACCACGGCGGACATGCCGATGCATTTGCCGACCGGAATCATCTCGCCCATCGTTTCGGAATACACGTCGACATCGCTGAAATACGGCACACTGGCCTGGGTCTGCGATGCGATGGTAAGCCCAAGCTTCTGGGCCAGCGCTTCATTGGAATTCCATACATACGAGGGCACCACGGTTTCGGGATGCGCAAGCTCGGCCTCGAACTCCTCGGCGGTCAGACCGCAACCGTGCGCTTTGGCCAAAGCCAGGCCGTATTCCTCGACGTTGTAGCTCACCGCACCGGTGATCTTCTTGATGCTGTGGCATCCGGCGGCGACGGTGGAGACCATGTTCACCCAGTAGATGTCCTGCATGCCGGAGCCGACCATGGTGGCACCGGCTTCCTTGGCGATGATGTCGAGACGGTTCGTGGTGGCCGGATCGGTGGTCCACGGGTAGATGCATTCCTCGCAGGTGGTGATCACGCTGATGCCGCGGGCCAAGCACTGCTCGCACATGGTGGCGATTTCGTTCTCGAAGCTGAATAGCGTGACTACCGCGATATCCGCGTCGCACTCGTTGAGTACAGCCTCGGCATCGGCGCGAATCGGCACATTGATGGGGCCGATGCCTGCAAACACACCGGCATCCATGCCCACGACTTCCGGGTTCACGTCGATGGCACCGACGATTTGAATGCCTTTCTCGTGCATATAGCGAATCGTGTACTTCGCCATTTTGCCGCAGCCGTATTGAATGGCTTTGATTGGTTGCATACCGCATGCTCCTTTGCAACAGTGCATATTGGCCATTGGAGAAGTCTCGCCGTCGAGACCAAGCCAATAGCCTTTACTCTACCGACATCAGGCTGGGCATTCACTGATATCGGCGGCACTGGAGTGTCGGGGAGAGTCGGTGTAGCGGTACCACTACCGAACAGAAGGGCTGGGGCCATCACGAGGTCTCCCGCCGAATCACGGCATCTCGCTGATTTTCTGCCCGCCGGGCAGGGGCCCATGCCCATCGGCGTATGCGCCGCTGATCTGGCCGAATCCAACGACCCGAGAGAACGACGCGCAGGGGCTCGAAACCCTTACAGAACTCATCACGGCATACAACAAGGAAATGAGCAATGATTTCCCGCATTGCAATCCCCAGCGGCGCTCATCCGTGGAATATCGTATACATGGTGGCCGAGCGCATTGCCGAATCATGACTGCTCACCGGCGGTCTCATGGTGCAGTTGCACGCCATCATGGGCGGTCTCGACGTGCGTCCCGCTACCGACGCGGATCTGCTTGGCGCGTTGATTCTTAAGAGCGCCGCATACCAAGCAGACCATGCCGGATATGGAGATAGACATCTGTACGATGCCGCAATGCTCGCATCCCTCATCACCGACCCTGATGCCGAAACTCGGCGACTACATAGCCACACGGATCGCAGACGTATCAAGCTCCCGTACGACATGCTCACCGATGAATCACCTTACTGGAACAACCTTGACGAACAACATCGCAGAACAGGATTCGATGCCATAGAGACACTGGCCGATTGGTAGCCGCTCTACCGAACCCGGCTGTGGCGGATACCAGTCAGACCAATCCCGCCTACAACCTACTTCCGGTTACGTAGGGCGTGGAGCATGGCGACGAACACGATAACAATGACCACGGCCATGATCGCACAGATGAGTTTGCCGGGGATGCGTTCGTCGCGGGCCTATTGCATCGCGGCGTCTGCCGCTGAGATAGTGCCCGAGGTCTGGGGCTGAGTCTTCAGAGTTGCCGATTGTTCAAAAGTCATACTCTAACGATAATGCTGCGGAAAGCGGTTACCATAAAGCGTGCTCACAGTCGCCCGTCATGCGGACTTTTTGAAAACTGTTGATAAATAGCCATTTTCCGCAAAAGCCCTTGCAAAACACTATGATTTAGAACATCTATTAGTATGACGTAAACCATATTACAAACTACTTAAGGTAAGCGCTTACAGTTCGGCATGAGAGACTCCTCATCACGATATGGATGCGCTACAGTCACTATCGATTGATACGCACGTCCCCATCGACTACGCGATTTCGCCGTCGCCGTACGCGCGTTCGGAGGCTCGCAGACACGGCTTGCCTTGCACCACCTCGACCTGCGAGGGCGGCGCGTCATCGCCGGCGCGCTTGGCCTGGATCTGTTCGAACAGCATTCGGAAGGATCGCTCCCCCATGTCCAGGAAGTTCTGGGTGTAACTGGTCAGCGCCGGATTCCACATGGCACCGAAGTTGCGGTCGTCAAAGCCTACGACGCTCACGTCAGCAGGCACGCGGCGACCAACCTCCCTTAGACCCCGGATCACAGCGATGGCGGTCTCGTCGTTGCCGGCGAAAATCGCAGTCACATCACCACGACGGCCCAAGGTGCGCCCAGCCTTGACCGACTCCTCCAAATCATCGTCGGGCACGATGATTGGGTCAGGTGCCGTGACGCCGCGCTCCTTGAGCGCGTCACGCCACCCATTGGTGCGGGTGTTATCGGTCGGACCTTCCGGACGCCCCACATGGAACACGGTGCGATGGCCGAGATCCAGCAGATGCATGGTCATCCAACGGCCGCCATCCCTTTCGGCGTTGATGACCTGGTATTCGCCGTCGCCGAAGCTGCCACCCACCACGACCATCGGCATATCTTTGGGAATGTATTCCAGTGCGGCGATGCCGGCCCGGTCGTACTCGTAGACGATCACGCCCGCCGGCCTGATCGACAAACCCATGCGCACGCGAGCCTTGACGGAGTCCATGTCGGACTCGTCCAAAGAAACAATATTGAGCAGGAACCGACGTTTACGGGCGGCGGCCTCCACCCCATGGTTCGTTTCGGACGTGGAGAAGGCGGAAGGATTGGCCGCGAACACCACCACGGAGTCCATCTCCCGGTTCGACAGAGCGCGCGCCACAATGCTCGGCTCGTAGCCCAGCTCCTTGATGGCCTTGGCGATGCGTTCACGCTTGTCTTCGGTGACGTTGACGGTGCCGTTGAGATACCGGGAGACGGTCGGTGCCGAGACTCCGGCCAGTTTGGCCACGTCCTTGATCACCGGCCGGGTGCGGCCCGCGCTTCTCGCCATCCTTGTCTCCCCTGTTGTTGTCAGTTGTTGTTATTGCGTACGTCAAGGAGAACCGGCATCACCATGGCAGTCATCCAGTCACACCCATATCCGTTCAGCCGCGCTCCGACTTCGGTTCTCCTTTTTTCGCCGCGATTCATTGTAGTTCATGACGGGGAACCTATACCCAAATCGATAACTTCGTGAAAACCGTACGCTGAGTTGCGGTGAGTGTACGGTTTCCGCGAAATCATCCCTTATTTCGTGAAGAACGTACACTGAATCGTCGTCAACGTACGGTTTTCACGAAATGGGGCCTCATCTCGTGAAGAACGTACACTGAGTCATTCTGAGCGTACGGTTTTCACGAAATGGCAGCTGATTTCGTGAAGAACGTACGCTGAAGATGCCCCCGGTGTCACTGATGACTGTTTTCGGTATGGAAGGCGGCGCAGCAAGGTGTCCTAGGCTAATATCGCCTCCGACAAGACCGTCGGCAAAGCCGTCGACGTCGATTCAAGTTATCCACAGCAACAATTCGCGTGACATAGTATCCACATTTGCCGGTTGAGCTTGTGCAACGATCAAAATCACCCTTAGCGTCGAGATATGAAAGAACACAAGGAAGTTTCTGCACTGCTGCAGCAGGCGAAGCAGGAGCGTCGCTGCTGCTATGGCACCAGTGATGCGCAACGGCGCGCCCTGAAACGTCGCCTGCATGCCGGGGAGCTGGTGTCACCGTATAAGAACCTGTACGCCGACCGAACACTTTGGAACACCATGACCAGAGAGCAACAGTCATTGCAGGTCATACGTGCGTTGTCCGCAATCCACCCTCAGTGGGTATTTGCGGGGTTGAGTGCGGCGTGCGTATACGGACTGCAGCACAACTATTCCCTGCACGACGGCACAGTGCACATCGCCTCGAAGTCCGGCATCGGCGGCGGAGACGAGGCGCGTCTCAACCGCATCTATATCAATCGGATTCCGACGCGGAAGCATAACGGCATTCTCTTGACGACTCCGGCGCGAACGCTGCTCGACTGCGCGGCATTCCCATTCCCACAGGCGCTGCCCATATACGATTCGGCTCTGAGAAAGTCCCTGACGACCATCGAAGAGGTGCAGTCGCTGATGATTCAAAGCGTCTGCGACGAGGTCTCCGTGACCAAGCTGCTGAAGTACGCGGATCCCCTGAGCGAAAACGGCGGCGAATCATTGATGCGTGGCCAGATCACCGAATTGTCTTTCGGCATTCCCCTGCTGCAGGTGCAGTTCATGAATCCCGACAATCCCGCAATGTCATATCGCGTCGATTTCTGTTGGAAGCTCGCAGACGGCCGCATCATCGTGGCAGAATACGACGGCATGGCCAAATACGCCGACATCAGCAACAAGAATCGCGCAAGCCTCCAGGCGAAAATGGAGTACGACCGCAGACGTGATCGGCATCTCCGGGAACAGGGCGTCACCGAAATCGTCCATGTGTTCTATGAGGATCTGCTACGCCCCATCAATCTTGAGACCAAGCTGCTCAAGGCCGGTGTGCCCAAAATCCGGTGAAGATAGGCCCCATTTCGTGAAAACCGTACGCTTACGACGACTCAGCGTACGATTTCCGCGACATGAGGCCATACCTCGTGAAAACCGTACGCTCAGAACAAGGCCGTCAGAAGGTCGACTAGACAACCTCTTAACTACCGAATGGTATCTAAAGAACGGCGATATTCCGCCAGAAACGCCGAGAGCGGAATAGTCCCCTTGCGTTTGTCATCGGACTGCGTTATTCTGAAACCGGTTTCAGAAAGAAGCCGATAAACAAAACTCAAAGCCCCAAGGTTTTGACCAACGAAAGGAAACATGATGTCTCTCAAGGATTCCATGATTCGCGGTCTGGCTGTGTACGGCCTGAGCTCCATGAGCCAGTGCGGTCGCGCCAACAGCAGCACGCTCGTCGACCTGATCAACAAAGCCAACAAGAACGCTCGCTGAGCCATCGGCTCCGGTCCGGCAATCCAATCAGATTAGCCACGGACCCCATAACAACAAAGCTTAAACAACAATCGCAAAGCCGCTCACGGCGATGCGCAAACGAAAGGTAATGATTATGTCTCTCAAGGATTCCATGATTCGCGGTCTCGCCCTCTCCGGTATGGATGCCATCGCCCGCGCCGGCTACGCCGACTCCAAGATGTTCGCCGACATCATCAACGCCGCCAACAAGGACGCTCGCTGAATCTAGCGAACAATCCCGTTCATGAGATTGCATGACACATACGAAGGCAATCCCCCTCAGGCCGCAATCGGCCGGCACACCACAATAATTGAATAACGCAATAATTCAACACAGTAAAACTGAACAATAACCGGGACAACGGGGTCCATATATTCTTTCTTTTCCCATCGTGCGTACGCCGCGCCAGCACAGGTTCACATACGATGCACACGGCCGCCAATACACGATGCGTCATCATCAACGCCCTCACCGCATCATGAGATACTCCCCCGCCCGTTGTCCACACTGTTGCCTCTACAATGCCTGTGATGCACGCCGAACGGCATCCTGCACAGTGACTGAAGAACGAAACACCAAGGGACGGAAATGGATAACGAACTCTTCGAAAAGGCGCCGATTCCGGAGGCGTATTTCTCGCTGGCGATGCCCGTGGTGCTCAGCATGCTGGTCACCTTGGTGTACAACATGGTCGACACCTATTTCATCGCGCATACGGGAAACACCGATATGGTGGCGGGCGTCTCCCTCACCGCGCCAGTGTTCACCGTGATGATCGCCCTCGGCGACATCTTCGGCCTCGGCGGCAGTTCGGTCATCTCGCGCTTGTTCGGCCAACACCGGTTCGCCGACGGCAAGCGACTCAGCGCGTTCTGCTTCTATGCCGCCATCGCCACCGGCCTGCTGATTCTGGTGCTGGGCCTGGCGTTCCGCGACCCGATGCTCGCGCTGCTCGGCGCCACTGACGACACTTGGCAGTATGCCTCCGACTTCTACACGCTGATCATCGTCGGCTCGCCGTTCATCATCGTGTCGATGACGCCGTCCAACCTGCTGCGCACCGAAGGCCACGCCGTGCAGTCCATGATCGGTTCGGTGGCCGGCACGGCGGTCAACATCGTGCTCAATCCCTGTTCATCCACGGATTCGGCTGGGGTGCTGCGGGTTCGGCCGGTGCCACCGTGATCGCCAACATCTGCACCGACGCCTATTTCGTCTGGTTCACGCTGCGTCACAGCAGCAACCTGTCCATCGACCCGCGGACCGTCATCGACCGCGCGCGCCGGCGTCTGGCGGTCACGGCCCGGGAGGTCGGGAGCATCCTCGCCATCGGCATCCCCTCGGCGATCACGAACCTCACGCAGAGCGTCGGCATCGTCATGATCAACCTGTTCCTGCTCCCCTACGGTACCGACGCGGTAGCCGCGATGGGCATCGCGCTGAAAGTCATCATGATCGCGGTGCTGGTTTTCGTGGGATTCGCGTTCGGCGCGCAGCCGCTGATCGGCTACAACTACGGCGCCCGCAATATGCCTCGACTGCGCGGCATTCTGCGTTTTTCCTACCTGTTCCTGTCCCTGTTCGCCCTGGTGATGACCGTGGTGCTCAGCCTGTCCGACCGTCTACTGATGGGATTCTTCATCGAGGACGCCACCATCATCACGCTGGGCGCCGGCATGCTGCGGGTTCAGCTGCTGAGCCTGGTGTGCGTAGCCGTCGTGATGGTCACGACCTGCACCTTCCAGTCCGCAGGCAAGGCGGTCGGCGCCTTTGTGCTGTCGATCAGCAGGCAGGGTGTGATGCTGGCGATTACCCTGTTCGTCGGCTCCCGGCTGGCCGGCTATCAGGGTGTAATCGCCGCGCAGGCCATCGCCGATCTGCTGACCGCGATTGTGGCGGTCATCCTGTTCGTCGTGATGTTGCCTGAGCTGCGCAGTCGGAAAGCTCGCTGATAGAGCAACACGAGGTTTAGCAGACACGCATTCGGAGAGCCAATACGCTGCGTAATATTGCGCGCGATATTGCGCAATGGGAGGCGGTGCCGTTTTGTTGGACTCATCGTTGATTCCATCACCACCAATCATGTCACAAGACCGAGCTCGCGCCGACGATCCATGATACCAGTTCCACGATGCCGGTGTCGCTATCTTTGCGATACACGGCGGTCAGTTCGCCGCAGCTCACGGTTTCCAGTGTGGCGCGCACGTCTTCCTTTCCGGTACTCGCTCCCGCTGCGGGAGCTGTCTCGCATAGCGAGACTGAGGGTGGTTCTCAGCGCTGCCCCACGTCGGGCGAAGCCGCCAGCCCCGCCCACGCGGGAGGCCTGCTCACAGTTGTAGGGTTCGTACGATTTGTTCGGTGGTGCGGGTCACGTTGGCGGCCGCATCGGCCAACAGCTCACTAAGGCTGGCGGCTCCGGGCGCGATGCCGAATACCGCGTCGATGCCGACCTCATGCAGCTCATCGATGCCGGTGCCAATATGCCCGGCTACTGCGATGACCGGCTTGCCGTGGCGCTTGGCGGTTTCGGCCACGCCGGCCGGCGTCTTGCCGAACTTGGTCTGGAAGTCGATGGAGCCTTCGCCGGTGAACACCACGTCAGCCCATTGCGCGGCCGCATCAAGTCCGGATTGTTCGATGACGATGGCGATGCCCGGACGGAATTCGGCGTCAAGGAAGCCCTTCAGCGCGGCGCCGATGCCACCGGCGGCGCCCGCGCCCGGCACGTCGTTCACGGCAACGCCGAGCCGGCTTTCGATGACCTGCGCGAAGTGCGCCAACGCGGCGTCCAGTGTGGCGACGTCGGCCTGGGAGGCACCTTTCTGCGGTCCGAACACGGCGCTGGCGCCGGTGGGACCGGTCAGCGGGTTGGTCACGTCGCAGGCGGCGGTGATGGAGACGTTCTTGAGAGCCGGGTCCATCGTGCTGATGTCGATGGTGGCCAGATCAGCGAGGGCCGCTCCCCCGTGCTTAAGGTCGTTGCCGTTCCCGTCCAGAAGACGAACGCCGAGGGCCTGCAGAAGTCCGGCACCGGCGTCGTTGGTGGCGCTGCCGCCGAGCCCGACGATGATGCGCTTGGCTCCGGAACGGACGGCGGCGAGTATGAGTTCGCCGGTGCCGTAGGAGGAGGCAATCAACGGGTTGCGTTTTTTGGCTTCAAGCAGTGCGAGGCCGCTGGCTTCGGCTGTCTCGACCACGGCGGTCGTGCCGTCGGCGAGCAGGCCGAAGTGGCCTTCGACAGGTCGGCCGAGCGGGTCGTGGACCGGCACGGCGTGCATCGATCCGCCAGTGGCGTCGACAAGCGCGCGTGCGGTGCCTTCACCGCCGTCGGCCATGGGAAGGCAACGGACCTCGGCATCGTGGTCGGCATTCTCAATCCCCTGAGCCATCGCCCGGGCCGCCTCCATGGCGGTCAGGCTCTCTTTGAAGGAGTCAGGGGCGCATAAGTATCGCGTCATGCTTCGAGCATACCGCACGACACGACGAAACGGTAAACGTTTTCCGTAATTCGCGTGATATTTTTTTCAGAATTCAGGCTTTCCAATCCACAATGCTACTATTGCAAGCAAAAATGCGATATCATTGCGGTAAACGTTTAGACACGTTTTCCGTTTCAGGGAAGAAAAGGATCGATTCGATCGTGGCTGTACAGAACGATAAGGCGCAATCGCCAGCGACATTGATGGATGTCGCCAAAGAAGCCCAAGTCTCCATCGCCACCGCATCCCGCGTGCTCAACGGCAGCACCCGCAAGGTACGCAACCAATCGTATGTCAAGGTGATGGAAGCAGCCACCAAACTCAACTATCGTCCCAACGCCTATGCTCAGGCAGTGGCCAAAGGCACCGCACCGAACATCGTGCTGCTGGTCTCCGATATCTCCGACCCCTACTTCGCATCCGTGTCGCAAGGCGTGGTCAAGGCGGCGGCCGAACGCGGCATTTCCGTGACCATCGGCGTGGCAGCCACCCCGCATGAGGAGTTGGAGGCGGTGCGTAAGTCCGTATCCACCAGGCCGCGCGGCATCATCATCTCCGAAAGTGAATACACCGACGCGCCGGAACGCCAGGCGTTGCAGACGGAACTCACCCAGTACGAAGCATCCGGCGGACGTGCCGTGTTCGTGCTCAACCGCAACCTGCCCTTCCCGGCCGTGGACGTGGCGAACGATGTCGGCGCGCGCGCCATCGCAAAGCTGATCGTCGATTCCGGGTATACGCGCCCTGCGATTCTCAAGGGCGATGCCGCACATCGCTCCTCCAAAGAACGACTGGCCGGTGTGATGGAAGTGCTGGACGAGGCAGGCATCACCGTGGATCCGAAAGCCGTGGCGAACGGTAAGTTCAGCCGCACCGACGGCTATGCGGCCGTCATGCAAATGGCCCGATCCGGACTGCTGAAGCCGGGCGAAGGCGCACTGTACGACGGCAAAGGCATCGATTCAATCATCGCGCTCAACGACGTGATGGCCATCGGTGCGATGACCGCGTTGCGCGCCAACGGCATCGAGCCGGGTCGGGAAATCGGCGTCACCGGTTTCGGCGACATCCCCTACTCCGCCGACGTGTTTCCGCCACTGACCACCGTGCATCTGCCGCTGGCCGAAATGGGCCAGGCCGCCGTGGACAGCATCCTGTCCAACCGCGATGACGCGGAGGCCACCGGCGGCACTGCCAACCGCCTGATCTACGTGCAAAGCGCCCCGGACGTAGTCCTACGCGGTTCCCTCCCCCGCCGGTAAAACAAAAATAGCTCCCTCTGACGGTGTAACCACAACTAGCGAACAGGTAATGGCGACTGCCGCGCACCATACCACCGACTCATACACCGACGAAATCGAAGAACTGTTCGATTACCGAGTCATTGAGCAACCGGCCACGACGAGTGGGCACCACTCGATGATTATCGGATACGGTAATCAGGCCTTCGCTGACCATTGGGGCGAGTTGGTCAAGGGAAACATTACGGAGAGTCTGGGGCGTGCTGCTCATACCCGCATCGTTGATGGCGCGGTTGATGCGGTCGAGGTCAAGGCCCTCGTGCAGGCGCAGCCCGAGCATGATGAGCTCTTCGAGGTTTTCCTCGGGAGTGATCGTCTCGCTATCGGCCCACGGCACACGGTTCTCGTTGATGGCCGTGCCCCACAAACGCGGGTGCGCGATGTCCCAGCTGCGCAGACCGTGTGAGACAGAAACCACCCCCAGTCCGGCATCCGCCGGACAGCCCCGCCAGCGGGGGCTGTCAGCGAAGCCGACTGGGGGTGGTCAGCCTCGGTCACCGCGTTGTAGTGGGAGTGGGCACCTGGCCCTAGACCGGCCCAATCAACGTTGCGCCAGTAGCCGAGGTTGTGCTGGCTTTCGTATCCGGGGCGAGCCCAGTTGGAGACCTCATACCATTCGAGGCCGGCGGCGGCGAACAGGTCGTCAGCGATCTCGTATTTAGCGGCCTCGTCATCGTCATTGGGCTTGGGCAGAGTGCCGGCCGCGATTTGACGGCCCATTTTCGTGGTGGGTTCCACGGTCAATGCGTAGGCGGAGATGTGGTTTACGCCAAGATCGATGGCGGTCGTGACCGAGGTGCGCCAATCGTCAAGGCTCTCCCCCGGAGCGCCGTAAATCAGATCCACGCTGGAGCGCAGCCCAGCCTTGTTCGCCGCATTGACGCCTACGGCCACGTTGGCCGGCGTATGCGTGCGGTCGAGGGTTTTGAGCACGTGCGGCACGGCAGATTGCATGCCGAAGGAAACACGGGTGAAGCCGCCGGCAGCGAGCTCATTGATGTAATACTCGTTGACCGTGTCCGGATTGGCTTCGGTAGTGATTTCCGCGTCGGGCGCGATGCTCCAGATCTTGCGGACGGCATCGAGCATGGCGACCAGATCGCGGGCGGCGAGAATTGTGGGGGTGCCGCCGCCGAAGAACACGGTGGAGACCGGCGGCTCCTCGATGCCGTGGTCGAGCTGCCACTGCTTGGTCAATTTCATTTCCCGAATGACCATATTGGCATAGTTGCCGCGCGAGGCCCCCGCACCAAGATCCGTAGCCGTGTAGGTGTTGAAGTCGCAGTAACCGCAGCGCCGCAAGCAGAACGGGACGTGGATGTAGACCTCGAACACTAGCCCTCGGTCTTCTGAGCGGCGCGGATCTTGTCTTTGGTGTCGCGGTCGTTGGAGTCCTCGCCGGTGGACAGGGCTGCGATGAACGCCTCCTGCGGCACCTCCACATGGCCGAGCATCTTCATGCGCTTCTTGCCAGCCTTCTGCTTTTCGAGCAACTTGCGCTTACGGGTGATGTCGCCGCCGTAGCACTTGGCGAGCACGTCCTTGCGTAACGCACGAATGTTCTCACGTGCAATGATGCGCGAACCAATCGCAGCCTGAATCGGAATCTCGAACTGCTGACGCGGAATCAGACTACGCAGTTTCTTGGTCATCATCACACCGTACGAATACGCCTTATCGCGGTGAACGATGGCACTGAACGCATCGACCTTCTCGCCCTGAATAAGGATGTCCACCTTGACCAAATCGGCGGACTGCTCGCCATCCTCATGGTAATCAAGGGAAGCGTAGCCCTTGGTGCGGGACTTGAGCTGGTCGAAGAAGTCGAACACGATTTCCGCCAGCGGAATGCGGTAGTGCATCTCGACACGATCGGTGGAGATGTACTCCATCGTGCCCATAATGCCACGGTGGTCCTGGCACAGATCCATCACCGCACCGATGAATTCCTTGGGCGTGATGATGTCGGCGGCAACCATCGGCTCGACAATCTTCTTGATTTTGCCGTCCGGGAATTCGCTCGGGTTGGTCACATGATGCTGGCTGCCGTCCTCGGCGGTCACGTCGTAGGTGACGTTCGGGGCGGTCTGGATCAGGTCGAGGCCGAACTCGCGGGAGAGTCGCTCGTTGACGATTTCCATGTGCAGCAGACCCAGGAAGCCGCAGCGGAAGCCGAAGCCTAGGGCCACGGAGGTTTCCGGCGTGTAGATCAGGGCGGCGTCGTTGAGCTTGAGCTTGTCGAGTGCATCACGCAGTTCGGGGAACTGGGCGTTGTCGATCGGGAACAAACCGGCGTAGACCATCGGCTTCGGGTCGCGATAGCCGGGCAACGGCTCGGCGGCCGGGCGGACGGCCGAAGTCAGGGTGTCGCCCACCTTGGACTGACTCACATCTTTCGCACCGGTGATGATGTAGCCGACCTCGCCGGCACCGAGTGCCTTGGTGCGGGTCATATCGGGGCTGATCACGCCGATTTCAATGGGATCGTGGGTCATGCCAATGCCCATCATGTGGACCTTTTCGCGGTCGTGCAGTTCGCCGTCCTCCATACGGATGTAGGTGACGATGCCGCGGTAGGAGTCGTAGACGGAATCGAAGATCAGCGCGCGGGCGGGGGCATCGGGGTCGCCGTGCGGGGCGGGCACGTCCATGACGATCTGGTCGAGCAGGTCGGCCACGCCTTCGCCGGTTTTGCCGGAGACGCGCAGCACGTCGCTCGGCTCGCAGCCGATCAGACCTGCGATCTCCTCGGCATGCTTGTCCGGTTCTGCGGACGGCAGGTCGATTTTGTTGAGCACGGGGATGATGGCCAGATCATGGTCGATGGCCATATACAGATTGGACAGGGTCTGCGCCTCGATGCCCTGGGTGGCGTCGACGAGCAGCACCGCGCCTTCGCAGGCGGCCAGTGCGCGGGACACCTCATAGGTGAAGTCCACGTGGCCGGGGGTGTCGATCATACCGAGCGTGTATTCGGTGCCGTCAAAGGTCCACGGCACGCGCACGGCCTGGGATTTGATGGTGATGCCACGCTCCTGCTCGATATCCATACGGTCGAGGAAGCGATCGCGCATCTCTCGCTCGGGCACAATGCCGCTCAACTGCAAGATGCGGTCGGCCACGGTCGACTTGCCGTGGTCGATGTGTGCGATGATACAGAAGTTGCGAATCACCGACTGATCCGTGGAACCCGGCTGATTGTGTTGGACGACCAACGCATTCCTCCTCTTGGCATATACTCAAACTTCACCTAGTGTAGCCGAGGGACTGTATTCGGCGTGGCATTGCGCGGGTTTTTCCGGGGCTCATGCTATCCTCTAGCTTTTGTATGTCCTTATAACACACATCGTTTGGAGTAAACGTGGCAAACATTAAGTCGCAGAAGAAGCGCGTGCTCACCAATGAGAAGGCGCACCTTCGCAACGTGGCTGTGAAGTCCGGCCTGAAGACCGCCATCCGCGCCACCCGCGAAGCCATCGCCGCCGGTGACAAGGCTGCCGCCGAGGCCGCCTACAAGGTTGCCGCCCAGAAGCTCGACAAGGCTGCTGGCGCTGGCGTGATTCACAAGAACCAGGCCGCCAACCGCAAGTCCGGCCTCGCTGTTGCGATCAACGCTCTGTGAGCATAAGCCTCTTAAGGTTTTAGAAAGTCCCGCAAGTCATCTGGCTTGCGGGACTTTTTGTATCTCCGTTCAAAGAGGTACATTGGCGGTCTTGCGAAATGACATCTCCGTTCAGAGAGGTACCGAATACGGGAAAAACCAACTATAAACGCCATCATTGCAACACTTATACTCAGCGTTTCGTGCTTCAGGTACCTCTTTGAAAGCAGTTAGCATTCTGCAGAAGGCCAGATGTACCTCTTTGAAGACAGTTAGCCCTGAGGCGGCCTTGAACCATCCTGAGGCTTGTCTTCTTCGTCCTTGGTGGTATCGCCGGGATCGACGGTATCGGCGTGCGGATGGATGACCGGGCGCTTGAGATATCGGCTTTCGCTGGGCAGGTAGACGCGATGACGTTCGACGGCTCCGGGCAGAGTGACGTTGAAGCCTACCGAGAGCAGTCGCAGCGCCACCACGATGATGACGATCAGCACGTCGAGCAGCATTTCCGAGCGCATGTCGAACCAGCCGTAGCTTACGCCGCGCCATACCAGCACGGTCAGGATGCAGCCGATGAACGAAGGCACAGCATAGAGGTGTTTGTCTCGAATAATCATTGGCACGTCGCCAATGAAGATGTCACGAATGAGGCCGCCGGCCAGTGCTGTGAACATGCCAAGGAATACGGCTGTCATGCCTGAGGAACCGTAGGCCAGAGCTTTTGCGGTGCCGCTGACTGCGAATAGTCCGAGGCCCAGAGCATCGATGACAGTCATCGTCCATTTGAGTTTGGTGATCTCCGGATGGGCCACCACCACGATAATGCCGGAAAACAGCGTGGTGAGCACATAGCCTTTGTCGGTGATGCCGACCGGCGGCAGGGCACCGAGCATCACGTCGCGCACAAGACCGCCGCCGAGTGCGGTAAGCCATCCGCACAGCATGATGGTGAAGATGTCGTAGCCCTTGCGAATGGCGGCAAGTCCGCCCGATAATCCCCAACACAGGATTGCTAAATACTCGATGACCACAAAAACGATGTTGTTCTCCAACGCCACCTGCATGAGCCACTCCCCTCTGGTACCGCTTCGGTTCGTCTCAGTCCGTCTTCGTTCTGTTCCCGTTCATCCTTATTCGGCGCTACAGCCCGTCGTACCCGAGCCTACAACAGGCCTTGCCTGAGTAGTATGGCCGGGGAGGAAGGGGCCACTAAGACGTGAATAGGATGGCAATGACGCCAGCTTGCCGGTAGTCGTTGGCAACTCAGCACCTCTAAGTTTTACGATCCGTGATCAAAAAACATGTATGGACTTAATCGTTGTTGATTTCTGATTCAATCAAGGCGACTTTTTCTTCGACATCACGCAAGCGATTGCGCAGTGCGGACTCGATATCGATGCCGTCAACGCGGGCCTTGCGCACGACGGCGAGGATTTCATCGGCGTAGGCATCGGCCTTCTCCCGTTCAGCGGAATTGTCGCCGCTTGATTTCGGATTGGTTCGCCGCTTGAGGATGTACATCATCTCGCTGAGCATCAGCCGCAGCCGACTCATCAAACGCCGCGAACAATCTATCAGCATTCGGCGATTTGGAGATACGAGAAACGACTTTGGCCGCGCGAGGCAACGCACCTTGAACGCGGGAAATGCCCTCAAGCACGGATTTACGATGCTTTTCCTGCTGTTTCATCTTTTCCCATAGAGCCAGCACAGCTTCCGGGGATTCGGGTTGGGCAGCTTCTCCCCCGTCGTTACTGTCAGCATCAAAAGCATCAGAAGAATCAGAGGAATTGCCGGCATCATCAGCCGCAAACACATGCGGATGCCGAGTGATGAGCTTGTTCACCAACCGATCGGCGACCTCATCAATACCGAACGGGTCCTCAGTATCCGATTCGCAGACCCGCGCCTGAAACACGGATTGCAGCAACACATCACCCAGTTCCTCGCGCATGTTGTCACGGTCGTGAGTCTCCACCGCGTCGACGTATTCGTAGGTTTCCTCGAGCAGATTCTTGAGCAGCGACTTGTTCGTCTGCTTGCCGTCCCACGGGCAGCCGCCCGGCGAATACAGCACATCCACCACGGCCTTGACCCGGTCCAGCGCCGTCGCTGCCTCAGCCACCGGCTTCAATTTCGAGCAGTGTTCGAAGCCTGACGGCAAACGGTAGGCTGAAGCATGGTATTCCGTCATGTCACTCATCTTGCTCATAGGTTTGCTCCTGTTCTCATCTGGATGAACCATAACCACCCCCCGCAACGTGCAGAAGACCGGCGGGTTCTAGTGATCGTTGCAACACCTGACCTACCGCAAGGAGGGTCAGGTGACCAGAAGCCACCGAAACGAAGACCGTGGCGGGGAACACCGTTGGACGTTCAACGGCGTCGAATATCCGACGA
>ENA-OQIS01000047-OQIS01000047.1-human-gut-metagenome-genome-assembly--contig:-NODE-47-length-41317-cov-5.529133_pt1 | contig 41317 bp, 38 predicted proteins | sample MGYA00242589_ERZ504754 | MGnify/ENA primary metagenome ERZ504754 (study PRJEB26092, sample SAMD00036351) | human gut metagenome | host: Homo sapiens | study: EMG produced TPA metagenomics assembly of...
AAAAAGAAAGACGGAACCTTATATAAGGATTATTTCTATTATGCCTGCAAACATCGTCGCCTGGTAGATGGTCATAAATGTGGATATCGTAAACAATGGAGCGAGGAGAAGATTAACAATGCAGTGAAAGAAATTATTCGGAAGCTGGTGAAGAATCCGAAATTTGAAGAAGCAATTCTGAATAAAATCGGTTCAAGAATAGATACAGAAGAAATAGAAAAAGAGATTGAAAGACTGGAAAAACAGCACAGGCAACTGACCGGAGCAAAAGGAAGACTTGGACAGCAGATGGATAGTCTGGACATCATGGATAAATTTTATGAAAAGAAATATCAGGATATGGAAACACGACTGTATCGGCTGTACGATGAAATCGAAGGTGTGGAAAACAGCATAGAGGAAGTAAAGAACCGCTTGTTAAATATCCGGCAACAGAAAATATCAGAAGAAAACGTCTATCAATTTCTTTTATATTTTGATAAACTATATGATAAGTTCACCGACTTGGAGAAGAAAGAATTTCTTAACAGCTTTGTAGAACAGGTGGACATTTACGAGCAGGAGCAGCCGGATGGCAGATTCCTGAAGCACATAAAGTTCCGTTTCCCGGTGTATTTTGGAGACAGAGAGACACAGGAACTTTGTTGGGACAAAGAAAGTACCGCTGAAAGTTGCGCTTTATTGTCTAAACTAGAATAAAAACTGGATGAGAAGGTGACTAGAATTCGAAGAATCGCCATATAAGTCAACAAATGCCGGGTAAACTGATGACTAGAATTCGAAGAATTGCCATATAAGTCAACGAATGCCGGGAAAGCAGATGACTGGAATTCGAAGAATCGCCATATAAGTCAACGAATATCGGGAAAGCATATGACTGGAATTCGAAGAATCGCCATATAAGTCAACGAATATCGGGAAAGCATATGACTGGAATTTGAAGAATTGTCATATAAGTCAACGTATGTCAGGGAAACTGATGACTGGAATTTAAAGAATCATCATTTGAGTCAATACATGATTGATATTTGTTGACTAGGAGGTGCATATTTTTGGCATCGTGAAGCGTGTTGCTGTGAACAGTAACGAGGTGGTGCTTATGAGCTCCAGACTGACAAAAAATCTACTTGATAAATATAGATCAATATGATAAAATAAGGCCATTCTCCGCGAGGGAGTAATCGGCATATTCCGGAACATTTTTCAGATATGTTTTGAAGAGTGTGTAGTACTATCGACATAATGGTGCCATATGCACCCGGTATTACAGTAAACGATGAGACTCATGGACAGTTAAAACAGCTGTCTGTGTGTCTCTTTTTTTATGCTGCAGGAACATTACAGCAGTTCAGATAACATAAAAAAGTCTTCCGGGAAGGGTTCTATGTTACTGAAAAATTATTTTATACAGGAAAAGGAGCAAAAAACACATGAATATTTTTGAACTTTTTTATACTGGCGATAGGCCTGTCTATGGATGCATTTGCAGTATCTGTCTGTAAGGGCCTTTCCCTGGGCAGAATCAATGCAAAGCATATGTGTATCGCAGGCGCATGGTTCGGGGGATTTCAGGCATTAATGCCCCTTGTGGGATATTTTGGCGGACGATTCTTTGCAGATAAGGTTACCCGATACAGTCACTGGGTAGCTTTTGTCCTTCTGGTGTTCATTGGTGCCGGCATGATCAAAGAATCGAAAGAGGAAGAACATGTAAATGCGGATATGGATATAAAATCCATGTTCATCCTTGCAGTGGCTACCAGTATTGATGCACTGGCAGTGGGAGTGACATTTGCTTTTCTGAAAGTAGAGATCGTATCAGCAGTATCCTTTATCGGTGTGATCACCTTTGTCTGTTCAGCAGCAGGGGTAAAGATAGGCAGTCTTTTCGGAATGAAATACAAATCCAAAGCGGAATTATGTGGAGGTATTATCCTTATCCTCATAGGTACAAAAATCCTGCTGGAAGGACTGGGAATGATATAAATAATAATTACAAATCTCAACTCAAACGTGTTATAATACTACTATTAATGAACAGGCATGAAATGATTATCCGCCTGAATAATTTAAATAACATATCAGGGAGGTTTCTATTATGAAAAAAGTAAAAACAGCAGCAGCACTTTTATGCAGTGCATGTCTGGTACTTTCAGGAACTGCTGTACCGACAATGGCAGATTCAGTGAAGGTTGTGACACTGGGAGCTGATCTTACTCAGGACCAGAAGAATACAATGATGAAATATTTTAATGTAGACAGTAACCAGGTACAGATCCTCACGATTACTAATCAGGATGAGAGAGATCATCTGAGTGCTTATGTACCGTTAGAGCAGATCGGAACCAGAACAGTAAGCTGTGCATATGTAAAGCCGACTCAGTCAGGCGGTATCAAAGTAAGAACAGCCAACCTTAACTGGGTAACATGTAACATGATCGCAACGTCACTTTCCACATCAGGTGTCAAGAACTGTGAAGTTGTAGCCGCCTGCCCGTTTGAGGTATCCGGCACCGGAGCGCTTACAGGTATTCAGATGGCGTACGAGACAGCTACAGGGGAGCAGCTTGACAGCACGAAGAAAGAACTTGCTACAGAGGAAATGGTAGTGACAGGAAATCTGGCTGATGAGGTTGGAAAGAATGATGCAACTACTGTTATGAATAACTCGAAGATACAGGTTATCAAAGATAATGTCCAGAATGTGGATGATATCTATAATATCGTAGTAAATGTTGCTCAGCAGAATAATGTAAATCTGGATTCTGACCAGATTAATAAGATCGTAGAGCTTCTGAAACAGATTGCGCAGCAGGAGTACAATTATGATGATGTAAAAGCAACACTGGAGCAGGTAGAACAGAATACATCCGGTGATAATGATGAGCTTGGTGATATTGATGATGAAGAGGATGACACTGTAAATGCAGGTGATCCAGCAGATGGTGATGATATCCTGAATAATGTGGATAACAGTGCTTTAGGCGGAGATATCGTAGAGAGTTCCACAGAGAATCCATCGCTGGAGGAGGATTCAGGTCTGATTGAGGACGACGGGGACGATCAGAGTGACGGAGACCTCAGCGAAACAGAGGAACCGCAGGAGCCGGATGGTGATGAAACTACGGATGACAGTACACTTGGAAATACAGATGAAGGTGATACAGACTCCGATGAAGGAACAGATGATACAGAAAATGATACCACATCAGATGAATTGGATACTTCTGCACTGACAGAAGATCAGAAAACCATGTTTGATAAAGCTGAGAATTTCTGCAAGGGAGAATATGAAGGCGATACCACTGCTCTTACAACAGCTATGGAAGATGAAACAGCAACAGCTTCCGTAACTCTTGATGCTGAAAATGGTGCAACTCTTGCTAAGAATGTGGAGAAGGCATATCTGAAAATTCTTACAGAAGGCACAGCTTCTTATCAGGCAGATGGAACTGAAATTTACATGAGCACAGAGCTCAATATGGTAGATAAGTCCATGAAGGAAATCTTCGGATTAAGTGCAGATGCACAGGCAAGTCCGGAGCTTGGAGAACTTTCAGATGATGACAGACAGACCTTATATAATGAAACAATGAAATTCTTTGAGAAACTCTACGGAGAAAGTACAGAGACTTATGATACAACGGATGCAGATTCCACAGAGACTGCAGGCGGCGAGGAAAATGCAGAATAATCAAAGCATCATGCAGATTTCAGAGAATAAGGATGGTTCTGCAAAGGTATTGTTCAGGATACGAAAAGCAGAGATGGCAGATGTGGATGAGATCATGGCTGTTATGCATGAAGCGAAGAATGATAAAGAGCATCCGGACTGGTTTGTATCTGATGATGAGGAATATGTCAGGACACATATAGAAGAACAGGGTTTTGTGATCGTGGCACAGACAGCAGATGGTTCTGTTGCGGGTTTCTTCCTTATTAAATATCCTGAAAACAGGGAAGATAATCTGGGAACTTATCTTGATTTTGATGAGGAACAGCTTTCCCATGTTGCAGTCATGGATTCGGCAGTTGTGTGTTGTGCATACAGGGGAAACGGGCTGCAGGGGCATATGCTGGAAGAAGCGGAGAGATTGCTGGATACAGACCAATATTATTATCTGATGTGCACCATACATCCGGATAATCAGTTCAGCAGACATAATATGGAAATCCATGGATATGAAGTTAAGAGAACGGCACTCTGTTACGGAGGTCTGCCAAGATGTATCCTTCTTAAGGATTTAACCGAATCAGGGAAGTCCCCTGCACAGGTTGTGAAAAGCAGCAAACAATAATAGCAATGGAAAGCAGTTGGTGAAATTTTTGTGATTTTGCCGGCTGCTTTTTGTTATGTATGGAAAAAATGAGATGAATGTGATAAAATGATGTGATTATAGCAATCCTCGTAAATAATGAATCTTAATCCGGCCCATCAGAGTGTGAAACCTGAAACTGTCTTAAATGCATTATTTATGTTACTGTTCACTGGTAATATCCCGCGAGGTGTTTTTTGTGAGCGAAGGTCACAGAAAACCCGAGACATACTGCGCGAATTTATGCGATTAGCATAAATTAAGTTTGCGAAGCAAACGATACTCCTTGGGCATTGCACAAGGAGGTTCATATTTCCTGCATCGCGAAGCGTGTTGCTGAGAACGGAGTGAACAGTAACTTATTTATGAGGGCTGCTATAGAAAACAGAGTCATATAATTGACAAAAGATAAACATAAAAAAATACAAGGAGAAATACGAATGGGAATGGCAGTAGTAACTCTGAAAAAGGGAGAGGGAAGACTTCTGAAATCCGGCGGAATGTGGATTTTTGATAATGAGATAGATACAGTCATGGGAAATTTCGAGAACGGTGATATTGTACTTGTCCATGATTTTTGACGGATATCCTATGGGAAGAGGGTTCATTAATACTAATTCTAAGATTACGGTACGTCTTATGACCAGAGATGAAAATGTTGATATTAATGAAGAACTTTTGGAGAAGCGTGTACGTGATGCATGGGAATATCGTAAGAAAGTGGTAGATACAGGATGCTGTCGTCTGATTTTTGCAGAGGCAGATTTCCTTCCGGGAATTGTGGTGGATAAATTTTCGGATGTACTGGTAGTTCAGTCACTGGCTCTGGGGATCGATCGTTTTAAAGAAACAATCGTAGAACTCCTCAGGAAAGTCCTGGCAGAAGATGGGATCACTATTCGCGGTGTTTACGAAAGAAGCGATGTGAAGGTGCGCAAACAGGAAGGAATGGAAATGGTTAAGGGTTTTATAGGACCAGAGTTTCCAACACTTGTGCAGATTGAAGAAAATGGTGTAAAATATGAAGTTGACGTAAAAGACGGGCAGAAAACAGGATTTTTCCTGGATCAGAAATATAACAGGCTTGCAATTCAGAAACTCTGTAAGAATGCGAAAGTTCTGGATTGCTTTACACATACAGGTTCTTTTGCACTGAATGCGGGAATCGCAGGAGCTGCGAGCGTAACCGGTGTGGACGCTTCTCAGCTGGCGGTAGATCAGGCAACCGCTAATGCAACATTGAATGGTTTATCCGACAATGTGAAATTTATTTGCGAGGATGTTTTTGAACTGCTCCCTGAGCTGGAAGAGAAAGGTGAGAAATTTGATGTTGTAATTCTTGATCCTCCTGCATTTACCAAGTCCAGAAATTCTATTAAGAATGCAGTAAAAGGATACAGAGAGATTAATCTGCGTGCCATGAAACTGGTAAAAGACGGCGGATTTCTGGCAACCTGTTCCTGTTCTCATTTTATGGACTATGAATTATTTACCAAAACCATCGGACAGGCAGCAAAGAATGTACATAAAAGACTTCGCCAGGTAGAATACAGGACACAGGCACCGGATCATCCGATCCTGTGGGCGGCAGATGAGTCTTACTATCTGAAGTTTTACATATTCCAGGTATGCAATGACAGATGATTATTTGGCATATCAGGTAGGGGCAAAATACCTTTTGCCCCTAGAGCGTGTCTGAAAAATCATTTCCACAATCTGCACGCCCCACTTTGCGATATATTTTTCCCGAATTCGGTTGCCGCAGCCCGCTACGACGCCCTCATCCGGGCAAAATCTCCCACAAATTGTGACATATATCTTGCGGAAAGCATTTTTCAGACACGCTCTAACATCATAAGAGTACACAATAAAGAAAGAGAGGAAATAATATTATGAGTTTCAGAGAAGTAAAAGCAGAAGAACTGACAATGAATCCATTTACCAAGATTGGAAAGGAATGGCTGCTGATCACAGCCGGAAATGAAGAAAAATGCAATACCATGACAGCAAGCTGGGGTGCAATGGGTGTTATGTGGGGAAAGAACGCAGTGACAGTGTATATCCGTCCTCAGAGATACACCAAGGAATTTGTGGACAGGGAAGATACATTTACAATTTCTGTTCTGGGAGAAAAACATCGCAAGGCATTAAATTATTGCGGAAAGGTTTCCGGAAAAAATGCGGATAACAAGATTAAAGAAGCAGGACTGACTCCTTACTTTACAGATGGAACAGCTGGAATTGAAGAAGCTGACATGATCATGGTCTGCAAAAAAAATGTATCATGATGAGATTAAACCGGAATGCTTTGATGCCGGGGAAAACGACGGTAAGTGGTATCCGCAGAAAGACTACCATACCATGTATATTGCAGAGATCCTGAAAGTTCTTGTCAGAGAGTAAAAAAATGCATTACAAACAGTAAAAAAGAGGTAGTTTAATGAAAGACAAATTAAACAGATTCATGCAGGGGCGTTATGGAGTGGATAATTTTGCAAGATTCACTCTCGGTGTGGCACTTTTCGTCATTGTTGTAGGTTCTTTTATGAGACAAAACGCAGCTGGAGGCGTTCTGGATACAGTTGGATTTATTCTTATCATTTATACATATTTCAGAATCCTTTCCAGAAATATCTCTGCACGATATGCGGAAAACCAGAAATATCTGGGATATACTCAGAAAATCCGCAGCCGGTTTACCAGAGAGAAAAATATGATGGAGCAGAGAAAAACACATCATATTTATACCTGCCCGGGTTGTGGACAGAAAATTCGTATTCCCAGAGGAAAAGGACAGAAGGTAGAGATTGAATGTCCGAAATGTCATGAGAAGTTTATCAAAAGACGTTGATTTGCTGCAAACACGCTCTGGCAGATCATCATAAGTTATGGGCTGGAGGAATTATGTTTGGTTATATAGTAATGAATAAGCCTGAAATCAAGTTTAAAGATTTTGATCTGTACAGATCCTTTTACTGTGGATTGTGCAGAGAACTCAAAAGTAAATATGGAATATCAGGACAGATTTCTCTGACTTATGATATGACATTTGTGGTGATTCTTCTCAGTGCGCTTCATGAGCCGCACACACAAAAGGGAAGCACAAGATGTATCATTCATCCGGTCTGTAAACAGCCGGTCAGAAGAAATACAGTGACAGAATATGCGGCAGATATGAATGTACTTCTTACTTATTATAAATGCCGGGACGACTGGGAGGATGAAAAAAAAGTACTGCTCTTGGTTATTCAAAAGTTCTTCAGGGAAAAGTGAAAAAACTGGATCAGAAATATCCGGATAAATCCCGAAGAATACAGAAGTTTCTCAGTGAATTGTCTGAGATGGAGAAATCCGGAGAAAAAGACATTGACAAAATGGCGGGCTGTTTCGGAAAAATTATGGAAGAGATTTTTGCATGGAAACAGGATGTATGGGAAGATACTCTGCGCAGAATGGGATTTTTTCTTGGCAAATTTATTTATCTTCTGGATGCATACGATGATGTGGAAGAGGATATAAAAAATAAAAATTACAATCCTTTTTCAGAACAATATATAATAGAAGGGTTCGATGAGCAGGTACGCCGGATTCTGATCATGATGATGGCGCAGACCTGCAGGGAGTTTGAGAAACTTCCTATTATAAAATACACTGATATTTTGAGAAATATTCTTTACTCAGGGGTATGGTGTCGGTTTGAGGTGATACATAAGAAGAGAAAAGAAGCAGGAGAGAAAGATAATGATTGATCCGTACAGTATACTGGGGATTTCCAGAGATGCATCCGATGAGGAAGTGAAGAAGGCATATCGTAAGATGAGCAGAAAGTATCATCCGGATGCCAATATTGACAATCCGAATAAAGAACAGGCTGAGGAGAAATTCAAGCAGGTTCAGCAGGCTTATGAGCAGATTATGAAGGAAAGAGAGCAGGGAATCGATTACGGGAATTATGGCAGCAATAATTACGGTGGTTTTGGCGGATTTTCCGGACAGGCAGACTCTGGCTATCAGGATGAAGAGTCTATGCGCAGGCAGGCGGCAGCCAATTATATCCAGAGCGGTCATTATCGTGAGGCTATGAATGTTCTGCAGTCACTTTCACAGAGGAACGGACAGTGGTATTATCTGTCTTCCATGGCAAACATGGGACTTGGAAATAACGTAAATGCATTGAATGATATTAAGCAGGCTATCCGTCTGGAACCGGATAATGTACAGTATCAGATGGTTTTGCAGCAGATGGAAGGCGGAGGAAACTGGTATCAGGAGATGCAGAATCCTTTTGGAGGTATGCCGACAGGCGGTGATGATTATTGTATGAAGCTGTGCCTGGCAAATATGGCATGCAGTCTGTGTTGCCCGGGAAGCGGCATATTTTGCTGCTAAAACGTTATTTGTTCACTCAGTTCTCAGTAACGTAGTCAAAATTCATTCCAGATTGCCTGCGGCAATGGAATTTTGGTAATAATTGGATTGACAATTAAAAGTGAAAATATTACTATAGTAAAGTGATAATGTGCAACTGTAATGATATGCAACAGTTGCAAACATATAATTAAGGTTACAGGAGGAAATCATAATGAGTATTCGTATTGGTATTTTAGGCTACGGCAATCTTGGCCGCGGTGTAGAGTGCGCAATCAAACATAATCCGGATCTGGAGCTTGTTGCTGTATTTACACGTCGTGCTCCGGAAACTGTTAAAATCCTTACAGAGACAGCAGCGGTATATTCTGTCAATGATGCCGAAAAAATGAAAGATAAGATCGATGTACTTATCATCTGTGGTGGAAGTGCAACAGATCTTCCGAAACAGACACCGGAATATGCGAAGATGTTTAATGTAATTGACAGCTTTGATACACATGCAAGAATTCCAGAGCATTTTGATTCAGTAGATGCAGCTGCAAAAGAAAGCGGTCATATCGGAATTATTTCAGTGGGCTGGGATCCGGGAATGTTCTCACTGAACCGTCTCTATGCAAATGCAATCCTTACAAACGGAAAGGATTATACATTCTGGGGCAAGGGTGTAAGCCAGGGACACTCAGATGCAGTACGCCGTATCAAAGGCGTAAAAGATGCAAAACAGTATACAATTCCTGTTGAAGCAGCACTGGAAGCAGTGAGAAACGGAGAAAATCCGGATCTTACAACAAGACAGAAACATACAAGAGAATGCTTTGTAGTTGCAGAAGAAGGTGCGGATCTGGCACAGATTGAGAATGATATCAAGACTATGCCTAACTATTTCTCTGACTATGATACAACTGTACATTTTATTTCTGAAGAAGAACTGAAGCGAGATCACAGTGGAATCCCACATGGCGGTTTCGTGATCCGATCCGGAAAAACGGGCTGGAATGATGAGAACAATCATGTGATCGAATATAGTCTGAAGCTGGATTCCAATCCGGAGTTTACATCTTCTGTACTTGTTGCATATGCAAGAGCTGCATATCGTATGAATAAAGAAGGACAGAGTGGTGCGAAGACCGTATTTGATGTGGCACCTGCTTATTTATGTGCTGCTGATGGTGCTGAATTAAGAAAGCATCTGTTGTGATCAGGGATATAAGATAATATTCTGTCTGTTGAAAAAATAAAGAGAAAACAGGTATACAGGTTATATTTCACAGTGTTATCTTGTGAAAAGAGACAAAGTATTTGTGGACTTTGTCTCTTTTTTTATGGAACAGACTGTGAAAAATTAGTGAATGTTTAACAGAATTTTACTTGTCTGTTGACGGGTTATTTAAAGTGTAATATAATAGGGTCATAGAAACGTAACAACATTGTAAAAAACTTTGTTAAACCTTAGAGCGTATCTGAGAAGTATGTGAGATATCAGAGCGATACCTACGATTCATACTTTTCAGACACGCTCTGATAACGAAAAAAGAAAAGGAAGGTATGTATGCAAAACGTAAACAGGAAGTTTAAAATCTGGGGGGCACTTCTGTTTCTGCTGTTTTTTGCTGTGGGAGTTTCCATGTATTTTACTGCGGCAAATGTACAGGCTGCAACGAAAACAGGTTTTGTAACTATTAACGGAGATTCATACTACATAAATAAAGATGGCTCTAAACAGAAGGGTTGGCTGGAACTTGAAGGGAAGAAATATTACTTTAACACAAAGACCGGTGTTCAGGTAAAAGGCTGGGTTACTGACAGTAAAGGACGAAAGAGATATTTCAGTAAACAGGCTGGTATCATGATGACAGGCTGGGTCACTGATTCAAAGGATCAGAAAAGATATTTTAATCCATCTACCGGATTCATGCAGACGAAATGGCTGACATTGAAGGGAAAGAGATATTATTTCTACAGTAACAGTGGAGTGGCTGCCTGCAAGACATTCCTTACAGACAGTAAGAAAAATACCAGATATTTTACAAGTGCATGTTATATGCTTACCGGCTGGACAAAGAATTCCAGCAATGAATACAGATATTTTGAAACTGAAGACGGAATTATGGCAAAAGGTTTCCAGACACTGGATGGAAAGAAATACTACTTTAATACAGGCAGCGGCAAGATGGCTGTAGGCTGGACGACAATTGACGGAAATAAGTATTATTTTGATAAGGAAACCGGTGTGATGGCTACCGGAGATGTAACAATTGATGGACAGAAATACCATTTTAATTCCAATGGTATATTGAGCAATACTACAAGTCCGACCGGTTCCAGAACAATCAAGAATTATCTGGCAGGTGCATTACAGCCTGTTGGTCAGGCTCTGTACGTATGGGGTGGCGGATGGAATGATTCCACCAGAAAAGGAACAAGTCAGACAATGACTGATTTCTATAATAGTCAGAGCAGCAGTTATGATTACAATAACTACAGAGATCTCAGCACAGCCAACAGAGCAAAAGGTTTTGACTGTTCCGGTTTCGTAGGATGGTCAGCTTATCAGGTAATGCAGAGTAAGTCCGGTGTAGGAAGCGGATATACGGTAGTTTCCGGTGAGATTGGTTCTTATTATAAGTCCATGGGTTGGGGAAGTATTCTCACTCAGGCGAATCTGGCAAGTGATGACTGGACAGTATATCCCGGAGATGTGGGATATGACAGTGGACATACATGGATCATTCTCGGACAGTGTGCTGATAAGAGTGCAGTGATCGTGCATTCTACCCCGAATGCAGGTGTTCAGATTGCAGGTACACCTACTCCGTCCGGTGGTTATTCCAGTCAGGCGATTGCACTGGCACAGAAGTATATGTCAAGATATCCGGGATATACCAAATATGATTATCATACTTCATCTGGTAACTATATCAGAAGAGGTAATTATCTGAGATGGAACAGAAGTACGCTTTCTGATCCGGATGGATATATGAATATGACCGCAGACCAGATCCTTGCAGATCTGTTTAGCTGAGAAGTGAATAGTTAAGAAAATGGAAGCAGTCTTTCGAATGAGTAGGCTGCTTCTTTTTTTGCGTTCTGTAGTAATTCCATAAATAATGCAAACAATCCAGTCCACTATAGCGTGAAGTCCTGCTACGTTACTGTCCACTCCGTTCACAGTAACGTAGCCAAAATTCATTCCAGATTGCCTGCGGCAATGGAATTTTGGCTTGTATGTCTCGGGATTTTGGCATATTCATGCCAAAACACCTCGCGGGATAGTGGTGTGTGAACAGTAACCCTGCATCAGATATCTTTGTCCTGTGTTAAATTATTACAAACATGAAATGGAATATGTTTGAATTGTAGAAAGAAATGCGAAGAATAACAAAAAGATTAATAAATGTTACAGAAATATAAAATTTATGGTAATTAATCCTTGCGTTTTTGAGTGTGGTGTGTTAATATGTATAAGAATTAACTTAGATATTGCAAAAACATTAAGATATAGAAAGAAAATGTTACGAGGGTGAGAATTCATGAAGAAAAGAATTGTATGTCTTACATTAGCACTCCTGATGAGCGCAACACAGGTTGTTAGTGTAAGCGCTTCAAGAGAGGATGAATTGAGAGAAGAGCAGGCGATCACAAGTCAGCAGCTGGATGCGACATATTCCAGAATGGATGAGCTTGCATATGCGAAATCACAGCTTGAGAATGAGATTTCCGAACTGGATTCCAATCTTGTAAGTGTTATGGTTTCTATTGATACTCTTAAAGGAGATATCGATAATAAAGAAGTAGATATTATTAAGACAAAACAGGATCTGGCTAAGGCTCAGAAGGCGAGAGATAAGCAGTATGAGAGCATGAAGCTTCGTATTCAGGCACTGTATGAACAGGGTGGGGATGCAGCGTGGTTTCAGATGATGCTTAATTCAGAAGATTTAAGTGAACTTCTGACACGTGCTGAGAATACACAGCAGATGTATGAGCAGGACAGAAAGAATCTTGATAAATATGTGAATACTATTAATGAGGTGAATAATTTAAAGACTCAGTATGAATCTGACAAAGCAGAACTGGAAGAGATGAAGGCTTCTTATGAACAGCAGTCTTATGATCTTCAGTGCCAGATCGATCAGAAGAAATCTGAATCAGCCGATTATGAGAATGAAATTGCATATGCACAGCAGCAGGCGACAGAATATGCAAATCTGTTAGCGGAACAGACAGCTGAAATTCAGAGATTGGAAGCTGAAAGAATCGCAGCAGAAGAAGAGGCAAGACGACAGGCTGAGGAAGAGGCTGCAAGACAGGCGGCAGAAGAAGAGGCAGCAGCAAAAGCTGCAGAGCAGGAACAGGACTCTGAATCAGAAGAGGAAGAAAATGTAGAGTATGATGAAGACGGAAATGAGATTGAGAATACTGATGATGCGGATGATGAGTCTGAATCAGATGATGGTGTAGAATATGATGAAAATGGTGATCCTGTTGACAATGCAGGAGCTTCTGATGATGTAGAGTACGATGAGTATGGCAATGTGATTGATTCTGATAATACAGTTTCACCAGATGATTATGAGAGTGAACAGTCATCTGATTCAGATAGTTCTTCATCTTCAGGTTCAGGATCAGGATCTTCTGTAGTAGACTTTGCAACACAGTTTGTTGGCAATCCATATGTATGGGGCGGTACAAGCCTTACAGGTGGAGCTGACTGTTCAGGATTTACACAGAGTGTATATGCAAACTTCGGAGTAAGTCTTCCGAGAACTTCTTATGAACAGCAGAATGCCGGTACAGAAGTATCTTATGCTGATGCACAGCCGGGTGATTTAATCTGCTACGGTGGACACGTTGCAATCTATATGGGGAATGGACGTATCGTTCATGCATCGAACTCTGTAGATGGAATTAAGATCAGTGATAACGCAGCGTACAGAACAATTGTTTCTGTAAGAAGACTGGTATAATTAAATAAGTATAAATAATTAAATTTATAGGGGTTGAAAAGGAGCATCGCTAAGGGGGCTGATGCTCCTTTTCTTTATGTATAAGTTACCATTATTCCGCGAGGTGTTTTGGCATGAATATGCCAAAATTCCGAGACATACCGTGCGAATTTATGCGATTAGCATAAATTCTGTGCATCGCGAAGCGTGTTGCTGTGAACGGAGTGAACCGTAACCATGTATAATATTTTACCGATTTTCAGGTGGATTTTACCTTGACATAAAATTGGATGGATAGTACAGTTTATGTAACTGAAGAGATACATATAAAATTTTAAATCTGTTTTTGGAGACATCAGTGGGAAAGAATATTCTCATGAATTATCCGGATTATAGTTGAATAGTGAAAGCGAGGAATGATAAATGGCAAATGACCATGTAGAACACATAAGAATTGTACAGGAAACAGTTGCTGGCAAGGAGATTACTTTTGCACATGTAATGGGAGGGCCGGCTCCGGTCATATACCAGAAGCTTGGACTGAATCCGCAGGTGGATTACCGTTCATCTGCAATCGGAATTATGAATATGACACCGCCTGAATCTGCAGTGATCGCATCTGATATTGCGGTAAAAAGCGGAAATGTTTATCTGGGATTTGCAGATCGATTTACAGGCACACTGATCATTACGGGAGAGATTTCCGATGTAATGTCAGCGATGACTGAGGTTGTGGATTATTTCAGAGACACTCTGGGTTATGTAGTCTGCAAGATTACCAAAAGATAGGAAGTGTTGGGATGGCAGGGATGACAACCAGAGAATTACTGGAAAAGCTTTATAATCAGGATTATGAGAAACTAAGGGAAAAAAGCTGCGTATGACCAGGTAAGGGTTCCGGGAAACGGAAGTGTGCCTGGCGCATGTGATCAATCCTTCACAGAGCTGTATTTATCAGAATCTTGGTTTGCATATTGGAGTCCATGAGGGAGAAGACCACACAGGAGAAGCAATCGGAATGATTCGTTTTACCCCATGGGAAGCAGTGGTTGTAGCTGCTGATATTGCAGTGAAAAGTGCAAATGTGGAGATTGGTTTCATGGATCGCTTCAGCGGATCATTGATCCTTACGGGAGGTCTGACGGAAGTTCAGACTGCAGTGGAAGAAGTGGTGAAATTTTTTAGAGAGGTGCTTGGCTTTAAGACTTGTGCAGTTCACAAAAGTTAAAACATACGAAAAGTCAGTTATTCTGTACCGATGGTGCTTATGTAACTGCCGGAATAGCTGAGAGAAGTGAAAGGGACAGACATTAAATATGAAGAAAATATTTCTGATGGGCAGAAGTGAAGCAGGTAAGACTTCATTAACGCAGGCATTAAAAGGCGAAAAACTTCATTATGTAAAAACGCAGTATACGAATACGGATGATGATACCATTGATTCTCCGGGAGAGTATGCAGAGTCCAAGCATTTCAGCGTAGGGCTGGCTTGTTTTTCTTTTGAAGCAGATGTGGTGGCAATGGTACAGTCAGCAGATGAACCTTTCAGTTTGTTTGGCTATGGCAGTAATGCATTTATTCTGAGACCACTGATAGGAATCATTACGAAAATAGATTCTCCTTATGCGAATGTTCCAATGGTGCGTCAGTGGATGCTGAATGCAGGATGTGAAAGAATTTTTCTGGTAAACAATGTGACCGGAGAGGGGATTGATGAGCTGAGAGCGTTTTTGAATGAGGATGTTCCAAAGCTGAGTCTGGAAGAAGCAAAATTCAGACAGAGTCTTGGTCTGAATGAATGGGATCCGCTGCCGGAAGGTGTGGAATATTGAAAAATATATTGATAAATAGTTGACAAGCTTGTTGCAGGGTGTTATTATAATGACAGTATAATTCCATACAGAACATATTAAGTGCTGATACTGTGAGAAAGAGCAGTACAGAAAGAGGGAATCAGGTGAGAAACCTGAGCGATCCGGTCACTGTAACAGAGGAGCAAATCTCAGAATGTCCATTGTGCCATAGCATGAGAAGGAGAGAGGAGCGATGAGCCTGGAGCCAGGAAACCTGCTTGGTATGGCGAGGTTAAACTTCCGTGTAAAGTGTAACAACCAACTCCGTTGAATCCGCAGCTTCGGAGTGTTGTCTGCTTTTATTTGAAGGCAGACATTTTTTATGGAATGCGCCTGTTCTTTATGAATTATACATGATTAAATGGCAGGCGATACTACTTCGGATTTATTCGTTCCCTCCGCGCACTCATGAACGGATTTTTTTCTACCCCGGGGTAGCATCGCTCCCTCTTATTAATTTTAAATGTATGATCTGTGAAAAATACTGTAATGAATTTTCAATGCTTTGTTATGTGAAGAGAAATTGATAATTTATTAGAGTATTTTTTTTTATTTCGTCCTCTGATGGGTGGGATTGATGGAGACTGAGAAAACGGAATTATTCTGGAAAGATAAAAACTTGCAACAGGAGAGGAGAGGTAGCAATGGAGAAACCTTATTGGGAAGGGAAAGAATATTCTTATTTCAGCCATAAGAAATGTGAATTTTTTCCGTGTCATAAGAATGCAGATCCGGATGATTTTAACTGTCTGTTCTGTTATTGCCCGCTATATGCCCTGGGTGAGAAATGCGGTGGGAATTTCCGGTATACGGAAAAGGGAATTAAAGACTGCACAAACTGTATGCTTCCGCATAAGCGAAAAAACTATGGATATGTCACAGGAAAATACCAGGAACTGGCTGATATGATGAAAAGAGCAAAGGAAAGTATCAGCAAATAAGAGGAGAATGCGTTGCTGCTTAGAACGGAGTGAACAGTAACAATGTGTCAGATTAGCACAAATAAGAAAGAACGATTTTCATTGTAATACAATGCTTGTTCTGCTAGAATAAGGATAGCAAAAGAGAAGAGTCTGTAAGATTTTCAAGTCTGTTCTGAGTTAGTATATAAAGCATTTCACACACATTTTCCACACTTTTCACATGCACAGAAGAAAATGCATCACAGGCATTTGACGTCTTTTCCTGGCGACATTTTCTTGTCGACAGAGCTCTGCATTTCTACATAGAGCCGTCGGAAAACAGGGAAAATTCACTGTTTTCCGACGGTTTTTGTCATTGATCATGGTTGAAAAACAAAAAATATACTGATATAATAATATTATATTTATGTAAAGGAGTTAACTACTACATGAAAAAAAGAAATACAGCGATACGCGCATTGTCAGTTTTTCTGGCTTATGCAATGGTTTGTACATCGGTACCAGCTGCGGGTCAGGAAATGTTTGGATCCGGAGTCAACAGGGAGACAGAAGAAAATACATCAGATCTGAAAGAATTTCAAAGTTCACAGGCAGATGAATTTGGAACAGATACGGGATCGGATGCAGAATTGTTCGGAAGCGATGATGCAAAACAGGAGTTTCAGGATGGAGAAAATTCAGAAGAGGGTACAGACGGAATCAGGTATATTAAGGGCCGTCCGTTGACAGAAGAGGAAAGAAAGGAAGAACTGGAACCCTTTAAAAATTTAAAACCTTTGGATCCGGGAATTGAAGTGGAGAGTGATCTGACATCAGTTTATGCTGCATATGGAAACAGGGAGGCTGCATTTCCATCTTCCTATGATGCCAGAAAGGAAGGATTAGTTACGCCCGTAAAGAATCAGAATCCATTTGGAACCTGCTGGGCTTTTGGTATGGCAGCAATCATGGAGACTTCGCTTCTGGCACAGAACAAAGGAACCTACGATCTGTCAGAAGAACATTTATCATATTTTTTCTCTAACAGACAGAATGATCCTCTTGGAAATACCCCTGATGATAAGAATTATGTACTGGGAAATTATCACGAGACAGGAGGTAATGATCATCTGGCGGCTATTTATCTCAGCACCTGGGCAGGAATGACCACAGAGGCTGATGTACCATTTCCTACGGATTCTTCGCATCAGCAGGATCTGACTGTACAGATTCCGGAAAGTAAGGCTTATAATTCTGCAGCATATCTGAAAAATGCATCTGTTTCCAAATACAGTGAGGAACGTATGAAAGAAATGCTGCTGAATGACCATGCAGTATCCATTATGCTTTATATGAAGGAAAGTTATGCAAATCCGGACACAGCTGCATATTGTTATCCTGTTGGAAAATCAAATTCGACTGTAATTAATCATATTGTGACAGTGGTCGGATGGGATGATACGTATTCAAAGGATAATTTCCTTCCTGTTTCCAATGTAACATCTGATGGTGCGTGGATCATCAAAAACAGTTGGGGGGAGAAGAAAGGAGACGGAGGATATTACTATCTTTCTTATCAGGATCCCAATATCAGTAAACTTGTAAGTGCAGAGGCAGTGGCTGCTTCGGATCAAAAGTACAGGAATAATTATTTTTATGATGGTTCTTCAGCACTTTCAGTGATTCCGATACAGGCGGGACAGTCAGTAGCAGCAGTTTATGAGACAACTGCAGGAAAGGGAAAAGCAGAAGTCCTGGGGGAGGTTAATCTTGTTACAAACAGTGACAATGCCTGTTACAAAATTCAGATATACACCGATCTGACAGATCCATATGACCCGGAAAGCGGGACCGCTGCATATGCTGCTCCATATGAGTTTGAACAGCCAATCGCAGGTGTACAGACTATCAGTGTACCAGAGGTGGTTTTGAAACAGGGAAGCAGATATTCTGTTGTGATCACAAACAGTGGGATTGAAAAAATCAGCTTTGGAGTGGAAGCAAAGTCCAGTTATGGGAACTGGTTTACCTGTACGGCGGGGATAGAAACAGGGCAGACATTCTATAAGGGTGCATCGGAAACGGCCAGGTGGACAGATGGAAAGACGAAAAACTGGACGGCAAGGATCAAGGCACATACAAGGACCCTGAATCAGTCATGGGTGCCGGATACACCGGTATTTCAGGTGAAGGCATATAATTCCGGATATAACCTTATTTCATGGGAAAAAGTTTCCGGAGCTACAGGATATTATGTGTACAGAAAACCTGCAGCAGGTGGGAAGTGGTCCCAAATTGCAGATGTCGGGACATCGGAATTAAAATATAAAGATAGTAAGGTTACGGCTAATGCATCATACCGTTATACAGTAAAAGCATATTATGAAGCATCCGGAAAAAGATATTCAGGTAAATATAAAACCGGCGATGTGATTAAAGCAGCACCTGCAGTGCAGAAGGTTACTTCTGTGAAATCTGAGAAAAATGGAATCCGTATCCGGTGGAAGCCTCAGAAAAAATGTGACGGCTATTATATTTACAGAAAGAAAAAAGGTGGTTCCTATCAATTGATAAAGAAAATTTCCAATGGAAATAGTTCTTCTTATCTGGACAAAAAAGCACAAAAAGGTGTATCATACTATTATGCGGTAAAAGCATATGTTAAAGAGCCATATGGAAATACATACAGCAAATATAAAAGTTCATCTGCTGTAAAAAGAAAATAAGAAATGAAGGAAAGAGATTATGAAGAGAAGGTTTGGAGGAACAGTAATAGCAATGGTACTGTGCTTTATTCTGACAGTGGTTTCTGTTTATGCGGATGATGGAAAGGGTCAGAATCCGGATTATGTAACAGATTATTATATGATCGTACAGAGTACACAGGGCGGGGTAGATATTTATGATGAAGCAGACACTCAGAGTGTTAAACTGAATGACAGCAAGATTCCAAATGGAACTGCCATTCACGTTCTGGGTGAGAAGAATGGAGCAGATAATAAAAAATGGGCATATACACAGTACCATGGAATGAACGGATATGTTCCTATGGATGATCTGGATCCGGCTTCCAGAGAAGAAGCTGCCAATGAGGAATATCGTACTTTCGGAGGCAAAGATGTGGATTTCGAAGTAAAGGTTCATGGAAACGATGGAAACGTATCGGTTTATAACGGACCTGGAGAGAAATTTGATCAGGTTTCAGGAGCAGAGGGAATTGCAGATGGGACAACTGTACATATTTTTCAGTATGTTCAGGGAGAAGACGGAACAAACTGGGGGAAAACAGACACAGATGGTGTAACACAGGGATGGCTGAATCTTGATCGTGATACAGATTACGTAAATGAAAATGTATCCGCAGATGCACCGGAGGCTACAGGCACATCAGGAAATGTTCCGGTGGCTGCTGTTACACCAACACCGGAAGCAACTCCAACTCCGAAAGCCACACCAACACCAGAGGTAACACCTACAGAAAAAGTGACACTGACACCGGAGGCAACACCTACAGAAGAAGCAACACCGACACCGGAGGCAACACCTACAGAAGAAGCAACGCCAACACCGGAAGAAACAGAGAAGCCTGCTTCGACAGAAGACAAGGAATCCGATGATAAGCAGAGTCAGAAAACATCAGGAAAGAATGTAAAAGCAGATTCAGGAATGAAGAATCCTGTAATCTGGATTAGTGGTATCGGGATTATTGTTATCATAATTTTACTTATTTATTTCCTGAAGAAGAAAAAGTAAGAGTTAAAATCATTAAAGAATGCCGTCGACGGCAGAGAACAGTTACAAAATAAACAGTGGAACTAAAAGAGCAGCGCATCGGATGATGCAGCTGCTCTTTTTAGAAAATGTGTGTGTATAATTGAGACGTTATGAGGAAACCTCAAATCAGTCTTAATTAACAAAAACTATTAATGTGTGTGCATATATAGTCTACAATTTTTTTGCAATTTAATCAAGATGGAATTTTATAGAACGTGATATATTTGTTACTGTTCACACACCACTATCCCGCGAGGTGTTTTGGCATGAATATGCCAAAATCCCGAGACATACAAGCCAAAATTCCATTGCCGCAGGCAATCTGGAATGAATTTTGGCTATGTTACTGAGAACGGAGTGAACAGTAACAAATGCTTAGTTCCGCATTCTGATACAGTATATGCAAAGCATCGGACATATAGAACATTCAAAAAAGCACCCCTGCCGTCAAAGCGCAACAGGGATGCTTCCAACATCACTCTTTAAGAGCCTCCAGAACTTTCACCAGATACTTCCAGACTCTCTCTGTAGAAGAAATACTAAGTACCTCTTCAGACGTATGAATATCCTTCATATCAGGTCCCAGAGACACACAGTCAAGTCCTTCCATCTTCTTATAGAAAAGTCCACACTCAAGTCCTGCATGGATTGCCACCACATTCGGTTTCTGTCCATACATTTCCTCATATACTTCCACCATCTTATCACGAAGCGGTGAATCCTTGCGATACTCCCACGCAGGATAAACGCCCTGTCTCTCATACTCTCCGCCAAGGAACTCCGTCAGATAGGCAATCTTGTCAGAAAGGGAATCTCTGGCTGTCTCCACAGAACTTCTGATACTGGAACTTCCCATTACCTCATTCTCAGAAGTCTTCAGAATACCGATATTCGTAGAAGTCTCTACCAGTCCTTTGATCGTTCCGCTCATTTTCTGAACACCATAAGGTACATTTACAAGGAAGAAAATTACTTTTTCTTTACTTGTGGGATGAAGAACCCTTACTTCCTGTTTTCCCTCATCTTCAACAGTTACTGTGATACCCTCATCAGTTCCTGCATACTCTTCTCTCCATGCTCCCTGCACAGAAGCCGCATATTCTCTGACAGCATCTGCATTTTCTTCAAGAACAAGGATTTCTGCTGTAGCCTCCCTTGTAATGGCATTATCTTTCTGTCCGCCCTGCACACTGATCAGTTCAAAATCTGTTTTCTCATCCAGACCATGGAGAAATTTTCCGAGAAGAGAATTTGCGTTTGCACGATTCTTGTCAATCTCAGCTCCGGAATGACCGCCCATCAGTCCGCTGATCTTAACTGTCAGCTTCTCTCCCTCTGCATCCAGTCTTGTCACTGGAATATGGCTGACTCCGGAAAGTCCGCCTGCACAGCTGATCCAGAGGCTTCCTTCTGCTTCAGAATCCAGATTGATAAATCTTCTTCCTTTTAATACACTGCAGTCAAATCCAACTGCACCCAGAAGACCGATTTCCTCATCTACAGTAATAAACACTTCAAGCGGCGGATGAGCAATTGTATCACTTTCCAGAAGTGCAAGACCATAAGCAACAGCAATTCCGTCATCACCACCAAGGGTTGTTCCGTTTGCAGATACATAGTCACCTTCTACAGAAAGATTTAATCCGTCTTTTGTAAAATCATGCTCTACATCCGGACGTTTCTCACATACCATATCCATATGTCCCTGAATGATCACTACAGGAGCATTCTCGTATCCCGCTGTGCCCGGTTTATAAATAACCACATTATTCATCTCATCCTGAACATATTTCAGATCATGATCCTTTGCAAACTGAACCAGATAGTCGCTGATCTGCTTTGTATTTCCTGAGCCATGAGGAATTTTGCATATCTCCTCAAAATAATGGAACACTCTTTTGGGTTCACAATTCTCTAAAACTGCCATAATTATATTACCTCCAAAAATCACACATTTGTCTTATAATATACCATTGTTTTCCCGATATACGACAAATTTCCCAGATATATTTTACCCAAATACTATAGCATTTATTTTCATTCTGCGCCATATAAATTTTATAAAGAATGGTAAACAATTGCAAAGAGGTTGTTGTATGTCCAAAAACACCATACTCACCGGTGGTATTTGTTTTCTTCTTGTCTTTCTTCTGCTGCATCCTGCTGAAAGTCTGTCCTGTGCCAGAGCCGGAATGACTCTGTGGCTGAATACATTAATCCCAACGCTTCTCCCATTTATTATTCTCACAGGAATGCTTACACATACCGGTCATATCCGGAAACTTCTCCTGCCATTTGAATCATTCTTTCATATTTTTCCGGGTGTCAGCATCTGGGGTGGTTATGTTTTCGTTCTCGGAATGCTGTGTGGTTATCCTCTGGGAGCCAAACTTGCCTCTGATCTGTATGGATTACATAAAATCAGCAAAAAAGAAGCTCTTTATCTCACTACCTTCTGTAACAATCCAAGCCCTGCCTTTATCATTACCTATCTCTGTAAGTCCTGTCTTAAGGATACAGTACCTGCCGGCATGGTCTTTGCGAGTATTTTTTCAGCAAATCTGATATGTATGCTGTTCTTTCGTTTTTTTGTGTACCAAAATGCCACCATCTCAGATTCCCCAGGATTTTCACCCGAGATTTCTTCTCGAAAAAATATACTTGATTTTTCTATAATGAACGGTTTTGAAACCATTACACGTCTCGGAGGATATATTCTATTGTTCTCCATTCTGGCAGGATGTATCAGATATTATGCGCCTTTTCCACTTCTCTATCAATACCTGCTGCTCGGATTTACAGAGATCACTTCCGGACTTTCTCTTATTTCAGTTTCCGGACTGCCATACATGACTCGTATACTTTTGTCCGCTGCAGCCACCGCATCCGGCGGTCTGTGCATCCTTGCTCAGACAAAAGGTGTTCTCCACCATGACCTCAGCATTCTGCCTTATTTTATTTCCAAGTGTATCTGTACATTCCTTACAGCAGGTATTCTTTACTGTCTGATTTCCTATCTGTGAAAATAAATTCTTTCCGGGAACTGTCATCATTTCATTATACAAAATCAGGGCAGGAAATTTTCCTGCCCCTTGTTTTCTCATCTTATATATTTATAACTGATTTATTTTTAGTTCTCTCCCAGATCATCTAACAGATCGTCATCATCATCTTTCGCTCCGTCATTATCATGATAAGAGCCTGTAATTGCTGCAGCCTGTGCTGTCTGAGGTGCAAGTTCCTGACGATTGTGGTTTACAACATCAAGACAGCTCTGCAGGGAATCAATAAATGTTTTGTATTTCACACCTGCATCCTCTAATGTTGTATTAAGCACACTGCCAATATTGGCCATCATATCATCTGTATAGGTGATCGCGCTGAGGCGAATGCTGTTTGCATCCTGTGTTGCAGAATCCAGAATCTCCTGTGCCTGTTTGTTAGCTGCATTTATCGTATCATTTGCCTGTGCATATGCTTTCTGCATAATCTCATGCTGTGTTACCAGTTCCTGTGCTCTTGCCTGTGCATCTGCGATCAGTGCATCTGCCTTAGTCTGAGCATCCTCAAGGATAGCGTCCTTATTGTTGATGATCTTCTGATAACGTTTAATTTCATCCGGAGTTTTCAGGCGGAGTTCTCTCAGAAGTTCCTCAATTTCTTCTTTATTTACCACAATCTTAGTAGTTGACAGTGGCTGGAATTTACAGCTGTCCACATATTCCTCAATCTCACCGATAATCTGTTCAATTCTGCTGCTCATAGTATATACACTCCTTATTTTCTATTTCTGTTACTGTACGCTCTATGTGAACAATAACTTATTTGTTGTCTGCTGTAAGACGAATCTTCTCAATAACTGCATCCGTTATCTCAGCCGGTGCAAACTTACTCAGGTCGCCTCCAAAATGTGCAACTTCCTTCAATATTGTAGAACTCAGGTATGCATATTCCAGACTTGTAGTCAGAAATACAGTATCTACATCCGGTGCAAGTACACGATTGGTCTGAGCCATCTGGAGCTCATACTCAAAATCTGTAACTGCACGAAGTCCACGTATGATCACCTGAGCGTGATTCTCTCTGGCAAAATTCACAGACAATCCCTCAAATGGTTTTACCTCGACATTAGGAACGTCCCGAGTCGCCTTTTCTAATATATTAACACGTTCCTGCACAGAAAACAACGGACTTTTTGAAGAATTATGTAAAACGCCCACTATCACTTTGTCAAAAGAAACTGCTGCTCTCCGGATCACATCAAGATGTCCATAGGTAGCCGGATCAAAGCTACCGGGATATACTGCTATCTTCATTTATTTTTACTCTCTCTTTCCTCTGGCACATACACATATGCATAACAACACGAATGCTGCCTGCAGGCAGCAATCTTATGATAATTTCAGGAAGCAATACATTCATTCTGAAATTATTATAGTTAATTATGCACGTTCTAAAAATACATGCTTATTTGTTTTATACTCTTTCGAACGCAGCTGCCTGTAACCGAGAGATTCCACATAACTGAAATCCGTCTGAAGATCCGCTTCCACAATAATAAGTGTATTCTTATCTGCAACTGTGCTGTCTTTCAGATATTCCAGCACCTGTCTTTCCAGTTCATTATTATATGGGGGATCCATAAAAATAATGTCAAAAAACACCTTTTCCCTCAAGGGAACGCAATGCCTGCAGCACGTCCATGTTCAGCAGTTTACCATCTTCTGCCAGTTTTGTAAATGCAAGATTTTCTCTGATGCATGCAGCAGCTTTTGGATTCTTCTCCACAAACACTGCATAAGAAGCCCCTCTGCTCAGAGCTTCGATTCCGATCCCGCCACTTCCGGAAAAAAGATCCAGGAAACGGCATTCCAAAAGCTCCGGCTGAAGTATATTAAATAATGTTTCTTTGATTCTGTCAGTAGTAGGTCTTGTGTCTATCCCCGGAATTGTTTTCAAATTAAGCCTTCTGGCTTTACCTGCGATCACTCTCATTTCAGATTCAGTCTCCAATCCAGGTCTCCTCTTGCAAGCCCTAAAATAAGAAGTTCTGCTGTGGCAATATTTGTCGCTACAGGAATATTGTACTGGTCGCATCTTCTCACGATGCTTGTGATATCCGGTTCTTTAGGATCGATCATGACCGGATTGTAGAACAGAATGACCATATCAAGATCCTGACGCTCTACCATCTCCATAAACTGCTTGTCTCCACCAATACTGCCGGCAAGGAATTTATGCACATGAAGGCTTGTCGCTTCTTCTATTCTCCGTCCGGTTGTACCTGTGGCATAGACCTCATGTTTGGCAAGTATATTCTTATAAGCGATGCAGAAATCTTCTATCAGTACTTTTTTACTGTTATGTGCGATTATACCTAAGTTCATAGTTTCTCCTCTCCGTTTCTCCTATTTATTTTGCGGATTTTATCTTTTATCCACAATCCTAACTGTAATTATAACAAAGCACTAAATAAAACGCAATTAAAACTTAAAAAATATACATAATTCATAATTTATTAATATTTTTCTTACAGTCATCATGCAAGTTTTCCTGTTTCCATGCTCTTCCTGTCCATGCGAAAACTTCCAGTGTATTATTTCTGCATCTTCATATACTAGCATTGCAACACAAAAACACTTTCAAAAGAAAACAACAACCAAGGAGGAAATTGATATGTCAAACACAAAATCTTCTAACCAGACAGCTGTACCGGAAGCAAAAGGTGCGTTAGACCGTTTCAAATTCGAGGTTGCAAATGAATTAGGCGTACCGCTTACAGACGGGTACAACGGTAACCTGACTTCTAAACAGAATGGTTCTGTCGGAGGTTATATGGTCAAAAAGATGATCGAAGCCCAGGAAAGACAGATGTCCAGTGGTTCCCAGGGCGGACAGTACTAATCAGATAAAAGCCTCTCAGTTGAGGAACTGAAAAAAACCGATGGTGATGACTGAAAACAGTCAAATCCATCGGTTTTTCTATAAAAGCGAATTAATAAAATCAGATCATCCCTATCAGATGTACGATCAGTGCAGCCACCCAGGCAATCACACACTGCCATACCACAACACCAACAGCCCATTTACTGCCCATTTCACGTTTGATCGAAGCGATAGCCGCCACACATGGTGTATAGAGTAAACTGAATACCAGCAGGGATGCTGCTGCCAGCGGAGTCAGTACAGAGGCAATATTTCCACTGAAAAGTACTTCCAGAGTAGATACCACGCTCTCTTTTGCCATAAATCCGCTGATAAGAGCTGTACAGATTCTCCAGTCTCCCAGTCCGATCGGTTTAAATATAGGTGCCAGGACTCCCGCCACCATTGCCAGAATACTGTCTGCAGAATCTTTTACAAGATTTAAATGCAGATCAAAGCTCTGCAGGAACCAGATTATCATTGATGCAAGCAGGATAATAGAAAACGCTCTCTGCAGGAAATCTTTTGCTTTTTCCCACAAAAGCTGACCTACATTCCTTGCTCCCGGCAGCCGGTAATTGGGAAGTTCCATGACAAACGGTACGGGATCTCCCTTGAAAAGAGTTCTGTTATACAAAAATGCCGCCAGGATTCCCACCAAAATTCCAAGCAGGTAAAGACCTGCCATAATAAATCCGCCCTTCTTCGGGAAAAAAGACACTTACAAAGAAAGAATAAATCGGCAGCTTCGCAGTACAGCTCATAAATGGAGTCAGCAAAATCGTCATCTTTCTGTCACGCTCACTTGTAAGTGTACGTGTGGCCATAACAGCCGGAACCGTACATCCGAATCCAATCAGCATTGGCACAATGCTTCTTCCTGAAAGGCCGATCTTACGCAGAAGTTTGTCCATCACAAAAGCAACACGTGCAACGTATCCGCTGTCTTCCATAAGAGACAGGAAGAAAAACAGGGTTACGATAATCGGCAGAAAACTGAGTACACTTCCCACACCTGTAAAAATACCGTCAATGACCAGGCTATGCATGGCACTGTTTACATTTGCTGCTGTCAGTGCTGCTTCTACCAGCGCAGAAACCTTATCAATTCCAATCTCCAGAAGCCCCTGAAGCCACGCTCCGATCACATTAAAGGTAAGATAAAATACCAATACCATGATTCCGATGAAACAGGGAATCGCTGTATATTTTCCTGTAAGAATCTTATCAATTTTCTCACTTCTGATTCTTTCTTTGCTTTCTTTAGGCTTTACAACTGTCTGTTCACACAAACGCTCAATAAAGTCAAAACGCATATCTGCGATTGCAGCACTTCTGTCAACCTGACGCTCTGTTTCCATCTGCTGTACGATATGCTCCAGCATCTCCGTCTCATTTGTGTCCAGCTTCAGCTTCTCAAGAATCAGCGGATCTCCCTCGATTGCCTTGGTTGCTGCAAAACGGGTAGGAATATCAGCCTGCGCCGCATGATCCTCAATCAGGTGCATGACCGCATGAATACAGCGGTGTACTGCACCGTCATGGTCACTCTTATCACAGAAATCCTGACGCAGTGGATGTTCCTGATATTTCGCTATATGTAACGCATGGTCAACCAGCTCATCAACCCCTTCATTCTTTGCTGCGGAAATAGGGATTACAGGTACTCCAAGCAGCGATTCCATCTTATTTACATCTATAGAACCCTGATTTCCCAGCACTTCATCCATCATGTTCATTGCAACTACCATAGGAATATCCATCTCCAGAAGCTGCATGGTCAGATACAGGTTTCTCTCAATATTGGTAGCATCCACAATGTTGATGATCGCACTTGGTTTCTCATCCAGGACAAAATTTCTGGAGACAATCTCCTCACTGCTGTAAGGGGACATGGAATAAATTCCCGGAAGGTCTGTGATTTCTGTATCCGGATGGCCTTTAATCGAACCGGTCTTACGATCCACCGTTACTCCTGGAAAGTTTCCCACATGTTGACTGGAACCTGTCAGTTGGTTAAACAGTGTAGTTTTTCCACAGTTCTGATTTCCCACCAATGCGTACGTCAGTGTAGTTCCCTCAGGCAGTGGATGTTCATCTTCTCTGGAATGATACTTTCCATCCTCTCCAAGTCCCGGATGTGCCAGGTCGCTTACAGCCTCTATTCCGGCGTGACTTCTGCTTCGCTTCGGGATCTGTTCGATTTCTATCTGCTCTGCTTCCGCAAGTCTTAACGTCAGTTCATATCCATGTACCTGTAATTCCATGGGATCTCCCATGGGTGCAAACTTCACGACTGTGACCTCAGCTCCCGGAATCATACCCATATCCAGGAAATGCTGACGCAGGGCACCCTTGCCGCCAACCGACGTGATCACAGCACTTTTTCCGATTTCCAAATCTTTTAATGTCATTTTCAGTCGCTCACCTTTTGTATTTGTATTTGGTTATCATTGCTATAACCGATTTTTCTCAATAACCTTATGCAGATAGCTTATACTAACTGATAATTTTTGTCAAGTAGCAGGTATGTCTCAATTTTTTTTATAACCGAAAGCACAAAAAACTCAGATGAATTTATGCTATCATCTGAGTTTCTCAATGTCTTAACCTGACAGGTCATTAAACCTGTCTGTGATTACTTCATTACTTATTATTCTGATCATTCTCAAGTAACTGATTTATGTGATTGTCATGAGATTTGAAAATTGTTCTTATCTTTTATATGTCAGATCCACACAGAACCTGTAATATCACCGTTAATTACATAATATGCTTTGTTCTCTTCAGGTTTGATATAAATCTTAATATCTTTGAGATCTTTCTCCTTTTTACCCAGTTCGTCTGTCCAGATTCTTCTGACATTACTTAAAATATTTTTTGTATATACTTCTCTGCCCATGAACTGAATATATACTTCTGCTGTTGCTTCTTTCTTAGTGGTTCTTCTTGTTGTCTTCTTCTCGGCAGCTGTCTCTTCAGCCGGTTTCTCAGCTGTCTTAGCAGGAGCCTTCTTTGTAGTTCTTTTCGTTGTTTTTGTTGGTTTTGCAGCAGTCTTTGTTGTTTTAGCTGTCTCTTTTTTCTCGGCTTCTTTCTCTGTTTCTGCCGGTTTCTTTTCTACAGTGTCTGCTGCTTTAGCTGTTTCTTTCTTCTCGGTTTCTTTCTCTGCTTCTGCTGATTTCTTTTCTGCAGTCTTTCTTGTTCTTCTTGCTGCCGGTTTCTTTGCTGTTGTTTCTTTCTTTACAGTCTCTGTTTCAGCAGTTTCTTTCTTGTTTGCTTCTTTATTTACAGCTACTTCTTCAGCAGTTGTCTTTGCAGGAGCCTCTTTAACTTCGGTTGTCTTCGCAGTGGATGTGTTGAGATCTGCTGTAGTTGCTTTTGTTGCCATATGATTAGCCTCCTTACAAGGTATAAGTATTCGTAACTGCTCAGTTTTGTACAGTTACAGGTATTCTTATGTTACCGAAAATATGATAAACAGTAACATTCTTTTATGAAAATAGAATACTACGAATCTTCTGCTTTTGCAATGTTTTTCTGTTTTTATAATTTAGGCATCTTATGAACAGTAACATGAACAGTATTATTTTTTACTCTGTATCCGTCATTTTCTATAGTCCTAGATTCTGCAGATCTTCCTTCATATATGCCGAAAGTCTCCTCTGAAGTTCCTCATTCTGCGGAAGGCTTAAATCCGCATCAAGGGACAGAATCTCCGAAGCCGTTTCACTGGCAGCTTTCAGGATATCCGCATCCTGATAGATGTCCCCCAGTTTAAATTCCAGCAGACCACTCTGGCGGATTCCAAAAAGATCACCAGGACCGCGAAGCTTCAGATCCTCTCCTGCAATATAAAATCCATCGTTGGATTTATTCAGGATCTGCAGACGTTTAGAAATTTCCTTTGCACCATTTCCCTGCATAAAAATGCAATATGACTGATATTCCCCTCTACCGACACGCCCACGAAGCTGATGAAGCTGTGCCAGCCCGAAACGCTCGGCATTCTCCACCATCATCACTGTAGCATTAGGCACATTCACTCCTACCTCAACTACAGTAGTAGATACCAGGATCTGAATTTCCCCTGCGGCAAAAGCCTCCATGATCACATTCTTCTCTTTCGCTTTCATCTTTCCATGAAGAGAAGCAATCTTTATATCCGGCGAAAAAACATTGCGAAGCTTCAGGGTATAATCCAGCACATTTTCCCCATCCATCCCTTCGCTCTCCTCCACCATTGGACAGATCACATAAACCTGCCGTCCCTGACGGATCTGCTTCTCCATAAAGGAATAAGCCTTCGGCCTATAAGAAGTATCCACCACACAATTTTTAATGGGAAGTCTCTGCGCAGGAAGTTCATCAATTACTGAAATATCCAGATCCCCGTATATAATGATCGCCAGCGTCCTTGGAATCGGTGTAGCACTCATCACCAGCACATTAGGCGGGTTTCCCATAGTAGTCAGTGCTTCCCTCTGTTTCACACCAAAACGATGCTGCTCATCTGTAATAACCAGTCCAAGATTATTGTACTGCACTTTTTCCTGAATCAGCGCATGCGTTCCTATCACCAGGTTAGCCTCTTTTGACGCGATCAGCACATATTTTTCCCTTTTCTCCTTTGCGGTATCTGATCCTGTCAGCAAAACCGGATGCCCAAAAATCAATATTCTGTTCCTGCAGCAACTTCTCCATTGCCTGAAAATGCTGCCTTGCAAGAACCTCCGTAGGTGCCATAAGCACTGCCTGATATCCATTCTCCACAGTCATGATCATTGCAAGAAACGCAAGGATCGTCTTACCACTTCCTACATCTCCCTGAACCAGTCTGGACATCAGAGCCTGGCCGCTTAAATCCCTCTCAATCTCATGCCACACATTCAACTGCGCCTTTGTCAGATCATAGGGCAGACTTTCAATAATCTGCTCTGTCGTCCATACCGGATGCATGGGAAACGCATTCGGTGCTTCCTCCGTCTTCTCCTTCAAAGACTGCACAGCAAGAATAAAAAGAAGAAACTCGTCAAACACCAACCTTCTCCTTGCAGCTAACAGCTCCTGCATATTTTTGGGAAAATGAATCGCAGGAATCGCAAAATTCCTGTCTGCCAGGTGATACCTCTCCTTATACTCATCTGCCAAATACTCTGTCTGAAGCTTCTGCTCATCAAGCACCTGATGGATCAGCTTCACGATCGTCTTATTAGAAAGCCCCGCAGTCAGTCCATAAATCGGCTGAAGACTGTGCAGAATCTCCTCATAAGCCGCAGGCGTAAAAATCTCAGGGTGCTCCATCTGCAGCTTCCCCTGCTTCCTGACGACACGCCCCCGCAGAACAAACCTGCTGCCTTTCCTGACTGCAGAACGCAGATACGGTGCATTAAACCACGTAACAGAAATTTTCCCCGTAAGATCTGCCACAGTGGTCGTGATCACCTGAAGATTCCGCACCTGATTCACATACACACCCGTTATAACCGCCACAGAAATCGCCACAACAGCTCCCTCTTCCAGAGACCGGATCTCAACAGGCTCCTCATACGCATCATAATTACGTGGATAATAACTCAGAAGAGATTCCATATCCGTAACTCCTATTTTCGCAAATAACTTTTCCGTTTTCTCCCCCACGCCCTTCAAAGTACGCAAAGATGTTGACATATACCACCGATTCCTTTCTACTACAATATAATTATGAATATCCCTTACAGCCAGTAAAAATTATCTATCTTATCCCTGCAAAAAATAACCAAATCAAGCAACCCTCATTCTTCAATCACAATAATCTGCCGACAATAAACTTCCACTATCCAAATCTCAGGCAGGAAAATATTTGTGTCAGGATGCATTTGCAGGTATCTCTTAGATGCCGAAACCGCATCCTGACACAAATATTTTCCTGCCGGCCCCTTTTATAACACGAAAACGGATATACCCACCCTCAACAATGGCCTATACCCGTTTTCATCACATGAACTATTCGTTTATCTCTCTCAAAAACTCTATTATCCTACTCTACAGAAATAACATAATAATAAATCGGCTGTCCACCCGCATTCAGTTCCACATCACAATCCGGATAAGCCTCCTCCAGAGCCGTTGCCAGCTCCTCAGCTTCAGCCTCCTCAGTATCAGCACCATAATAAATACTGATCACCTCAGACTCATCATCCACCATCTGGGCAACTGTCTCCTTGGCAACTTCCATGCGGTCCTTGCCAACAGCCAGGATTCCATGATCACCGATACCCATCATATCACCCTCATGGATCTCCTTATCATCAATCCTTGTATCACGCACAGCATACGTGATCTGTCCGGTCTTCACATGTTCGATTGCCTGAAGCATAGCCTCAATATTCTCCGCACTGTTCTTCTCGGGCACATAACTGATCATGGCAGTAATTCCCTGCGGAATGGTCTTAGTCGGCACAACCACGATCTCTTTATCCTCAGTAAGATCCCTTGCCTGGTTTGCAGCAAGAACAATATTCTTATTGTTCGGGAAAATATAAATAGTCTTTGCATTTACTTTTGCAATGGCATTGAGCATATCCTCTGTACTCGGGTTCATTGTCTGACCGCCCTCGATCAGGTAATCCACACCCAGTTCCTTAAAGATCTCTGTCATTCCCTTTCCCACAGATACGGAAATAAAGCCTACTTCCTTCGGCGGCTGTGCTGCTTCTTCTTTTTCTTCCTGTTCTGCCTGCTCTTTCGCCATTTTCTCGGCATCCTTTATAAGCTTCTCCTGATGCTCCTCACGCATATTGTCGATCTTCATACGTGAAAGTGCACCAAAGGTAAGGGCTTTCTCAATAGCCTGTCCGGGATGATTGGTATGAACATGAACCTTCACAATCTCGTCATCTGCAACAAGCACAATCGAATCACCAAGGGACATCAGGAATTTCTTAAATTCATGCTCTGTCTCCTCGGACATCGGCTGGTTCAGAAGAATAATAAACTCTGTACAATAACCAAATTTAATATCAGCCTCTGTCTGTGCATCGATCTTAGTCACAGCAGGACCTTTTGCCTTGTCAAACTGTGTATAATCAATCTCTTTGCCAAGGAAACCATCATATGCACCATGGTATACTTCCAGAAGTCCCTGTCCACCGGAATCCACTACTCCTGCTTCTTTCAGAACCGGCAGCATCTCCGGTGTCTTTGCCAGAGTTTCCTCCGCATGAGCGATCACGCTCTGAAAAAATGTATCCAGATCCTCTGCTGTCTCCGCAAGCTCTACAGCCTTGGCAGCAGCCTCTCTTGCAACAGTAAGGATTGTTCCTTCCTTCGGTTTCATGACTGCCTTATATGCAGTCTCCACACCTTTCTCCATGGCTGCCGCGATATCAATGGCATCCAGTTCCTTACTGTTCTTAACACTTCTGGTAAAACCACGCAGAAGCTGAGAAAGAATAACACCTGAGTTACCTCTTGCACCGCGCAGAGAACCGGAAGAAATCGCCTTGGCCAGTGACTCCATGTCAGGCTCTCCCAGAGAACCTACTTCTGCTGCTGCTGCCATGATCGTCATTGTCATATTGGTTCCTGTATCTCCATCCGGTACCGGAAATACGTTCAGTTCGTTGATCCATTCTTTTTTAGCTTCCAGATTCTTGGCTCCTGCAAGAAACATCCTGGAAAGTATTCTGGCATCTATGGTTTTGTTATTCACCACAAGTTCCTCCTCTATCCTAATCAATTGCGCGTACACCTTCTACATAAATATCGATCTTATCGATCTCCATTCCTGTAAAGGCCTCGACTTTATATTTGACATTGCTGACAAGGTTGTCTGCAATTGTACTTATGTTCACGCCATATGCCACAATAACATGGAAATTCAGGCGGATTTTATTGTCCTCTGTAATTCTGACGCTGATGCCATGTTTCAGGCTGTTCTTTCCAAGAAGCTTTACCAGTCCGTCCTTCATACTGACTGCAGCCATGCCTACGATACCAAAACATTCTACAGCAACGCTTCCTGCGTAGGTTGCGATTACATCTGTGTCAATTATGATCTGACCTAATCCGGAATCTATACGTCCATTCATATGGTTACCTCCAATGCTCATTATTGTATGTAAGTGTATTATAACCTCTTTTCGCAGAAAAAGAAATATAATTTTTGAGTTTTTTCCTTTTTTTGCTTGCAAAAGCACAATTCATCTGTTACAATGTAATCTGTTGAACACAAGGTTACTGTTCAGACGCTATGCACACAGCACGACAGTAACAATAAAGCGTCAAGGAGGTGCTATCATGGCTAAATGTGCAATCTGTGAGAAAGCTGCTCATTTCGGAAATAATGTAAGTCATTCACATAGAAGATCCAATAAAATGTGGAAATCTAACGTAAAATCCGTTAAAATCAAGACTGCTGAGGGTGGAGCTAGAAAGACATATGTATGTACTTCTTGCTTAAGATCCGGTAAAGTAGAAAGAGCATAATAACACCATTACCCCTGTTGTAACAGGGGTATTTTTTTTGCAAAAAAGACTGTCCCTCTGTTCAGATATTCTTTACCGAATATTCTGCCTGAGCTGACAGTCTTTTTTTATTTCATATGTCAAACGGGATATTCGCAATCTTCTGTAAAGTTAATGACAGAAAAGATGATATCCCAACAACAGGAAAACTCCGGCCGAAACCACCAGAACCACATTTTCTGCGATCAGCATCCCGATTATCATCCCAATCCCTATGAAAAACAGCATAAAGCCGAACAGCTTTTCCAATTCTTCTGCACCTTTTTCATCGGTTTGCTATAGTCTATGCAAAAATTATTTTTCTGATTCGCCGACAGATTCTTCGTCACCTTTTCCGGAGGTAAAACGGTCTACAAAATCCGGAACCATATCAAGGATCTTGGTGAGACCATCCTGATTTTTCACATTGACCAGCTTTGTTGTTCCATTCTGGATCACAAGCACTGCACAGGGAGTCATCTTTCCTGCCATTCCGCCGCCGCCGTTATCCTTCTTCTCTCCTGAAAAAGCACCGGCACCTACACCGAAAGATACATCCATCAGAGGAAGAATGATCGTATCGCCTACATGGATTGCCTCTCCTACCACTGTTTTCGCAGAAATAAAACTGTCCATTCCCTTGAATAATGAATTTACGGTTTCTTTAAAATTGTTTTCATTTGCCATGGTCATGCCCTCCTGGTTTTCCAACGTTTTATAACGTATTTTATATTTTTATTGAAATAAATACTCACTGCTGCCCGCACAGGAACAAATCCGTAGATCCTGCCTTTTGCCCTGATGTTTCCATACAGATAATTCTCACTGTCAAAACGGGGATTGATCTGTATACAGTTTTTGTGAAATGGAATTGTCATCCCAAGTACAGCAAGTGCCACACCTGTCAGCGCCGGATCTTCAAAAGAAAAAGTAACCTGCCCTTCTATCCTTGTAGGAAAAATATGCTTAAGCAAAAATTTTCCATGTTTCCATACAAGCTTTCTGGCAGCTGTCACTCTGGGATGTTCTATAAACGCCTTCCACCAGGACACATTCTTCTTAATCTTCCCGAATGTCCTGCGGATATTTTGCAGTTTTGTACGAATCAACTGAAATATATTTCGGATCCGGTCATAGATCCTTTTTATAAAAAACTGCCTCTTCTTTAGACTATTCCGATCTGTATCATCTGCATTCAGTTCCTGCTGTCCGGATATCTGACTGTTTCTGATCCTCTCTGTATCAGCAGATGTATCTGAAGCTGAATTTCTGTCTGTTTTCAGATCCTCAGTCTCCATATTCTCTGATTTCGGGTGATCAACCACTGATTTTTTATGCTCTTCTTCCCTGTTTCCGTCTGTGCCGGATACAGATACCTTTTCTGCGCCGGATTTCTCCGGATTTTTCCCGGATTTCTTTGTTACAGCCCTCTTCTCCTGCCGTTTTTTCAACAACTTGTCTACGGGAATTCCAAACAGATGAAAGGATATCTCCATCTGCTGATCTTTCCATTCCGCTCTCAGCGAAATCCCATGAAACAGCCAGCTTACGATACCCTCTCCCTCTGTCTGTTTCCAGCCACCTTCTGCCTTGACAGCTGATGCCTTATATCTTACAGGACAGAACAGTACAAGAAGAACTGCCAGTAAAAGAAGGCCCAGCAGAATTCCCAGGATGATCAGTATAAATTTAAGGATCAGCCATAAAATATGTAACATATTCTCACCTGTTTTCTATATATTCAGCTGTTGCGAAGGTTCCCGTTTCCCTGTACATTTCATCGATCAGACTTCGCACCATCTCCAGGGCTTCCTCTTTGCCCTTCGCCATTCCTATGATCTTCGGACAGATTCCATAAAAGCTCTTCTGTATCAGCATTGCTGCAGGAATAATATCCATCAGATTCACAGGATTCTCTGACAGAGTAAGGAGATAAATGCCCAGAACCGTTTTTCCGCTGTTCAGTTTCTTTTTTATCTCCTCAGGATCCTTTACAGATTCCCCTGCAAGAAAATTCTCCTGCCATTTCAGCATCTTACACCCTCTCCCGTTTCTATAACACTTCAGTTACAGTATTTCCATTTTCTCCAAAATTTAAACCGGGCTGCGTTGCAAAAAAACACAGCCCTGTTCTCTCGTTAATAATACTTATGCTGTTTTCCCCAGAGTCCATTGCTTCTCATCTCCAGATATTCCTGATAAGCACGCTCTACGATCTGCTTCTCGTTTGAAAACCTCAGCAGATGATAGATCTCATGAAATTTATAATATCCGGAATCTACAAAAAACTCCTCTCTCTGGGGCTTACTATGATAATTATCCGCAGTCATAAGATACCAGTGTACCTCTTTGAAAACCACGTCCTCCGGAACGGTAAAGTTATATTGGCTCTTTCCGATGTATTTCACAATGGTCGCACGCACTCCAGCCTCTTCCATCACTTCCCGCAATGCTGTCTGTTCATGCGTTTCGCCTGGTTCCACTGTTCCTTTCGGCAATACCCAGCCCTCATAACGGTTCCTGTAAGATTTATACAAAGTAAGAATCTTACCCCGATGAATTACCACACCGCCACAGCTCGTTGCTTCTATCATAATGCAATCCCTCCTGTTTTGCGTGGTATTATAAACTGAGTATAGTATATCTCTTTTTTTCCAAACCCGCAAGCTATAAATATCATTTCATAACATATTACCGATTAATTAGTTACTGTTCACTCCGTTCACAGTAACGTAGCCAAAATTCATTCCAGATTGCCTGCAACATGGAATTTATTATTGCTTATCATAATAATACGCATCAAATATCTGCTCTGCGATGGGCACTGCTGCTTCACTTCCGGTACCGCCATTCTCAACAATGATCGCAACTACCAGATCCGGATCATCCACGTTGGAATAACCGATAAACCAGGAATGACTGGAACCATTCTCATCAAATTCCGCTGATCCGGTCTTGCCTGCCACTGTATATCCTCTTCCGTTCAGAGCCGATGCGGTTCCGTTTTCCACAACACCTTTCATAAGCTTTCCAAGGATATTCGCCTCATTTGTTGTCATCAGACGTTTATAGCTCTCCGGCTCTGTTGTCTTCACTGTCTCTCCGTCTGAACTTACAACAGAATCAATGAGATAAGGCTTCATGAGCTCCCCGCCATTGGCGATCGCACTGGTAATCAGCGCCATATGCATAGGTGATACCAACGTATTACCCTGTCCGATGGCAGTCTGCATAACCTCTGCAACAGAAGATTTTCCATTTAATGTAAAAGTACTCTTTTTATAGGAAGAAAGCGGAAGACTCTTATTAAAAAGAAGATTCTCGGCTGTTTTTTTCTAGAGAACTGCCTCCGAGCATGGTTCCGATCTCTGCAAATGCACTGTTACAGGAATTGGCAAAAGCACTGTAAAAATCTTCCTGTCCATGAACAGTTCCGCCATAGCACCTGATCGTGTGATCTTCTCTGGTAATACTTCCCTCACAGAGATAGGAAAATCCCTCCAGACTGCCCTTGGTTCTGAAATAGTCCAGGGCAGTTACCACCTTAAATGTAGATCCCGGAGGATAGGCTCCGTTTGTAGCTCTGTTCAACAGACTGCTGTCATTGGAATCATTTACCAGTGTGTCCCAGTTCTGGGAAATAGTATTCGGGTCAAAGTCCGGTCTGCTCATTTCCACCAGAATCTTACCTGTAGAGGGTTCTATGGCAACAACCGCCCCTCTCCTGTCACCAAGTGCATTATAGGCAGTTGACTGAAGATCTGCGTTTAACGTCGTGATCACAGAATCACCCGTATTTTTCTGATTCTTAAACTCATTTTTCATCTGGTTCAGGAAAAATTCATGAGAAGTCAGAAGCTGGAAGTTCGCCTCTGATTCCAGTCCGCTTTTTCCATTAGTGTCATATCCGACTACATGAGCGAACATATTTGCATAGGGATAAGTACGTTCCTCTGTTCCGTCTTCGTAAACATTGGTCTGGGCAAGCACCTGCCCATCTGCAGATATGATCTTACCTCTTACAACCCTGTCTGAAAAAGTATCCTGCCTTGTATTATAGGGACTATTGATAAAATCATCGCTCTTTGCATAATTAAAGTAGATCAGATATCCGATCATACTGACAAAGATCAGCACAAAAAAGCAGGATACCAGTGTATACTCTCTGTTACGGGGCCTTCTCTTTTCAGAAATCTCCCGGGCTTTGCGCTTCTGGCGCTTCTTCAACTCTCTGCGCCGTTCCTTTTCTTCGATATCTCTCAATTTCTTCGTCCTCATCTTCTCTCAAAATATACAATCCCTGAATGATTGCCAGCATCAGTACTGTACACGCGACAGAACTTCCTCCATAGCTGACCAGAGGAAGAGTTACACCTGTCATAGGGATAAATTTCGTTGCTCCGCCAATTGTCAGAAATACCTGAAATGCATATTCCGTACCAAGTCCAAGTGCGATCAGTTTGTAGAATGGTTTCTTAATCTTAAGCGCAATATTTACGATCATCAAAAAGAAACTCATACATACCAGGATCAGGCAGATTGCAAAAATCCCACCCAGTTCCTCACAGATTGCACTGAATATAAAGTCATTCTTGACAACAGGGATCTTCTCAGGCGAACCCTGACACAATCCCATTCCAAACCATCCGCCGGTTCCAATGGCAAACAGTGACTGGACGATCTGGTATCCTTCATTCTGATATACCGCCATAGGATCCTTCCAGGCTGTCACTCTCTGACGCACATGGCCAAACAGATGATATGCGACAACTGCCCCTGCAGATCCGCCTGCAAGACCAAGTGCCAGATATCCCACATTTCTGGATGCCACATAAATCATCACAAGATATGCCGCAAAGAAGATCACTGCACTTCCAAGGTCTCTGGAAAGTACAAGAATCCCCACATGCAGTCCCGCCACTACCGTAGCCTGGACCACTTTTGAAAAATCAGCACCTTTTCTCAGCAATGCCGCCATAAAGAACACAAATGTAATCTTTATCGCCTCTGAAGGCTGGATTCCCATCAGGGAAAGTTTTGCTCCATAGCTTGTCTTTGCAAGCACAAATACCGCCGCCAGCAAAACGATTCCGATTCCCGCATAAACCCATGTCAGGTCCTTGAGAAATTTCATCTTCCTGATCAGGACAGGTACGATCAATGCCACCACATTTACGCCTGCCACGATCACCAGCTGTCTGGTAGCTGTGGAAACATCCAGCCTGCACAGCATAATAAATCCTACGCTGAGAAGCATGCACATATTGTTGAGCAGTAAAATCGATGCTTTCTTATAAAAAATCCTGTACAAAATCTGGATTCCCGCAAAAAATGCCATCATTTCGACATAAAACAACACGACCTGAAACTTATCTGTCTTCAGGTAGATGACCAGAAACGCAGTGAAATCCATAAAAAAGATAAGCATCAGCTGCTGGCGCAGCGATTCGTTTCTCTCCTCCTCACTCTGCTGTTTCACCAGATAGAAACAGTGAAAGGCATAAATCACCATCAGGGTAAGGATCACATACTTGGATAATTCTACAATTACATTAATCATATGCCTTACTCGGCTCCTCTTTTAAAATGTCCCTTTGTATATTCCCGTTTCGGAGGATTCTTCCCATCACGATAAACAGCTCTGAACTCTTCATATATCTTCACCGCATCCTGAGGCTCCTCAATGGTAAATGCAAGTCTCAGGGAAGAGACACCAAGTCTGTCTATCTGTGATTTCTCTTTCAACAGGCCGTAAGGGATACTGTTGTAAATGATATTATAGCAGGGTATACAGAAATCTGTATTCTCAGTTTTCCATGGGTTACATATACATTTCGCCGTAAATTCTTTATCGTAACGGTCTTTTAAAGTTACCCCTTCTTCCTTATGATTACATCCGTAAAGATTTTTATGCACACACTGGGCCGATATCATAAGAGGCAGATATCCGTAGATCAGCATCTCGCTGTCCCGGTTATCTCTGTGTCGGATTTCCCCTTCGTTCAGCTCAAGCGGTACCGTATTTCTGAGGACTTTCTGATCTTTCCAGAAATCAGCAGCTTCATCATTCCATGTATACATACTGTGATCCAGAACACATTTCTCAGCCAGACCTGCCTTTCGCAGAACTGCAAAAGTCTCCAGATTTCTTACCAGAAATCCAGTCATTCCTCTGTCCATCCACTCTCTGATCCTGGTGAGAAGCTCCCGGGGCATCTCACCTCTCATAATATGCGGAAGAGACAGATACATCTCCATTCCTCTGCTTACACAGTCATCCAGGCAGACCTCCATGGCATCAGCGTTCAGATACATTCCATGTATCCCCTCTCTTTTATATAACGCCAGTGCAGTGGATTTTTCTTCACAGGAAATATAAATCGGAAGATTTTTCTGCTTTGGCGAATCTGCTTTTCTTCCGGCATCCTCTGATAAGCGTTTCTTCCCATTATTTTCTTCTCTCTTATATGGTTTGAGCAATTCATTTTCCAGAGATTCCAGTGCCTCTCTTCTCGCCTCATTCAGCATTTTCATCGGGATAAAAATATTCTCATCCATCTGGATTTCCAGATTTTCCCACTCATATTCTGTATTTCCAAGCTTCTCCATCTGTGAACGGATGCGCTCCTCTGTCAGCGGCTGGTTCTGCGCATACTGTACCTCACCCACAGACGCAAATCCATGGATTCCCCTGCATGACACATCCAGTATAGCAGGACTTCCTGGAAAAAGAATGAATGTTCCCT
>ENA-OQIS01000058-OQIS01000058.1-human-gut-metagenome-genome-assembly--contig:-NODE-58-length-35528-cov-7.838479_pt1 | contig 35528 bp, 38 predicted proteins | sample MGYA00242589_ERZ504754 | MGnify/ENA primary metagenome ERZ504754 (study PRJEB26092, sample SAMD00036351) | human gut metagenome | host: Homo sapiens | study: EMG produced TPA metagenomics assembly of...
AGCGCTGTTCAGCATGGTGGGAGGAAGTAACTCCAGTACCGTTGCTCCTGTCAGCGCAGAGGTAGAGGCGTATGAGCCATTGATCCGGCAGTATGCCAGACAGCGACGGGATTGAGGAATATGTGGAGTTGATCAAAGCGGTCATGATGCAGGAGAGCGGCGGACAGGGAACCGATCCCATGCAGGCGTCCGAGTGCGGGTATAATACCCGTTATCCCAATACGCCAAATGGGATCACAGATCCGGAGTATTCCATTGATGTGGGTATCCAAAACCTTGCGGCCTGTCTGCGGGAGGCGGGCGTGGAAAGTCCGGTGGATATGAATCATATAAAACTCGCCCTGCAGGGATATAATTATGGGAATGGTTACATTTCCTGGGCGAAAGAGAATTACGGAGGGTACACCTATGCCAATGCGGTAGAATTCTCTGAAATGATGGCGGAACGGAACGGGTGGAGTATTACGGGGGATAAGGAGTACGTATCCCATGTGCTGCGATACTACGTGTTTGGACGTATTCCTACGGGAACCGGGAGCCAGGCGATTGTGCAGGTGGCACTGACTCAGGAAGGCAATGGGGGAGATACCTACTGGAGCTGGTATGGATTTTCCAGCAGAGAGGAATGGTGTGCCTGTTTTGTAAGCTGGTGCGCCGATCAGTGCGGATATATTGAGGCAGGAGTGATACCAAAGTTTTCTTTATGTTCTGCAGGCATGGAATGGTTTGAGAGCCGGGGCCAATTCATGGATGGCAGCTATGTTCCCGCCTCTGGAGATCTTGTTTTCTTTGACTGGAAAAATGACGGGAGTATCGACCATGTAGGGATTGTGGAAAGCGTGGTAGATGGAACCATTTATACAATAGAAGGAAACAGCGGAGATAAAGTGGCCAGACGGAGTTACCCGATTGGATATGGGCAGATTGTAGGATACGGAGTTCCGACATATTGATTGAAAGGCAAAAGAAAAGTAGAGATTTTCTGCCATTTCTTTTGCCATACATAATGGCTTTAAGACGTGTATATAGTTTATCTATATATTATTTATATTGAATATTGATTATTCTCTTATAATTTGGATATCTTAGAATTTTTCAATCTAGAAAAATTAGAGAAAGAAGAATAACATTATTATCAGGGTTTACAATAATAATTTCAATTCCTTTTTCAGCTGCTTTGGTAGCTAGTTCTAAAGGCGCTTTATTATCTGTAATAAGGATGTTTAAATCTGATAATTTCAGAGAATTACACAACGAGTTTACATTCCACTTGGAATAATCCAAAAGAATAATTCGTTTCTGAGCAATAGACGCCAGAGCACGTTTGGTGGAAGTAAGTGCCTGTGAATGTTCGAACGCACCACCGGGGACGCGGAAAGAACGGCAGGACATAAAGGCAATATCTGCTCGGTATTGAGAGAGCCATTCAGGATCAGAAATCAATATAGAACGATTAGTGTGGTGCATCACTCCGCTTGGAATCAGAACCTGTATATTTGTATTATCTGATAATGCCAGCGCGCCTACAAGGCTGGGAGTTATCACTGATAATGGCATGGTCATAGGGAGCATTGTGATAAGTTGCTGGATTGTAGTTCCGGAATCCATACAAATACTCTGGGATGGATGGATATACTGTAAAGCAATAGTTGCGATTGCTCGCTTTTCGCGTTCGTGTTCTCCGCTTTCTACATAATAATCAGTATCTTTTGCGGGCTGAAGCAAAATGGCATATCCCCGTTCTCTTTTTACAAAGTTCATATTCTGAAGTTCATCAAGATTGCGGCGAACGGTCATTTCTGTACAGTTTAGTTGTTGTGCAAGATCTTTTATAGTAATAATATTTTGATTTTGCATAATTTCGATAATTCGAGCGTGCCGTTCTTTTTTCATTAATAAGTACCTACTTTCTAAAAGCCATACAGGCGTGTTTACTATAGTAATAATATAACAGAAAGAAGTACATATTTCAATGCTAAAATGTGTTTTTTGAATAAAAATGTTCGGAATAAAACAAAATAATGTTTGAAAAAGATAAAAATGATATTGACAATATATAAAATGTGCTATATAATCGCATTAAAGAACAGGAAAAACATAAAAAATAAACAAATAGCACAGACATTCGAACAAAATAGAACATAAAACGATAATGGTGGGAAAGGATGAGGATATGAGTTCATTCTACATTCTGGGAATTGACCAGAGCACGCAGGGAACAAAAGCTGTTCTTTTTGACAAAGATGGAAAGATTATTGCCAGAGCAGATGCGGCACATAAGCAGATTGTAAATGATCAGAACTGGGTATCGCATGATCTGGAAGAGATTTACGCAAATGTAATCAAAGCTGCCAGACAGGTGGTAGAGAAAGCTGGCATAGATAAAAAACAGATTGTTTGTATCGGAATTGACAACCAGAGAGAAACAACAGCAGCATGGAACCGAAAAACAGGAAAACCTGTTGCAGATGCGATCGTATGGCAGTGTAGCAGAGCAAAAGATATCTGCAGACGGATCGGTGAAGATGGTGTTTCCGGTGAAAAGGTCTACAGACGGACCGGTCTGAAGCTTTCTCCGTATTATCCGGCAGGCAAGATGGCATGGTTCCTTGAGAACATTTCCGGAGCAAAAGAACTTGCAGAGAACGGAGAACTTGCTCTTGGAACAATGGACAGCTGGCTGGTATATAAACTGACAGGTGGAAAGGAATTCAAGACAGACTACTCCAATGCCAGCAGAACACAGCTTCTGAATATCAAAGATCTGGTATGGGACAGAGAAATGTGTGAACTGTTTGGAATTCCGATGAAAGCACTTCCTCAGATCTGTGATTCAGATTCCACATTCGGATATACAGACCTGGAAGGATACCTGGATAAAGAAATTCCAATCTGTGGAATCCTCGGTGATTCTCATGGAGCCCTTTACGGACATAACTGCAGACAGGCAGGCGGAATCAAAACTACTTACGGAACAGGATCTTCCGTAATGATGAACACAGGTGAGACACCATTCTTCAGTGAACATGGTTTATCTACTTCCCTTGCATGGAGAATCAAAGGAAAAGCTTCTTATGTATTAGAAGGAAATATCAATTATACAGGAGCCGTTATTTCCTGGCTGAAAGATAACCTTCACATGATTTCCTCTCCGGGAGAAACAGAAGAACTGGCAAGAAAAGCAGATCCAAATGATCATACATATATTGTACCTGCTTTTTCAGGACTGGGAGCTCCATGGTGGAGAGATGACATTTACGCAAGTATTTCAGGAATGAGCAGAACAACTGGAAGAGAAGAAATTGTAAAAGCAGGATGTGAATGCATCGCTTATCAGATCAATGATGTAATTGATGCAATGAGAAAAGATTCAGAAATTGATATTTCGCAGATGTGTGTAGATGGAGGTCCTACCAGGAATAAATATCTGATGCAGTTCCAGAGCGATATCTCACAGACAGAAATCAAGATTCCAGATGCAGAAGAACTTTCAGTGATCGGAGCCGGATATCTGGCAGGAGAATCTGCCGGATACTATGAACCAGACGATATTTATAAGGCAATTACCTATAACTTCTTTGAAACAGAGATGCCGGAGCAGGAAAGAAATGAAAAGGTTCAGGGATGGAATGAAGCAGTAGAGATGCTTCTGAAAAAGTAAACAGGAGGTATGAAAAAATGGATGCAGAGAAAAAGAAGAAGTTGATGATACAAGCTTCTGAGATAAGAGAAAAAACAGTAGAACTGATCTATCACGGTGGAGGCGGACACATCGGAGGAGACTTATCAGAGACAGACGTGATGGTTGTTCTTTTTGACAAGATGAAACATGATCCGAAAAATTCGAAATGGGAAGGCAGAGATTATTTTATCCTCAGCAAAGGGCATTCAGCTGAAACCTATTATTCTCTCCTGAACAGATATGGCTATATTGGACAGAAAGAAATGGATGAATTTGGAAGCTTCGGTGCACTTCTCGGAGGGCATCCGAACAAGAAAGTAAACGGAGTAGAAGCAAATACAGGATCTCTTGGACATGGGCTTGGATTTGCGACAGGTATCGCCATTGCACTGAAGAAGAATGAAAAAAATAATCACGTTTATGTTATTACCGGTGACGGTGAACTTGCAGAAGGAAGCAACTGGGAAGCGTTAATGTCAGCAGCAAAATATAAACTGGATAATCTTACATGGATTGTAGACAGAAATCATTTACAAATTAGTGGAAATACAGAAGATGTAATGCCAATCGAGAACCTGAAAGAAAAAGCAGAAGCTTTCGGATTCAAGACAATCGAGATTAATGGTCATGATTATGATGAGATTTCAGATGCGTTGGATACCAGAGAAGAAGGAAAGCCGGTATGCGTCATTGCAAACACGATCAAAGGAAAAGGACTTGCATGTGCAGAAAATCAGGCAGGATGGCATCATAAGACACCAAGTCTGGAGCAGGTGGAACAGTTAAAAGAAGATATGGCTGAATACAGAAAGGAACTGGCATGATGGGAAAAGAAGCTTTGAGTAGTGCTTTTTCTGAGATGATTCTGGAAGAAGCTAAGAAAGATAAAAATATTATGGTAGTATGTACGGACTCAAGAGGCTCAGCAAAACTTGGAGCTTACCCGGATGAACTCCCGGAGCAGTTCGTAGAGATGGGAATCGCAGAACAGAACAGCGTTACAGTTTCCGCAGGTATGGCTTATATGGGAAAGAAAGTATTTACCATCGGCCCGGCAAGCTTTTACAGCATGCGTTCTGCAGAACAGGTAAAAGTAGATATTGCTTATTCTCATAATAATGTAACAGTGATCGGAATCAGCGGAGGAATCAGCTATGGTGCTCTTGGTGCAACACACCATTCACTTCAGGATATTTCCCTGATGCGTGCGATTCCGGGACTGACAGTAATGATCCCGTCTGATGCCGTACAGATGAGAAAGATCACAAAAGAACTTCTGGAATCTCCTAGACCAACTTATATCAGAATTGCAAGAAGCGGAGTTCCGGTAATCTATGATGAAAATACAGAATTCAAGATTGGAAAAGCAAAACGCCTGACAGACGGTAAAGATGCAGCGATCATTGTATGCGGACAGCTTGTTGCAACAGCACTTCAGGCAGCAGAGGAACTGAAAGAAGAAGGAATCAACGTTTCTGTAGTAGATATGTTTACCATCAAACCGCTGGATACAGAGATGATCGAAACAGTAGCAAAAGAATGCGGATGTATCCTTACACTGGAAGAACACAGTATCTACGGCGGACTTGGCGGTGCAGTTGCAGAAGTTGCAGCACAGACAGAAATGGTACCGTTAGATATTTGTGGAATCCCTGATGAGGATGTACCGAATGGTACAGATCAGGAAGTCTTCAAGTACTATAAGATGGATGTACAGGGAATCAAAGACAGAGTAAAAATTCTGATCAGACAAAAAAAGTAAGTAATAATAAATAATAACATCATATAAAAACAATGTAATGTAGGAGGAAGAAAACAATGGAAGGAACAATGAAAGTCTGCGTACTGACAGGACAGAGACAGCTTGAGTGGACAGAGAGAGAAATCCCGCAGCCGGCAGCAGGAGAACTTCAGATCAAACTGGAGTATGTAGGAATCTGTGGATCTGATCTTCATTTCTTTGATCAGGGAAGACTGGCAAACTGGGAACTGGACGGACCTCTTGCTCTGGGACATGAGCCGGGCGGAGTTGTTACAGCAATCGGTGAAGGCGTAACAGGATTCGAGGTCGGTGACAAAGTTGCTATTGAACCTGCAGTACCATGTGGCAAATGTGAAGCCTGCAGAACAGGTCATTACAACCTTTGCCCGGATGTAAAGATGCTGGCAATTCCTCACGAAAGAGACGGTGTTTTCTCTGAGTACTGTACACATGACGCAACAATGTGCTACAAACTTCCGGAGAACATGGATACTATGGAAGGCGGACTTCTGGAGCCATTAACAGTAGGTATGCATGGAACAGAACTTTCCGATGCCAAACTTGGTGAGACTGCAATTGTTCTTGGATGTGGATGTATCGGTCTGTGTACCATCATGAGCCTGAAAGCCAGAGGCGTAACAGAAATCTATGCAGCAGACGTACTGGACAAACGTCTGGAAAAAGCACTGGAAGTAGGTGCAACAAGAGTATTTAACAGCACAAGAGAAAGCATTGAAGAATTTGCAAAAACACTTCCGGGTGGCGGAGCTGATCAGGTTTACGAATGTGCAGGAAACAGAATCACAACATTACAGACCTGCAGATTGATCAAACGTGCAGGAAAAGTTACTCTGACAGGTGTTTCTCCGGAACCTGTACTTGAACTGGATATCGCTACATTAAATGCAATGGAAGGAACAATCTATTCCGTATACAGATACAGAAACCTGTATCCAAAGGCAATCAAAGCAGTATCCGGTGGACTGATCCCGTTAAAGAAAATCGTTTCTCATGTATTTGATTTCAAAGATTGCATCCATGCGATTGAATACAGCAATGATCATAAAGATGAAGTAATCAAGGGCGTAATTAAATTTTAAGGTTACTGATCAGAAAATTAAATAAAGGAAAAATAAAAAACACTATTTTAAATCCAAGGAGGAAACGAAAATGAAAAAAAGACTTATGGCAATCACATTTGCAGCATTAATGGCAACATCCATGATGGGATCTACAGTATTTGCAGCAACAGACGGTGGAAGCGTAGCTGGAAAAACATCTCTAGCAGATGCAGACTTTGATACAGACTATCAGCCACAGAAAGACGAATATAAGATCTACTGCACATACAAAAACATCCACAGCTGGTATGATGCAATCAAAACTGGTGTAGATGCAGCTGTAGCAGATCTCAAAGATAAAGGCGTTACAATTGACTATGAATGGTATGGACCGGCACAGCCGGATGCAGTTGACCAGGTAAACTCAATTGAAACAGCAGTAGGACAGGGATATGACCTGATCGCTGTAGACGTTAATCAGGCAGATACTACTGCAAAAGCAATTGATACAGCAGTAGATGCAGGCGTTAAAGTTGCAACATTTGGAACTGTTGACGTACCAGACTGCAAGAGAAGCTTCTTCGTAGGAAATGATGATCCATACGGAGATGGAGAAGCACTCGCAAAAGCAGTATGTGAGAAGATGGGTGGAAAAGGACAGATCGCACTTCTTGGCGGTACAATGGGCGCAGAATCTCATGAGCAGAGACTTCAGGCATTCAAAGATGTTATTGCTACATATCCGGATATCGAAGTAGTAGATGAGCAGAGAGATGATGACTCTGTAGAAAAAGCAATCAGCTTAACAGAATCCTGGTTGCAGGCATATCCGGATCTGGGCGGTATCCTCTGCAACAACATGTCCAACCCTGTTGGCGCATGTCAGGCTGTAACAGATGCAGGTAAAGCAGGCGATATCATTATTGGTGGTATGGATCATGATCTTCGTACTCTGAACTATCTGAAAGACGGTACATTATATGTAGCTCAGGTTCAGAACTGCTATGATATGGGATACAAATTAATCTGGAACGCTGTTAAGACTATCGACGGCGAAACAGTAGACGAAGTTACAGACGTTGGATCAACATCCGTATACGCTGACGATGCAGACAACTATATTACCATGCTTTATGGAGAGGATGCAGATACAGATGCAGAATAAGAATGATAATCTTATCATCGAAATGAAGGATATCAGTAAGTTTTTTCCGGGCACCAGAGCTCTGGATCACGTAAGTCTGAAACTGAGAAAAGGTGAAATCCATGCACTGGTAGGAGAGAACGGAGCCGGAAAAAGTACTCTTATGAATATCCTTACCGGACAGCTTACAAAAGATGGCGGGGAAGTCTTCATGGAAGGAGAGCCGTTAAGGCTCTCTTCTCCACAGGACGCATTAAAAAAGAATATTGTATTAGTGCCACAGGAACTGAATCTTATTCCTGAAGCTAGTGTGACTGAGAATATTTTTCTGGGGAATGAATTCTGTTCCAAAGGTATGATTGACTGGAAAAAGTCTCACGAAAAAGCCAAAGAACTTCTGAAAGTATTAAACGTAGATATTGATGTGACACAGCCGGTTAAGAAATTATCTGCAGCTTATCAGCAGATGGTATCTATCGCACATGCTCTTACCTATACACCAAAGGTTTTGATCTTGGATGAGCCGACAGCTGTACTGACAAACATAGAGGCACAAAATCTGTTTAATTCTATGCATCGTTTAAAAGAACAAGGAACTGCCATGGTATTTATCACTCATCATCTTGATGAAGTCATGGAAGAAACAGATAGAATTACCATTATGAAGGATGGACAGCTGGTAGAAGAAGTTCCAACTTCAGAGATTACGAAAGAAGAAATGATCACAAAAATGGCCGGTAAAAAGGTCAATGTGGCAAAACATATCAAACGTACCTATTCAAAGGAGAAGTTCTTTGAAGCCAAGAATCTTACCAGAACAGGTGAATTTGAGAATGTGAGTTTTGATGTGAAAAAAGGTGAGATACTCTGTGTAGCTGGACTTGTAGGTGCCGGACGTACAGAAATCTTCAAATGCGTCTTTGGAATTACAGAGAAAGAGCCGGGCGGACATACTTTCATTGAAGGAAAAGAAGTGAATATCAAATCTCCAATCGAAGCAATCAAATACGGAATGGGATATGTTTCAGAGGAAAGACGTCATGATGGAATTACTCCTGGAATGTCAGTAAAAGAAAATATGATCCTTCCATCCTATGGACAGATGACAAAGAATGGTCTGATTGATTATAAAAAGATTACAGAAATCGTTGACCAGTATATTGATTCCATGTCTATCAAGACAGCATCAAGAGAAACGCTGATCAAAAACCTTTCCGGTGGTAACCAGCAGAAAGTTATCGTAGCCAGATGGATGGCAAAGAATGTAAAAATGCTGATTCTGGATGAGCCGACACGAGGCATTGACGTAAATGCAAAAGGTGAGATCTACGACCTTATCCGTACACTTGCAGACAACGGCGTAGCAGTAGTTGTAATCTCTTCAGAAATGGAAGAGGTTCTGGCACTTGCAGACCGTATTATGGTCATTCATGCAGGAAAAGTCAGTGGATTCATTGACCAGGTGGAAACAACCTCACAGGAAGATGTCCTGAAGGTGGCATTTCAATAACAGGGGGATCTCGTATCATGAACAGTTTAAAGAAATTTATAAAATCTACAGCAGGAATGGTATTTATCGTAACCGTTCTTGTTGGAATTGCAGTACATATAGCAACAGGAAACTTTTTTACATCTTATAACATCAGTACACTCTCAAGAGCTGCTTCTTTTGCCATTATTGTTGGTTTTGGACAGACAATTGTACTTCTCACAGGAGGAATCGACCTTTCTGTAGCAACTATTGGTCAGGTTTGTGGTATGGCAAGTGCAATTTTTTATGGTAAATTATGGAATGAATCCATATCTTGCTATTATCATTGCCAGCCTGATGGGTATCGTTCTTGGTGCGGTAAACGGTTTCTTTATTGCTTATTTTAAAATGACACCATTTATCGTAACTTTGGCAACTATGCAGATTTATAAAGGTATTGTATACGTTATCACGAAAGGTATGCCAATCACAGGTATGCCGGAAAATGCACAGAACCTCGCGAACGGAATTATCGGTGGAGTACTTCCTAAGATTGTTGTTATGATGATCCTGATTTGTGTGATCCTTACAGTCATGCTTAACAGAACAAAGTTCGGACGTCATATCTACGCACTTGGCGGCAACCGTAAATGTGCAAAGATTGTAGGTATCCCTACAGAAAAAGTAGAAATGTTAGTATACTGCCTGAGTGGTCTTCTCGCTGCATTTGCAGGTGTTATGATGGCATGTAAGCTTGCTTCTTTTCAGGCAAGTATTGGTGAAAGCTGGCAGATGGATTCCATCACAGCAGCAGTACTTGGTGGTACTTCCATGGCAGGTGGTATCGGAACTGTTGTCGGAACTATCTTTGGTGGTCTCTTAAGCAGTGTTATCAGTACATGTATTACATTGCTGAGAATCTCTTCCTACTGGCAGACAATCGTTACAGGTGCAGTTGTACTGATCGCTGTACTCATTGACGCAGTAAAAGATAATCCTGCAATTCAGGAAAAAATTCAGAGAAAACGCAGAAGCAAAGGAAAAAATTAAGATGCGTAGTTACGCAGCGAAATTTAAATTACAGAGAAGAAAAAGGCAGTCGGTTTAAATTTCCGACTGCCTTTTGTGTTAACGTCCGGAGAGAGACATGGTATATGCGTTTGCAGCTGATTTCCAGGTTTTACCTCCGGCTCTTTTGTTTGCAATAACTTTAATTCCGTACTTGACGTTTTTTGTCATATTGGTAAGGGTAAAGGAAGTAGATGTTGTTGTTCTTACTTTTTTGTAGGAGCCGGTTCCAGGGTATTTTATGTAAACAGCGTAGTTATTTGCACCTGCAACTTTATTCCATTTTACTTTCATGGTACTGTTGGTGTTTCCGGCTTTCTGAAGAACGATTCCCATGGAAATATATCTGGTGGTCGGTGTTGTGGTTACGTAACGTTTGTTATTCAGAAGAAGGTAAGGATAAATTCTTACCTGATAAAAGGTGTTTTTGTTTAACGGCAGGGTAAAGGACGGTCTGCTATAGTATTTGGTGATAAGTTTGTGAGTGGCAGAACTCTGATATATAACTTTGTAACCTGAGATAGAGTTTGCCGGATTTACAGTATTCATATTAAAGGTATAACCACCTGCGGATGCGTAAGAGGTTTTGACAGTTACGCGGGAGTAAAGGGTTGTGCATCCGGCGATGCGTGATGAAATCGATGTTCCGGATGAAGTTAAAGCTGTAATCCTTACTTTGTAGGCTGAGCCTGCTTTTAATTTGTTGATCCTTGCTTTGTTGCGGCTATTGTCAAAGTAACCAAGCAGTTTGTAGGAACCAGAACTGAAAGGACTGATACTGATTGCGTATTTTGCAGCGTTTGTAACCGGAGTCCACTGGACAGTCACAGAACTTTCAGAAGCGGCAATCTGTGCGATTCCAGCCTGAGAGGTAAGATAAGAAGCACCTGTAGCCTGCGCGTCGGAATCATCAACAGAAGGGGTATCCGTTTGTTCCTGAGATAATTCAGCAGACTGTTCGACCGGCATAAGCTGTGCAGTTGCTGCAAAAGCTGTAGCTGCGGTTGAGAATGTAAGAACTGCGCTGAGAGCGATGCTTGCAAAGAACTTTTTAAAACTTTTTGCTTTCATAGTAAAACCTCCTTTTTTGAAGTGCAAAGCGAGATAAAAAATCGTTTTGCAGATAGTACGCCGGAGCATGCCATCTGAGCAGCTTTAAATAATAAAAAAGCTCCGTTAATGTTTGATTTATTGTAACATAACGGAGCTGAATTTCTGTAATTTGTCGTTGCGGGTAGTGGTTACTCATCCCATCCGTCATACATGCGGATGTTGACCTGAATATTTCTTACAATATCTCCCTCCAGCAGATCCAGATCGGATTCATCGGAAATTGCAGGGAGATCCATCTCATCTTCCATTACTTCTGCATAAATCCAGTTATAAGCAGCCTCGTTTGCATTATCGATCGCATCGTCGAGAGTGTCGCCTTCAGCTTCACAACAGGCAAGATCCGGAAAAAATGCTTTATATCTGCCTTCTTCATTTTTGCGGAAAACCGCAGGATATATAAATTTCATTGGTAAGAACCCCTTTCTGCTTTACGTTTATACTTAGAATAGTATATAATACATTCATATATTCATCAAGAATAAAAAAGAGTTATTGGTAACAGAAGGGGTTATATAGTATGCTGACAATAGAAATGGATAATTTTGACCTGGGGCAGATCTGCAGATCCGGGCAGTGCTTTCGGATGGATCAGATCGGTGATGACCGTTACCGGGTGATTGCGGGAGATAAATATCTGGAACTGACTCAGGAGAGAGGAATTGTCAATTTCTTTTGTCCGGAAGAAGATTTCATTTTCTTCTGGATCAGGTATTTTGATCTGGATTGTGATTACAGTGAATATATAAATATGATAAATCCAAGGGATAAATATCTGACAGCAGCAGGAGAGATGGGAAGCGGAATCCGCATTCTGCAGCAGGATCTGTGGGAGATGATTATTTCATTCCTGATCTCTCAGCAGAATAATATTACAAGAATAAAGAAGTGTATTGAAAATATCAGCCGGGAATTTGGAGTAAGAAAAACAAGCAGCACAGGTGCAGAATATTATGCGTTTCCGACTGCAGAGGCATTGGCTTTGGCAACAGAAGAACAGCTTCGGGAGTGTAATCTGGGATACAGAGCAAAATATGTGTTGGACACAGCCAGAAAAGTCTGTTTCGGAGATATTTCACTTAACAGTCTGCATGATATGACTTATAAAGCTGCACGAAAAGAACTGCTGGGGCTGTATGGAGTTGGTGAGAAAGTAGCTGACTGTATTTGTCTTTTCGGATTGCATCAGCTGGATGCATTTCCCGTAGATACTCACATCCGCCAGGCGTTGGATGCTCATTATAAACGGGGATTTCCAAACAGACGTTATAAGAGCTGCCGGGGCGTGATGCAGCAGTATATATTTTATTATGAACTGATGAAGTAACAATTCAGCAGATAACGATGGAATAGTTATTTGATGAAGGTCAGAAAACAAAGAGGAGGAATGTTATTATGGAAATCGGAGCAATGTTAGACGAATTAAGAGAAAAAGCACTGAAAGACCGTAACATCTGGCAGGAACTGATGGACACCAGAAAGGCAGAACAGCCGCTTGCCGCTTTCTGCGCGAAGTGTCGGGAACTGGGATATCAGATTTATGAGATGGATCTGATCACAGCCGGAGAAGAATTTTATGCTACCATGCGAAGAAGTACCAACGGTGGAGGTGAAAACTCTCCGAAGCTTGCAGGGGAAGACGATTTCTATGAACTTTTCTTCGCAAGCCTTGAGGAGCACATTTAGGCAAATAAGAAAGTCCTCATCTGCTGAGCTAGAGTGTGTCTGAAAAATCATTCCCGCAATCTGCACGCCCCACTTTGCGGGATATTTCACCCGAATTCAGTTGCCGTAGCCCACTACGGCGCCCTCATCCGGGCAAAATATCCCACAAATTGTGACGCACATCTTGCAGAAAGCCTTTTTCAGACACGCTCTGGTTAAAGAAACACAGAGATGGGGATTTTCTTTGGGATAATGTGTATAATGGTATGGATTATTTTGGTTATATGTGTATAAAGTAATTATTCCTGGCTGTCTACACCATTTTTTTCACAGATATCATTCAGACAACACCTGTCACAGTAAGGTTTAGTGCGTGCTGTACAGACATCGCGGCCATGATTGACCAGGCGGTGACAGAGATCATTGCCTTCTTCGGGCGGAATGATCTTCCATAAAGCCATTTCTACTTTCTTAGGTTCTTTCATATTATCGACCAGACCGATGCGGTTGGAGAGACGGATGCAATGGGTATCTGTCACGATCGCCGGTTTGCCGAATACATCTCCCATGATCAGATTGGCACTCTTTCTTCCGACTCCGGGAAGCTTTAGCAGAGCATCAAAATCCCCGGGAACATTGTCATGATACTGTTCGTGGAGGATTTTCATACAGGCACTGATATCTCTTGCCTTACTCTTACCCAGACCACATGGACGAACGATTGCTTCGATATCTGCAACATCTGCATTTGCAAGAGCTTCTACAGTAGGAAACTTTGCATACAGATCCTGTACAACTACATTTACTCTTGCATCTGTACATTGTGCAGCCAGACGCACACTTACCAGTAATTTCCATGCATTATCATAATCCAGAGTGCAGTCCGCATCCGGATATTCCTTTTTTAACCGTTCAATGACCTCGAGAGCCAGTTCCTGTTTTGTCATAAGTGTTCTATCTCCATTCTGCTGATATTTTATATTTGTTTTTCCTCAGGTGTATTTGAAAAATCATTCTCACAAATCATGACACACATCTTGCGAAAAACATTTTTCAAACACGCTCTTTTATTTCAGATGAGTTACTGTTTACTCTGTTCTCAGTAACGCAGCCAAAATTCATTCCAGATTGCCTGCGGCAATGGGATTTTGGCTTGTATGTCTCGGGATTTTGGCATATTTATGCTAAAACACCTCGCGGAATAGTGATATGTGAACAGTAACCAGTAATCATACGACACTATAATAACACAAACAACACCCTCTTGCATTTCCAATTTCCCTATATTAAAATAAAACCAACCATTGTAAACAAGAGGGAAAAGAATGAAGGTACGAATGTATAATGTAGGTTTCGGAGACTGCTTCTGTCTCCGGGACAGAAAGAAGAGTCTGCTGGTAGATTTCGGAACAAATAACAGCAGGATAGAGGGGCGCCCCAGAAGAGAAATATTTGATGTGATCATCTCAGATCTGTCTACGATCAAGAGTAAAAATCTGCTTCTGACACATTTTCATATGGATCATCTGTCAGGGCTTCTTTATATGATGAAGAAAAAAGATATTTCTGTTGACTTTGGGAAAATTTATCTTCCCGATGTTTTTTCAAAAAAAGAAATGAGCAGAACACTGGTGCTGCTGCTTCTGGCAGATTTGTTAAAAGAATCCGGATTGCCAAGCCGTCAGGTCAGCCTGTTTGCACTGGTGGATGCACTTCTGGAGAACAAACAGAACGTGGAACTGTTAAGCCGGGGAAAACTTTTTGAAAACAAATATCAGGCACTCTGGCCGGATACAGATGTGATCCGGAAGGAGACGGACGAAGTCTATAACAGAATCTGTGAAGACGGGAAATTTAAAGAAGTAATGGATGTCCTGCTTGAATTTGCAGAGAAACTGAGACTGATCGTATGGTCTATGACTGCTGAAGGCAATAAACCGGCGGAAACTATGGAAAGAGAAACAGATTCAACGGCATCTGAACTGACAGAACAGCCGGAGGTCCGTCAGAAAATTATCCGGGCATATGTGTATGAGCGTGAATTTCGCAGAATCAAAGCACTTCCTGATTTTAAGAAACTGCTGGCATGGCTGAATGAGAATCAGATAAATCTGAGGCAGTTTAAGCATAAGATCAGTATTGTGTTCCAGAATGCCAGAGACGGAGAATTAAATCTTTTGTTTACCGGGGATGCACAGCCTGAGCATCTGAAAATGATCGCAGAGAACTATGATGGAAAATTGCCATTATACGAACATTACTGGTGTATCAAGGTGCCCCATCATGGAACACAGGGACATTATTTTGATTTCTCTCAGTATGAACCTGAAAATATGCTGATCTCTAATGGAATCCATTTTGCCAACAGCAAGAAAGAGTCAAAAGAACTCCGTACTTCACCGCTCTATGGAGGCTTGTTTTATATCCCGGATACTCATATGTACTGTTCAAACTGTGACTGTTGCGATAGTTACGAGAACGGATGTTCCTGTAAGGAGGCGGATGTTATCTCTCCTGCTTATTACAAGGATATATAAAGCGGTATATTTTGCTCGGATTCGGTTGCCGTAGTTATAGTCTGATTTGAATTAATACAGTGGGAGATTTTTATGATTTTATGATCTGATAAACATAAAACAGCAGACATCTGTATATTCCATCGAATATACAATGCCTGCTGTTTGTTTTTTACAGAATTTATATGATCACAAATTTTATTGGATTATTTTGCTGGTGTCAGGTGCCAGATATCGTTGTTGTACTGTTCGATAGTTCTGTCAGAAGAGAAGAATCCGGCTTTTGCAATATTAACCAGCATCTTCTTTGCCCATGTTTTTCTGTCTGCGTAATCAGCCAGTGCCTGATCTTTTTTCTCAACATAATCGTTGAAGTCAAGCAGTGTCATGAACCAGTCTTTGCTTACCAGTTCGTGGTGCAGTCTTTCGAGATTTTCTTTGTGGCCAAGTGCCAGCATCTTTTCACTTACAATGAAGTCAACACATTCCTTGATGCGTTTGTCATTTTCATAAATATCTCTGGAGCAGTAGTCAGCTTTCTCGTAATGTTCGATAACTTTCTCGCTGGATTCACCGAAGATATAGATGTTATCTTCACCAACCAGTTCGCTGATCTCAACATTAGCGCCATCCATAGTTCCCAGAGTAACGGCACCGTTCAGCATGAACTTCATGTTACCTGTACCACTTGCTTCTTTGGAAGCCAGGGAGATCTGCTCAGAAATATCGCATGCAGGGAATAATTTTTCGGCTGCGGATACATTGTAGTTCTCAACCATAACAAGCTTCATGTATGGTGCAACTTCCGGATCATCTTTGATGAGATCCTGGAGTGTGAGCAGAAGATGAATGATATCCTTTGCAATCACATAAGCAGGAGCTGCTTTTGCACCGAAGATAAAGGTTACAGGCTGAGCTGGTTTCTTTCCACCCTTAATCTCCAGATATTTGCTGATGATGTACAGAGCGTTTAACTGCTGACGTTTGTACTCATGGAGACGTTTGATCTGGATATCATAAATGCTGTTCTCATCAATTTCAACACCTGTGTTGGACAGGATAAATTCTTTACAGGTTTTCTTAGCTTCTGTTTTGATCTCAAGGAGCTTGTTCAGAACTGCTTCATCATCCTTATATTTCAGGAGATTTTCCAGTGCAGTTGCATTTGTTTTAAACTCATCACCGATCAGGGAGGTAATATAGTCTGTCAGCGGATGATTGCAGTGCATTAACCAGCGGCGGAATGTGATGCCGTTAGTTTTGTTGTTGAATTTCTCCGGATAAATATCATAGAAAGCTTTCAGCTCGCTTGTTTTCAGGATTTCTGTATGCAGGGCAGCAACACCGTTGATGGAGAATCCATAGTGAATATCCATATGTGCCATGTGAACCAGGTTGTTCTTGTCGATGATGGCTACATTTTCCTGAGGATATTTTGCTTTGATCTTTTCATCCAGCTTTTCGATGATTGGTACAAGGTGAGGAACTACATCAAGAAGGTAGTCCATTGGCCATTTTTCCAGAGCCTCTGCAAGGATAGTATGGTTTGTGTAAGCACATACTTTGGATACAATCTCAGCAGCCTCATCAAAGTCGATTCCACGCTCTGTCAGGAGACGGATCAGTTCAGGAATGACCATACTTGGGTGAGTATCGTTGATCTGGATCACTGCGTAGTCTGCAAGGTCATGCAGGTTGCAGCCTTTCTTTGTTGCTTCGTCCAGGATGAACTGAGCGGCATTGGATACCATGAAATACTGCTGGAAGATACGGAGTTTACGTCCGTCATCATCGCTGTCATCCGGATACAGGAACAGTGTCAGGTTGTGAAGGATGTCCTTTTTGTTAAAGGAAATTCCATCGTGAACCATGGATTCATCTGCCAGATCAATGTCAAATAAGTGCAGATGAATGGATTTGTTATTGTAGCCTGCAACGTCGATATCGTACAGGGAAGATTTCAGTGAGAATCCGCGGAACGGTACAGTATAGGAAACACCTGCAGGTGTGAGCCAGCTGTGTTCTTCAATCCATGGGTTCGGAGTTTCCTTCTGAAGTCTGTTCTCAAAGAGCTGTTTGAAAAGACCCAGATGATAATTCAGACCAATACCTTCGCCCGGAAGACCGAGAGTTGCGATGGAATCCAGGAAGCATGCTGCCAGACGTCCAAGACCACCGTTTCCAAGAGATGGTTCCGGTTCAACTTCTTCGATGTCAGCGATGGCTTTTCCATTCTCTTTTAAGAATGCAGCAACATCATCATAGATTCCCAGATTGATCAGGTTGTTGGATAATAATTTACCGATCAGGAATTCTGCGGAAATATAATAGATTTTCTTCTTTCCATCCTGATAGCCTTTTTCAAAGAGCTGATTTTTTGTATAGATTAATAATGCGTTGTAAATTTCTTCATTTGTGCACTGACGTGCATTTTTCTTATACAGGTCATAGATGAGCTTTTCTAAATTTTCCATCGTAATCTCCCTTTCTGAAATAAATATGTGTTTTTTATGAGTTAGATTGCTTATTTTTTTTAGGTTTGAATAGTGTATTGTTTTTGGTTATATCAGTAAGAGAAGTTCTCTTGCTGACATCTATAACTATATCAGCAGTCTATTCAAAAAAATACAACAAAATTGCGATTTTATGACAGGTTTCTGCGAAATTTGTGAGGAGACATTCCGGTTGCCTGCTGGAACTTCTTGATGAAATAGCTGGTGTTGTTGAAACCTACTTCCAGTGCAATCTCTGTGACAGAGGAGTCGGAGTGCAGAAGCATAGGCTTTGCTTTCTCGATGCGCAGGTCATTGATATAGGCGATCAGAGTCTTACCGGTATATTGCTTGAATAGTTTCATAAAGTAGTATTCGCTGTAATTAGAGAGAGCAGTGAGCTCTGCTGCGGTCAGCGGCTGTGAATAATTGAGGTTGATGTAGTCCAGGATCTTTTTAATAGAAGCAAGACTTTTGTTCTCTTCCTTATCTGCGGGAGTGATGTAATTTCCCATGAGCATTTCGTAGAAAAAGCTGAAGAACAGAGCCTTTAATTTTACGAAATAATACGGCTTTTTTTCTTTATGGCAGGAATGGATCCTGTCAAAAAGCAGGCAGATATTCCCATAATTGTCATCAGATCTGGAAATAATATGGGTAAATTCCGCCTGATTTTCCATCAGCAGGGAAATGACACGTTCCTGACATAAATCTCCCGCAGGACCGGACAGGAAATTCAGGTCAAAGACAATACTCCGGAAATAAAGGATATTCTTCAGATCTGTTTTTATTCCATGGAGAACTCCACGGTTCACAATGATCAGGTCACCGGCCTTGACGCGGAGGATCTCTTTATTCAGACGGACCAGTCCGCTGCCGGATTCAATATAAATCAGTTCCATCTCGTCATGCCAGTGGTTGTAGAGAGAATGGAATATCTCGCAGTTGTCTGTATAGGTTTCTATGGGAAGCTCAAAGGAGCCGTGAGAGCTTCGTTCTTTCAGGGTATCATCTACTTCGATTGTGGGAGTAACTGGCATGGAAAGCGCCTCCTTTTTTCAGAGATTTTTTATCTGTAGTAAGACAATGGAATCAAAAGTATTATTATGGTCAATCCACTGATAGGAGCCATTATATTTCTGGCAGATATCTTCAATAATAGAAAGTCCATATCCATGAGAACCCGGTTCTGATTTCGTAGTCTTATGTGTAAAACTCTGTAACGGGTTCTTGGTATTGTGCATATATATGGTAAGAAATCCGTTGGAAATGTTTGCAGACAGCCGGATTTCAGGATCAGGATTGCCGGAAGAGCTACAAGCTTCGATAGCGTTGTCCAGAAGATTAAAAAATATACTGCTCAGGTCAGTCGTATTAATGGAAATCTTTTCCGGTAAAAGGATTTCATAGGATACCTGGATATGTTCCTGTTCTGCACGAAGCCGTTTCCCTTCCAGGATTGCCTGTAACAGGTTATTCTGACAGTAAGGATGAAAACGATCCTTCTGAAAAGTCTGATTCAGATTTCTGATCGCAGTATCAGCCTGTTCATATTTTCCCTGTTCCAGAAGTATCTGGAAATCCTGAAGTTCCTGTACAGTTTTGGTCTGAAAATCCCGAGTATCCTGTCTGCGGATCTGAAGACTGTAATCCTGTTCCTGTTTTAATTGTTTCTGCTTTTGAAGAAAAGCCAGTTCCATTTCAGTATTGGATTTCTTTAACACATCAGAAAGCACGCAGTATAAAAGAATACAGATCAGGATCATAAACACTGCCAGGATCAGAAAGATATGATCAATTTTTTCTGTATAAATCGTAGACAGAAAATATAACAACTGGAATACAAAGAGGAAGAGAAATAAAGGAATCAATTTAATGTTCTTTTTCATGACTGCAATCCTCCTCTGGTTGTTTTTCTTGTGGTCTGCAATTAAGCCGGGACAGAACAGAAGCGGTATATGTTTCTGCTTCCTCATATTTTTTCATATCCATCAAATACATGACAGACATGATGTGATTCTCAATATCGTGATTCCATTTCCGGAGACTGGCATATTCATTACTTAACTGAACGGAATCATTTATCTGCTTTTTCATCAGCTCAATTTCCATTTTTTTCTGTAAATATTCCCTGTGCTGTTGGGCTAAAGAATGGACTGCACGCAGAAACAACAGATAACTGCCGATGCATATGATCCAGTAAATGATGCTCAGAGCCAGAACTGCTTCGGGCTTTTTCTGAAGGGAAATTATAACATTGAGAAAAACCGGAGCGATCAGTGGCAGTAACAGTTGTAAAAAGGTGAGTATTTTCAAATAATCTATACACTGCCGCAGGATTTCTGATATTTTCCAGAGAAGAAACAGGCCAAGCAGGATGTTGGAGAGTTCGATAACGAAATATTCTGCAGGTGAACAACTGGATATCAGGTTGTGCGGAGTATAGGTATCGGTCGGTATAAAAAGATTATGAAGTGCAATGAAAACACTGGTACATAAAATTTCCGGACAGATTATCAGCAGCTGGAAAATAAAATAAACGGCTAATTTTTTCATAAAAGATGCCTGGAATAAAAAAAGTGTTACAAGAAATGTTGTAAGCTGAAATACGATTGTAATTCCATTATGCTGTGATTCACGTTTGATCCAAAATAACAGTGCCATAAATACTGACAGACACAAAAACAGCGGGAGTGAGATCTTGTGTTTGCTTGGCAGGATCCTGCAGCAAAAGTAAAGCAGTCCAAAACACAGATAAAGGCTGGATAGAATACACAAGAATAGATTGATCATATGACTGCTCATTTACTGCACCTCCCTGTGACCGGCAAGCATCATGAAAGCAAACGCGTCCTTAAACTGCTGGTAATAAGATCTGCTGACAGGGATCTCTGTATTATCAGAAAGTATAATGCCCTTATGACTGTAAGTACGTACAGCATGAAGATTAACGGCAAAGCTGTTATGGCAGAGACAGAAATCTGGTTTCATTCTTTCTGTAAGAGCTGTCAGTCTTTCTTTTGTTGTATATGTTCCTGTTCTGGTATAGATCGTGGTCTGCCTCAGATTTCGTTCCAGATAAAGAATATCGGAGCAGAGCACCTGATAATTGCGTGAATTTCCGGAGAAATACAGATATCGTGTATGCAATTTCTGAAGCTTCTGGCACGCTGCTCTTAGAGCCAGAGGGAGATATTTTTCCATCTGTTGTTTATGGATAAAGTAGGCATGTTCTGTCTCATATACTGCGGTAGCATATTGCAGATACTGGCTGATAAAAATAATCTGAGTGTCCGGGCTGATATGGTTGATCTTTTCTGCAAGTGAGATGCCATTTACAGCGTCAGAACCAAGATCAATATCTGTCAGTACAATGGAATAAGGGCATCCGTTTTCAGCAGCAGCCCGGAGAAATTCATCACCGGATGTGAAATGCGTTATTTCAAAAGCTCCCGGAGGATACTTTTGCAGAATAGTATGTATTATTTCATAATGTGAAGGGTTGTCTTCGCAGATTGCAAGTTTCAAAATTGGATTAAGCTCCTTTGGATTAAAGTGGTTGTAGTTTCTTATGTCAGTGACAATATCTGTCGGATATGCCAGATGGATAAAATGAACTGTATTTCCAATAATCATACTATAAAAAATAACGGGATGCAATTTGTCTGTGAGGAAGATTGGAAAAAATTGGTTAAATATGTAGTGAAATATAGTTGTTTGTGTGAATGCATGCGATTTCGGGAGTCTGTGTGATACAATCAGGATATGGAAACAAAGAAGCGATTTTAAAGATTTTGTACGTGAAAAAAATTATTATTCCTGGTACTTTCAAGCGCTGAATATAGAATATATGTGAAAGCGGTATTGTTTCCATGGGAGAAGAAAAATATTATAAGAATGACTGTCTGAAAATCATTATGGACATATATAAAGTGATTGGAAGTATCAGGAAACTTCTGGTAATAATACAAATGGCGAAGGAATAGACAGAGAGTGGGAATGGGTTAGCTTACAAGAGCTTCCCATTCCTGCTTTTCTTTTTTCGTATAGATAATCGGTAAGATGTTCTCCGTAAAGGACAATCAGCCCCTTTATTATTTCTCAGAGTATTTTTCGATTACACAATTATGTGTTTTTTGCTTCTTATCATAAGAAATTCCAACAAGTAAAATATTGTCAGTATAATTTGCAACAGCCTCAGGGTACTGCCTGTTTTTTATCTGCCGGATTGCGGTTTGGGCATTTTGATTCCATTTTAACTCAACAACAAGTGCAGGGTAATCTCTGGAATATTCTGGCTTTGGAAGGTAGACAAAATCTGCAAAACCTCTGCCTGCAGGAAATTCACGTATAGGTTTAAAATAATACCGCATAGTGCTGAGATAACCGATGGACAGAATGCTGCTGAGGGAGTTTTCGTTGTTGTACTGAATAGCTGAAGCGTATTCATTGTGTATTTTTTCAATGGATCTGGCCACAGTGTCTGTGTCCATGTCCAGAGTGGCATCCAGCAACTCTGAGGATTCCTGCTGGAATGTCAGAAATTCATTCCATTTCTTTCGTTTAACAGCTTTGGCAAGTTCCTGACGGATTTCTTCGTTTGGAACAAATGCAGAATGAGTGTCCTGATCATAACCCAGATATCCCAGATGGATCAGGCAGGTAAGAATATCATCTCTGCAGGTAAAGTTCACCATATCATTCTGGAAAGTCGTAGGATCGATTTCTACGGAATTACCGGACAACATTTCTATAATGGCAGTTTTGAGTCCGTCAAAATCCATATTGATCAGAGGCACAATTGCTTCGTAGGTTCCGGTATCCGACCAGTAGCTTTGGAATTTATTCCAGATCATTAATTCTACTACTGCTTTAGGATTGTATACCTGATATTGCTCCAGCAGATAACCGTCATACCAGTGCTTGGTTTTGGAGAAATCCCGGTGGTATTTTTCGCAGAGCATTCGTACTTCTTCCTCCGTAAAGCCAATATATCTGGAAAAGATCCTGGCGTCAGTCATTGTAAACTCCGCAAAATTGTTCAGAGCTGACTGTGTTTTGATTTTTTTGATTGGAAGAATCCCGGTGAGGTAAGCCAGTTGAATATATTTGGTAGGTTCAGAACCTTTGAACATACCGCGGAGAAAGTTGATGTATTCCTCTTGGACTACCAGGTCGGTAGAGGCATCTCGGATTAAAACATCCCATTCATCAATAATTACTACGAACTTTTGGCCAGTGGCAGTGTTAATGCAGGACAAAGCTTCAGGTAGAGATTTTATGGAGTCAGGCAGAATTTCAGGGTAATAATTTCTTAATTCCAGAATCGTTTTTTCAGTGATGTAGGAAACTACATTCTCCGGACCGCCGGCTGGTTCCATACACCATTGGATATCCAGATGGATTACATCATATCGATTCAGGTATTTCGTGAAATCAGGTGCCTGACCGATTTCCAGAGATGAGAACATTTCTTCGGAACTACAGCCTTTACAGTAATATGCGGTGAGCATATCGGCAGTGATGGATTTCCCGAACCTACGGGGGCGACTGTTGCATATGAATTTCGCGGTGGTATCCATAACTTTATTTGTATATGCCAGCAAACCGGTTTTATCTACATAGATTTCTGAATTCAGCGCAACCTGAAAAGCACTGTTTCCGGAATTTACAAATCGTCCCATGGAAATGATTCCTTTCTGTTCAGTGATTTTTATCATGTATACTGCTTGGTTTCTTTGTTCTATTGTAAAATGTTATATTCAGAATGTCAATGAGGTATGGGAAAGATATCAGACATCTGATACGGGAGCGCAGGAATAAATTTTGTCAATAGAATAATCCCCTGGAAGTACTGATTAACTTCCGGGGGATTATCTTGTGATACAAATATGTACTGTTATATAGTGCGTATATAACGTTTTAACTCCTCGTAAAAATTTTCTCTGGTTCCGGCCATGATAACGATGATTATCAAATCATCAAGCTGTCTCACCCGATATGCCAGTTCATAATTAGTTTTATTATAATAAATGTCATAACCGTACATTCCTGCCAGATCACCTGTCTTTTCTTCGCCGATGGAATAATCTTCACATATCATTTCAATAGCTTCTTTGTACAGAGATTTCAGCTTTTTATCTTTAAGTTTTTTCAGAAATTTTGCTGCAGGTGGAAGGATCTGTACCTGTGTCATTTTTCATCCTCCGTTCCGAAAACATCCTCTAAGGAGTATCCTCCTGATTTAGATTCTGCGACCCGGTCTGCTTCGGCAAGCATTGCTTCAACTGCCGGACGGATTTTTCGCTGTGTCTGTTTAAATTTCTCAAGTAATTCTTCACCGCTATATCCCTGTCTGATCAGATCGGCAAGAACCTGTTCGGCAAATTCACCACTGGTATTTTCTTTAACGGGGCGTAAAACCAGTTCGTTTCCACGCATGATACATTCTGCTTCCGTATTAAAACCCAGAAGCGTAAAAAATTTCTGCGGGATAGTAATCTGGCGTTTAGATGAAATACTGACTTTTTTTGATTCCATGGATGCGCTGCCTTTCAATGGGATTGTTGCTGTTGCCATTCGTGTATGCCTCCTTCCTATTTTATGTTTGTTTATTCTGTAATATACATACTGCTTGGTTTCTTTGTTCTTTGTTATATTGTAAAATATTATGTTTGGGATGTCAATTACAGAGAAGTAAAATCAGTTTCTTTATTGAATAGAAAAATTTTTCTATTTGGCAGAAAATATGATTAGTGATATCATAAAAACATATCTGTAAAATTGTGCAAATGTATCCTGCTTCTGCATTGCGGTAATTCCATGAAACGATGCAATGGATTCTTTTATCAAGTGTGTTAAACAGAATCGGCGAAAGACATTGTACAGAAACAGCAGGAGTTAAGGATGGAAGATATAATGGAAGACAATTTTGAAAAATTAAATCTGCTTCTGGAGCAGGAACAGTGTGAATTTGTGGATATTCCGGATGGTTTTACCGGACAGACGGAGAGTGGAGAATTACGTTTGATTTATCTGATGAATGATGCGGTGGAAAGTTTTCTGGTTCTGAAAAATGCCAGGATGACGGGAAATTATGTCAGGGATTACGAAGGAGAGTTTGAGGGCTCTGTAGAGAAAGCAGACAGAGATTTATGTGAAGCAGAGTATATTCTGGTGATTCATCAGGGGCAGAATGTGTTTACTGTATTCTTTGAAGATATTTTGCTGGAAACACAGTTGTATAATTATGGAGAGCTGGGACATTTCTGGGTGAAGGGCTATGAAAATCTCAGGGTAATGGAGTATCAGATTGCTATATTGCGTGATAAATATGAGTATCTGGGAGAAAAATATTGCACTGAGTATGAAGGAAAGCTGGCAATGCTGCGTGATTTCCCACCGTTAAATTATCTTTTTTATCCGGCAGTACCGGAGAAGTATATTGTTCCGGTGGACAATCCATGGGAGGTAACGGCGGAAGCACTGGCAGTTATGCAGGAACTGGCAACGGAAGCAGGAGATGAAAAACTGGGAAAAATGCTCAGGCGTTATGAAAAAAATCCGGATATATCAAATGCCAAAAAGATAGCCGGAATGCTTTGCAGGAGCAGTCATTTACCGGTGATTACTCTGCTGGGAGAAAAAATCAGGGAAGCAGCATCGGTCTATCCGGACAGAGATTTTGGCAGAAAACAGAATAAATATCTACATGAATTGATGGAAAAAGCGGAACGAAGAAAAGAAGAATTGGAAGCAGAGAATGTTCAGACTCTGATCTACAGAGAAGAACCTTTCATTTATGACTGTGATTCCATATCGTTTCAGGTATATCTTATGATTGTGAGAAAAGGTGTATGGAAGCAGAAAATAATGGTTGAGAAAATATAAAGTAGTCCGAACAGGAATAAAGAAGGGATTATAATAATAATGGATAAATTATTAGACTTAACAAGAGACTTTGATGCAGCGAAAGCTGCTTTTGAAGCATATCTGGATGAATATGACAGAGCGGATGATAAGATTCATCTGAAAATCGTACATACTTATGGAGTGGTTGATGCAGTAGAGGACATTGCCCGCCGTATGGGGCTGGATGAGGAAGATGTACAGCTGGCGAAGGTAATCGGATTGCTCCATGATATTGGAAGATTTGAACAGATTAAACGATTTGACAGCTTTGAACCGGGAACCATGGAGCATGCAGCATATGGTGCACAGCTTCTGTTCGGACCGGAGAAAATGATCCGCAGATTTGTGAAGGATGACAGGTTTGACAGTCTGATCTGCACTGCGATTGAGAAGCACAGTGATTTCAAACTGGAAGGAATTACGGACGAGAGAACCCTGATTCATGCAAAGTTAATCCGAGATGCAGACAAGCTGGATAATTGCAGGGTAAAGCTGGAAGAGTCAATGGAAACACTTCTGGGAGTGGATGAGAAGGGTGTTGGTGAAGGAGTAATCGCACCAAAGGTATGGGAGTCCTGTATGGCAAAGGAATCTGTATTATCTTCAGACAGAGTTTCAAAAGTGGACTACTGGATTTCCTATATTGCTCAGTATTATGACATCAATTTCCCGGAAACCTATGAGATCATGCGTGAACATGATTATGTGAAAAGAATCATGGACAGGGTTCCTTATGCATTGCCGGAAACACAGGAAAAGATGGATATTCTGGCAGCAGAGATGGAGGAATATATGGATGAGAGAATTCGAAACAAAAAATAAAAATTGCGAAAAGCAATAAACAGTGGGTGGGGACATATGAAAAGACAAGAGTGAACAAAATGGATATGGATAAAACAGAGAAGAATCAGGAGAAATTCACCTGCGGAGAATTTGAATATCAGGTCATAAGAAGTGCCAGAAAAACCATGACTCTGGAGGTTCGCAGGGATGGAAACGTAATCGTTCGCGCACCTCTCCGTACAGGTCTGCCGAGGATCAAAAGATTTGTAAACCAGAAGCAGGAGTGGGTTCTGGGATGTCTGGAACGGACAAAAGAATACCGGGAACAGAAGCCGCTGAGCGCAGATCTGAGCGAATCGAAACGAAATGTCTATATACGAAAAGCAAAAGAAACGATTACCAAAAGAGTTTCTTATTTTGCCAGACTCATGGGCGTTTCTTACCGCAATATCACCATCAGAGAACAGAAAACAAGATGGGGAAGCTGTAGCAGTGAGAAGAATCTGAACTTTAATTGGAAACTGATACTGGCACCTCCGGAAGTGCTGGATTATGTAGTGGTACATGAACTCTGCCATCTGAAGGAAATGAATCATTCGAAGGCATTCTGGGACGAGGTCGGGAAAGTAATGCCGGAGTATGAGACGTACAAGTTGTGGCTGAAAGAAAACGGATGGAAGTTATAAATATATCTTTGGGTGTTGATATTTTATAACTCTTGAAAAGAAATACTTTTATGTGAATTTAAGGGGATAAATGTTAATGAAAATGATAGCTGATCTGCACATTCATTCCAGATTTTCCATGGCGACAAGCAAAGAGGGCACGCCTGAAAATCTGGATTTCTGGGCGAGAAAGAAAGGAATTTCACTGATTGGAACAGGTGATTTCACGCATCCGGTATGGAGAGAAGAACTGAAGGAGAGACTTGTTTCAGAGGGAAACGGCCTGTATCGCCTCAGAGATGCATATGTAAAAGAAGAAAGCCGGAAGTTCCCGGGAGAAGGAACACGTTTTGTTGTTTCCGGGGAAATCAGTTCTATTTATAAGAAAAATGGAAAGACCAGGAAAGTACACAATGTAATCCTGCTTCCCAGTCTGGAGGCAGCAGATGCCATGGCACAGCGTCTGGAAAAAATCGGAAATATTCACTCAGATGGTCGTCCGATTCTTGGTCTGGACAGTCATGATCTTCTGGAAATGATGCTGGATGTATGCCCGGAAGGAATTCTGATTCCGGCTCATATCTGGACACCGCATTTCTCTGTATTAGGTGCGAAATCAGGATTTGATTCTGTAGAGGAATGTTTCGAGGAACTGGCACCGTATATACATGCACTGGAAACAGGGCTTTCCTCTGACCCGGCTATGAACTGGAGAATTTCCAAACTGGACCGCTATCAGCTTGTATCCAATTCAGATGCACATTCCCCATCTAAGCTGGGGCGCGAGGCGAATCTGTTGGATATTGACTGTTCCTATGAAGGACTTTATCGGGCAATCCAGACTGGCGAAGGGCTGGAAGGAACAGTAGAATTTTTTCCTGAAGAGGGGAAATATCATTTCGATGGTCACAGAAAATGCGGTGTATCATTAAGCCCGGTGGAAGCAGAACGGCTTGGAGGAATCTGCCCTGTCTGCGGAAAGAAGCTGACCATGGGTGTAGATCACAGAGTAGAACAGCTTGCAGACAGAGCGGAAGGTTTTGTGAAAAAAGATGGTAAGAAATATGAAAGCCTTATACCTCTGCCGGAAGTGATCTCTGCATGTATGGGCTATTCCACTGCAAGTAAGAAAGTGCAGGGGTGTTTTGAACAGATGATTCAGACACTGGGGACAGAATTCGACATTCTGCGAAATGTACCGTCAGAAGATATTAAATCCTGTGCAGGAGAACGGATTGCGGAAGGAATTGAAAATGTAAGAACCGGAAATGTGAAGAGAATTCCGGGGTATGATGGGGAATATGGAAAGATTGAATTGTTTGATGAAAATTAAACATAGAATGATGAAATTATAAAACGGCCTATAAGAGAATGATTAGCGAGGAAATAGTGTATGAAGAAAATAGGGATTATTTCAGATACCCATGGCCTGCTCAGGCCGGAAATACTGGGAATTTTAAAGGGTTGCGACTGTATTATCCACGCAGGTGACGTAAACAAACCGGAAATTCTGGATAAACTGCGTATGATGGGTTCTATTTATGTAGTCCGAGGAAATAACGATAAGGACTGGGCAGAGGGAATTGCGAAAACTTTACATTTCACCATAGAAGGCGTGAAATTTTTCATGACCCACAATAAAAAAGACGTAGACTGGGATTTAAAAGACACACAGGTGGTAATCTTCGGACACACCCATAAATATTTCGAAAAAATGATAGACAACCGCCTATGGCTTAACCCGGGAAGCTGCGGTCCCAGACGTTTCGACCAGGAAATCACCATGGCAGTAATGACAGTCGATAATGGAACTTATCAGTGGGAAAAGGTTGCCATGATTCCTGAAAAGTAAACAGAAGACAAAGTAGATTGGTCAGGAGGGAAGAAAAAATACACAGTAATGAAAGTGGTGATAATATGCACAAGTGGAATGAGATTACAGATGAGAATTCGCTGAAGGAATTTATGGAAAGAGTGTCGTTTTTCCATGATAGCTGTATCAAAGAGATGCATTATCTGAGCGGAGCATATGTTAATGAAAATCTGGATATGTATCCTGTAAACGATCGCAGGATTCTGAGAGTAATAATACAACGGCAGTATGAAGAAGATTCAATGATTGAAATGGAATTTCAGGGATTAAAATACTTAAAGTTATTTCCGGTAGACGAACGCTATTCATGCGAAATACTCGATTCCAATATAATTCTGAAAGAGGATTGTATCATCTGGAGCGACTGCGAAGATAAAACAGAGCTGGAAGATGGAGACACAGGAACTTTGGTATGTGCATCTAAACTTCGATGGCGTTCGATTTTCGGATATATGGGAGAGAAGAATTATCGGTAGGTGTGCCCTTTCCCACATTTCTTTTGACCCAAGGGGTGTGTAACAGCACAGTCTCTACTTCAATAATCCTTTGGATAAAGCCTTTATAATTTATGTAAAGTATATCGTATTTATTCTTTTTCGTAAAGAAGTCTGGATGGAAGTTCTGCTTACCACAGTATAATATCAGTATAATATATAGAAGAAAAAGTTTTTGCAGAAAAGAATCAGGATTCTGTAAAAACTTTTTTTTTACGCAGAAACAACCTTGCAATTTGTGATGAATACGCTATAATTAAAAAACGTAATGAACCGAGATTGGTTAGACCAATATAAAGGAGTTGAATATTTGAAAAATAAAAAAGAACGAGACTGGAAGTTTATCATCGGTATGATTGTTCTGCTCGCCATTTTTGCTGTAATGGGAGGTGCTTTCTGGAATATGGTAGGAAAGCAGGCACAGATGGTCAGGGAGGAAGAGCAGAAAGAGGAAGCAAATGCTATTTCTGCAATCTATATCGAGACAGGAGAATTTCTGAAGACCGGAGTTTTTGTGGATCTGAACAATGGAACTATTTTCAGCGCAGACATACCGGCAGAGGGCATTTACAATAAAAAAGGAAAATTAATTTCCGATGATGTATTGGAAAATGGGGATAAAGTAAAGATATACGGCGATGGGATCATGCTGGAATCTTTCCCGGGACAGTATCCGGGCGTGACAAAGATCCAGAGAACCGGTCGAGCATCTCTCGAGGAAACTCAGGAGTACGAAGATCAGGTAACTGGAATGATGAAGCCTGTAGCCGTTCAGTAAGGATTAGAGGAGACTGAAAATGAAATACGTAAGACAATTCTGGATTATTTTACTGATATCCGCAATGGGAGAGGCATTACATGTTCTGATCCCGCTTCCTGTACCTGCAAGTGTGTACGGACTGGTGATCATGCTGATCGCACTGGGAACACACATTATCAGGCTGGAACAGGTCAAAGAAGCAGCTGAATTTCTCATAGAGATCATGCCGGTTATGTTTATTCCGGCAGGTGTCGGATTACTGACAGCCTGGGGCATACTGAAACCGGTATGTGTGCCGATCATTCTGATCACAGTGATCACCACAGTTGTGGTAATGATTGTGACAGGTCGTGTCACACAGGCAGTTATTCGTATGGACAGAAAGAAAGGACAGAAAAGATCATGACACAATTTATGAGTAATTCCCTGTTTTTTGGTGCAGCGATCAGCCTGATCGCATATGAGGCAGGACTTCTTTTGAAAAGAAAATTTAAAATGGCAATTTTTAATCCGCTTCTGATCGCGATCATTGCAGTAATAGCGGTGCTTTGTTTACTGCATATTGATTATGACACCTATAATCAGAGCGGTCAGTATATCAGCTACCTGCTCACACCTGCAACGGTCTGCCTGGCAGTTCCGCTGTATCAGCAGATGGAACTTCTGAAAAAGAATCTGAAAGCCGTAATCATTGGAATTGTTTCCGGTGTGCTTGCCAGTCTGGTCAGCGTGCTGATCCTTGCGAAGCTGTTCAGCCTGAGTCATGAGCAGTATGTAACACTTCTTCCGAAGTCTATTACAACTGCCATCGGAATGGGCGTTTCTGAAGAACTTGGAGGCATTGTGACTATTACAGTTGCAGTTATTATCATTACCGGTGTTCTTGGAAATATGATTGCAGAGACTGTGATCAAACTTGCGCGTATTGAAGAACCGATTGCTAAGGGCCTGGCACTTGGAACCTCTGCCCATGCTATCGGTACTGCAAAGGCAATGGAGCTGGGTGAAATAGAAGGTGCCATGAGCAGTCTTGCGATTGCGGTTGCAGGTCTGCTGACAGTTGTAGGTGCATCTGTGTTTGCTCAGTTTATGTAAAAAATATAACATTAAAATCAGATAAGAGGATTGTCGTGGCAGGTGATGAGTGGCACGGCAGTCTTTTTTATGTTAGTTATAGGAAATTACTCCGTAATGTTCCTATAACATAAAAAAGCCCTCCGGGCAGGATTCTTTCTTAATTTTAAGTTTCAGAATCCGGAAAAATTTATAATGAAAAAAACGGCAAACAAATGTTCTAAAAACTCTTCCATTTTTGAAATGGGTATGTTATTATATATCAAAAGAAAGCGAATATATGTTCTGAAAATATGTTCGGACATAATCGATCAGAGGATAAGGGCGATTTTTATCTGTCTGACATGAAGGAGGAGTAAAATGATGAATGTAGTAAATACCACGCAGAGAATGAGAAGAAAGGAAAGACATAAATTTTCAAGGACAATGGCAGTGATCCTGGGGTTGATCGTTACCTTGGAAGTGATGGTTGCAGGTGGTATGATATTTAATATTGATTTTCATTCTGCTGACATGGTTGCAGTAATTATGGGATTTATGGTGTTATATGCGGGGATTGTGGCAATCCTGACAGACAATTGATTACTGTACGGAAAATGTTACTGAGAACGGAGTGAACAGTAACACCGGAAAATTATGTGATAAGATATTTCCGGTAGAACATTAGACAAAAAGCATACCAGATGATATGATTAGCAGTAGATGATCAGAGAAGAGATAACGTGAAAATAATGGGACAGAAAGTAAGAAAGGGAAATTATGACTGTAAAATCAAGTCTTTTGGAAATGCTGGAGAAGAATAAAGGGGAGATACTTTCAGGTGAGAGTATTGCCGGTGAACTTGGCTGTACAAGAGCTGCAGTGTGGAAGGCAGTAAAGTCGCTCCGGGAAGAAGGATATCATATAGAAGCAGGACCGAATAAAGGATATATGCTTGCGAAGGATACGAACCGTCTGTCGCAGGAAGGAATCCGCCTGTTTCTGGATGATCCGAAGGTTAAGATAGATATTTATGATGAACTGGAATCTACGAACCAGACTGCCAAGAAAGAAGCTATGATGGGAGAGGCCGGACACGGGGCATTTGTCATTGCCAGGAGCCAGACTGCAGGCAGGGGGCGCAGAGGCCGGGAATTCTATTCTCCTGCAGATACAGGTCTTTACATGAGTGTGATCCTGAAGCCACAGGGAACCATACATGACAGTCTGCTGATCACAACTGCGGCAGCAGTGGCAGTCTACAGAGCAGTTGCTCAGCTCTGTGGAATCCAGCTTGATATTAAATGGGTTAATGATCTGTTTTATAAAGGAAAGAAAGTCTGTGGAATACTCACAGAGGCTGTCACAGATTTTGAGAGTGGAAATATTGAGTTTGTGGTAGTTGGCATGGGATTGAACCTCTATCTGGACCAGGAGAACCTGCCGCAGAAATTAAGAAGTATAGCAGGAGCCCTTTATGAGACAAAAGAAGATGCGGAACAGACTGACCGTAATAAACTGACTGCAATGATCGTGAACGAGTTGAGAAAAGAAACAGCAGATCTGAAATTATCTCCGGATTATGTGACACATAACATGATCCCGGGACATCAGATCACAATTGCAGACGGAAACTCTTCCAGACAGGCATTTGCATTGGAGATATGTAGGGACGGACGGCTGAAAGTACGGGAAGAAGATGGACAGGAGACAATATTGTCCTTTGGAGAAGTTTCGGTATCCATGTGAGGATAATGAGAATGGGATTGTTACATGAAGGTAGATTCCTTGATGTGACAATCCCATTTTGTGTCATGATTCAGAATTTGTTGTTTGTGATGAAGCATCCTCCTGAGACACTTCGGCGGCAGAATCTTTTTTCAGAGATACCGGGCTTTTGTTGTTTGCGGTGTCCGTGACATCGATATCTGTACAGCAATCAGGATTTACTGTGTCTGTGGTATTTTTAACCGCGTCAGTTTCCATATTCGGAACATTCTGCTGATACGGACGATAAGGTGTCCAGTAATGTTCTTCCTCAGTAAAGCTGTCAGGCTGTTCTTCATCCAGTGCATCCTTCTTGCGGGTGAGAATATAAATCCCTGTAAAAATGATAGCAGCTGCAATCACAAGCTGCGGCAGATGATATGTGAATCTGCTAATAACATCAGCCAGATATCCGGGTAAGATCATATAGAGGAAATCTACCAGAGTGTTCCATAGAATAGAAGCACCAAGGAAAATCAGCAGAATCGCAGTTATCTTTCCGTGATGTTTGAGCAGAGAACTGATGTCTCCTGCCAGTTCATCCATATGAAGGACATAGGAATCTTCTATGGAGTAAAATTCTTCCTCAGAAAGAGACTTCAGATTGTGCACATTAAAGAAACTGTAGAACCATATGATCGGAATCAGGAACACAAGCCAGTCCATTCCGGTACATGCTCCGATGGCAAAGACACCCCAGAATAAGAACATAATACTGATTCCCTGTTTTTTGAATCCCATGTACATTTCTCCTGCGCCTGGGATCAGGGAGAAGATAAAAAGCCAGAATCCACGTTTTTGTTTTTGCATACTTTTATTTGCCTCCATTCATTAATTTGCTGGAAAAATCACTGACATATTTTATAAAAGAGCTGGTGCCATCACCAATGTTCTGTCCGAGTTCTCTGGTGAACTGGTAGAGTCTGCCGTTTTCATGTTCGGGTAATATTCTGTCTGTCTGAGAGGAAGTATCCTGATATAAGGAAGTGAAATCCAGATTTGGGATACTGAATAAAAGCAACAGGGCAACCATCACACCGGCAGCAGTCTGAAGACTGTAATGGAGCAGCCGGATTTTGCGGGATGCTTTATTTGCTGCCCGGGCAAGCTGCACTTCACCGGAGGCTGCTTTGTCCAGAATCTGTTCCATCAGATAGGAGGGAGCAGTATCCGTACTGCTGTCTTCTTGTTCCATCATCTGATCCAGACAGAAATCGCAGTGATCAAGATGTGACAGAAACTCAATGACTTCCTGCGTGTTCATATTTCCGTTGTCAAATTCTATTAAATCCTTCTTATTAATATGCATCTAATCACCCCTTTCAAGCATTTTTTTCAGCATTGCCCTTGCGCGATAGAGCTGTGTCTGAACTGTTTTCGGATTTTTCCCTGTTTGCTGTGCAATCTCAGGTACTGATAATTCTTTGCAGAAATGTGCGTAAGCGACTTCTTTGTAAGGACTTTTCAACTGCATACACAATGCTTCTACGTGAGTGTTGGATGCAGTTTTCATATATTCATCCTCGGGAGAGGATTGTCTGTCCGGAATCTGGGAAAAGTAGGTATCTTCTGTTGGAATACTTCGCCGCCCGGCTGCTTTCAGATAATCCAGACACTTTCGGACAGCGATCTTACTTAACCAGGCTTTCTCATAATTACCATCAAAGCGGGAAAGGTTCTTATAGGCAGACAGAAAGACTTCCTGAGTGAGATCTTCGGCATCAAATGGATTACCGACAGATTTCAGGCAGATCGAATATATTAAGTTCTGGTATTGCTTAATCAGATATTCCAGATATTGCTTTTCTGTGATCATTACTGTCTCCTTTTCCCTGTTCATTTAATTATAACGCAGGAGGTGGGGGAATGGATTCAGATATTGGAGGAATATTGGAAAATCTTTGGGGTGGGGACGCGCAGAAAAATAGTTTGTTTTGTGTGCGGTTTCGGACACTAAGATATTCTAAGCCGGCAAAAATCTGCTAAGGGCATGAGAAAAATGCCACAAACTCGCCGCATAGCGGCTCAGACAGTGTGTCATTTTTCTCATAACGCAGATTTTTGCCGGCTAAGAATATCTAAGTATCCTGCAAATGCACACAAAACAAACTATTTTTCTGTGCTGGTTGTTGGCTGTTGGTTAGCGGATTTTTTATAAAAATATCTCTAAGTGATGGTCTTGCGAACCTGTCTGATTTGGTCTATACTTGATTGAAATAAAATAGAATAAAAATAGAAATAGAAATAGAAA
>ENA-OQIS01000063-OQIS01000063.1-human-gut-metagenome-genome-assembly--contig:-NODE-63-length-32645-cov-5.058644_pt1 | contig 32645 bp, 36 predicted proteins | sample MGYA00242589_ERZ504754 | MGnify/ENA primary metagenome ERZ504754 (study PRJEB26092, sample SAMD00036351) | human gut metagenome | host: Homo sapiens | study: EMG produced TPA metagenomics assembly of...
TGAATAAATGGTCAAAAAAGAAGAGCTACTTGCTCTTCCCAGTTTGTCATATCACTCTTCCAATAATGTGTGAATTACTTTGATGATTTTTTTCTGTTCTTTGATTGGAAGTTTTTCAATTTTTTCTGTCAGTTCATTTGTAACACCTGTAACTGAATGTGCCACAACATCAATTAAAAGAGTATCTGCAGAAACATCTAACGCATTTGCAATTGCAACAAAGGTATCCAATTTTGTAACTTTCAAGCCTCTCTCTATTACACTCACATGCGTCGGGCTTAAATTTACTAATGCAGCCAGTTCCTCTTGTGTGAGATTTTTTGCTTCTCGTGCCGATTTGATTCGCTGTCCTACTGCTTTCAAATCCATCGTAACACCTCCTCCGGAACGAATAATCGTTCTGGATTTAGTATACTTGTGGATGTCTTCAATATACAGAATCGCAAAACCAAGTTCTAATTCTATAGAACTATATTTCAAGATTTTCTTTGCATTTTCGTAAAAAAGCGTTATGATTGAATCAGTTAAATCAAAGGAGGTATCAAATCATGAAATCACATAAATACTGGTCCTTAGGCGCACTTTTCTGTATGTTGGGATGCATTTATTCTGGAATCAAAAAATCTATGACTGCACATAAATACTTTGCCTATTCTTCATTGCTTTGTATTGGCATGTCCATTTATTCCGGTCACAAACTGGTTTCTCCAAAGAAGAAAAAAATCACTGAATCAAATAATAGTGAGAATAGTTAAATGAAAATTTGACCTTTATTCATCAAAGACAAAGTTGCTGGAGAATATTTTTTCTCTCCAGCAACTTTCTTTATCTTTAAGCCATTGAAATACAATACTGTCCAATCAGCTTCGTCCAACTATTATATTTATTCTTTTCACACACCTTTCGGCAAATTTCATTTTCCATCAATACACAGAACATCTTATCATAATCAAATGCCCAAACAGCACCATTCACATGGTTTTCCACTGCTTTCTGATCTATGCTCTTTAAGCGTGTGACCATTTTTTCAATTTCTCCATTTTCCCAAGTTACCGATATTTTTGCAGATAAACCGAAAGAAATTCAACGTTGCATATTCGTCATGCCAATGGAACTCTTCTGGATTGTTTTTAATTTTACTGACTCGCTGCTGTTCTTTGATTATCTGATCAGCTACACCTTTCATCGAATCTTCGTATCTCATATTACTCACCTACTCTTCCTCAACGCCCAGTGACGGTTTAAATCTTTTATCCTTTGCCTGCGGTACCACAATCTCATAAAAATAAAATCCTAAATACCCAAGTGCCTGCTTCTTCATTTTATAAAAAGAAGTCCTGCCTATTCCTAACTCCTGTTGTACTCCGCTAAAGAAACAGTATGAGGAAATGCACAAGATTGGCGTAAATATTAATCAGATTGCGAAAAAAGTAAACAGCACCGGAGATCTGTATCCGGAAGAAATGCAAGAATTGAAAGAAATGGTGAAAGAATTATGGCGTATCTTAAGATCTTCCCCATTAAAGTAACAGACAAAAAAGCTCTGGACTATATTACAAATCCAGATAAGACAGATGAAAAACTGTTAGTTTCCAGTTTTGGCTGTTCCCCGGAAACTGCAGATCTTGAATTTTCTATGACAAGAGAAATGGCAAAAAAGAATGGAATGGACAAAGGCGATAACCTGGCATTTCATCTGATTCAGTCGTTTAAACCTGGAGAAGTTGATGCCGAAAATGCTCATCGCTTAGGGCAGCAATTTGCAGACGAAGTACTGAAAGGAAAATATGAATACGTGATCAGCACCCATGTTGATAAAAATCATATCCATAACCACATCATCTTTAATGCAGCAAGTTTTGTTGGATCATCACAAGTATGTTTCCAATAAGCGGAGCTACCATAAAATCTGCCGGATCAGTAATCGCATCTGCCAGGAAAATGGACTTGCCACTAGTATGCCAACCGGAGAAAAAGGAAAAAGCTATAAAGAGAACATGGAATATCATCGTGGCACCAGTTGGAAAGCCAAGCTACGTGTTGCAGTTGATAAGGCAATCTGGACTTCCATTAATTATGAGGAATTTCTACAAAAAATGCAGTTAGCCGGATATGAAGTCCGCCAAGGAAAACATCTGTCCTTCCGTGCACCGGAGCAGAAGAATTTCACTTATATGAAATCTCTCGGAAGCTATTATTCAGAAGAAAATGTCCGCATCCGCTTGGCTAAAAATCGTAACAAAGTGAAAACTCCAAAGCATCTGTCCAGAGAAGCTCGCCTGTATATCAATATCTCCACGTATGTTACAACCGGCAATCGAGAAGGATTTGAACATTGGGCAAAAATAAATAATCTAAAAGAGGCAGCCCGCACCTTCAACTATCTTTCCGAAAATAACCTATTGAATTATGAAGATTTCAGGCAGCATGTATCTGACATTGAAGCTTCTGTGAAAGTTGCCGACCAAAGAATAGCACAAATCAACAGTGATCTGAGCACACAGAAAATCATTCAAAAACACTGTGATTCTTATCGGCTCTGCCGAAAAGTGATTGAAGATTGTAAATCTGCTAAAAATCCGAAAGCATACCGGACCAAACATCAAGCAGAATACCAACTGCACGATTTACTAAAAAAAGAGTTTCAGGATCTCGGTGTTACCAAAATCCCAAGCTTTAATAAAATTCAGAAGCGGATAGAAACTCTTGAATCTGAACAGACTGCTACTGTTCGTGAAAAACAAGAATTACAGAAAAAGCTGAAAACTCTGGAAATCATTCAGCAGAATTTCACAGCACTGCTCAATGCTCCGGAGATACAAATTCCTGTATCAGAAAAAGAGCCAACTCTTTAAACAGAAGAGGTACCTACTTAACGGTGCCTCTTCCCGGATTTCCTCCATATCCGCCTGATAGGGGGAGCCCCCGGCGTTGATCCGCTTGGCGATCTGATTGATATTCCGTCCGATGGCGGAAAGCTCCGCGGTGAACGCTCCGCTTCCGGTTTGCCATGCTCCGCCCCCGTTTCTCATAAGGATCTGGGATATCCCAGCAAGCATTTTTCATTTTCGGGCAAGGGACCTGAAAATCCGAAAAATCGCAAGCGGGTACTCGCTTGCTGTGCTTGCTATCGAAACCCTACCTTTGTTTTTCCCTCTGTTAATACTATAATTTGGAACGGAGATTTTGGCTGTTCGGAAAAGATATATCGTATAAATTGACAAAAAAAACGCCAGAGAAAAAATCCCTAGCGTTCATGATGTTATTGCTTATGTGCCATCTTCCGATAATCTATCGGCAAAATTCCTGTGCTTTTACGGAACAGCTCCGCAAACCGGCTGGATGTAGAATAGCCAATCATTTCCGCAATTTGTCCCATCGTAAAATCCGTATCTATCAACAAGTGTTCAGCTTGGCTCATGCGACGCTGTTGAACATATTCCGTGATCGTGCAGCCTTGTAATTGCTTGAAAGATGATTTCAACTTGGTTGTTCCCATGCATGCAATCTTGGCAAGTCGTTCCAGCGGAACGTCAAAAGCATAATGGTCGTTCAAATAAGCAATCACATTTTCCAGTTGTGCTATATCCTGATCGGTTAGCTGTTTTTCCTTGCGAGTGAGAAGCTTTTTCTGTTCTTCCACCACAAGAGAAACCGCCTCGGCAACCTTAGCTTCATAAAATAAACCTGCAGCAATACCATCTCCTCGATAGAGTTTTACTTCATGGAGCAACTTTGCCATGGCTGGAAAATCCGTTGTCTGATCCACCTGCTTGAATGCAGCAAGAGGATTTATATAATCACTCGGATACTGCTTTTTCAGATAGCCCTCATAATATGCAGGCATGACCTCAATACCGATGGAATAAATGGGAATCTTCTTGTGGATCAATGCCTTATAGGGCTTGTCACCTCCGATAAAAGTCTTGATACATCCGGCAGAAAGACTCCGGTATGGATTCAGTTCTTCGCCGGAGATTGATTCGTATTGAGTGATACTCAAACATTCCGGCAAATTAAATTCCATGAAAAAATCATCGTGGAAATAGAAGTCATGAATCTTAATATCATACAGGTCTTTTTTTGCATGGACCCAATAGAAGCCTTCTCCAAACTCATGAGAAAGCCTCCAACATTGTCCAGCAGAATTAAAGCTGTTGTTGTCATCTGCTGGAATAAAATGATTATCTGTTAAAAGCGGTTCATAGTAGTCCGCAATAATGCTATTGTCCAAATAACGGCCTCCTTTGAAACGATTGGACGAACCTTTGCAATGAAAGGACGAACATCTCCCTGAATTATTGTATAATCTTCGTCCTGTGAGTATTATAGGAGCGTAGTTAGCAGCAACTAATCATACTATAACAGATTCGGGGCGAAAGGTCAATCGCTCCTGAAACAAGGAGGAAAATTTTATGAGCAATCAAGAAACTGTGAGAAAAGGATTGTCCGTCAAGGACTTGGTAACGACAGGAATCTTTACGGCGCTGCTGTTCGTTTTCACGATGGTGGGCGGTGTTTTCTTTGCAACAAACCCGGTACTTACGTTCTATATGCCGGCAGGCAGCGCCCTGCTCTGCGGGCCAATCTACTTATTGATGGTCGCTAAAGTGCAAAAACGCTGGAGCCTGACGATCATGGGGGTTCTGATTGGCATTGTTTGGTTTGTGACGGGTATGCATTGGGCTTTTGCTCTTGGATATATGCTTATGGGTATCATCGCTGATTTTGTCGCTGGTGCAGGACAGTACAAAAGCAAAAAATTCAATATCATTTCCTACATCCTGTTCTCCCTCGGTGGAACAGGCTCGTATCTCGTGTTCTTTGCAGACCCGGATGGATGGGCGCAAACAATGTTAGGAAACGGGACGGAACAGGGCTACATTGATACCATGCAGGCAACGGCAAATACCGGGATTCTGATTGCAATGTTCGCAGCTGTGCTTGTGACGGCCACAATCAGTGCCATAGTAGGACGCCGGATGTTAATAAAGCAGTTTGAAAAAGCAGGTATTACAGCATGATGGGTGAAAACCGTAAGAAAGGGTTCTGGCTCGATCCACGGGCCAAACTCTTTCTTATTCTGATGTGTGTACTGGCGTCCATGGTTGCTCCGTCACTCGGATATCAATTTATACTTGTACTTCTGATTGCATTATTAGGAGTATTGTTCGGAAAGTGGAAGTATGCTGTAAACGCAGTGTGCTTCTATGCTGTTATCTGTGTTTTGACGGTGTGGATCATGACAGAGATGACTGGCACGTTGCGGACAATGTTTGTGGCGTTTCTCGGTCTGTTCCATAAGGTTTATGCCTGTGGTATGTTGGCCGGAATTGTCTTGTCAACAACGAAAGTCAGCGAATTTTTATCAGCAATGAACCGGATTCATGCACCCAAAAAGCTGGTTATCCCGCTGGCGGTCATGCTGCGCTACATTCCAACTATTCAGGAGGATTGGCGCTTTATCAAAGACGCTATGCGTATGCGGGATGTTTCCCCAACGCCAGCCGGGTTTCTTAAAAATCCGGGAATGACAATCGAGTGTATTTATGTACCGCTGATGATGGCAGCTTCAAAAGCGGCAGACGAACTTTCCATCGCTTCTATTACTCGTGGCATTGAAAACCCCAATCCCCGCACTTGCCTTGTTCAGATAAAATGTGGGGCTACGGACTGGATCGGAATGAGCGTTGCTGTTGCTTTTTTTGCACTCGAATTGTGTTTGCAGGGAGGTGTGATTGGTTGATTGAATTTGAAAATGTGTCTTTTTCATATCAGGGACAGGAACATAATGGCCTGCATGAAATCAATCTGAAAATCTCAGACGGCGAATGTGTCCTGTTCTGCGGACGCAGCGGATGTGGGAAAACGACAATTACAAGGCTGGTAAATGGTCTGATTCCGCAGTTTTATCAGGGTGAGTTACAAGGCCGCATATTGGTAGACGGGCAGAAAATCAGCAATCTACCTATGTATCAGATCGCGTCAAAGGTCGGTTCGGTTTTTCAGAATCCCCGGACACAGTTTTTCAACGTGGATACTGACAGCGAGATTTCTTTTGGAATCGAAAATGAGGCACTGCCTCCGAAAGAGCTGGCAGAGCGTGTAGATCAGACAACGGATGATCTGAATATTCAAAATCTGCGGAACCGCAATATTTTTTGAGTTGTCTGGAGGGGAAAAGCAGAAAATTGCATTTGCGTCAGTCTATGCAATGAACCCGGAAATCTATCTGCTTGATGAACCTTCCTCTAATCTGGACATGACTTCGATCCAGGAATTAGCGGGACATCTGCGACTGATAAAGGCGCAGGGCAAAACCGTTCTGATTGCCGAACACCGTCTGTATTACCTGATGGATATTGCAGACCGCATTGTGTATCTGGATAACGGCAGGATTACAAATATTTTCACGCCGGAGGAATTGCGGCGGTTGCCTCAGGATATGCGAGAACGAATGGGACTTCGGGCAGTGGATTTGCAGGAGGTTCTTCCATTGACATGTCAGCCTGCATCTGGAAAGGAAATGCTGAAGCTATGTGATGTGGCGCTGCATTATAAGGAACGGTCGATTTTACATAATATCAATATTTCTGCTACAAAGGGTGAAGTGATCGGAGTGGTCGGTCACAACGGAGCCGGAAAGACTACATTTTCCCGCGCCATCTGCGGGCTTCACAAAGACTGCGAGGGACAATTCCTGTGGGAAGGTAAGCCGATGGATCGTAAGGCAAGGCTGAAACGTTCCTATATGGTTATGCAGGATGTAAATTATGAACTTTTTGCTGACAGTGTGGAAGCAGAGTGTTCCTTTGGTATCCGCAATCCAGATCAAACGCTGATAAATGCGACTTTGGAGGAACTGGGGCTTGCCCCATACCGGGAACGCCATCCAAACACACTTTCCGGCGGTCAAAAACAACGGGTGGCGGTAGCCGTCAGTATGATTTGTGGGAAAGACCTGCTGGTATTCGATGAACCGACCAGCGGCCTTGACTTTGACAGTATGACACAGGTGGCAGGACTGATCCGCAGGTTGTCCAATATGGGAAAGGTTATTTTCATTGTTACCCATGATTTTGAGTTTGTCTGCCGTACCTGCTCCCGTGTCCTGCATTTTGACGAGGGCGAAATGCCCGATGATGTACAAGTTACAATGGATGCCCTCCCGAAATTGAGAGAGCTGTTCTCTGTTTCAAATGGAAAGGAGAGGTAGTCTATGAAGCAGAAAAAGGAAAACAGAGTGGCTTTTCTTCTCCACTGGGCCGGTGAGCAGAAAATCTGGCTGTTTCTGGCGATTTTTCTATCGGCGGTCAGTGGTCTCTGCATTATCGTCCCTTACATTGGGATTTACAGGCTGATGGATGCCACATTTAACAATGCCTGCACAAAAGAACTTGTGATACAGACTGTGGCAATGATTGCCGCCGCTGTCACCCTGCGTTTTGCATTATTCGGCTGTTCCGGCGTGGCAGCCCATAAAGGCGCATACGGCGCACTGTTCAAAGTGCGCTGTATGGTTGCGGAACACATAGCCAGAGCGCCTTTGGGGGCCTTGAATGAACGGCGCACCGGGGATATTAAAACGGTTCTGAATGAAGATATTGAAAAGCTGGAGTTGTTCCTGGCCCATAACCTTCCTGACCTTGTGTGCTATCTGGTTGGGCCGGTAGTCATCTTTATTTACCTGATGACCGTCAATATTCCTCTGGCATTGATTTCCCTGGTTCCGCTGATCCTTGCTGTTGTTGTAATGGGGATGATGTTCCGCAACACGGATGACCTGATGGAACGGGCCAATCGCTCCATTACCACACTGAACTCGGTTATGATTGAGTACATCAGCGGTATGAAATTGATTAAAGCCTATAACATGGGGAGCAAATCGTTTCAAAAGTTTTCAGACGCTATCCAGGAAGAAAACGCCATGTGGAATGAAACTTCCCGGCGCATGGGGCCACCTTATGCGGCCTTTGTTGTTATCATCGAATGTGGGATGTTGCTGATGGTTCCAATCGGCGGAATGTTTTTCCTCAAAGTCTCACTGGCGGCCAGCGCATTTTTGCTGTTCGTCTATGTAGGTTCCATGTATCTGACGGAAATCCGCCCCCTGCAAGAACTGGGGACTAATTTTGCCAATGTACTGAACGCTGTTACCAAGACCAAAGAAATCCTGGATATTCCGATTTATGAGGGTGGAATGGACTTTCCCCAAAATCACGATATTGAACTTCGCAATGTCCGATTTTCCTATGACGGCAAGATCGATGTACTGCAAGGCGTCAACCTCAAAATCAATGACGGGGAACGCGTGGCTCTTGTGGGACAGTCTGGTGCCGGTAAAAGCACTGTGATTGAACTGATCTCCCGCTTCTATGATGTGCAGGAGGGCGAAGTGCTGATTGGCGGAAAAAATGTCAAGGAGCTTGACTACGATACCATTCTGAAAAATGTAGCCATCGTATTTCAAAAGACATTCCTGACCCGTGACAGCGTTTTAGAAAATATCCGAATGGGCAGCAACGCCACTCTGGAAGAAGTGCGGGCTGCTGCAAAAGAGGCGCAGATTGACGATTTTATCATGTTCTTGCCAGATGGATATGACACGAAAGTGGGCAGCTTTGGCTCTCGCTTCTCCGGCGGTGAAAAACAGCGGATTGCCATTGCCCGCGCTATCCTGAAGAACGCCCCCATTTTGATTTTAGACGAAGCCACAAGCGCCTCTGACCCGGAAAATCAGATGGAGATTGACAAAGCCATTCAAAATCTCTGCAAGGGAAAGACCGTCATTGTGGTAGCCCATCGTTTGAGCGCGTTGAAGATGTGCGAGCGTGTAGCAGTGGTTGAAAATCATACAATTACCTGTGTCGGAACCCATGAGGAAGTCCGAAAGAACAATGCTTACTATCGGAAGGCGTGGGAGGACTACGAAACAGCTCGGAATATTACTTATCAGTTGGAGGGAGGCGAGCAGCATGAGTAAGCATGATGTATTGAAAAAGAACCGTAATTTTTATATTGGCGTTGGCGGGACTGTTCTGGAAGGGCTTCTCTCCGGCAGCTTGTTCATGCTTCTTTACTCTGTCATGCAATTTCTGTGGTCAGGGCAGTTTGACATGAATCGGGCATTGATATTGACTGGTGTAATTGCGGTCATTTTCCTGTTTCGTATTCTGATTTACAGCTATGGTTATACCAAAGCGCAGATTGGCGGCGCAGAGGTCAGCAAAAACATCAGACTTTTTATGGGCGACCATTTAAAGCGTATCCCGCTATCCCGGTTTACCCAGGGACAGACCGGCGATTATATCAATACCATCACAAGCGATGTAAACAACTATGAAAAAATCCTGACCCATAAGATCGGTGATCTGGCAAAGAGTTTTGCACTGTCGCTCATGTTGATTATTTTTGTGATGACCATTTATGTGCCTGCCGGAATTATCCTGCTGATTGCCGACCTGCTTTTGATCCCTGGACTGTGGCTTTCTTTCCGTATGGTTCGGAAGTATGGTAAAGAAAAGAATGATATTTGTGCGGAGAATATCAGCAGCATTGTGGAGTATGTGTCTGGTATTCAAACTTTCCGGGCCTATAGCGTAGGTGGTTTGAAGAATAAAACCGTTATCAATGCCATGCGGGAGTTCTGCCGGATCAGCTTTGTGTACGAAGCAAAGGTACTGCCTATCGGTGCTGGATTTGGCATTTTAAGCTGGCTGTCCTGCCCGCTGGTTATTTGGACAGCGTATGCGCCCTGGGCCACAGGGACACTGAACACGGTAGACTATCTTTTGATCTGTATGCTGCCTTTGTTCTGTGCAAAGCTGGCAAACTCTATTTTTGTAGACCTCACCAGCTATAAAAACCTGATGATTTCCAAAAACAAAATCCTGGGTGTTATGGACGAGCCGGAAGAAACGGGCAGTATGGAGACATTCCAAACAGCTACACATAAGATTCGGTTTGAAGATGTGGATTTCTCCTATGTCCCCAGAGAGCCTGTTTTGAAACACGCTTCCTTTACGGTTCCCGATCAGAAGTTGACCGCCATTGTCGGGGATTCTGGAAGCGGAAAGTCTACAATCTTGAATTTGATTGCAAAATACTATGAAGCTGGCGGTGGTACAATTTCCATTGGCGGTAAGCCGATAGATCATGTGGCAGCAGAGCGGGTACTGGAACAAATCTCTATGGTGGATCAGGATGTATTTCTGTTTGATGATACCATCCGTGAAAATATCCGTCATGCCCGTCCTGACGCTACGGACGCTGAAATAGAGGCGGCTTGCCGGGAGGCGAACTGCGACGGATTTATTCGTAAGATGGAAAAAGGGTATGACACGCCAACCGGCGAAAATGGCAATCTGCTTTCAGGTGGTGAGCGGCAGAGGATTTCGATTGCCCGCGCTATCCTGAAAAACAGTCCTATCCTGCTGCTGGATGAAGCAACGGCGTCTCTTGATATTGAAAATGAGCTGGCTGTAAAGCAGGCAATCGCTAATCTTCTGAAAGAGAAAAAGACTGTAGTTATGATTGCTCACACATTGTCCATCGTGAAAAATGCAGATCAGATACTTGTTGTGGCGGACGGCAGAATTGCAGAATCTGGCACACATGACGAGCTTTTGACGAAAGGCGGGAAATATGCTGCCATGTGGAATGCAGAGCAAAAAATTTCCGCATGAACTTGTGATTACTGGTAATGATTGGGAAACGGTGAAGCAGGATGTTTGCCGGATAGAACATGCAATCAGTGATACAGCTTTTCGGAAGTTGAAGAAAAAAGTACAGGGAACCGAATAGCGCACGTCGGCCCTGCACTGCATAATGAATTATCTGCCCCCGAACGGGGAAAGAAAAAAAGTTGGTCTGGGCCGATAATTTCGCGTGCCCACTTTGGGAATACCATGCTTACCGGCGGTTTTGATAGAATCAAGGCCGCCGTTTCTTTTACCCTCAAAAGGGATGACGCGCTGACGCTGGCACTCACGGCGGCTTACAAGGAGGGAGCCGCACATGATACAACCTGACCGCCGACAAATTCTGACGATGTTCTCGCAACAGTCAAAAAAATCCAGACCGCCAAATGGGGACAGTCTAACTGTGGTTGCGAAAAAAGGCCAGAAGCCACCTACACCAGTGACTTCCAATCTTAACTTTTACCTATTTTACACCCCGATCAGCCCCTCTCTCCGGCTTATCTTTTCCCTGCTTTTCTTGAATAATCCTCTTATTAATCTCAAGCCGTTCATGAATGGATAATTTCTTCCTTTAATCCGTTTTCCTTTCCTAAAAGTTAACTATTTATTCTAATATACCTCTTACAAGCTCGATTCAAAAACTCATAGTCATGTGTTGCAACTATAATAATATATTTTTCTTCTGACAATTGTTTCATCAATTTTTCCACCTGACACATATGCCTAAAATCCAACCCACTGGTAGGTTCATCGAAAATAAGCAGCTTTTTTTCTACCCATAACTGCCTGGCAAATAGCAAGCCTCTGTCTCTGTCCACCAGATAATATCATCGGATGATATTCTGCATACTCTTCCAAGTCAAATTTTTCAAGTAATTCCCTGATTTCTTGTTCAGAGGCTTCTTCATTTGCAAGCAGACATTCATTTTTTCACACTATCTGAAAACAACTGATGATTGACTTCCTGCATGACCATCCCGAACAGTTTGGTCCGGGCCTTTTCCGACAGCTTTTTCCCTTGATACAGAATCTCGCCGCCTTTGGGCTTAAGCAGACCGCACAAGCAATTGCAAAAAGTAGATTTTCCGGCACCGTTTTTCCCTGTGATACCGATGATGTCTCCCGCTCTTGCAGATAAACTAATATTCTGAAAAATCATCTGTTTCTTTCTCTTACATGAAAGGTTACAAATCTGAAGTACTGCGTCTTCTGAGTTTCCTGTAATCTCCGGGATCTGTATCTGTTCAGGAACGATACTTCTGAGCCCCATTTGTTTTCGTTTCAGATCAGACAAAGCCTTAAACTCATCTGATGCAAATTCTTGTTCTATACGTCCTTCTTTCATATAAATAATTCTGTCTGCGAATTTCTGGATCCATGCCAGACGATGCTCTGCCACAACTACAGTATGTCCCTTCTCCTTAATTACCTTCATTCTTTCACTCAGCTTTTCCATCGCTGCTATATCCAAATTCGCTGACGGCTCATCCAGCACATAAATCTGCGGATTCATGGCATATACTGATGCAAACGCAAGAAGCTGTTTCTCACCACCTGACATGGAAAATACATCCCGGTCTTCCAGCTTCTCTATATCTAATTCATTTATTGTATTCTTAATTCTTTTTCGTATATATTCCGGTTCCACGCCTCTGTTTTCCAGGCCAAATGCCATCTCAGCATTAGAATTCGTATAAAAAAACTGAGTTCTTGGATTCTGAAAAACAGACCCTACAAGCTCTGCAATCTCATACATAGGCATCTCTGCAACATTTTTCCCGCAAACCGTAATCGCTCCATCTACGCTGACATCCCTTACAAAATGCGGAATCAATCCATTAATCAGTTTTGTCATTGTGGTTTTTCCACATCCACTTTCCCCGCATATCAATACGAACTCCCCATCCTGTATCTCCAGATTTATATCTGACAGAATTCTTTTTCCTTGCATTGTTACATTTACATTTTCAAACTTTATCATTTTTTTATCCCGCAATCACCACTATAAGTATTCCAAATGTTACCAAAATCATTACCAACCAGTCTGAAATTCCCATGTGAAGTGTTATTTCACTAGTCTTTTTTCCTGGGTTCTCAATTCCTCTTGCCACTGCCGCCGCTGCTATTTCATCCGATGTATTGACTGCAGACACGATCAATGGAACTACCGTACACTCCAAGCGGGATGCCCATGAGATATTCTGAAGTTTCATAGCAGCATTTATATGTACGAACTCCTCTTTCAAAGCTGGAAAATATCGAAGTGTCGTAGACATTGCTATGATAAATCCTTGTGGTAGATGCAGTGTATACATGGCAGCGATCATTTTCTGCATGGACGATGTTCGAAGCAGCAACAAACCTGCCAAAACACACGGCAACATACGCAATGAATAATTAACTAAAACTGGAAACACCATATTCATCCATGCGGGGCACTGCGGAAATACATACATTAGTAAAAGGTGGAAAGAAACAAGTAAAACGATACCTTTACCTGCCGCCTTATATAGTCCATGCACCAGCATAAGCAGGAGAAATATGCCTGAAAGCATACTCCCCTGCTCAGAATTTTTCTGACAGAACATACCAATATTTGCCATTAAAAGCAGCCACAGCCCAGCTCTTGGATCAAGATGATTGATGACTGTTATCTTATTCATCAGACAATCCCTGCTTTCTTAAAATGCTTACGGAATAAACCTTTAGCAATCAACGCTCCAATCACGCCTCCTATGACTGGAGAGATACAAAGTATAATCAGCATTGGCGTAGAAATCAATCCCGATAAAGACCGGACATATTCTGCAGACATTCCATTTTGCTGAATCTGCGCCAGAAAACTGTCTTTATACACCCATATTGCCAGTGGAGAGCCAAGCATTCCATAACAGAAAAACACAAACGATATCATCATATGTGTAAAACTGTTATCATACTTTGTCACAGACCTGTACAGTTCCGACAATATACATGCAATAGCAAATGTAATCAGTAACAATACTGTAAACTGACCAGTCACGAAATAAAGCAATGCAGTAATTGTTCCCATAATAAATACTGCCCCTGGTTTTCTCACTTTAGCTGTCATAAGCAGGAATGGGATTCCGGTCACAATTCCTGTCACGCCCGGTAACAGCAGCCACAACACTGGCACAAATCCAGTAAACATAGCTGCTAGATTGAGCATAAAATAAATTGCAGAGAAGATTCCTATTGTAATAAGATCCTTTCCTGATAATTTTCTTGATTCTTCCATGTCTTTCGTTCCTCCTTAGCCGATTTTCCAGCCTTCCGACTGACTTCTGATATCTACAAAATCCTTATATTTTCCAGGAACAGCCACAAGCTCTTTGTGGGTTCCCCTCTGAATAATCTGCCCATCATCCACCACCAGAATCTGATCTGCCTGCTCAATTGTCGACAGTCTGTGTGCGATTGTTACTATGGTTTTTCCTTTTGTAAGTTCCGATATAGCTGCCTGGATCAAATGTTCATTTTCCGGATCTACACTGGCTGTCGCTTCGTCAATAAAATTGGGTAGCCCTCTCCCATCCCTTTAAAACACTGGCTTTAACGGCAGAGACACGAGTGTATCGTGTTCACTTTTGGTATCAAAGCGTCAGCTCTATCCCTTCTTGCTCCAGTGCAGCACTTAGCTGTTTTGCATAAGTCACTTGCCCACACTTTTTCATTCCATATAAGATCCTTAAACATGTAGTTCTCTGTTTTAGCTTTTTTATGAGATACATTCCATCAAATGAATTAGCAACTATATTATTATAAGTATCCTCTAAGCGTTCAACCGCCGAGAAAACATTACTCATTTCATAAAAACAAAATAATGTATTTAATGTACTTAGCGAAATACTGGATAAATATTTTTTCAAAATTTCTCCATTTTTTTGTATCTTGTGTAGATCAACTACGCCCTTTTCATCCCCATTATCAAATTTATTTTTCTCGGAATAGTATTTAACTAATGATGCATATTCTTTTAATTCATCTTCTGTAATTGCCCCAAATACTTTCTCGCATCCAATATTTACTGAAAACGCCCTGTTTTGCTTAATTAGATTTACAGCATCTGAAAACTCTTTACTTCCGAGATGATATTCTTGCTTAATCTCATCTTTGATTTCTTTAAATTTCTCTGTCCGCCACTCTTCATATACCGGAAGCCGCTTCGAAATCCCCCATATATCTGCTCTCGACAAGCTCTTGGTAAATGTCCCAAGCGAATATTCAAAGATACAATTATCCAGAAAATATATCAAATCATCAAAATTTTTCATTACTTCTTTAAATTCTGTTTCTAATAATTCAATACTTACATGAGAAATTTTGTTTTTTATCATATGTGGTTCATCTTCTTTATTTAGTTCATATTTGAAGGCATCCCCCTCTTCATCGAAATAATAAAAGTGAATCATATCTTCCATGTTCTCAAAATATGCAGGAATTCTTCTGTCAATATTCTTCTTATCACACGCTAATTTATATAGGATTTCAATACTATGCGTGTGTAATTCCTTTTTTCTTTCCTTTACGATTTCATCAGAATAATGCATCCCTTTCTTTTCTTCTATTCTCCATAACATTTTTATAATAATTTTTAAAGATAGTTCAATACTATGTCTGGCATTATAAACGATAGGATATACTAACAGATCTTCAAATTCGGAACCAGTTTTCAATGATTCCGTCAAAAGTTCAACTGTACGCTTGAACCCATTTCTTATATCTTCATCGGTGGTTCCCCCATTGTCGCCTACGCATGCAATAATTGCATCTTCTTCGTGAAATTCAAACGGATTTTCCATTTTCTATCATCCTTTCTTCGAATTTAATTTATGGATAAGTATATCATAAATACAATTTATGCACACCTTTTGTTGACCACACTTTTATATTCCAACCACAACAACCGGGAAATTCTTCCCGGCCATTGCAGATTATTTTCTAATTCACATTATAAAGTTTTTAATACGTTCAAGTCTTTTTTGTTTAAGGCTTTTCTCAATCTTATATTTTCTTTTTCCATTTGCTCTTTCTCACGTTTCAGTTCCCGGATTTGTTTCTCCAGTAAGTCGATCCGGTTTTTCAACACAATATCTCCGATGTACCTTTTCGGATCAATCATTCCCATTTGCCGTTCCAGTGCCCGGTCCATTTCTTTTCTGACCGTCTCATTCTTATAGAAGAATCCTCTGGACAAGCCTGTCCTTTTTACCAGTTTTGGAACTGTGACTTTTTCTTCCTCTGCCAGCATTTGCCGGATTTCTGTAACTGCCCGGTTTATTTTTTCTTCGCTTGTCTTTTTATTGCAGGCTATCATCGTATCGTATTTGTTCATACTCTTCACCCCATCCATCCAGATTATCTAATATGATCTGTGATAATTTATTCCTGACTGCCCTGGTCTCATCTGCCAGGATCTGGTTGCTCATCCTTCGGTAATACCTTACGTTTCTTAAACTGCTGTGTCCCAACAATCTGGCAATCGTCCAGTCATCCAGATGCATTTCTGTAAGTTTTACTCCGTAGTAGTGTCTGTACATATGGGAGTTAAAACCAAATAGCTGTCCGTTGTCATCCCGTATATCTTCTTTGTAAATAAGACGCAGGATTCTGTCACAGATCCGTCCGTATGTCCAGGGTAACTTTCGGATTGTTTTCGTTCGCAAAAATGTATTCCGTATCTCCGATTTTTTCTTTTGTGTATTTAATAGCTGCCTTTATCAGAGATGCCAGTTCCATACTGATTGGTTTTTCGTAATAATGGGACTTTGGCTGGTTGATTCGAATGATGACTTCATTTCCTTTTTCTATCAGGCAGTCTGTCCGTAAGGTCAGGGTATCCGATATTCTTGTTCCAAGCATTTGATGAATAATCATCAACCTTGCTGTCTGTTCATCCACTTTCACCAGAAAAGAATTTATTCGTTTCAGCTCTGCATCGGAATAGGTTTTAAATTCAGCTCTTGTGGATGGTGGAATGTCCCTGTTCAAAATAATGTTGTCCAGTTGTTCGTAGTGATACAGCTTTCCAACCATCTCCAGAACACTACGCAGTCTGTTTAATTCTGAGCGAAATTCCTTCGTCTGCAGACTCTCTGTATTCAGGTAAGTCAGGTAATCCTCTACAATTGCCCTGCTGATATCCTGGCAGCTTTCTATCTCCGGATGTTTTTCTTTCAAGTATCTGGACAGTCTACGCATTGCTGTCATTTCTCTCACCACACTACTTACATTTTCCTGTTTTAACTGAACATAAATTGCTTTTTTCAGTTCCTCTTTGATATCTGCCTGATAAATTTCCGTAAACCGAATTGTCCGATAGTTCTTTGTTGGAGTTGTCTTTAATTCTATGTTCAGTTTATCCAGTTCCCATATATCCTTTAATACCTCATCTCGAACATCTTCTGGCTGAACATCCTCCAGTAAAAGTTCAAAATACCGAACCAGTTTTGACTTTCCATATCGTTCTGGTTTTCCCGCTAAATGGACTGTTTGGGTTAACGGAATATTATGTTTTAGCATCCACGCTTTTAAAACCAATAACCATTTTGATTTTTCTAAATCCGTGAAGCTCTTTTCTTTTCCCCCGGCGTTCCTGCAGCATATCACAGATTTGATGATACTCCGTGCGTTCACCGTATACCGTCATAATGCTTTTTTCTTCCAGCCTTTTTACGATAAACTTTCTTGCTTCTTCCTGCATCTTTTCTGCAGGCAGCTTAGAGAGATCATACGCCGGGTTGCTTCCCATGAGCTTTTTGTGCTTTTCTGATGCCTTCCAGTAGGCAGCATATTGATTCAAATATATTTTATTTTCCACGTTTACACCTCTTAATTCCAGCCGCAAGACTATTTTCCTCTTTTGACAGATATTCTTTGTTTGCTTTGGAAATCTTCTTCGGCATGTAATCAATGTATTGCTGTGTCATTTCCTCAAAATCATGTCCCAGATAATCTCGCACGCTTTGTATGGAAGTGCCATTATCATAGAACATCGTTGCCAGTGTATGCCTGTAATCATGCGATTTAAACTGGTATGTTCCATCTCCGATTCCATACTTTTCACAGTATTTCATCATCTGTTTTCGGAAAGTTCCATATAAATACGCACCACCTGTGCTGTTCTGAAATACATATTCTTCCGGTAAAATCCCATTTTTTCTGATGTAGACCTTCATCAATTTGTAAAGAGCAAGCGGAATCGGTACTTTCTTATAATTTTTCATCTTATATTGATATACCTGAATCCATGCATCCCTTCCCTGCATATAATAAGCGTTTCCCTTCAGGGTGCATACCTCGTTGCATCGCAAGCCCAGTGCCCACAGGTGCAGGAAAACCAGGCGCGGCTTTTCTGGAAACAGTGGTAATTTATGAATCATTTCCATATAGACATCTTCATTTACACTGCGGTTATGATGCGTATAAATCTCTTTTTTCAGATAATATTCTACATGATAAGGCACCTTTTGAATAATGTCCTGCACCTTCAGATAATCGAAAAAATGGGTGATTGCCTGCAGCATATTATTAAAGGTTCCCTCTTTTATATTCTTCGAATCCAATAACCGGAAATACTTTTCCATAATGTTACTGTCTGCATTTTTTACAGAAATCGCTTTCTCCTGCTGTAACCATATCAAGAAATTTTTTAGTATCGTGTATTCTGCTGCAATGTTTTTAACTGCCAGATGTGTAATTCCAAGACAGTATTTCATATACCTCTGACACAAATGCCGGTTTTCTTTATGTAAAATTTCTATAAAAGAAATGGTCTTGATGGAGCGGGCAGGATTTTTTCTGCTGTCTGCAAATTGAAACCGCTCTAAATACCAGATATTCGCATCCCACAGTATTTCCGAAGCCTGTATAAATGTTACCTGTCTGCAAAGATTGATTGTACGATATACAAACCCAAAATTCGGTTTGCCTTTCTCCTGTTCCGAAAACTGGTCAATCTGTTCTTGCTCCAGCTTATTGATATCCGGTATCTGTTCCTGAATGGCAAAGTCATAAAATTTATTCAGTTTCTCCAGATAATTTGTCAGGCTCCGTGTGTTCACATATTCTTTTAAAATATACTGAAACGTAGCAAATATCTGCTGTTTTAATGTTTCCGGTGCTTTTCTCTTAAAATCCCAAACCAGGGCATTCTTTTTTGATGCTTTCCATACGGCATTTATCACCGCCGGATCTGGATAATAACAAAGATATAAAATTTTTTTATCCAGATCTGTTTTTTCAGCCTTTTCTCCTGCCAGGGTCTGCAGCCTTTCCAGAACTGAGTGGCGCTTTATCCAGTCAAATTCATTCATATAGGTTGGATAACAATTGGGTGCTATCGTACCATGAAGGTCTTTTTTCATATTCCTGCCTTACTGCATAATCAATATCCCAAATATGCCATATCCCTCTTTCCGGCAGAAATATTTTCAAACGGTTTCTGGTTGTTATTTTTACTTCCGTGCATTCGTCCAGTTCCCGGTACAACCCTTCCAACAGTTGTTTCCGTTCTTCATCTTCCCGTTCTTCCGGCAGCCAGGCATATATACTTGCCGGCATTCATCTTCACCTCCTGCTTTCCAAAAACTGTTCTACTCCGTAAAGTTTGGAATATCGGCGGTAAAATTCCTGACTTGCTGTTTTCAGCTTGTCGTCTAAAACATTCAGATATCGTATGGTTGTATCGAGATGCTTGTGTCCCAGTGCCTGGCTGATCATTTCCAGAGGCCAGTCTGCTTCCCATCTCGTATTTGCATAATATCTTCGAAGCATGTGCGGTGTGATCTTGATCCCAGTCTTTTTCTCCATGCGTTCAAACATATCGTAGACGCTGTCTACTCTTAACGGCTTCCCTATGGTATCTCCTTTGATGTTAATAAACAGGTATTCCTGTTTTTGCAGGATGTCCCAGTATTCCCCGATATAATAAAGCAGGAATTCAAAGGTGTCATCGCTTACCCGTCCTCTTCGTTCTTCCGCATTTTTTGCTCTTGCATCGTTCTCATTGTCATCCCGGAAGTCTACCCGGATCTCATGGTTTTCGTAATCGATGTCTTTGGTATAATCAATTCCCAAAATTTCACCGATGCGGAATCCCAGTTCCGATGTCAGTAAGATCAACACCTGATCCCTGCAGTTTGTACAGGCTTCTAAAATCGTTACGATTTCGTTCCGTTCGGCTGCCCGGACGTTTCGTTCCTCTTCTTTTAAGTATCCTTTAAATGACCGGGAGCGGATGGTTCTTCTGACCCCGATGGCATTTGCCTTTGTGATCGGCTGATTATAGGATAATACCGACAGGCTGGAACCGTTATTTCTGACTACTTCTAAAAAAGAATAAAACCTGAACACTTCTTTTAAGTAAGCGTTGCAGGTTTTATTCTGTGGTTCTTTATCCAAATTGTCGGTATGTTTCCCGGCTTTCAGCCATTTCAGATATTCTGCGAAAAAATCATATTGCGTTTCGTAATCCATTCCGTAGACATCTTCTGCTTCATGTTCTTCTTCCAGCAGATATTCCCAGTAATAGGCAAGGGCAAATGCATTTCTCCGTATGGTATTCGGGGAACGGTTTGCCCTGACCTGATGCATTAGATACTTGCTTGGCGGCAACACGATTTCCAGTGTTTCCATATCCCGTATAAAGAAATATTTTACGGAACCTTCTCGCTGCATTTCCACTTTATAACGCTTCATGTTGTCTGCCTCCTTTCCTCTAACGCTATACACAGTATACCCAACTCATGCTGATAAAGCTATCACCAATACCACCAATTCGCTCCAAACCACCCCTGAAATACCACTAAACTTTTTGTCCTATCTTCTGTCCGGATCTGGGCAGAACCAACAACGCTTCGAATGCTCTCAGCTGTAGTAACGTTCCACTTTCCGGCTTCGGATAAAATCTTCTACTTCTTCGATCCGCTCTACCATCTGGCACTTCGGAAGGGCGTCCAGAACATCTCCCCGGTACCTGCCTTTCTTCGATGCCCGGTGATCCAAAATGGACACAACGCAGGTATCCTGCTCCGTGCGGATCGCCCGTCCAAATCCCTGACGCAGCTTTTTCTGCATATCCGGCACCACGATAGTCTGGATGTAGGATTCCAACGATCGATACTGCTCCCTCTGGGCTTCATGGATGGGGTCCGGAACAGAAAACGGCAGTTTTACGATGATCAGGGACGAGACCATGTCTCCCGGAAAATCCACGCCCTCCCAGCAGGAGCCGGCTGCGAACAGCACCGCATTCTCCATCTTCTTAAACCGTGCAATCTCTTCCTGGGAATTTCTCCATACCTGCACCATCGGAAACGGGATCTGGTCACGCAGGAGCTGCTGCACACTTCCCATCAGGGTATAAGATGTGAACAGTACCAGCGTATGCCCGTAAGTGGAACACACCAGATTGCGGATCTGTCCGGCAAGCTGCTCAGCCTCCTCCCTGCTTCCCTTTTTCATGGGCTTCAGGTTCTCCGGGATATAGAGCAGACAGTTCTCTTTGTAGCAGAATGGGGATTCTGCCACGCACTCCCGGACACCAGTTTCTTTTTCCAGCCCAGTCATTTGTCTGGTCCTTGCAAAACCGTTCCCGGCTTTTAAGGTCCCGCTGGTTAAGATCGCCGGAAATCCCCGGCTCCATAAGGTGGCGTCCAGATATTTCGGGATCTCCCGGTTGACGGCCATGAAGGTTAAATGTTCCCGGCTGTCCTGCTGTAAAAACAAAATATACCGCTTATCGTTCTTTAAGAACCACCCGAACAGCTCATCCATCTCTTCCAGCCGCCGAAAGATCCAGTAAGGAATGTTCCCGGCGAGCCGCCGAATCATAAGCTGAAGCCTTTCTTTCGTCTGATCCAGAAGGCTGCCAGCCCCCGGCGGAAAATAAAAACTTTCTTTTCCAACCATGTCCTCTATGCCATCTTTCCGATGTTTTCGGATCTCTTCCTGAAGAGCGGCAAACCATTCCTGCAGCCGTTTTCCTTCGGTCCCTTTATGCTCCCTGGAAAGAAAATAGGAAATTTCCTGCACATCTTCCTTTCCAATGCTTCTTCCATACATCTGGCTGGCAGCTTCCGGGAGCTTGTGGGCCTCATCCACGACCAGTGCCCTGTAATCTGCCAGAAGCGGCCGGTACCCATTTGCTCGGTGCATGGCATCTGCCAGAAGATAATTGTGATTGCAGATCTGTAAAAAAATGTCCTCTTTCCTGGAAGTGTCCAGATGCTTCTGATAACGGCACCCGGCTTTCCCCGGACACTCCCTGGGGCAGAATTTCGGTACGCACACCAGCCTGCGGTCAAAACCGCTCAGGTTATGTACGGAATCTAAATCAAAGTTATGCCGGAGGGACTTCAATGCCTCCATCTGTACCTGATTTTTATTCTTGTCCCGGACTGACTCCAGTCTTTGGGCCAGCCTGTAATCACATACAAAATGTTCCTTTCCCTTGCGGACAACTGCCTTTAATTCTTCCTGAAGCAGATCTGCTTTTAACAGTACATCCGATAAGAAAGGAACATATTCCTCTATGATGGCTTTCTGTAAGGCGATACTGGAAGTGGATACCACTACAGACCGCCTGTCACATCCCGAATAACCGGAATGCAGTACACTATATTTCCGCATCAGGATGCAGGCTGTCAGATAGGCATAGGTCTTTCCGATGCCGACGCCTGCATCACAGAGCGTGATTTCATTTTTCATAAGGGCATCCAGCATTTCATGGCAGAGACGGATCTGTTCTTCCCTTACACGAAGCCCGGCTTCCGGGAGAAGCTCCCGAAAGATCTGTTCCACTTCGCCATGTGCCCTTTTCTGATATTCATTTTTATAACACATTACTTCTCCTTGCCAGAAAGCTTATCTTACCGTACCCTTACGGACGGGTCTGGTCGCTTCCGGTGTATTCTGTCCCTGTTCCTGCATTTTCTTTATGGCAGCATTCCCTCTTGCCATCATCCTTCGGATATCCGTCCGGGAAACATTCCATGTCCTTACTTTCTGAGGAGCTTTCCTTACCTGCTCGGACAAATGGCATTCACAGAGTTTCGGATATACCACCATTGCTTCCGGTAATTCCAGCGGATACTCGATCATGGGATGGTACACAATATCCCGGATCACCTGCTCATAACATTCCATCTGCATTCTTGCCGTACTGTCCTGATAGATATTTTTCCCTTTCATGGCACTGTAGACCTGCGATGAGATGTATCCCAACGCTTCAAAACTACAGTACCCATACAGAGTCACGCCGGAAAGGGAATCCGGATCTTTTAAGGCATTCAGATAAACTTCTTTTCCCTGGGCGATCAGCCACATCCGAAAATCGGAAAAACTGTCATCACTGCACCCTGCTTCCATCATAATACCTGCCGCTGTCCATAAGCCGTACTTATAAGCCGCATCCCGGTAACTGTAAACAAGATTGTGGAATTGGAGGACATCCTCCGGTGTCATATAGAAGAGCTGCTGCTTGATCCACACTGCCGAAGCATCCAGATCGGTGCCGCACACTTCCTTTGCTTTTTCAATCAGATTCCAGAATTGATCCTTGCTCATTCCACTTCTTTTTGTTTCTTCCATCTGTTCTCTCCCCTTGATGTGACGTTAATACCACAAGAATACGGCTGTAGTCTCCCACAGCCGCATGGTATCTGATATCAACGACACACTTCTTCATTGATTTCTTTTTTATCTTGCTGTTCCGCATTTGACCTCGCACCCCCGGAACCATCCCTGTTTTTCTTCTGGGAAAGGGGACACTACAGGCGGGCGGTTGGCCTGCCGCCGCTCACAGATGTCCTGGGGGTCTTTCTGATTACAACCCGGAGTCCATCTTCCGCTCTCTGGCTGGTAACGTGTATCATTATCCCCCATCCGTGATCCTGGCGAAAGGCTGCCACCGCCTTATTCACAGCTATGCTTTCTCGCTCCAAGTCTAAGAATCTTTACCCTATACTTAATCATGGCGCTCATACTGTCACGCTTCTACGGTTGGGAACGTACCTGTAGTGCCGATATTCACTTGCCAAAGAACAGCCGAGAGATGTCCCTCTGCTTACTAGCCGATGGCAGTGTATTTTTTTATTCACTTCACAGAAAAATTTTTTATCGTGCTTCCCCGGATCTGTTTTTCTTTTTTCCTTTTGCCGGATTCTTCTGCTGTGCATCCTTCTTCCGACTTTCCTTCTGCTCTTTTTGTTCCTGCGGTGGCATCTTCATCACATGAAGTTCCCCCGTTAAACAGGGTGAAAACTTCCGGTGACTGATATTTTTCTTTAAACTTTTCAATCTGCTCCGGTGTCAGCGAAGTAAAATCATCTTCTGTCAGTCCTACCACAAGGAATGTTCCGGCAATGGCATCATAGACCTGTCCTCGGTCATCGTACAATGCCCGATTTAACGGCAACCCCTCAAATTTTCCATTGCCGTTTAAAAGAATTCCAACCTCATCCTCAAACGGATAAGTCATCTCAATATCACCGCCTACTGCCTGCTGCAGATCTTCCAGCTCATTGGGGATGCTTTTGACATAGGGTGCTTTCATCGGCTCGACTACCAGTACCGTCATCATTTCTTCCTGCATTTCGGACACTTCTTTCTCATCCATCGTATCAATCCTCCTGTCTATTCGTTCTGATAATCAGCCGATGAGAGCCTTTTGTTTTATTCAAATTTCATGGACTTTTTGATTTTCTCCCGTAACCTCCGCAGTCTTGTATAAACAGTCTGCTCCGGCAGTTCCATGTGATGGCTGATCTCCTTTGGTGCATATCCCATCATCTTCAGAACAACCATCTGAAGAGTTTTCTTGTCAGTCGATAACAGGATCTGGAGCAATTCCTCATTCTCCACGGTATCGAGCAGGGCTTCCACACTCTCTGGCTGAGACTCTCCTAATTCTTTTTCTTCCAGAAGCAGTTCCATACAGTCCAGAAGTGAGGTCTGATGTTCCCGGAATCTCCGCTCTGCGTTAAAATCGTTCCAGTCATACTCCCGGAGCTTCTGGATCGTCTCTTCATCCACACCCTGCTCACGCAGGATCTTCTCTTCCTCTGTTTTCCACTGGTTCCATCTATATTCTTCTTTTGCTTTGTTATAAGCCACTTATCTTTTCCTCCGATCTGAATTTTTGTGAAATCAAATCGGAGTGTGGCGGTGATCTGGCTCGTTCTTCCTGTCCACAGGAATGTCCGGCATCTCTGCTGTTTCCCTGCAAACACGGATCTCCTTTGTAATCATATCTTTACAAAGGCACAGTGTATCGGATGCACCTGTCAGTTAACGGTCAGAAACCTGTCAATTGACGGTCAATTTTTATCACCTTCTTTCCAGCACAAATAAAATAAGACGAACAATCTTTTTACGGATTATTCGCCTTACTGCTGTTCGTTTTCATTATTCAATTCAAATTTGTAACCTATATCCCTGACACTGACAATGCAATTCCCGGCACCGTCTTCAACGACATTCAACTTTTTTCTCAATCGCTTTACCAGACACCAGATGATATTTTTAATATCACCAACAGAATAATCTTTCCATACAAGCTGGTAAATCTGTTCAAATGTGTATACTCTCATCGGTGTCACCGCTAATAAGTATAAAAAATTATATTCTTGTCGTGTTAAATGTAACGCTACATTATTCCAAAATACTTTATGTTTCTTATGATCCATTACAAGTTTTCCCTTATCAATCATCGTTTCGGATTGCTTTTGAGTTATTTTTTGTTTATTATTTCGTCGTGCCAATGAAAAAATCTGCAGATCTACTTCTTCTATAGTGCTATTTATATCCATTACACAATCTGCACCAGCGTATATTAATTCTTTTTTCCATGACATACACAATAAAGAGGAAGCATCCGTCAAAATAATAATTGGTATCTGCGTTATTTTTCTAATAGCAGATATAATATTACTTATGTTCTCTTTATAAAGGATCACTCCTATTATAAGCACATCATAAGAAAATAAACTCAAATTATGCAGTAAAATTTGTAGATTTTCTGCATAATCTGAGTTTACCTCATTGAATAGTTTTCGATATGATTGATTGTCAAAATATGCTAATATCTTGTATTTTGTGTCTTTCATATTTAATCTATTTTAGCAAAGCAACATTTTCTATTTCTTCACAGGAAAATTATCAAATGTATTGTCAATTTTTTGTGCAGCAATCCCTCTCATCGCATGCTCTTTCAGTTTTTGAAAACTTTCATCACTGACTGCATGTTCCATGCGACAAGCATCCACTTCTGCAGTTTGTGGATTAACTCCAACGGCTATAAGTTGATAAGTAAAAAAGCAATGGCGTTCGTAAATTTTTTCGGCCACATCCCGGCCAAGGTCGGTCAGGTGTATATAATGGTTTTCGTCTGTTGTCAAAAAACCGCCCTCTCGTAAAGTTCCTACTGCGTAACATACGCTGGGTTTTGAAACTTCCATGTACCGGGCAACATCCACGGAACGCACCATACCGAGTTTCTTTTGAAGTATAAGCACGGATTCTAGCTGCTGTACGACGGTCTTTTTTCTTTTGCCGTCGTGCGGCAGCTATTTCTGTTATACTAAGCTACTGTTTTCCACATTTCAGATTCACTTTAATGATTCATCTGAAACTCTTCAATCGATCCATAGTCAATTAGTTTGCTCTCGTCAAATGACTCTTGAAGTTTCTCTCCTTCTGCAAACAGGACATTTCCGCTTGAAGTCAGCGGCAACATACAGCTACTCGCTTTAAGACTTTGTGCCGGTTTATCCACAAGGATAATCAATGGATTTTTTGCTTCTATCGGCTCTGCTGCGCCCAACGCCACATGCACCGGAAATGCCAATAATGTCTCTCCATCATATTGATATAGTCCCACTCCATCAGGCAATACATTTCCATCAGCAGTCAATATAGGCATTTGAACATCTAAAAATTCCTGCATGCTATTTGCCAAACTGCCATATTCCACAGGTTTTAACTTGCTGGGATCACCAAAGCGATCTATCCATTGAGGGTTTGTCAGGATCAAATGGTCCCACCCCCCATCCTTTAGCTCTTTTGTAATTTCAATATTGCTGTCAACTACATATGAAAGCAGAAGATAATTTTCCTCAGAATGTAAAATGCTGGAGCCATCTGCGGTTAATTCATTGCTCCCACAAACTGTATCAATGTCTGTATATGCTATATACCAAATTTCACTCGTATTGTATTGATTAAGAGTGAGTGTATCTCCACACCCAGATAGACCCAATACAAGGATGCACACGAGTGTCATCACTATTTTTCTGCTCATTTACAAATCCCCTCAGTTTTCCTTACGTTCGAGAACATGATTTTCTTTTTTGAATACCCATCATGCCTAAAATCAGAATTGCACATACGACAATACTGCCGACAATGTACTGCCATCCAAAAAATGATAGATTAAGAATATAGCGTGCTGCCGGATTAGAAAAAATGTGTGTGAACGGCTCATTCACTGCAATTCTGCTCATTACTCCGCTGACATCTGCCAGAGGTATTCCGTAAAGGGACGCACCAAAAAAATAAAGAACGAGTTTTTCTACAATGGACGGCAGTAAAATTCCTAACACACAACCTCCCACCCGATGTGCCGCTGGTGTATTAAAAAGATAAAACGCTCCCGCAATGTAAGGTAGAACAGCTAAACATCCACCTAAAACAACTGGTGCCAAATGAAATCCGAAGATAACAAAGACAAGGCGCAAAGTAAAGGTATACGGCCAAGATAATCAGCCAACTTATAATCAGAGAAGCCGCAGGCTTATTTTTCTTTGGTGTTTGCGTACGAATCTGCTGTTGCATCATCAAACCTCCTGACTGGATATTGCACCTTGGGGAACATCAGAATAATGGTTGTTCCGCATGACAACTGTGATGTGATTTGTAAATCTATCGCTAAATCTTTTGCCATTTTCTGCACTAAATATAATCCCATACCTGTGGAGCGGCTTAAAAAGCTTCCTGCGTCCCCAGTGAAGCCCTTATCAAAAACAAACGGCAGATCAGACGCGGGTATACCTGTTCCGTTATCGCTGACGGATAGAGTAATCTGCCCGCTTTCTGGATTATCCGTTACTGAAAATTGAATAGTGGGGGCGGTGTCCTTCACAGCATACTTTACACTGTTGCTAATAATCTGTCCCAAAATGAACATAAAGCCTTTTTTGTTAGAAATTACGTTACAGTCGTTCCCGGAATATGTGACAGAAAATTGGGCTTCTTCAAGCAAGGATAAATTGTCCTCAACCGCTTCCCGACAAGTCTCTAAGATCAGAATTGGTTCAAAATAGCAATCTTTGTGAGCCGCCCCAAGACGTGAAAAGTACAAAATCTGTTCTACGTTCTGCCGCACATGGTCGCGTACATATAGCATACGAGTATGCACCAACGGTGACATCTCAACCTTTCGATTATCTAAAAGAAGCGTCATAAGGGACAGAGGTTTCTTGATTTCATGCACCCAATTTTCAATATAACTTTCGTAGTTGGCAACCTTTAACTGCTGTTCGTTCACATACCCCTCTTGCATTCTCAGATGATGGGCTAATTCATGGATATATGGGCGCATTGACGCGGGGGCACTTTCACACAACAGGTATTCGTTTGTGTCGTCCGGCTCTAACAGAAAGCGCCGAAAAGCGGCATCAATTTTACTGCGTTTATGAATTGAGATGACAAAGGGGATGACAAACGCGGCAAGTGATACAAATATCATTAGCCCCACAAGGCTCAAAAAATCCCCCGGATAAGCCACCCATGCCAGAAACGCAAAGAACAAATCCAAGCAGCCAAGAGTAATCAACCAAATACGATTGGACGATACATAGGTCAAGAGAGTATTAAATTTCTTCATACTTCCACCTGCTCTTTCAAACGGTAGCCTTGCCCGCGCACCGTTTCAATGCGATCATCAAGTCCAACTTCACGCAGCGTTTTCCGCAGTCGTGTAAAATTGACTTGCAGCGCATTTTCGTCTATAAACTCCGCTGTTCCCCAAAGCACATGAAACAGGTCGCTCTTTGATACAAGGTTCGGGCTGCTTTTCAAAAGGGTGAGAAGTATTTTCCCCTCATTCTGCGGAAGAACATAAGATTTCTTTCCTGCATAGAGCGTAAAAGTGTTTGGATCAAGCAGGAAGCCGCCCCCGTTAAGCAATCCCTGCTGCATCTGTTCTTCTTTGCGGCGCAAGAGGTTTTTAATGCGGGCAAGAAGCCGTTCCGTGTTGCATGGCTTTGTTAGGTAATCGTCCGCCCCTAATCCCAAAGCGTGAAGCTCGTCCTGTAATTTATCTCTTGCAGTTAATATCAGCACAGTCCCAAGCTGTTTGGCCTTTACCTCTTTGCAGATTTCAAAGCCGGAGTGAAAAGGAAGATTGATGTCGAGCAAAATCAAGTCCGGGGAAAGAGACATTATCTGTGATACGGCATTTTCAAAGTCAAGCAAAGGAACAGCGTCATATCCCGCTTTTTCCAACACATCAATCAATTCTTCCCGCATATATACATCATCTTCAACCACAATAATTTGCGCCAATATGAACACCTCCTTCCCGAATAAGCCCATTAAGCATTTGGCTTCCAATTTAATTTGCTGATTTCACGGTTTGCTGTCCGCGCAATAGCCACACCGTACAATGCAAGCATACAAACAACGACAAGCGCCATAACGAGCAGCATAGGATAAGACTGTTGCAGTTTTGCCATATTAGAGTATAGGTAATGCTGCATTGCGCAAATTCCGACTGTACCGCTGATACACGCAGGAAACAGCGGGAGCAGAAAATACCATAGCACCTGTTGGTTTATGGAACGCTTCATTTGTTCGCGTCGTGCGCCCAGAATAGAAAGTGTCGCATACCTTGCCTTTGTTTCTCGCATTTGGGTTAGGAATTGCAGGGCAAGTAGGGCGCAAGCGATAATTAGAAGCATAAAACCCATGTATAAGGTCGTGTAGCTGCCGGAAATGACATAAAATAGTTGCCGTCCGAAATTGTCCAAATAGCTTTCGCAGTACAGGCCAGAGGGCTTTAACAGGTCACGGGCTTCCATAATCGACACCATCAGGCCATCAGCTTCCACAGTTTCGCTCGGAATACAGAAATTGTGATAAACGGTAACGGTGCCTGGATTTACATATTCAGAATATACTTCATCGGAAACAATCAATGCGGTTATGATTTTTACGTTTTCATCCGCAGTCAAGCCTTTCATCGGCACAAACGGGATAAGCGTAATTGGCAGTCCGTCAATAGAAATCAAGACTTTACCATTAGCCCGTGCGTCCTCCGCAATCTGGTTCAACATGGTGGTGGTTTCTTCTTTTGTACTCCCCTGAAAATCCGGGTTAAGATAGAATACAGCTTCGTCGATTCCAAGAACGATAGTTTTTTCTCCAGCTGCTTCCAGCAATTCGTTATATGAAGATACGGGAATTAAAAATGGCGAAGCTCCCGTAGTATCAATACACCCTAAAAGGTTAAGCGCGGCTGGTTGATTGGGACTGAACTCATAGCTTGTAGCTCCTTGTGTGACGGGATCCTCTACTTCTGGCGGCAGATTCAAAACAACCTGTTCACGCAGCCCGGACCAATCTATAAAAGAGTTCGCTTTCACGGAAGCTGGGCGTTTCATTGTTCCTGTTTCCATGCGGCTCAAATCAGCCACATAGGGCTGCATTTGCTTACCCGAAAGGTATTTTTCAACAGTCGCTTCATTGCCCGTGACGGTAAAATCGTAAACAGAAGATCCCCGCGTCATTTGGTTCCCATACGACATAATGCGGGTTGATCCGTCCGCAATGAGCATGATAGTGAGCATAATCAAAATAGATGCAACACCGATTGAAATATACTTGTGGACTATATTTTCGTGTAACTGCCGCAGAGTGAAAATATATAGACCGTGTGTTGTGTTGCGTTTCACAGAAGCCGCCGCTGCGCTCAGCAAGCCTGCAAGCCCACGGATAAAAAGCATTGTTCCCACAATACCTAATATCACGGCAACAATTATCATCATACCGCCAGCAACCATGAAATACTTTAGGATTACCCAATATGCAAGCGTCAAAACTACCGCTCCGAGAATGAGGGAAAATAAGTTCCCACTCATTTTTCCAACTTGCTGTTTCTTCGCCATTTCTCCATAAAGGAGTTGGTGGATTTCTTTGTTGAATAGTTTTCCACAAAGGATGAACAACGCGACAACTTGAATCATTAGAAATCCAAGCGTTGTCAAGAGAACAGCGCTCACAGAAAAACTTGACTGATGTGCAATTATGCCGCGACCTACAAGCCGTGCCGTAGCAAGGCTGATTACCTCTGATAAAAAGCCGCCGCAGATCAGTCCGCCCAAAAGAGCCAGCAGTGATGTGATTAGCCCCTCTGCCATGATTTGAATAAACAAGTGTCGCTTTGTCATTCCAAACATCAGGTAAAGCCCTAATTCCCGGCTCCTACATTCAAGCTGATATTTGTTCGCAAAAATGACAAGGAAAAATACAAACAGCAGCGAAAAAAGATAAACCGTCGGCATTAGCATTGTCAGAAGTCGATTAACAGCGTCACTTTCGATTTCCTCCAAGAAGCGCATCACGTCCTGGCTTCCAAGGGAGAGGACGATATAAAATGTGGCTATAGCTGTAACCATAGTAAGAAAATAAATCAGGTTCTCACTACGGTTTCGTTTGGAGTTTCGCCACGCAAGGTTAAAGAACATTTGCACTCCCTCCTCCCATCTGTGCCATTACCTGTAAGATACGCGCATAAAATTCCTCCCGTGTTTCAGTCGGAATTTTCCGGCGCAGCTCATGGAAAATCACACCGTCCTGTATGAATAGGATTCTGGAACAAAAACTTGCAGCGTTCGGGTCGTGTGTTACCATCAAAATTGTGCGTCCGCGACCGTGATTGATCTCGCACAGTTTTTCCATAAGCAACCGCGCTGCCTTTGTATCCAATGCCCCAGTTGGCTCATCTGCCAAAATAATATCGGGGTCGGAAATCAAACTGCGGGCGGCAGCGACGCGCTGTTTTTGACCACCTGACATCTGCACCGGAAATTTGGAGAGCACATCCGTGATTCCAAAAAGTCCTGCAATGTCATTCAACTTCTTCTCCGCAGCAGATATATCTACATTATGGATAGAAAGCGGCAGCAGGATATTTTCTCTGCCAGTCAAGTTGTCAAGCAAAGCAAAATCCTGAAACAGATAGCCTATTTTATTGCCCCGATACTCAGCCAGTTTTTCGCTATCAAAGGAACTCACATTTGCGCCGGAAAGCAGGACTTGCCCGGAGGTCGGTTTAATAACCGTAGCAATGCAATTTAGTAGGGTCGTTTTTCCTGATCCGCTTGCGCCCATGATCCCCAAAAATTCGCCATCAAGAACATCAAAGGTAATGCCATTAAGAGCTTTTGTAGGAACACCCTCTTTCGTATATACCTTGTGTATATCTCGGACTTCCAAAAGTTTTTCTTTGCAATTCATATTATCACCTTTTGCCTTTTCGCTTTTTGATTAGTTGTTGATTATATTTTACTGCATGGCAGGAAGATAAACCACTTACAGTTGATGTAAGGTTTCTATGCTAAATGCTAAAGGGCGGCGATGTGACGTTTGTGCCAGATCGCCGCTGCTTTTCTTTATATTTATTCTATCCGATGTGCTTGCCCGCTTCAAGGTAATAGTTATGAATTATTTTGGCTATCAAGTGGAACTATATAAACATATCCGAAAGAAACAAATTTTCTTGATAAAGATCATGTTTCTTCACTCAAAGATAGCTTTACAAAATACACCTCTAAGGCTACTACAATAGGTAGGGCGCAAGGTCTTATGCAGAAGCACTTTGAGACCTTGCGCCCTCTGTTATTCTACCCTAAAAATACTTTGCCA
>ENA-OQIS01000064-OQIS01000064.1-human-gut-metagenome-genome-assembly--contig:-NODE-64-length-32120-cov-6.344138_pt1 | contig 32120 bp, 26 predicted proteins | sample MGYA00242589_ERZ504754 | MGnify/ENA primary metagenome ERZ504754 (study PRJEB26092, sample SAMD00036351) | human gut metagenome | host: Homo sapiens | study: EMG produced TPA metagenomics assembly of...
AGCGCGCCGGAACTATTTATTTTCTCCTGCTGGTGACTGGCTGTGGGAGGTATATGGTATATTTAATTGGAAGGCTTTCAGAAAGGCCTGTTATATTAGAGTTTGTTTGTCAGAAAGGGCTTCGCCTTTCTGACGTAGGTGATGTTTAGATTTTATGTATTACCTGTCAATTATAAAATTGTTATCAGTCATATTGGGGACTGAGATTTTGATTATTGTGAGTATTATTTAAAAAGGAGTGTTTTTATATGGCTTTTGATGGGATTACGATTGCGGCTATGGTGAAGGAGCTGCATTTGAATTTGGATGGAGGACGGTTTAATAAGATTGCTCAGCCGGAGGCGGATGAGCTTTTGATTACGGGGAAGGGGGCGAATGGGCAGTGCAGGCTGCTGCTTTCGGCCAGTGCTTCTCTTCCGCTGATTTATTTTACTTCCAAGAATAAGCCCAGTCCTATGACTGCGCCTAATTTCTGTATGCTGCTGCGTAAGCATATTGGAAGTGCGAGGGTTTCGGATATCAGGCAGCCGGGGATGGAGCGTGTGGTGATGTTTGAGCTGGAGCATCTGAATGAGCTGGGGGATCCCTGTAAGAAGGTTCTTATCATGGAGCTGATGGGCAAGCACAGTAATATTATTTTCTGTGATGATAAGGGAATGATCCTGGATAGTATCAAGCATGTTTCTTCTCATATGAGTTCTGTGCGTGAGGTGCTTCCGGGAAGGGAGTATTTTATTCCGAAGACGCAGGATAAGCTGAATCCGCTGACTGTGAGTGAGGAGGAGTTCTGTGATGTTGTGTGCAGGAAGCCATGTAATGTTTCCAGGGCTGTTTACTCTTCTCTTACTGGAATCAGTCCGGTTGTTGCGGAGGAGATCTGTTTCAGGGCTTCGATCGACGGGAGTGATGCAGCGCAGTCTCTGGATGAGGCGGCGAGGGTGCATTTGTATCATACGTTCCGCAGGCTGATGGATCAGGTTGTGGAGGGGGATTTTTCTCCGAATATTGTTTACCGAGGGGAAGAACCTGTGGAGTATGGTGTGTTTGCGTTCCAGCAGTATGGACCGGAGTATCATTCTGTGGAGTTTGACAGTGTTTCACAGATGCTGGAGACTTATTATGCGACGAAGAATACGCTGACGCGTATCCATCAGAAGTCTTCGGATCTGAGGAGAATCGTGCAGACTGCGCTGGAGCGTAACCGTAAGAAGCTGAGTCTGCAGGAGAAGCAGATGAAGGATACCGCGAAGAAAGAGAAGTATAAGGTTTACGGGGAGCTGATCAATACTTACGGGTATGGGCTGGAGGATGGATGTAAGTCGTTTAAGGCTCTGAATTATTATACCAATGAGGAGATTACCATTCCTCTTGATCCTACTATGACTCCGGCTGAGAATTCCAAAAAGTATTTTGACAAGTATGGAAAGCTGAAGCGTACGGAGGAGGCTCTGACTGAGCAGATTGCAGATACGAGAAGTGAGATTGAGCATCTGGAGTCTGTTTCCAATGCTCTGGATATTGCTCTGGCTGAGAGTGATCTGGCACAGATCAAGGAAGAGCTGATGGAGTATGGGTATATTAAGAAGCATTATGACCGCAGGAAGGGGCAGAAGGCGCAGAGTAAGTCTAAGCCGTTCCATTATGTGACTGAGGATGGGTATGATATTTATGTGGGAAAAAATAATTTCCAGAATGATGAGCTTACCTTTAAGTTTGCCACAGGGAATGACTGGTGGTTTCATGCCAAGAAGATGGCCGGTTCGCATGTGGTTGTGAAGTCTAAGGACGGCGAACTGCCGGATCATATCTTTGAGATTGCGGGACAGCTTGCTGCTTATTATTCCAAAGGACGTACTGCTCCTAAGGTGGAGATTGATTATATCCAGAAGAAGCAGGTGAAAAAGCCTGCAGGGGCAAAGCCCGGATTTGTGGTTTATTATACAAATTATTCGCTGATGGCTGAGCCGTCATTAAAAGGAGTCAGGGAAGTCTGATCATACTGTTGTATAGTTACAAATATTAAAAGAATTGCGGGAGCTGCTTTGCAGCGGAGTAAGTAATTCGTGGATATCAGGTCAGGGGTGGAATACCTTTTGACCCTGACATTATATAACAATAATTAAGGAGAATTTCTTTTTATGAGTATTTTGAATGTTGAACATCTGACACATGGTTTCGGAGACAGGGCGATTTTTAATGATGTGTCTTTCCGCCTGTTAAAGGGCGAGCATATTGGACTGGTTGGTGCCAACGGGGAAGGTAAATCTACTTTCTTTAATATTGTAACCGGAAAGCTGATGCCGGATGAGGGTAAGATTGAATGGGCAAAGAATGTACGTGTCGGCTATCTAGACCAGCATTCTGTCCTTTCTCAGGGTATGTCCATCCGTGACGTGCTGAAATCTGCGTTCTCTTATCTCTTTGAGATGGAGGAAAGAATGAATGGGATCTGTGACTCTCTTGGCACTGCTTCTCCTGAGGAGATGGATACTCTGATGGAGGAGCTGGGAACTATTCAGGATACCCTTACCATGCATGATTTCTATGTGATCGATGCGAAGGTGGAGGAAGTTGCCAGAGCCCTGGGACTTCTGGATATCGGACTGGAACGTGATGTTACAGACCTGAGTGGTGGTCAGAGAACCAAGGTTCTGCTTGGCAAGCTGCTTCTGGAGAAGCCGGATATCCTGCTTCTGGACGAGCCTACCAACTATCTGGATGAGGAACATATCGAATGGCTGAAGCGTTATCTGCAGGATTATGAGAATGCATTTATCCTTATCTCCCACGATATTCCGTTTCTGAATTCTGTTATCAATCTGGTTTATCATATGGAGAATCAGGAACTGAACCGTTATGTCGGGGATTATGACCATTTCCAGGAAGTGTATGAGGTGAAGAAGGCTCAGCTTGAGGCTGCTTACAGACGCCAGCAGCAGGAAATCAGTGAACTGAAGGATTTCGTCGCAAGAAATAAGGCAAGGGTTTCTACAAGAAACATGGCAATGTCCAGACAGAAGAAGCTGGATAAGATGGATGTGATCGAGCTTGCTGCCGAGAAGCCGAAGCCTGAGTTTCATTTTAAATACGGACGCACTCCGGGGAAATATATTTTCGAGACGAAGGATCTGGTTATTGGTTATAATGAACCTCTTTCCAGACCTGTTACTCTCTCTATGGAAAGAGGAAATAAGATTGCGCTGGTTGGTGCAAACGGTATCGGTAAGACAACTTTACTGAAGAGTATTCTGGGGTTGATCCCGTCTCTGAAGGGTTCCTGCGAACTCGGGGAGAATCTTCAGATTGGATATTTTGAGCAGGAAGTAAAGGGTGATAACAAGACTACCTGTATTGATGAGATCTGGGCGGAGTTTCCGTCTTATACTCAGTATGAGGTGCGGTCTGCTCTCGCCAAATGCGGTCTGACTACCAAGCATATTGAAAGTCAGGTACGTGTACTGAGTGGCGGGGAACAGGCGAAGGTGCGTCTGTGTAAGCTGGTGAATAAAGAAACGAACATTCTGCTTCTGGACGAGCCTACCAATCATCTGGATGTGGATGCAAAAGAAGCTTTGAAGCAGGCATTGATCGAATATAAGGGAAGCATTCTCCTGATCTGCCATGAACCAGAGTTTTACCGCGATGTGGTTTCTCAGGTATGGGACTGCAGTAAATGGACTACAAAAGTATTATAATAATTAGTATATGAAGGGTTATTACAAATGAGTAAATCAAAAACTGTGGATCTGACTTCCGGTCCGATCCTGAAAACTCTGGCAGAGCTGGCTCTGCCTATCATGATTTCTTCCATGCTGGGAACAGCATACAGTATTATGGATATGGCATGGATCGGACTGCTTGGTGCAAAGGCGGTTGCAGGCGTGGGAGTAGGCGGAATGTATGTCTGGCTCTCCCAGGGGCTTGCATCCCTGTCAAGAATGGGGGGACAGGTAAATACAGCTCAGGCATGCGGGCGCAAAGATTATGATCAGGCACGTTCCTATGCTGCCGGTTCTCTGCAGCTCACAGCACTGTCCGGCATTTTGTTTGCTGCTGTCTGTGTTATTTTCATACAGCCTCTGCTGGGATTTTTTAATCTGACCGACGCAGAAACTTATACTGCTGCCAAATCTTATACATTGATCACCTGTGGACTGATTCTTTTTTCTTATCTGAATCTGACGCTGACAGGACTCTCTACTGCGCAGGGAGATTCCCGCACTCCCCTGCTTGCAAACTTTATCGGGCTTGCAGGAAATATGATCCTGGATCCGCTGCTGATCCTTGGCATCGGACCTTTCCCGAGGCTGGAGGTTGCCGGAGCCGCTATTGCAACAGTAAGTTCACAGATTCTGGTTTTTGTAGTGATGGTTCTGCGTATCCGGCATTCCAGACTGGAGCCAAATGTTTTACAGCATCTGAATCTGCTGTCTGTTTTTCCAAAAGAATATTATAAGCACATCTTCAGGATCGGGTTTCCCACAGCTATACAGGGAAGCATTTACTGTTTCATCTCCATGGTTCTGACCCGTATGGTTTCCGGTTATGGTGCTGCCGCTATTGCAACGCAGCGTGTTGGCGGACAGATTGAATCCGTGTCCTGGAATACTGCTGATGGTTTTGCTTCAGCACTGAATGCTTTTATTGCCCAAAACTACGGTGCACGAAAAAAAGACCGTATCCGTAAAGGTTACAGTCTGTCATTTCGCGTTCTCACAATTTGGGGCCTGTTTGTCACTGCAGCTTTTGTCTTTCTTCCGGAACCAATTGCCAGGTTATTTTTCCACGAAAAAGAAGCTCTGGATACTGCTGTCAATTATCTGGTCATTATCGGATTCAGTGAAGTCTTTATGTCCATTGAGCTGATGACAGTGGGCGCATTATCAGGACTTGGACGCACCAGATTATCCAGTACGATCAGTGTGATCCTGACAGGCTCACGAATCCCGCTGGCATTGATCCTGACACATGCGGGAATGGGATTAAATGGTGTATGGTGGGCGCTTACAATCTCTTCTATCGTGAAGGGAATCGTGTTTACACTGACATTCCGGCATATCAGCAGGCGGTTGCCTGAAAAGGTCTAAAGGTCTCTTAATATAGCTGTCAAACTCAAAAGAGGACTGTTCAGAAAAATTTCTGTCAGTCCTCTTTTTACTATTTCTATTATTTCGCAACAAAGTTTACGATCTTGTTCGGTACATAAATCTCTTTGATAAGGTTCTTACCTTCCAGGAAGGAAGCAATTCTCTCGTCTGCTTTGGCAATCTCGAATGCTTTTTCTTTTTCACATCCGTTAGGGATTACGATTGTTCCTCTTACTTTACCGTTTACCTGTACACCGATCTCAACGGTCTTGGCAATTGTTTTGCCTTCATCGTATTTCGGCCATTCGGAAACTGCCAGTAAGCCTTCTCCTCCGATGAATTCCCAGATTTCTTCGCAGATATGCGGTGCGAACGGGCTAAGCAGTTTGATAAAGATGGTAAGGTCATCTTTGCTTAAGTGTCCTTCTGCTGTGATCTCATTAATGAGTGTCATCAGGCTGGCGATCGCTGTATTGAATTTCAGGTTCTCGATATCAGAAGAAACTTTTTTGATGGTACGGTGGAGTTTCATCTCCAGTTCATCAGATACGGATTCTTCAGAAAGGATATCTGTCAGCCCTGCAACACGATCCAGGAACTTCTTACAGCCCTTTACAGAGTTCTCGCTCCACGGTGTAGCTGCGCCATAGTCACCCATAAACAGTACATAGGTACGAAGAGTATCTGCACCGTATTCTTCTACAATATCCAGCGGATCAACTACGTTGCCCTTGGATTTACTCATTTTATCTCCGTCCGGTCCGAGGATCAGTCCCTGGATGGAACGTTTTGCATATGGTTCCGGTGTATTTACTACGCCAAGATCATACAGGAAATGATGCCAGAATCTGGAGTAGATCATATGTCTGGTAACATGCTCCATACCACCATTGTACCAGTCAACAGGCATCCAGTATTTCAGTTTGTCCATATCAGCCAGTGCATTTGCATTGTGCGGATCTGTGTATCTTAAGAAATACCAGGAAGATCCTGCCCACTGAGGCATGGTATCTGTCTCACGTTTCGCTGCAGCACCGCATTTCGGGCATGTGCAGTTTACGAAAGAATCAATCTTTGCAAGCGGGGACTGTCCGTCTTCACCCGGCTCGAAGTCCTTGACATCCGGCAGACGCAGCGGAAGTTCGTTCTCCGGAACTGCCACAACACCGCAGTTCGGGCAGTGAATAAGCGGGATTGGCTCACCCCAGTATCTCTGGCGGTTGAATGCCCAGTCTTTCATCTTATACTGAACACCGGCTTTACCGATTCCTTTTTTCTCCAACTCTTCCAACATACGCTCAATAGAATCTTTCTTCTTTGCATATCCGTTCAGGAAATCGGAGTTTACCATTTCGCCGTCGCCTGTATAGGCTTCTTTGGAAATATCTCCGCCTTTGATAACTTCGATAATGTCGATGCCGAATTTCTTCGCAAAATCATAGTCACGCTGGTCGTGAGCAGGTACTGCCATGATAGCACCTGTACCATATCCCATCATTACGTAGTCAGCAATGTAAATCGGGATTTTCTTACCGTTAACCGGGTTGATTCCCTCAAGTCCCTGGATTCTCACACCTGTTTTATCTTTTACAAGCTGAGTTCTCTCAAACTCTGTTTTCTTTGCACACTCATTACGATATGCAGTGATCTCATCCATGTTTGTGATTTTATCTGCATATTTGTCAATGATCGGATGTTCCGGTGCGATTACCATGAATGTTACACCAAACAGAGTATCCGGTCTGGTTGTATAGATTTCAAGTTTCTCATCGATTCCGTCAACATCGAAGTTAACGAAAGCACCTTTTGATTTGCCGATCCAGTGGATCTGCTGCTGTTTTACATTATCCGGATAGTCTACATCTTTCAGACCTTCCAGAAGCTTATCTGCATACTGGGTGATTCTTAAATACCATACATCTTTTGATTTCTGAACAACATCACTGTGGCAGATATCACATTTACCGCCCTGGCTGTCTTCATTGGAAAGGACTACTTTACAGTGCGGGCAGTAGTTAACCAGTGTTCTGTCTCTGAATACAAGACCTTTTTCAAACATTTTCAGGAAAATCCACTGTGTCCATTTGTAGTAGTCTTCATCTGTTGTATCGATCACACGGTTCCAGTCAAAAGAAAATCCAACTTTCTTTAACTGGTTTGAGAATCTCTTGATGTTCTCATCTGTGATGATACGTGGATGTGTTCCAGTCTTTACCGCGTAGTTCTCTGTCGGGAGACCAAATGCATCAAATCCGATCGGGAAAAGTACATTATAGCCTTCCATACGACGTTTTCTGGAAATAACCTCCAGACTGGAATATGCTTTGATATGTCCTACGTGCATACCGGCACCGCTTGGATATGGGAACTCTACCAGACCATAGAATTTAGGTTTGTCACTGTTATCTTTGGCTTCGAAGACTTTGGCTTCTTCCCATTTTGCCTGCCACTTAGGCTCGATCTTTTTAAACAAGTATTTCATCTCTATACTTCCTCCAACATTTTGCTATATCTAAAAATTCATTTTAATTCAATGGCGCCGGTTTGTCAATGTAACGTTTCGCAGTATTGGCTGTTTTTACGATAAAAATGGGACCTATTTTATAGTTACTACCAGTGAACAGTAAAAACAGGACATCTCACATTTCTGTCAAATGTCCTGTCTTCTTTATTTCTTATATACTTACATCTAATTCATAGCGCTGATATATTTATCTGCTGCCTCTCTGTCGGTAACCGCCAGCCTCTTATTATTCTTCAGATTTATCCACTTTGCTTGCTCTTGCTTCGATTTCTTTTGCCTGGATATCGTTCGGAGCCTGCTCGTAGCGTGCGAATTCATAGGAGAATTCTCCACTTCCACCTGTCATAGAACGAAGATCTGTGGAATATCCATAAATCTCAAGCTGTGGAACATCTGCCTCAATAATGGTATTGCCCTGATGATCAGGAGTCATACCAAGAACACGGCCACGACGTTTGTTCAGGTCGCCCATAACATCACCGGTAAATTTATCCGGAACAGTTACTTTCATAGATACAATTGGCTCTAAGAGTACAGGTGATGCATCCATAAAGCCTTTCTTAAATGCAAGAATCGTTGCCATCTTGAATGCCATTTCTGAGGAGTCTACCGGATGATAAGATCCATCATATAAGGTAGCTTTCACACCAACTACAGGATATGCAGCCAGAGGTCCTTTTAATACGCATTCCTGAAGACCTTTCTCAACTGCCGGGAAGTAGTTCTTCGGAACTGCACCACCAACTACAACCTGTTCAAATTCATAAGGTGTCTCCAGATCGCCTGATGGCTCGAAACGCATCTTAACATGTCCATACTGTCCATGTCCACCGGACTGTTTCTTATGTTTGCCTTCTACATCTGCATTCTTACGGATTGTCTCACGGAACGGAACCTTCGGTTTGCTCAGTTCAACATCTACTTTGTAGCGTTCTTTTAATTTATTCATAACAATATCGAGATGCTGGTCACCGATACCGTAGATAAGGCTCTGACGGTTTGCACTGTCATTTACTACACGAAGTGTCTTGTCTTCGCTCATCATCTTCGCTAGTGCCTGGGAAATCTTATCCTCATCACCCTTCTTCACTGCTTTAAATCTCTTGCAGGTATATGGTGTGGAAAGGAGTGCCTTCGGATAAAGAATCGGATTTGCTTTTGTCGCAAGGCTGTCACCAGTCTGTACGCTGTTTAATTTGGCAATTGCACCAATATCACCGGCATGAAGTTCCGGAACCTCGATCGGTTTGGATCCTTCAAGTACATATAATTTATTCAGACGTTCTTCTTCGCCTTTCTCTACGTTTAATAAAGTGTCATCGGATTTGATAACACCGGAGCATACTTTAATAAGAGAATATTTGCCAAGGAACGGGTCTGCAATTGTTTTCCACACATATGCGGATTTCACTTTCGTGAAGTCGTAGTTTGCTTCAAAGATCTCATTTGTCTTCTGAGCGATTCCGTTGCAGGAGCGTTTGTCCGGGCTTGGGAAATATCCGCAGATATCATCCAGTAAGTTGGATACACCGCGAAGATTGATCGGTGAGCCCATGCATACAGGTACGATAGATGCTTCCTGTACGTTCATTGCAAGTGCTGCGGAAACCTCTGTTACCGAGAATGTATCACCTTCAAAATAACGGTCCATGAATTCCTCGCTGGTCTCTGCAACAGATTCCATAAGGATATCGTGATATTTCTCCAGATATTCATCCAGGTATTCAGGAATCGGGCATTCCTCTTTCTTACCTTTATCTATGTACTTACGTCCTGCCTGTTTTACAACATTTACATATCCTACAAATTTGCCGTCTTCACGAATCGGGAAGTGAAGCGGTGCAATCTTCTTGCCGTAGAGTTCAGTGAGCTGTTCTACTACTTTACGGTAGCTGACATCATCTACGTCCATATCTGTGACAAAGATCATTCTCGGAAGTTTATATTTCTCACATAAGTTCCATGCCTTCTGTGTTCCAACCTGAACGCCTGCTTTACCGGAAACTACAATGATCGCTGCATCTGCTGCGCTTACTGCTTCTTCTACTTCGCCTACGAAATCGAAATATCCGGGAGTATCCAGCACATTGATCTTTACCTTATCCCACGGTACCGGGATCAATGTGGTAGAAATGGAAAAATGTCTCTTAATCTCTTCTTTGTCATAATCGCTGACAGTATTTCCGTCTTCTACTCTTCCGAGACGGTTAGTCATTCCTGCTAAGTAAGCCATTGCTTCTGCCAGTGTAGTTTTGCCAGCGCCCCCATGACCTAAAAGGACTACATTTCTAATTCGGTCAGTTCTAAATACATCCATGTTGCGTACCTCCCTGTTTGTCTGTTATGTTATTGCCGCCTGCAACGTCCGCAGCAACGATATGGCTATATATTACTAAATTTTTTTATATTTTTCAAGTATTTTATGAAATTTTAACATCTTTTTTTGTGAACTTCTTGTAAATTGATGAGCATTTTATATATTTTCAGTAATTTTTACGGATCTCGACTGTGAATTTTACCTCAAGCGCGCAGCTGGCTGACTGATTTTGATTGTACGAATATTTATAGTGCATCGTTTTTTCAGTTGACTATAGCAGTCCTAGAGCGTGTCTGAAAAAGGCTTTCTGCAAGATGTGCGTCACAATTTGTGGGATATTTTGCCCGGATGAGGGCGCCGTAGCGGGCTACGGCAACTGAATTCGGGTGAAATATCCCGCAAAGTGGGGCGTGCAGATTGCGGGAATGATTTTTCAGACACACTCTAGTAACCAGAGTGCGAAAGACATGGAAGATATCTGCATATGATACGGCGTTCGCTTTGTCGCTTTAAATTATTTATGTACAAAAGTGTCGTATGAATTGACTTTTCAAATCATATCCTTTAAAATAGTAAATTATGAAATCATGTAACTGTTCCGTATTTTCACAGTTACGAATAATGTTACCTGAAAGGATGCAAAAACCACTATGAAAACTATCGGTTTTATCGGTCTCGGACTGATTGGCGGATCAATTGCCAAGGCCATCCGAAAATACCATGAAGACTACCGACTTCTTGCTTATGATCAGGATCGGGAAACACTTGCTGCAGCAGTAAGCAGCAATATGATCGATGCTGTATGCGAAGAACATGATGAACGTTTCAGGAGCTGCGATTATATTTTCCTGTGTGCTCCTGTAGAATTTAATGTAAAATATCTTGAATATTTCAAAGACAATATCGGTCCTGACACGATCCTCACAGATGTTGGAAGTGTCAAGGGCATTATCCATAAAGAAGTAGAACGTCTTGGAATGGAATCCCGTTTTATCGGAGGTCATCCAATGGCCGGTTCTGAGAAGACCGGATTCGAAGCTTCCAGTGACCGTCTGATTGAGAATGCTTACTATATTATTACTCCGGGCGGTGAAGTTGCACTGGAACGCCTGACAGATTTCACAGAGATGATTTCTTCCCTTGGTGCGATCCCGATGGTCCTTACAAGTGAAGAACACGATTTCATCACTGCCGGAGTCAGCCATCTGCCTCATATTATTGCTTCTGCACTGGTAAATCTTGTCAATATGCTGGACAGTGATCAGGAATACATGAAAACGATTGCAGCCGGAGGTTTCCGTGATATCACACGTATTGCTTCTTCTTCTCCAATTATGTGGGAGCAGATCTGTGTGGAAAATAATCAGAATATCTCCAATGTTCTGGATGACTACATCCGCCTGCTGGTTCAGATCAAATGTTTTGTGGATAACAAGGACTCCAGGAGTCTGTATCAGATGTTTGCAAGTTCCAGGGATTACCGTGATTCTATTGATGTGGTAGACAATGGTCTGCTGAAAAAAGCTTATGTCCTGTATCTTGATATCGCGGATGAGGCCGGCGGTATTGCTACGATTGCCACTATCCTTGCGATGGAGAAGATCAGCATTAAAAATATCGGTATCATTCACAACCGTGAATTCGAGGAAGGTGTCCTCAAAATTGAATTCTACGACGGAATCTCTATGGAAAAGGGTGCCGCACTACCTAAAAAAAAGAAATTATATTGTCTACGAGCGCTAAACAGATCACCCTTTGACATTCATTTCAAAAATATTTTGTCAAAAGCAGATTGCTATAAATAGCTGCAGGGAAATACAGAAATATTATAAAAACAGGCAGGAATCAAACATGGAAATAAAAAAACAGACAAACCTCAGAGGAGAACTCACTGTACCCGGAGATAAATCCATTTCTCATCGTGCAGTCATGTTCGGTTCTCTTGCACAGGGTACTACAAAGATCACACATTTTCTTGAGGGAGCTGACTGTCTCTCTACTATCTCCTGTTTCCGGAAAATGGGAATCGATATTGAAAGAAATGCTTCCGAAATCCTCGTTCATGGAAAGGGACTTCACGGACTCAGTGCTCCGTCTGAAACTCTGGATGTGGGAAACAGCGGGACTACCACAAGACTGATCTCCGGAATTCTGGCAGGACAGTCTTTTACCAGCGAATTAAACGGCGACGCTTCCATTCAGTCCCGTCCAATGAAAAGGATTATGACTCCTCTTCTGTCTATGGGCGCTGATATCGTAAGTCTTAGAGGCAATGGATGCGCACCTTTGCGTATTACAGGAAAGCCTTTACATGCCGCTCATTATCAGTCACCGGTTGCTTCCGCACAGGTAAAATCCTGCGTGCTTCTGGCTGGTATGTACGCAGATGGGATCACCAGCGTTACTGAGCCGGTACTTTCCAGAAATCATACGGAGATCATGCTGAATTATTTCGGCGCAACTGTGACTTCCCGGGGAACAACTGCTTCTATTGAACCGGAGCCTGTGCTGAACGGACGCGAGATTAAAGTTCCCGGAGATATTTCTTCTGCTGCTTACTTTATCGCAGCAGGGCTTCTTACTCCCGGAAGTGAGATTCTTCTTAAAAAATGTAGGCATTAATCCAACCAGAGACGGAATGCTTCGTGTATGCAAGGCTATGGGGGCTGATATTACTCTGCTGAATGCAAGTACAGAGGGTGAGCCTACCGCTGACCTGCTGATCCGCACAAGCAGTCTTCACGGAACCACTGTTGAAGGTGAGATCATCCCCACACTGATCGATGAAATCCCGATGATCGCTGTAATGGCAGCTTTTGCAGAGGGGACTACTGTTATCAGGGACGCACAGGAGCTGAAGGTAAAAGAATCCGACCGTATCGCAGTGGTAACAGAAGGGCTGAAACGCATGGGAGCTGATATTCAGCCGACTGATGACGGAATGATCATCCATGGAGGAAAGCCACTTCATGGTGCCGAGATCAATTCTTATCTTGATCACCGTATTGCCATGTCCTTTGCTGTTGCAGGTACAATTTGTGACGGTACACTTACTATCAAAGATGGGGACTGCGTTAAAATTTCCTATCCGGAATTCTATGAAGATCTGTACTCTCTCGGAAAATAGCAACTGTCATTTATAATTATGTTGCTGTCAACATATCATTTTTTTATGTTTGTTGACAGCAGCATAATTTTTACTTGTTCACCTGTAATATCCCGCAAGATGTTTTTTTATCCTGCATATCTTTTGTCTTTCTGTACATACTTTTCATAACAAAGCATAATTTGCAATTCCTATTTACAGTATCTTCATACTCTCTCAGATTGTATTTTTATAGACACTTGAGAAATTTTATCCAAAATAGCCTTTTCTTTTTCCGATAAATCGGTTATAATGTGAATCGTCAGAAGATTGTTATTATTTTAACATTATTCGATTTGTTTTACTATAGCAGGATTTCACACTCTGATGGACTGGATTAAGATGCATTATTTATGAGGATTGCTATAAACACTGATATTATAATTTTCACGGTGAGTATACCATACAGGTATACAGCCAGAGAGGAGCTAACATTTATGAAAATCTTATTTTACGGCACAAAAAACTACGACGAAGAATTTTTCGAGAAGCTTCTTCCTTCCTATCCGGGAATTACAATTAAATTTACTGAAGCAAATATTCACGAAGAAACTGCTTCCCTTGCAAAAGGATATGAGGCAATCTGCGCTTTTGTAAACGCTGATCTGAGCACTCCTGTTATCGAAGAGCTGAATGCTCAGGGTGTAAAACTGATCCTTATGCGCTGCGCAGGATATAACAATGTAGATCTGGAAACTGCTCACAAATTCGGAATGAAGGTTCTGCGTGTTCCGGGATATTCTCCGGAAGCTGTGGCTGAGCATGCAATGGCACTTGCGCTGACAGCAAACCGCCACACACATAAAGCATACATCAAATGCCGCGAAAACAACTTCTCTTTAAGTGGTCTGATGGGACTTAATTTCTATCAGAAAACTGCCGGAATCATTGGTACCGGAAAAATCGGCCAGGCAATGGCAAAAATCTGCAAAGGTTTTGGTATGAGAGTTATCGCTTACGATCTTTTCCCGAATAAGAGCCTGGATTATCTGGAATATGTATCTCTGGATGAGCTTCTGGCAACCAGTGATCTCATCAGTCTTCACTGCCCGCTTACAGAAGAAACCAAACACATCATCAATGAAGAAACTATCGCCAAAATGAAAGATGGTGTAATTCTTGTAAACACTTCCCGCGGCGGCCTGATCAAGACAGAGGACCTGATCTCCGGAATCCGTGATCATAAGTTCTTTGCAGTAGGACTGGATGTTTATGAAGAAGAAACTGATTTCGTATTCGAGGATATGTCCGAGCGTATTCTGCAGAGCTCCATTACCCAGCGCCTGCTCTCCTTCCCGAATGTAGTGATGACTTCTCATCAGGGATTCTTTACAAAAGAAGCACTGACTAACATTGCCGAGACTACTCTCGAAAATGCGAAAGCATTTATGGATGGGAACGAACTGAAGAACGAGGTTCTTTCCTGATAATTACAGAAATATGATCAGGGGGCTGTCGCAATAATAATTCCAGCGACAGCCCCCTTGTGATTATTTTTCAGTTTTCGTTTTAGTTTCTGATTTTGTTGTATCTGCAAAATCTGATGTTTCAGTTTTATCCGCAGATTTTTTTGCAGAAGAATCTGAAGTTTCTGCTTTATCTGTAGTTTCTGTTGCATCTGTAGTATCTGTAATGTCAGCGGTTTCTTCCTCAGGCTCATCAATCTGTTTCATATCCTCGTCAGAAGTATCTGCATCCATTTCATTCAGCTCTTCTTCTGTCAGCGGTTCAAGATCATCCTGATAAATTTCCTTATTTGTAATATCATCTTCTGACTTCTTCCCACATCCGGCAAGACCGATGGATGCCAAAAGCATTCCTGTAATCATAAAGTATTTTATTTTTTTCATTTTAATCATCCTTTCGTCTGTTCCACATAACACAAATGGTGTTTCATTTTCAGATAATATTTATTCTGCTGTTCTCAATCTGCCTGCCAGATCTTTTATTTCCTGTATGATATCTTCTCTGTCTCTGACCGGCACTTTGTCTGTACGGTTCACATATACAGTCCCCAGACTGTCACAACTCATCTGACGAAGCAGCATCTCTGCCGTACTTTCCGCTTTTTCTCTGGGTCCGATACTTCCTGCTGTCAGCAGAACTGCTCCTGTTTTCTTCTTAGGAACAGGTTCTTCTTTACGGATATATCTTGCACTGAAATAGGTCTGCAGTCTGCTCATCACAGCAAGAAGCATTCCCGTAACCTCCTCAAAATATACAGGAGATGCCATAATAATATGGTCACATTCTTCAATGTACGAAAGAACCTCCTGCCATTCATCTTTGACTGCGCATCCTGCATGGTCAAAACACCATCTGCAGTCTATACACGGGCGGATATCTGCCCTGTAGGCATTAACCACCTTAAAATCCCCTCCAAGATTTTCCTGCAGAGTCCGGATCATATATGCAGTTTCACCGTTCTTTCGCGGTGAACCGTTGAATATCAATGTTTTCATCTTTATTTTTCCTCATATTCTTTCCTGAGAAGTGCTATCTCACGTACCCATCTCTCATTATCTTTGAATGCTTTCAGAGCATGTTTCATACGCTTTAGAGCGTGTCTGAAAAAGGCTTTCTGCAAGATGTGCGTCACAATTTGTGGAATATTTTGCCCGAATGAGGGCGCCGTAGCGGGCTACGGCAACTGAATTCGGGTGAAATATCCCGCAAAGTGGGGCGTGCAGATTGCGGGAATGATTTTTCAGACACGCTCTAGGATAACACATCTCATTCTTTGTCTGTAATATTTATGTAACCTTTTGTCATGGTATTATAACAAAAATACGGTTTTATGAAAAGACTTATTTCTTGACGATTCTGTGAATTCTCTATATACTTTGAATATATCCTATATCAATTACGATTTATTTTTTGTTAATTCTGATCATCTGTTCAGATATTTTGACTGCCCGGTCTCTTTAATATTTTTTTAATACTATATCTCTAATCTATTATAAACGAAAGCGAGAACTATACATATGAGCCTACAATCCAACAAGCGAAGCCAGACGAAATCTTCTTCTGCACGCAGGAAAGACATCTACAAAAAATCAAAATACTATCAGGAAAAAAGGCAAAAATTGCTGATTGCAACAGGTATCGGTATCTTTGTTCTGGTTTTTATACTTATTCTGGCAGGTATCCGCGGATGCAGCAACTATATGAGTTCCAGACAGGTAGCAGCGAAAAAAACTGTTTCCATGAACGCTTCTAAGGACAACAGCCAGAAAGCATCCTCAGATTCTCAGAACACGGATTCCTCCAATGCTACAGTATCTTCTCCTGTTTCTCTGACACTCAGTGTTGTCGGTGACTGCACTCTTGGCACAGATGAAACTTTTTGATTATGATACCAGCTTAAATGCTTATTATGAAAATTACGGTGCAGATTATTTCCTGCAGAATGTAAAAGATATTTTCTCTACAGATGATCTGACTATTGCGAATTTTGAGGGAACACTCACCGATTCTGATGAACGGGAGGATAAAACATTTGCATTTAAAGCACCCGCATCCTATGCCTCTATTCTGACAGGCGGATCTGTAGAAGCCGTAAATACCGCTAACAATCACAGTCATGATTACGGTGATCAGAGTTTCGATGATACTCTGGCAGCACTGGATGATGCAGGAATCGTTCATTTCGGATATGATGAAACTGCTGTTATGGATGTAAAGGGAATCAAAGTAGGATTAGTCGGTATCTATGAACTGTATGACCATCTTGAGCGCGAGCAGCAGTTAAAAGACAATATTGCAAAAGTAAAGGCAGACGGGGCACAGCTGATCGTAGTGATCTTCCACTGGGGTAATGAAACGGAAACCGTTCCGGACAGCAACCAGACAACACTTGGACGCATCGCGATCGATGAAGGCGCTGATCTTGTATGCGGACATCATCCGCATGTACTTCAGGGTATTGAAACTTATAAAGACAGGAATATTGTATACAGCCTCGGAAACTTCTGCTTCGGTGGCAACAGTTCTCCAAGTGATATGGATACCATGATCTACCAGCAGACCTTTACTATTGATGCCGATGGGGTAAAAAAAGACAACGTGACCAATATCATTCCCTGCTCCATTTCTTCTGCTGCCTATGATGGATATAATAATTATCAGCCAACTCCGGCAGAAGGTGATGAGGCAACAAGAATCCTTGGAAAAATCAATGAACGGAGTTCCTGGATTTCTACTGCAGAAGGCAGCACTTTTACTGCAAAATATAACAGTAATAACGACTCCCAGAGCAGTTCTGCAGATACAGCTGCTTCAGATAGCGATATCGTTGATATGAACAGTTCAGCTTCAGATGACACAGACGCAGAGACATACGACGAATCCTATGATACCGATAATTCGGACGCCGAATAAATAGAGCCTTCATTCATCCAAAATCACATCAATACTTCAAAAGAGCTGAAAAATCCAGTTAAGGACTTCTCAGCTCTTTTTTATATTTTTACTATGCTTTTATCAGGCAGATAAAAGCATCCTCTTCGCTACTTGCTCATAACCAGATAATTGATTGATATAATTATTTGGGTGACATTATATGATAATCATAGCATCTCCAAAAGAGAAAAATCTGTACTTTTCCTGCACTGCAGTCTCATAGGCATGCATGATATTCTCCTTGCCTGCCAGCGCAGACACCAACATCACAAGTGTGGATTCCGGCAGGTGGAAGTTTGTGATCAGGGCATCGATCATTTTGAAATGATAGCCCGGATAGATAAAGATTTCTGTCCATCCGCTTCCGGATTTCAGAATTCCATCTTCTCCTGTTGCAGATTCCAGTGTTCTGCAGCTTGTGGTTCCTACTGCTATTACACGTTTACCTGCCTTCTTTGTGTCATTGATCAGCTTTGCCTGATCCTCCTCTACTATGTAGAATTCGGAATGCATATGGTGGCTTTCCACGTCATCTACTTTGACAGGGCGGAAAGTTCCGAGACCTACATGAAGAGTCACATGAGCGATATTGACGCCTTTTTCCTTTACTTTTTCAAGAAGTTCCTTAGTAAAGTGCAGTCCTGCTGTCGGTGCTGCTGCAGAGCCTTCATTTTTTGCATAAACAGTCTGATAGCGGTTCTTGTCTTTCAGTTTATGTGTGATGTAAGGTGGCAGAGGCATTTCGCCAAGCTGATCCAGGATTTCTTCAAAGATTCCTTCATAATGGAACTGGATCAGACGGTTTCCCTCGTCCACCACATCAATGATCTCACCTTTTAAAATACCATTTCCAAATGTGATCTTAGCACCCGGGCGTGCCTTCTTTCCGGGTTTTACCAGACACTCCCAGATATCATTCTCTCTTCGCTTCAGAAGCAGGATCTCGATCAGTGCTCCTGTCTCTTCTTTATGTCCGTATAACCGGGCAGGGATTACCTTTGTATCGTTGATGACCAGGCAGTCTCCCTCTTCCAGATAATCCAGAACATCTGTAAAATGACGATGTTCAATGCTGCCATCTTTTAAAGACAGATGCATCAGTCTGGATGAACTTCTGTCCTCCAGAGGATCCTGAGCGATCAGTTCCTGAGGAAGGTCATAATAAAAATCTGATGTTTTCATTTTATCTGCTCCTCTTCTTCCTTCCACTGTTTTCTTAACTGGCGCACATAGTTCCATTCTTTGTTTGTCAGATCAGCTTTCTTAAGAAGATCCGGGCGTCTTTTTGCCGTGCGGTAAATTGACTGCTCTCTGCGCCACTTTTCTATGTTTGCGTGATGACCGGACATAAGAACCTCCGGTACCTTTTTGCCATGCCACTCTTCCGGACGGCTGTACTGCGGATACTCCAGAAGGTTTCCTGCAAAGGATTCTGTCTCACCGGACTCCTGATTGTTCAGTACACCCGGAACCATTCTTGAAATGGAATCCATCATGACCATTGCAGGAAGCTCGCCGCCTGTAAGCACGTAATCTCCGATAGATACGTAATCTGTGACGATTTCCTCCAGAACACGCTCATCAATTCCCTCATAGTGTCCACAAAGGAATACCAGATCCTCTTCCTGCGCCATTTCTCTGGCCATAGCCTGGTTAAATACCTGCCCCTGAGGAGTCAGATATACAACTCTTGGCTTTTTTGCCGTACGGTTTGCAATCGCCTCATAAGCAAGGTAAACCGGTTCTGCCTGCATCAGCATTCCGGCACCGCCACCATAGGTATAATCATCCACTTTCTGGTGCTTATTGAATGCATAATCACGAATGTTCACTGCCTCCAATGTGAGGAGACCTTTTGTGATCGCACGTCCGGTAATGCTGGTATTCATGCCATTTTCAATCATCTCCGGAAACAGGGTTAAAACATGAAAATTCATTTATATTAATCCTTTCATCAGATGAATGGTCATTACATTCTTCTCCACATCCACATCAAGGATACATTCCCTGATAGCAGGGAGCAGAATTTCTTCGCCTTTGGCATCCTCTACTACATAGACATCATTAGCGCCTGTTTCCATTACATCTTTCAGAATTCCAAATTTGCTTCCGTCTTCGAGAACTACATCCATACCGATCAGGTCTGCAATGTAATATTCATCTTCTTCCAGCTCCTGTGCTTCTTCTCTCGGGATCCAGAGTTCTCTTTTTTTATACATCTCTATATCATTAATATTATCAATTCCCCTGAATTTCAGGATTACAAGGTTCTTGAAATACTTAACATTCTCTATTTCAAGCTTTCTTTTCTCTCTGCCTGTGTCAAGCAGAACATATTCCAGATCCAGAAATCTGTCTGCATCTGTGGTAGGATATACTTTTACTTCCCCGCGTATTCCGTGTGTCGTAGTGATCACACCAACTTTTAATAAATCTTCCATCTGCTGACTCCTATAATTTTCATATCATACGTCATTTGCATTCTGCTTTTATGCCTGCTCACAGCGAATGCTGATCCATATTCCGAATCCGCTTAAACCCAAATCAGGAGCCATGGGATGTTCCACAGCTCCTGACCCTTATTTTCATTGCAGAATATCTACAATCACTTTTTTGCTGCTTTTTGAAGAAGCTGCTTTTACCACAGTTCGGATCGCTTTCGCAATTCTTCCCTGCCGTCCGATAACCTTGCCCATGTCAGCAGGTCCGACTTTCAGTTCAACGATGATCGCGTCTTCCTTTTCTGTCTCAGTAACAACTACTTCATCCGGATTTTCAACAAGAGATTTTGCAATTACTTCCACTAATTCTTTCATTACATACCTCCCTGACCCGTCCCCTACGGACGCTGCAGAAATACCTTATCCTGGTATATCTGAATTATTTTTCAATTCCGGCATCTTTGAGGATTTTTGCTACAACATCTGTAGGCTGAGCTCCTGCTGCAAGCCATTTTTTAGCTGCTTCTTCATCAACTGTTACAGCGCTTGGCTCAAGGTTTGGATCGTATGTTCCGATTTCTTCGATACATCTTCCATCACGTTTGCTGCGGGAATCTGCAACTACGATTCTATAAAAAGGTGCTTTCTTCTGTCCCATTCTTCTTAATCTGATTTTAACTGCCATTGTTTCTTTTCCTCCATTAAATAAAATATATTGTTTTCTTATGTTATATTACTGTTCAACTGTAAAACAGTAACTTTTATGTCAAAGCGTTATCCGCTTCGCTAACTTCTCAATTACAGTCCGAACGGAAGTTTAAATCCACCGCTGCGCTTACCGGCTTTTCCGCCCATAAGACCAGGCATCTGTTTCATCATCTTCTTGCTCTGCTCAAACTGCTTCACCAGACGGTTTACTTCGGAGACATCTACTCCTGCACCTCTGGCAATACGGTTCTTTCTGGAAATGTTCAGGATTGACGGATTGCTTCTCTCCTGAGGTGTCATGGAAAGGATAATTGACTTGGTTCTGTCCATGGCTTTCTCATCGATCATTCCCTCGATATCCTTCATCTTACTGCCCATACCAGGAAGCATATTCAGGATACTGCCGATACCGCCCATCTTGTTCATCTGTTCCATACTGGTAAGGTAATCGTTGAAGTCAAAGTCCATTTTCTTTAACTTCTTCTGCATGTCCTGCGCCTGTTCTTTATCAATGGAAGCTTCTGCTTTCTCGATCAGGCTCATGACATCACCCATACCAAGGATTCTGGAAGCCATACGTTCCGGATAGAACTGCTCCAGATCAGAAAGTTTCTCGCCCATACCTACGTACAGAATAGGCTTACCGGTTACTGCCTTGATAGAAAGGGCTGCACCGCCTCGGGTATCACCGTCCATCTTGGTAAGAATGACACCGTCGATTCCTACTTTATCAGCAAATGTGCTTGCCACATTTACCGCATCCTGTCCGGTCATCGCATCTACGATGAGGATGGTTGCATCTACCTGAATGTTCGCCTTGATATCTGCAAGTTCCTGCATCATATCTTCATCAACATGAAGACGACCGGCTGTATCGATAAGTACGACATTCTGCTGATTTGCCTTCGCATGCTCTATGGCTGCTTTCGCAATATCCACAGGCTTCTGCTTATCTCCCATGGAAAATACTTCCACACCCTGTTTCTCGCCGTTGACCTGCAGCTGTGTGATAGCCGCCGGACGGTAAACATCGCAGGCTACTAAAAGAGGTTTCTTACCTTTGGATTTCAGCTTACCTGCAAGCTTCGCAACTGTGGTGGTCTTACCTGCACCCTGCAGACCTGCCATCATGAACACTGTGATCTCATTTCCCGGGCGAAGAGGCAGATCTGTTGTCTCACTTCCCATTAATTTCACAAGTTCATCATTAACAATCTTGATCACCATCTGACCCGGATTCAGACCGCTCATAACGTCCTGTCCGATTGCCTGCTCCTGTACAGATTTAGTAAACTGCTTCACAACCTTAAAGTTTACGTCTGCCTCTAACAGAGCCATCTTTACTTCCTTAAGGGCAAGCTTAACGTCCTCCTCTGTCAGGCGACCCTTGCTTCGCAACTTCTTAAACACATTCTGCAGTTTATCTGTCAAGCTTTCAAATGCCATATGTTATAACTCCTCTAAAATCTCATTGGAAATATTTACAATTTCATCGGAATGATATTCCCGGGCAAGTACACGGATCTGCTTTACCTGCGCCCGTATATTCAGGAATTTCTCTACAAGATGAAGCTTCTGTTCATACTCTTCAAGGGTCTTGTTGCATCTCTTGATCATATCATGCACACCCTGTCTGCTGATGCCCAAATCCTCTGCGACTTCACTCAGCGAGTAATCCTCCAGCACCACGCTCTCATAAACCTGCTGCTGTCTCTCTGTCAGAAGTTCTCCATAAAAATCATATAAATAACCTTGCTCTACAAACTTCTCCATCTGTAATCACCTTGACTATATTAACCTATTTCCAATGTGCTGTCAAGCATTTTCTCTTGACGAACTAAATTTTATCTTGTTTTGTCTTGTGTTATCCTGCGTAAAATCAACACTTCTCTGATTTGCCATCTTTTTGTCTTACCAGGTTCATTCCAGACACGTCCAACAGAATTTGCAAATACAATGTCTGATACCTGCCTCCTGATGTTTCCGGAATCATCTACAAAAGGAATTGACATCGTAGGACCTGCATTCTATCATATTTTTATATACAGTGATATCAGAAAAAAAGCCACCAGAAAATTATATCTTCTGGCAGCTTCATTGTAATTCAGCATTTGCTAGAGTGTGTCTGAAAAATGCTTTCCGCAAGATGTATGTCACAATTTGTGGGAAATTTTGCCCGGATGAGGGCGCCGTAGCGGGCTACGGTAACTGAATTCGGACAAAATATACCGCAAAGTGGGGCGTGCAGATTGCGGGAATGATTTTTCAGACACGCTCTAATGTGCGACACTCATGCTCTCATCAATCCATTTCTGTACAATATCAACACCAATCTTAACGGCTTTAGCAATCTTATCGGCAGGTAAACTTTTTCTTTAAAAAGCAAAAATTTCTTTTCAGTCTTTTTGCTGTTTTTCTCTCGGTCTTCCATTCTTTTCCTGCTTTTTCCAGGCAATCTGCTTCATAATATGCATCTGCAATCGGAACTACCATAGCCAGATGGCAAAGCTGCCACATATGCATATCTTTTACCTTGCTGATATGGTATATGGGAATGTTTTAATATCTTTGAAAACTGTTTCGCTCTTTCAGATGTATTTCCCGATATCTCTGCAAATGTTGTTGGCCGTATTAGCTTCGGTGTGAGTGCAGCATCCAATATTCCATCGTTTATGCTTCCACCTGCTCCTGGAAAAGCTGGAAAAACGTAAGCGTTGAATTTATCGTGAAAAAGTTCATCAAATAACACTTCCGCTTTCAATAATTCAAAACTGTTTCTGCCATACATTATTCGTTTTATAACTTTGATTTTATTTACACTACCTTCTGCAAGCCGTTATTATACGAATATATGATTCCGTTTTTTACAGCAGTTAAGTCCTTTTTTACACCGTTTATAAATGTTTGAAATTCAGAAATATCATATTTTTGTGCTGTATTGATCCATTCGTCTAATTTTGCAGCATTTTTTGAGAATATAACGTTACAAAAATCCTTGGTTAATGTATACAGCTCACTTAATACTTCCATATGTCGAGCGATGTCTACCGAGCGGACGCTTCCAAATTTTTTATAGAGAACCAAAATTGCTTCTAAATAATCTTCTCCAGATGCATAAAGGTTCATAAGTCCTCCTTTACTGAGCCAGCTTCCAGCCGATGGCCTCCTGTCTGGCCGATACAAAATCGGCATACAGGCCCTTCTGCCGAATCAGCTCTGCATGAGTGCCGCGCTGGATAATGTGTGCGTTGTCCAGTACAAGGATCTGATCGGCGTTGCGGACGGTTTTCAGACGGTGGGCAATCATGATGATAGTCTTGTCATGGGTCAGTGCCTCAATAGCCCGCTGCAATTCATCCTCATTCTCCGGGTCAACACTGCTTGTCGCCTCGTCCAAAATGATGATGGGTGCGTCCTTCAGCATGGCGCGGGCGATGGAAATCCGCTGTTTCTCGCCGCCAGACAGAGTGCCGCCGCCCTCGCCAATCACAGTGTCATAGCCATCCGGCAGGGCAGAAATAAAGTCATGACAGCAAGCCTTTTTCGCCGCTTCAACCACCTGCTCATGGGTAGTGTCCGGGCAGCCAAACTTGATATTGTTCTCAATCGTATCTGCAAAGAGGTACACGCTCTGGAACACCATCGAGATATTCTTCATCAGGCTGTCCAGCTTGAAATCCCGTACATCCGTACCGCCTATGGTAATCTTCCCGGCGTTCACATCCCAAAAACGGGCAATCAGGTTGCACATCGTTGTCTTACCTGCCCCGGAAGGACCGACAATAGCCGTAATCGTTTTTTCGGGAATGGTGAAACTGACCTGATCCAATATCTTGCGATCTGCGTAGGAAAAGTCCACCTTGTCAAACACGATCTCGCTGGAGTTCGGCGTAATATCAGCGCCTTTCTCGTCCATTACCGGTGTGTCATCAATGGAGTTTGCCGTATCCATCGAGGCCGCCAGCATTTGCAGCAAAGAGGCCATATTCCCGGCGTTCTCCAAATCGTTGAACACCATGAAAGAAGCAATCACCAAAATCAGACCGTAGGCCAGCGGCAGGGAGCCGTCCAGCCAGAACCAGACCGAGGCCAAAAGCAACAGGACACTGAACACTCGGACAACAGCCTGTTTGATAGCGTCATAGGGAACGCTGGCCTTTGTCAATTTCAGGTTATCCCGGCAGCTCGCCTTAATTGCACTGCCGATAGACTGCGTGCTGTCCCGTTCCAGTCCAAATGCTTTGACAATCCCCATCCCCTGAATGTACTCCAACACAGACTCCACAAGGGACTCCTGTGTGTGCTGGCGTACCCCGCTGAGCGCGGCAGATTTGCGAAGCGCCAGTTCCGCCGCCGCAAGGTAAATCAGGACACCGGCAGCGGCCACAAGACCGATCCGCCAGTCAAATACCAACAGGACGATGACGAGAGCAACCGAGTTGAAAAAACCGCCCAGCACTGACACCAGAACACGGGCTGCTGAGTTCTCTACATCGCCCAAAGTTGTTGTGACAATGGCGGTAATGTTCCCGATACTATTCTTGTTGAAGTAGCCCATCGGGATGTAGCGCAGCCGATCTCCGATGTGGATACGCTTTTCCGCCACCATGCAATAGCCGGTTTCTGTCTGCTCCATCGTGGAGAAATAGGTCATGATGATACGCCCAATGAGGGAAACGGCCATAATTCCCAGCGAAATGCAGATAAACTTTCCGTCCCGGTTGTCAGATACTAACGCGCCGATCACTACAAAGAGGGCGGCAAACTGCATGGCTGAAAACAGCCCGGACAGGAATGAGAATAACAGGGATTTTTTTAGAAGCCCCTTTTTGCTGCCTGCAAAAGCAAAGATTTTTTTCAATGTTCCATACATCTGACAACACCCCCTTACATCTGGTCTTTCGCGCCGATGTGCGCCTGCCACATATCCCGGTAGAGGGGGCAGGTTTCCAGCAGCTTCTCATGCGTACCCTGTGCGTGGATGGTTCTATCCTTCACCACAACGATGTTATCTGCGCCAACAATGGTAGACAGCCGGTGTGCAATCACAATCAGGGTCTTACCGACAGTTAAAGTGGAAATGGCTTTCTGCACCAGCGCCTCATTCTCTGGGTCGATATAGGCAGTTGCCTCGTCCAAAATGACAACCGGCGCATTTTTCAGCATGGCGCGGGCGATGGCAATCCGCTGGCGTTCACCGCCGGAAAGATGGGAACCGGCGCTGCCGACAACCGTATCATAGCCATTATCCAGCTTGCGGATAAAGGCGTCGCAGCCGCTTTGTTTGGCTGCCTGCTCCACCTCTGCGTCCGTGGCACTGGGTCTTCCCATGCGGATATTCTCGCGGATACTGCGGTTAAACAGGTAGTTGTCCTGAGATACATAGGAAATCTGGTCTGCAATTTCAGACAGCGGCATATCCTTCAGCTCATGGCCGCCGAGGGTAATGCTGCCGGATGTAACATCCCAATACCCGGCAATCAGCTTCGCCACCGTAGACTTGCCGGAGCCGGACGGCCCTACAAGGGCGGTCATGGTTCCGGGGTGGATGGCGAGATTCACATCATGCAAAACCTCTGTTGTCCCGTCATAGGAAAACGACACAGACCTAAGAGAAATTCCGGTATTTTCCAACTTGATCGGCGTTTCTTTATGGTTCAGTTCTTCGGCGTTCAGAAGCTGGCTGATTTCTTCCACATTTGTCCCCAGTACAGCCAAATCGTCCGTAAAGGTAAAGGCCGCAATAATCGGCCCAATCAGCCCCAGCGAGAAAATCACAATGGACAGGAAGGTGGAAAGCTCCAGACTGCCGGAGAGCCAGAATGCAAAACCGCAGGGCAGCACGCAAATCAGCACTGAGGGCAGGATGGCGTTGTAGGCGCTCATGGTTTTCTGGTTTTCCCGCATCCAGTCCACATAGTAGTTGGCATTATAATTCACCGCGTCAGAATATTTTTTGTAGGAACCGGCGGACTGGCTGAACGCCTTTACCACCTCAATTCCGCCGATGTACTCTACAATGGCGTTTGCCATCAGCTTTCCAGCCTTGACTGCGCCTTCCCATTTGACGGGATAATTCTTCATACCGGCAGACATGACAGCAAGGCCCACCACCAGCGTAACAAGGGACAGGAGCGCCATGCGCCAGTCCAAAAGGAACAGGTACACGGCGATCACAATCGGCACCAGCACATTTGCGGTCATTTCCGGGATCAGGTGCGCGAAGGTTGGCTCCATACCTTCCACCCGGTCAACAATCGTTGTTTTATACTGGCCGGACGGCGTATCTAAAATCGTTCCCATCGGGATGCGGACCAACTTTGCGGTGATATTCTCCCGCAGATCGCGCAGCGTGTAATAGGTCGCTGTGTGGGAAATTGTTGTAGAAAGACAGGAAAACAGCACCTTTCCCAAGTAGCCGCACAATGCAATAATGCCAGCGGTCACATATCGAGAAAAGGTCTGCTCCCCAGACAACATCATTGTGACAATATGCGCCACGCAGAAATAGGGCACCATCTGGCAGGCCACGCCTAATACCGCAAGAATAATACTGCCGATGAATTTTCCATGATAAGGTTTGCCCCATCCCCATAAGACGCCTATGGGCGACTCTTTCTTTTCTTCTTTCACTTTACAGATACCCCCTTTATGAAATAGTTTCTAATTTTTTCAAGTCCATCCGCATCCATTGGAAATTGGTCGATGATAGAACCATCTTCAAAATGGACAATATCCGTACAACAGTCTAATATCAACTCAAGGTCATGAGTAATGACATACACGGTAATACCCGTGTCCCTGACTTGTCGCAGGACATTTGCAACCTCTTTCATGTGCTTATAATCAAGGCCGCTGGTCGGTTCATCAAAAAATAAAATAGAGCGTTTAGACGCGATTGCTGAGGCAATCGCTACCCGCTGTTTCTGACCGCCGGAGAGGGACATAGGGTGTCTGTCTTTGAAATCTGTCAAATCTAACTCGGCAAGGATTTTTTCTGCCTGCTCCTCGCTTTCGTCCTCCATGCTGATTAAAACCTCATCTAACACCGTTTCCGTAAAAAGCTGATGATTGACTTCCTGCATTACCATATAGCAGGTATTCAACCTGTCTTTGGGACGGTAGGCTTTTCCATTCCATATAACTTCGCCGCACCGCTTTTCCAAACCGCAAAAGCACCGGGAGAAAGTCGATTTTCCAGCTCCATTATTTCCAATAATCGCTACAATACGGTTCGCCGGAATTTTGCTTTCATGAATGTGAAGCGTTTCCGGCTCGTTTCTGTAGGCAAAACAGAAATTGCGAAGCTGCATTTGTTCTCCGATTTGCGGTGATATTTCGGGCGGTAGCAAATCTTCAAGAATAAAGGTGCGAAGTCCCATATCGGCTCTTTGCTGCTCTGTAAGTTGCTCAAACTCTGCCGCAGAGTAATCCCTTTCCACTTGTCCGGCAGTAATATAAATAAAGCGATCCGCAAGGCCTCGCAGGTAGTAAAGCCGATGTTCTGACACGATAATTGTTTTTCCCTGCGACTTCCAAAATGCAAGTATGGATCTCAAATCGAGAATAGAAGAAGCATCGAGGTTAGATGATGGTTCATCCATAACAAGTACATCAGGCTCCATAATCGACACCCCGGCACAGGCGATTTTCTGTTTTTCTCCCCCGGAGAGGTGAAAAATATTGCGCCCCATCAGTTTCTCCAAATGAAAATCCTGGACGGTTTTTTCTAATCGTTCTCGAATACTTCGCTCTGGCTGGCCGAGATTTTCACATCCGAATGTAATTTCACTGGTCGTGTCCACATTAAAAAATTGAGAGCGTGGATTTTGAAATACGCTACCAACTATTTTTGCAGTATCATAAAGGGGCTGCTCCGAAATCTTTGCCTTATTCACCCAAACATTTCCGCTCATTTTGCCCTCATAGTAGTGAGGGATCAGGCCGTTAATCAGGCGGGTAATTGTTGTTTTCCCACAGCCGCTTTCGCCGCAAAGTACAATAAATTGTCCATCCTCTATGTTCAGGTTTATATCCTGAACACCACCGGCACTCTCGCTTTCTTCTCCATAAGAGAAGGTCACATGGTCAATCCGTATCACAGGCTCACCCCCTTTCAAAAGACAAGTTGTTTCTGAAGCAGAAATACAATAAAACAGAGAATACAGAATAGGGCGGCAACTACATCTTGAAAATGAAAACCAATTTGGCATACATTTGTGCGTCTAACAGGGGCACCCAGCCCCCGTGTCAACGCAGCAGCAGAAAGTTCGTCACCAATCTTTACAACGGATACCATCAAAGGAACCAGCCTGTATTCCACCATCAGCAAAGGATGTCTCCCACCGGAGCGGATACCCCGCATTTTCATGGCATCCCGGATCGCCTGATATTCTTCGCTGATTGTAGGGAAAAAGCGAAAAATCACAGACATGGGGATGACGATTTTTTCTGTGATGTGCATACGCTCCATAGCGCCGATAAACTCGCTGACGGAAGTCGAGGAGATCAGCCATGCACCAGTCATGATGCCAGGCGCAAACCGTGTCATAATGGATGTAACTGCCATCACAATGAAAGAAAGCAAGCCGCTTAAATATACAAGGGCAATCCGTTCCAATGCAAAGCAGGCTACATAGAGCAGTAAATATTTTCCGGCTGTTTTGAAGCGATGTTCTGATAAAATCAGTACAAAAGGGACAAGACTTAAACAGGGCTTGACAATGTTCATAATCCCCTCATTGCTGGTGCTGAACATCAGAGTTGTAATCGTCAACAACAACAGAAGCTTTGTACGAGGGTCAAGCAATATCCCTTTTCTATTTTCAGTCGTCGCAGAGAATGATACCCCGTCCATTACACAATTCCCGCTTTAACAAAATGTTTTTTCAGAAGCGCCTTACCTAACAGGCCGCCAAAAATTGCAAAGACAAAAATTCCGGCAATTACCAGAACAATGCTCCACATGGGCATGACAGCCATCACCTGGTCAGCGTATTCCTCACCGAAGCTGGCCGCAAAACTGGTCCAGGAGTCCTCTACCATAAAATACATCGGAATGTATGTACCAACCATCCAAAGACTGAATACCGCATAACCAATCAGGCTCTTTTTAGCACTTTTATAACCGCCGGATTTCAAAATCAAATCTCCCAGAACGCCAAAGATCAGACCCATTGGTACACCCCAGAAACCCATGCCGGTCAGGCCCATCAGTAAACCGCTCAAAATCCCCATAATCGTAACCATGCCGAATTTTTTTACTCTTGTCAGGAACAGCATGAAGGGGATACCTGTAATCAAAGACCACAAGGCACCGAGGATTGGCAAAAAGATAGGCACAAACCCAATAGGAATGGCGACACAACAACCAATCACAAAGTAGAGAACGGTGAACAGACCCAGGTTAATCAGATCCTTTGCTTGTAACTTGTTGTTCATAACGAATACCTCCATTCATTTGTTGGTTAGCAAACTCTAACCTCTTTCTAAGATAACACAGTTAGTCATGCCTCTCTACAACCAATTAGCTTTTTAGCTCCAAACAGCAACGAGTTTTTCTGTTGACTGACTCCTTTTCCAAACCTATAATATAATTAAAAACAAATGTAAGAAGTGCGATAATTGAGTGATAGGAGCTAAAATGAAGATTGATGATATTATAAGAAAATGTATTGAAATTCCTGGTATTTCAATAAAACGCAGTGATTTCAGCGCAGAACTACTTATGAAAACCAAAGATGGAAAAGGATCGATGACTTTTTTCCCGCTTTTCTCCGGGCTTACTATTGCTTATATCTTCGTAAATTCTCCTACATGGGTAGCACCCAATTTCTGTGAAGATAGCTCCATTGAAAAAGGTCCATTACTTCTAAACTATTGTGTGACCGGGCGTTGTGAGATTGTCTTGAATAACGAAAACTTTGTGTATGTGAAAGATAGAGAAATTTCTCTCACAGAGCGTTTCGCACAAAAACAATATGTCTATCCTCGCCGTATCTATGAAGGAATGGAACTTTTCGTTGATACTGATACGCTGACATCAGAAAGTGCATGGATAAAAAAAGAGTTCGGCATTGACTTTCACAAAATCATTGAACTTTTTTGCCCTGATGGTAATACCTATATTTCGACGGTTGCTCCTGAAGTCGAGGAAATATTGACGAAACTTTGGGGACTTTTGGATATTGCACCCCCATTTTCAATTTCTCAAATGAAGTTCTATGCTCTGGCATTGTTTTCGCTGATGCAAAACCTTAACGATATTCCCCCATCACAAGCCTGCACATTCTTTACTGAAACGCAGGTAGATATCGCAAAACGTGTTGAAAAAATTATTACTTCTGATTTACGTCAACATCATCCAGCATGGGAATTAGCAGCGCAATTTTCTGTTAGTGAAACTAGCTTAAAAAATTATTTTCGAGGAGTTTTTGGTCAGAACATATCTTTTTATCTGCGTGAATGTAGAATGAAACGAGCTGCGGAATTACTTGTATCTACTACACGCTCTGTTGCAGAAATAGCAGAACAGGTCGGTTACATGAATCAAAGTAAATTTGCATTGGTTTTTAAAAAACGATTTTCTATGTCACCGTTAGAATATAGGCGATATAGAAATTTAAATTCATAAATGCCGATATAATTTCATAATAATATGATGAGTTACTCGACAAATGGGTAACTCATCATATTAGAATATTACTTATTTATGTGTTGGCAATTAGCCGTAAATTCTTTACTTATATAATAATTTATCCATTTCTAATACACAAGCTTTTATAGTATCGACATATTCTAATAACTTACCTTTCCTTAAATATTTTTCACTATATATATTGTGCGCAACATCTCCCCTCGTAGAAATAATATCATCCAAAGATTTAAATGGAAATGCCGTATCATCAATCTCATTTTCACTAATTCCAAAATAATTTTTAAATAACTGTTGTATATTCTGTACTTTTGGTGTATTTAATTTCTTAATATCATAATATATTAATTTTCTATAATATTCTTTCCAATCATCGTAAAATAAAATTGGCGAAATATCATTTTTTTCTTTTTTCACAGCATCTGAAATAGTTTTCTTTGCTTCCATGGGCAATTTTTTAGGCTGATATATTTTTCTTGTTATGAAATTCCCCGTTTCGTAAATAACAGATTCTACATATACTTCAAAAGATGAACATAAAAAAAATCAATCCAGCCCTAGTCAAATGATCAAGGCTCTTTTTTCCTCTTCCTGAGTTTCTTTCCAATTCATGATTATATGTTTCAATTAATTTATTCACCTGATTAAGATTTTTTTGGAATGTTTTATACGCTTTTGATGGCATACTATCCTCCTCACTACATTTTCTTTATCATTAGGCGTTTGCGAAACGCCACAAGCCGCATAAATACGGCATTTTTTGTTACCTATAAACAAATAACTCCTCACCGGATATGGTATAATAGAGTTGACTAAAAACTATAAACCTACATCCAAGAAAGG
>ENA-OQIS01000066-OQIS01000066.1-human-gut-metagenome-genome-assembly--contig:-NODE-66-length-32100-cov-4.896600_pt1 | contig 32100 bp, 34 predicted proteins | sample MGYA00242589_ERZ504754 | MGnify/ENA primary metagenome ERZ504754 (study PRJEB26092, sample SAMD00036351) | human gut metagenome | host: Homo sapiens | study: EMG produced TPA metagenomics assembly of...
GGAGAAGAACGTATGACGTTTGTTATGGCAAATACGCTTCGGGAACTTTCTTATGATGGCAGATTTTCCAGACAGAACAAAGACTGGGCAGAACATATCGAAATCCCGGAAAATATCAATCAGGGGAAGAATCTGAATCAGGATTATGTGATAGAAAGCCACCCAGCAGTGTTAGATGGATTTATTGATATGGCAAGGGCAGAGATCCGGATGCAGAAGATTGAACAGGCATTAGATGAAGCGGAAGTCACCATTACAGCAGATACGAGAGGATTTGAAGCAGATGGACATGCAGGAACCTGGCATACAGTAGATGAAAGAGAGTATGCAGGGGAGAAGTTCTTCTTCATGGAACATGATGAGTATGGTTCAGATGTGGCAGGGATTATCGTATCGGAACATGGTCAGCTTGTCGCAGAAGATCTCTGGAATGGGTATGATACAGGGGCATTGGAAGCTATTTCAGAATATCTGCAGGAGAAAGGGATTTCTGTGGAAGGACTTATGTCGGAACTGGAACCGGATGAACTGGCATATAAGATTGACGATAGGTATTTTGCAATCCAGAGAACAGAGGAAGGCTATGATTATACCTTTTATGCTTTGGATTACGATGAGATCGACGGCGGTGCTTATGACAATCCTGATATTTCTATGCGGCAGGTAATGGAAGATATTTTGGAAGATGAAGAAATGTCCCTGGAAAATGCAGTTCCCGTTGACTATGAGGATTTGATGGCAGAAGTGGAAGAAGCAGGCGAACGGCAGATGCAGCTGGCACAGTTATTAAAGAATTGTCCTCCAAGTATTTTTGAGGACTATGACCGGGAAAGAGCAGTGGATACCTGTGAGGGAATTGCAATGCAGTTTACCAAGAGCAAAGGGTATCTGACCGTACAGGCAACGGAAGAAGGCTATTTTTATATTTTTTATGATTCTGACCTGCACGAAATCCATTCCAATGATTATGACGGTCCAAAAGTATCTGTTCAGAAAGCTACTTATGAAATCTTAAAAAGTGAAAGAATGGATGATATGGAATGTATCAAAGTGGATTATAAGGAATTTGAAGCAATGACCATCCAACATTCCAAAGACTTACTGCAGGCAGGTGAGCTTCGTGCGACTTCTGAGATTGGGAGAGATGAAGTAGCATTAAATGGTCTTAGCAGGGCAGAAGTGGAACGGGGTGTCTTGTATCACGCACAGGGTATTCTGGAAGAGATGGGACTGGAAAATGAAGTAGAGCTACTTGCAGCAAGGGTGCATGGTTCCAGAAGCAGAGAGGAACTTTACAGATATGATTCTGACCTTGATGTGGTGCTTTCTTATCGTGGCAATATCCGGGAGGACAGTTTCTTCAATGAATTAAATGCTCATGGCATCGCAATGGCAGGTATTAAGGTGGACATCAATCCTATCGCAGAAGAAAGAATCACTCTGGCAGAATATATGAAAGAGTCAGAAGCCTATCTTGACCAGAAAGAAATAGAAAAGCTGGCGGTGGATTTAGATAATTTCAGCTATGAATATGACACTTACGAATATAAAGATACCGTTGAGAACAGGGAAGAACAGGTGGAGAAAATCATAGAGGACATTCTGAATAAGAAAACAGAGTGTTTAAAGGATTGGCTGGTTGAAGTATCGGAAGAATCTGATATAGACAGTGATGTGATAACTGCCCGGTCACTGCTTTCCCGTTTAGAAAATGCAGAAACCTTTTCTATCTTTACCAGACAACCAGAACAGGAACAGCCAGAAGCTACGATCAGTTTCTATGTAGCAGAGTGCATGGAGTTCCCGGTCATGGGGGAGTACCATAATAATCTTACTCTGGAAGAAGCGATTAAGATTTATGAAAGTATTCCGGCAGATCGACTGCATGGAGGCAAAGGGATTGGATTTGACCTGCAGGACGGGGATAAGGATTATTCCGGTGAATATGAACTGATGTGTTGGGACAGAGTAGACAGGGAACTGATAGATATGATTCCTCATTATAAGGAAAGTCCATTGGTACAGAAAGCAATTAACGATATGGAAAAATATCTGAATGAGAAACATGGAAAAGTGCAGGAAGCAGAACAGACTGTGGAAGTGAAACAGGAAGTTCCAGAAGCACCAGTCAAGAAAGAATCCGTATCAGTAGAACCGAACCGGGAACAAAACAAAGAGCCTGCAAAGGGTGAAAAAGGAGAACTGAAAAAATCTGTACTGCAGTCGTTAAAAGAGTTCCAGGCAAGAGCAAAAGCACAGGAGCAGAAAGAAATGGTAACTGAAAAATCCAAATCACATAAGAAGGGGGATGTAGAATTATGATGGATCTGGCAATGAACTTTGATACAGACGAATGTTTAGTAACGGCAATGTTTGATAAAGGAAACAGAAATGATACGATGGAAGCTATCGACCATATCATTCCATTTCTGAAAGGGGATGCGGATATGATCGGACTTGTCTGCAATACCATAAGAAAGCTGTTCTGCATGAGTGATGAAGGCTATGAGATTTTTCTTATGGATCTGGAAGATTATAAAGCAGAACTGGAAGAGGAGGACGAGGAATGAGTACAAGTCAGTGTGCAGTATATCAGGTAAAAGAAACACCAGAGTATCGTGATGTCCGTTTCCGTTCTTATGAAAAGCTGAGAAGCGAAGGAAAGAGCATCAGCATTGAGAACTATCAGCAGGTGTACATTGGAAGAATCCAGCCAGGGGAAACTCCGGCGGATATAAAAATACGCCTGCAGAAACAGCGACCGAAGAACTTCAAAGGTCATTCCATCGGATGTAGCGATGTTCTGGTAATTACGGATGAGGGAAAAACCACAGCCTACTATATTAATAAAGATGGATTCATTATCGTTCCAGAATTTCTCACAATCAAAAGTTCCTCTGATACCAGACTTTTCATTGATACAACGGGATATGAAATTGAAGGAAAGAAAGGGACTTGGCTTGCCCAGGATTATATTTTGATGAATGAGAAGAAATGGTTTCTGATGGAACATGAAGAGTATGGGACAAGAGCCGCCTATGTGATTCTCAGTGAAGATGGTGCAGTAGTTATGAATGACTGTTACAATGGCTTTGACGAAGAAGCAAGACGGAACATTCAGAACTTTATGCAGCAACAGGCAGCAAAAGAACAGGAACAGCAAAGACAACAGCAGGTGCAATCGCAAATGCAGCCGAATCAGATACAGCAGTCACCAGAACAGCAGAAAAAGAAACCAGAGCTGGCAAACTGGCAGAAGGTCATGGACAATGGAGAATATCTTCGCAGTGCAGAGATGGCAGAAGAAGCCAACTACAACATGATTGATGGACTGATGAACAATACTCCGAAGAAAAAAGATAAAAATGCTCCCCGGAGATCAGTGCTGAAGCGGCTTCGTAAGCATCAGCAAAAGATAGCCAGTCAGGGAAAAGGACAACCACAGCAACAAAGGGGAGTGGAAGAAGAGATGGAAAGGAAAAAGAAGTAATTTTCAACGGAAGTGGTCTTGCTACTTATGTGGCAGGATCATTTTTGTTGAAAAAAAGAAACGAGGGATTGTATAATAGGTGTATGAATTTTGAGAAGTTTAAATATACAAGCTTTAAATGGGAGATATAAATATTATGACAGAAAATGAAGTAATAAATAAGATATACGGATATTTAAAAAATCAAAATGAGCATATTATAATGGAAAATATGACAAATGAGTCAGTTAGTCTTTTTTGGGAAAATATATCTGTATTATATAAAGCGGGAGTTCTTCAAAATAATAAAGCGGTAAAGAGATTTTGCGATAAATTACGAATTAGAACTGGCTATGACAGGGATCAATGCTTACAGGGGTTATCCGAGATGGTCTTTTGGCTTTATGCTATTAAAAATAGTTATACTTACGAAATGGATAAGAAATTAAAAAATCAAGAAAATACAGATGTTGATATACAGCTTTTAAAATATGGATATAAATTTAACATTGAAATAAAAACACCGAAACAAGTAAAAGAAGATGATGATAAAGTATTGGGAGTTAACATACCTTTTCGCAGTTTTTAAAAATAAAGATACACAAAAAACATATATTGATAAGTTAGAAAAAGAAGTTTTTCCTCAAATAATCAATAAGCCAGACGGAATGTATACAGGTTATAATATATCCAAAATAAATGATAATAAAGTGATAGAATATTTAAGATCTTGTCAAACAAAATTTAATTATGAAGCAAATTCTATAAATGTATTGGTTATATCTGTTTCTTCGCAGCAAATGCAAGATTATTGGGGATATATATATAATCCATTTACAGGAATTTTTACAGAAGATTTTAAAAATAGTTTTTATGATAAAAGTGGAAAGGATGTAAAACACAATGACTTTGATACAGTTGATGTTATTTACTTAACGAATATAGTTGAAGGACATATACGAAAAATAGAAGGATTTGATCCATGGAAATTAGAAAATTATTGTGGCATATTTTGTATTAATCCCTTTAGTGTTAGGACAAAAGATAAAAAAGATATAGAGGTATATGAAAAATTGTTAAATATACTTCCGAATGATACAATTTTATTTGAAAAAGAACACGATCAAGCGAATCAAAGAGGAAAAGAAATGAATATATCGGTTGATCCAATATTTATGCAAGAATATATTTCGGAGCATTACCCTAAATTGATTTGAGAAGAGTGCTTGCGAATTAGTTATGGGTAGAGAGAAGCATAAAAAATACTACCCATAACTAATGAAGCTTATATAAAAAAATTCACAAATTAGGTTCTTTCTTTTGGAATTGTTCCTGCTCGTGACTCTTCCCAAGGATTATATCAATATTAGCGGAAACGGTATGAAGCTCCCGTTCATAATCCCGGTGGTTAGAAAAATTTTCCCGTTGTAAATCTTGCAATTCAATAAGCCGGTCTTTTTCAGCATATAGGGCTTTCATGGAAGGTAGCTTATTTCCGGCAGATTTTTCTTTCAGTGTCCGGAGAGCTGTATCATAAAGGGAAAGTTCTGCCCGGTGTTCTTCGTAGAATTTATTCTTATTGCGGCTCTTACGGTAGTCGGCATATATGTTTTTATATGCAAGGTACTGTCCGGTAAAATGTATTTGCTCATTCACATCTTTAAGCAGCTGTTCTGTATCCTTTAAAGATTTTCTGGCGGCACTGGCTTGATCGGATGCCTGGTCAAGTGCCGTATGGAAATCTTCAAGAGAGTCATATCCATGTTCCTGAATATAGGCAACCGTCTGAGCCATTTGTTTCAAATTGGAGAGTTTGACTTTTTGAGCATAGGCTTCACTCTGCTGTGCTTTGATACAGGTCTGTAAATCTATCACAAGCCGGAGATCTGATTTTATGAAAATGAACGGTACAGGAATATCGGAAGCATCAGGAGAAAGTGCTGTCTGTAAATCTTTTGTAGTAGCTGTAACTTGCGGTTCTTCGATTTCCATTTTCCTATCAGAGAGTGATTTTGCATTTTCCTTAAATGTCTGTAATAGAAAATCCTCTTCATATCGTGTTCCGAGATTTCGTCCAGTGATATATTTTTTTCTGCCTGGATGAAGATAGCTGTACCGGTTTCTGCTGATCTTGAAGATGATATAATATTTTTCATCAAGGATTTTGGCAAACTCTTCTGGTGACTTGGCGGTGCTTGCAGCATCGTCAATGGCATCCCGGAGAAACTGCTTCTCTGTCTGATAGCGAGTCGCTTTTGGTGTGATACCATCTTCAAGCATTTTCTGGTTGAGCTTATCAAGTTTTTCCTGTCCACGACGCTGTGCCCAGTATTCTTTTTCCGTGATTTTTCTTTCAGCAGGAGAGAGCAGATCAACTTGATGCAGGCCCTCTTTCTGACACATGTCTATAACATCTTGCTTTAAGTGAGCAAGGTAGGCTGTGCTTAGGTGGTGTTTATATCCGGCTTTTGATTCACAGTCAAATTCCATATAGGGTTCTTGAGGCACATCATATTTACGAAGGCTGTTGATCACAATATGTACATGGATATTGCCACTTTCGTTGTGACCATCTGTATGTGTGCAGACTAAAGCCTGATGACCGGGAAAGTTCTTCTTTGCAAAAGTTAGTCCCAGCTGCTGTGCCCGTTCACCAGTCAGTCCACATTCCTCTTTGTCTTTTGGGTCAAAGCTGATAATGTAATGATGAGACTTGATCTCATTGAAATTTTTATTTTTATGGTAATAGCTGTTTAGTTCCTGACATTCAGATGCAAAGGTAAATGGATCGCAGTTCAGACCATCCAGGTAATATTCATCTCGTAATATCATATGTCCCTCATCATCGAGGATTGGCTTTTGGGTGTATTCATTATGCTGAAAGATGAGATACCGTTCAGATTCTCCATAGTCAGCACTTTTGCTTGCGATATGTTTAATCACTGCCACGGAAATCACCTGCCATTCTCATCACTTCATATTTCATTTCATAAATATCCCGGAGAGATTTTTTTATTTCTGTTCTCATTTCTGAGGAGATAATTCCACCTTGATTAAAATATCGGGCAATCTGATTGAGATTGCTTCCTATCTTACCCAATTCACCAATCAGCTTTTTTATTTCTTTGACATCTGCAACAATCTCAAATTTAGTATTGACCTGTCCCTCCATAATTTGTTTTCTCATGTACTCGGAAATATTCATGTCTGCCTGTTCTGCCGTATTTTCTATAATAGAAAATTCTGTATCAGTCAGTCGGATTGTTACCCGGTGTTCTCGTTTCATATCAGATTCTTTTTGTGGTCTTGTCATTGGATACTCCTTTCTGCACATAGGTTCCACACAGGAAAGAAAAAAAATTACAGCTTGCTGTGAAAGCAAGTGATGAAGAATCATCACGCTGTGACCATGGCAATGGGAACCAACACGCATATCTTTGATTGCGGTCGAGGGTATGGGGAAACGAAATCCCCATCAAGTTGCAAGGTAGAAAAAATCCCGGAGGGGTTTTTGTCTGACATTGCGAAACTTGCTCTAAAAATGACTGCTTCATATATAAGCCGATTTACAGAAAAAATGGAAATAAGAAGTTTATATAAATGAAAAAACAAAAAGCAATAGTTAATTGCGAAAATGTAAAGTTGTATTGCTTGCCCAAATGGTATATCAACTGTATAATACAATCAAACAAAAGGAGGAGGGAGCTTATGAATAAAGTAAAAGATAGTAATCAAAACATTGCAAAGGCAGTTCTTAAGATAAGGCAAGATAACAAGCTTTCTCAGGAACAATTTGCTGAAATGGTAGGAGTAACAAGACAGGCGGTGTCTAGATGGGAAATGGGAGTCTCTGTTCCAAATATTAATACACTTATTCTAATAAGTGAGAAATTTGATATTCCAGTTGATGAAATGTTAAAGTCAGGAGACGTTGTTGAAAAAATTGATAACAATAAAACTCCTTTCAAAAAAGATAGAAATTATAGTATTGTATTTTTAACTATTGGTATTTTAGGGCTGATTAGTATACCTTTTGGGGCAGAGTGGCAACAGAAAAAAAATATGGAACTTTTTAAAACAGCCTATGAGCATTCATATGACTATATTTTTGAATATCCACTATCCATCATTTTAATATTAGCATTGATGTTCATAGGCTTAGGTATATGTTTCATTTCAAAGAAAAAAAGGAGGCGATTTGATGAAAAAAATGATTAGTATTTTGACAGTGTTGGTACTTAGTGTTGTGACAATGTTGCCTGTAAAAGTAATGGCTGCAGAATATCCACATAAAAACAGTGAAGTAAAGCATGTAAATTTGCTATCTGATAAAACTGAGTATGGAATACAGCCACAAACGGATGGATACTATTATTGGAAAGTCGATAGTAAGACGAATCAGGGAACAACTTATGGTTCATGGAGATTGGGACCTCAGGGTGCCGGCCCAGGTACAGTTTCTGTAAATAAAACAGATACAGTGACTAACACAATTAGTGGATCATATACCAGTGTAGGAGATATATCCGCTTCTTTAGGAGCTACGATTGGGAAGAGTCAGTCCTATTCTGTACAGTACAGTTTGCCTGTCCCTAGCGGAAAAACTTATCAGATTAAGTATAGACCGCTGTATACAAAGTACAAAGTTGTGCAGAGGCAGTATTACAAAATAGATGGTTATTCTTCAGCAACCAATAATACAAAGACTTGCTATGTAAATGTTTTTTATGACTGGGGATTTAGCTATAATGTGCTTTAATGTAAATGAAGAGGTAATTTAGAATAATGATGGATAATTAGTGGAAAAGATGGGGCTGTCGCAAAGCGATAGCCCCCTTTCACGCTCTGAAATAGAATTGTTATGGGAGACTATTCTAGTTTTGCAAGGTAGTCATATTCTTTCGGAAAGGTAAGAGCATCCCAGTCGATTTTTTTTGCCATATAAACTAGTTCTTGATAAGAGGAATCTGTTCTCTTTCGACGATATGTAGCGATAACCTGTTGTGAAATTTTAGTAACTGTACGAATGTCCGTGTTCAGCACTGTATTTGGCACATATTCAGCACGATGAGTTTTTACAAAACCAAGGCAGGCTTTTACTCCTCCAGCTAATTTTTCTGTATATAATTTGGGGTTGTATCCGTTAAAATCACCGACCATTTTTGCTGAAATGTTTTTTTTCATAAGCTGTGGAAGAATTTCGAGTTTTAACTGAGTGGTACCATCAGATGCAAAGGAAAAATCTTCAGGACTTAATTTGTGGTTTAAACAGCGTTCATAAAAATCAGTAGCTGTAGTGCCGTCAACTAATTTAATGCCTGTCAGATGAAGAAAATTATAAGGATAAAAATTTACCTCCAAAAAAGAAATATGTTTATGCTTGTCTTTTAGAACAAACAAGAGTTGGTAGCCATTAAGGTTTTCTTCGTACTTGGCAGCACAATCTACAATAATAGAGACGGCTTGCTGTTTGGTGTATTTTGTCATATTATGACCTCTGCGATATGTATAAAATATTTAAAGGGAGATTACAATACCGTGGCATTGTGCATCTCCCTTATAGACTGATTTTTCTGTTGTCCGCCAACACTCCAGCCCATATGTCTGGCTTTGATTTCAGGTTTTTCTGTTGCCTGCCAACTCTCCGATTCATGTTCGGCTTTCGTTTCGGATTTTAGGTGTCAGCCACACCAACAGGATGTCGCCTGTTTTCCTACTCATAGTATATGCGATAAAATGAGTTTCGTCAACGGATAAAATGAAAAATAACTGATAATTTAATAACTCAAACTTCCTATTTTTAATGTGGGAAGTTTGAGTTTATTATTGGTTGGCGGTGTGTTATATCAATATTTTTTTGCTGCTGTATTACTTTTTCTTGTGATTGTGTAGCTCATTTATATGCTGTTATCGGTAATGGTATTAGATAGACATACTCAAACAGAGATATCTTATTGATAAAAATTTTATAAAACAGCGGACTATCGTGGATAATACTGTCAGTTTATACTAATAGACATTAAAGGTATCAATTAGATGACAAGAGGTCAATAAGATGGATCGCAAGAAAATTGGAAAAAAGATACGGCAGAAGAAACAAACGAAAGTATCAAACGGTAGACTGTCATGAATACACCCTCACGTTTATACTGAAAGATATAAACAGTATTAAATAGATAAGAGGTGTGACAAAAAAGTTTGGGAAGAAAGTGAAAGAGAAGCGGCAGGAGTTGGGTCTGAGTAGGCAGGATGTTTCAGAAATATGTAATATGCATGAAGGCTATGTCAAACAGATAGAGACTGGTAGCAAGTTGCCTGCATTACCTTTGCTGCTTAAGATCTGTGAAACGCTTCATACCTCTCCAAACTATCTTTTCGAGTTTTCAGAAGATAAGGATGTGCAGGATGTTCTTGAATTATTGTACACTTTAACGCCAGAACAATTAAAAGCGGTGAAACATATGATTTCATCCTATCTTGAATTCAAAGAAAATATGGAAGAACAAAATGAGAGATTAAAAAGGGGGATATCCAATAAATGGATGTCCCCTTTCTGCTTTACATATCAGCAGTACAAAATTATGGAGTATTTGTTTATCATCTTAGCAGGTAAGAAAACCGTGAATGCCAACTGATATTGGGGTATTTGTTGAATGTTGCAAATTTGGATACATCTATGTGGAGAAGGATAGGACCTTACAAGTTCTATCTTTTTTGTTATGCAATTTACAATATAAAAAATTTTTAATCTTTAGAGAATCTTTATAGTTAATCAGTATACTAAAAAAATCAATTAAAAGGAGATGTATAATAATATGGAAACATTACTGAGAACAGAGAATTTAACAAAAAAAATTCAAGAATCAGGTAGCAATACAAAATATTTCAATGAATGTACCTGAAAATTCTGTCTATGGCCTTTTAGGACCTAATGGTGCAGGAAAATACTACTACAATTAAAAATGATAGCTGGAATCTTGAAACCTACCAAGGGAAGTATTATTTTTAATAAACATCCGTGGAAAAGGAGTGACTTATCAAACATTGGTGCATTGATTGAAACACCTCCTTTATATGGAAATCTAACTGCAAGAGAAAACCTTAAGGTAAGGACTGAACTGTTAAATATTTCGGATGGTCGTATTGACGAGGTCCTTGAAATATCAGGTTTGACTGGTACAGGAAAAAAGAGAGCAGGACAGTTTTCTATGGGAATGAAGCAAAGACTTGGCATTGCAATAGCATTATTGAATAACCCCAAATTACTAATATTAGACGAACCTACAAATGGCCTTGATCCTGTAGGTATTGAAGAGCTGCGAAATTTAATAAGGCAGTTTCCGAAGCAAGGTATGACAGTTATTCTATCTAGCCATATACTATCGGAAGTGGAACAGATTGCAGATTATATAGGGATAATATGTAATGGGAAATTGGAATACGAAGCACCAGAGAACAAAGAAGATAATCTTGAAGCTTTGTTTATGGACATTGTAAAAAGAAATAGAAGGGAGATTATTTAATGAGATATATAAGATCAGAAAATTTGAAATATAAACGGTCTTTCAGCAGAAAATTAATATTTGTGGTACCCATCATTACAGCTTTTGTAGCTGTTATATTTGGTGGAATTAGAAATTTTCAAGCACAAACTATATATTGGTGGTATACATTTCTCTTACCGGGGACGGTTGCCATATACTGTTCATTGTCTGAGAAGAAAGAAAAAAGTGTACGCTATCACACCTTTTATACCCTATCTATTGATTTAGAAAATGCTTGGTATGCTCGAGTGTTAGTTATAGCATGGTATATGCTTTTGACAGGTATTATATTAGTTCTTCCGGCAGTATCAATGAGAATATGGGCACCGGCCATTTGCCAAATATCTAACGGAAAATTATTACTTGGCAGTATATGTATTGTAGTTATGTCATTATGGCAAATTCCTATTTTGCTTTTTTTTAATAAAAGAATAGGTATACTTTTGCCGCTTATAATTAATTGTATGTTGCCATTGGCTATTTCTCCGTTATCTAATACTAATCTATGGTTCTTGATACCTTATAGTTGGGTCTCAAAATCTATGAAAAGTATTATCGGATTAGACGTAAACGGAACAATGACGACCGTTTCCTCAAAAGATTCATTAGACTTTACTATTGGACTCTTATTATCTGTTTTACTATTTATTATAACTGTTATTATTACTGCAAAAAAATTCAGAGAGGTGGAAGGATGAAAAGTCTTTGGTGTGCAATTAAGTCAGAAGTTGTAAAATTACGACATACCCCTATTTTTTTGTTGCACATAATTGTACCGCTTCTAGGAGGGTTATTATTTGCAATGTATTTTCACTTATATTCAGGACAACAAAGTATAACACAAAGACTGAATCTAATTTTACAGGCAACATCAGCATTTTTCCCTCTTGCAATTTCTATTGCTGTTAGTCTAGGTATAAACTTAGAAGAAGAAGGGCATTTTCAGGCACTTTTTGTAGGTATGGAGAGTAAGAGTAAATTAATTATTGCAAAGTTAATTCTATTCTTAGGAATGGGTGCAGTAGCCATTGTAATTCTCTTTTTACCAATTTTATTTTCAGTAGCAGTTATGGATCAAGAGCTTAGTATTTCTGTTCTTAATACAGTATTGTATAGTTATGTTTATTTAATTTTAGGTAACATTGTAACTTATATAATCCATTTTTGGTTATCCCTGAAATCAGGGCTTGGAGCTTCAGTTATAACAGGGGTGTTGGAAAGCCTTATTGTTATTTTGTTTAGCAATCTTCCGTTGAAGTTAGTTATTAGTTGGGAATATATTCCTTGGGCGTGGGCAGTAAATATGTGTAGACAAGAAATTTTGCAATTTAACGCTCAACTCTCTACTCTTCAACCCAATATTATATTTAAAGTTATCATTATAACATTTGTGTTATTGTTGGTGTTTTGTATATGGTTTGAGAAATGGGAAGGAAGAAAAAATTATGAAGAATAGTATATTAATAAAAAGGGTGATTCTGGTATTTTGTATGATATCTATAATGATCATTGGTTCAGGTTGTGCTGCTAAAAAGGCAGTTTTAGAAAACCAAGGTAAAACAGAATGTTATTTAGACGAGAAAGATGCAACGAAATTTATATATAATGGACAACAATACACAATATTAAATAATACAGTGGATAAGAATTCATTAGGTGATTGGATTGGATTTATTCAAAAGTATGTTGCACTTGATGAAAATTATAACATACTAAAAAAATGTGATATGGGAGTCAACGTAGTAGGAGATTTAAGCGACTTAATAGATCATACAGATGGTACCGCATATTATGTGCCATATTTGAATGTATATAAGACAGAAAATGATGGGGATATGAATAATTTAGTTGTAGATGTAGATAACGATTTCCATAAAGCAATTCCATCAGAAAATGCGAAAGATGGTGATTTAAAGATAATTTTTAAAAATCAAAATGACACCAAAGATATAGAAAATGATTTACCACAAATTGATAAAGAAGATGTGAGGAATTTGACTTGGGAAGGTAAAACATATCAAATTACAGATCAAGTTGTACCAAATGAAAAAATAGGCGATTATCTATGTACTTTATCTGGAAATATTACTTTTGATGCAGAAACAGGCAGGGAACTTACACATGATGAGTTAAATGCTATTGATATAATTCCGGGCGAACTGTCAAACCAAAAAAGGGAGACTTGGATATATGATTCGGTATACACCGTTATTGGAAAGGATAAGGATAGTTTGGCAGTTGAAATTAATTATAAATGCGTATATGCTATATTAAAAGATTAGTATGGGTCAAACTTATGACTATAATATCTAACAAATAAAAATTTTAAAAGGAGAGGATATCTTGATTAAAATTCTAGTTATAGATGATGAAGAGGCAATACTTGAGCTTGTCAAACGTGGACTAGAAAAGGAGGGATTTGCTGTTGACACTTTGACTTCTGCAAAAAAGGTGGATGTTAGTAAACTGCGGCAATATAATTTGTTGATTTTGGATGTTATGATGCCGGATATTGATGGTTTCACATTTTGCAAAAAAATCCGTGACATATTCAATGCACCAATTTTATTTCTGACAGCTAAAACACTGGAAGACGAAGTATTATATGGTTTAGGTATTGGGGGAGACGATTATATTACAAAACCCTTCCGGATTAAGGAGTTAAGAGCTCGTGTAAAAGCACACTTAAGGCGAGAGTCCAGAGAAAATCATGATTATTTATTTTCAGAAGATGGAAATATTAAGTTTGATTTGTCAGCAAAAAAGCTATTGGTTTGTGAAAAGGAAATTCCTTTGACACATAGCGAATACAAAATATGTGAATTGCTGATACAGAATAGAGGACACGTTTTTTCCAGAGAGAAAATATATGAACGAGTTTTTGGATTTTATGGAGAATCAGCAGATAATACAATAGTTGTTCATGTTAAAAATATACGAGTGAAACTAAGTGAAGCTGGTGTGAATCCTATACAGACAGTGTGGGGGATAGGATATAAATGGGAGTAAAAATAAAAAAAAGGACAGTATTCTCTAAAGTTTTTTTTTATTAAAGTTTATATTGTCATTGATTATAGGAGCTGGAGTGAGTATTGCCTTACCGCTGGTCTTGGCAACACTTGCAAGTAATATGGGATATATAACTGTTGCAAATTATAATGAGATACAGGCTGAGAAAACGGCAAAAATTTTAGAAACAGAAAAAAATCCTGACTATAAGAATATTCCAGCAGGGATAAAATACTTAATAATTAGCAAAGAATTCGATATCTTAAATACTAATATGAGCAATGGGGAACAAAAAGACGCATTGAGATATGCAAATGGTAAGTTTGAGAAAACAGCATCAGGTAAACAATTTATTTTAGTTACAAGAGATAAAGAATTCTGTATTTTACAATATTATATTGGTTCTCATTTCACCAATATATGGTTAGATATACATATGCCATCTCCAGATATTTTGATTAATGCAGGAATGATTTTAAATTGTTTATTTGTATTTAGTATTATGGTCTTTTTGTTTGCAAAAGAACTAAGAAAAGAGTTGAAGCCAGTAATGGATGCGACTACAAAAATAGAAGAGCAGGAGCTGGAATTTAATATTTCATCATCGAGGATAATAGAATTTAATGATATATTAAAATCTATTTATAATATGAAAAATAGTTTAAAAAAGTCTTTGAAAACGCAATGGAATATAGAGTGTCAGCAGAAAGAACAAATTTCGGCATTAGCGCACGATTTGAAGACACCGTTGACGATCATAGGTGGTAATGCTGATTTATTATCTGAAACAAATATTAATCAGGAGCAAGAAGAGTATATTAACCATATTTTAGAGAGCTCTAAACGCATGGAAAATTACATTGCTATATTGATTGATCTATCCAAGAATACTGGTGAGATTCCGATAAATAGAGAAAGCATATCTATTGGAAAGTTTATTGATAGTATAAAAGGACAGATGCAGTCTGTAGTTGCAATGAAAAAAATGAATTTAATAATTGCAATTATGGATGAATCTTTTAGGATAGAGATTGATACAGTATTAATGGAAAGGGCGATTATAAATGTTTTATCAAATGCCGTAGATCATTCTCCTACACATGGGGAGATTATTTTTAACGTGACGAAGGATAAAGGAAAATGTAAGATTAGTATTATAGATTCAGGTCCTGGTTTTACGCCGGCAGCATTAAAATATGGTTTAGAAAGATTTTTTATGGATGATAAGAGTAGAAATTATCAACACCATTATGGAATGGGGTTATATATTACAAATTCTATTGTGACACAGCATGGTGGAAAAGTAGAATTAAAAAATAAAAGAGGAGCAGAAGTAGATATTATTATATAGGAAAAATTCATAGTTCAGGTTAGCTCTGGTGGAATACACCAGAGTTTTTTTACTTTATAGGAAACTGCTCCTACGGAGCACTATTGAATGAAAGATGCCCGCCGGTAGGCGGGCATACTAAAAGGACGGTTGTGGTCTAAAAGATATAAAAACCTTCTTCGCCAAAATCGTCATCATTGATATCATCAAATTCGTGAAAGAAGTAATCCATATAGAGGATTTCACCTTCTTAAAAGAATCGCCAAGTCTGGAGAGAAGTTCGTTTAAAAGAGCAGTCTGAAAAGAATCCCGAAGAAACCGGTAGTTGAAATGGCTGATATTCCGCCAGGGTATGGAAGAACCGGCTCCACCTTCGGAGAGAAGACAGTGAATATGAGGATTCCATTTAAGATCCCGTCCAAAAGTGTGAAGGACGCAGATAAAGCCAGGAGTAAAACTTTGAGATTTATTGATATTGAAAAACATACGGGAGATGACACTGTTTACTGCTGAAAAAAGACAGTTTAAAAGAGAGCGGTCTTTTAAGAAAAAAAGGACGCAGCTCTTTGGCAATGGTAAAGACGCAATGTCTGTGAGGAACTTTGATGATTTTAAAAGACATAGATACAGTGCGGTCAATGGAATACTTATTACCACAGGTAGGACAAAAACGGCTTTTGCAACGAAAAGGGACAAATTTAAGGTTGCCGCAGTGTCCGCAGCCATACATGGTGCCACCAAAAGAAGGATCACCGCAATTAAGCATTTTATCTACGTTTTCAATGACGTAATCACGAGGGTGTTGAAGATAAAGCATTTCTTCATAATGTTCTTTAAAAATCTTTTGTAATATATTCATAGAATCATTATGAAGCATTTAGAAGAAAAAAGAAAGACCTAATCCCCTCATGAGGAGGGCACTGAAAAACATACCATTTTTATTTTGACTTTAATAAAAAAGAAAAAATTCACCAGAGTTTTTATGATTCTGGTGGATTTTTTGTTAGACGAAATATAAATTGCTTGTCTTTTTCGGCCAAAGTTCTTATTTTTCATTCATTAATTTAATTATTCTCTTAAGATTTACTGCAAAGATCGTCATTGCTCCTTGCATTTCCATACAAATAAGACCAGATGATGACGCTACGTCATAACCATGCCGATGTTTTAGTTCGCTGTTCTTAGCTTCTATTTTATAGCGTTCCCGCATTTTTTCTTTGAAATGCTCAGTTTCCTGAAATTTAACCTGTTCACTGTGGGAATCGCAAATGATTGTTTCTGTGTATGTTTTCTTTTTGGCTTCTTCTTTGTAACAGCCATCACGATAAGGACAACATAAATCATAAATTGATTTTAAAAGAAGATATTTAAACATTCGAATAGGTGGAACTGCATTTCGTCCGTTATCCAGACAATAATTAGCAAGCAATTCATCATAAATATAGCTAAAATCAACCAATTCTTTTATCTGCCGGAGAAGATTATCTTTCGGGATTACTAATTCATATATTTCCATGTATGGACTTAGCACCAATTTCTGCTGTTGTTCGATTATAAAAACACCGCCTATATTTGATAGATACATTGTACCAAATATAGACGGTATAATCTACTTTTTCAGTGCCCTTCTCATGAGTGAGGGGTAGGGGAGCTGAATAGGCGAAGCCTATTTTTTATTTAGAGTATATTATTTTCTGCGTCCTCTGTTAATAAGACTTAGGAATATAGCTAGAAACGACATTGTAAAAAAATATATTAAATTTAGGAACGATTTTGATATTTTGCTGATTTTTATATTGTATAACTAATTTATCAAAAAGAAAGGAGGCACCAAATGGGAAAATTTGATGATTTCGATTTGGATGTAACAAAGACAGCAGCACAGGGCGGGATCGAGCCGAAGTATAAGAGTAAATCAGCATGTACCCCAGGATGCCCGACAGGAATCCTTATGACATGCCCACTTAAGACAGCAACATGCGGATGCCATATCACAGGTAAATAAAGTTTGAAAGTGAAGCGTAATGGCAAAATTTGATGATTTTGATTTGGATATTATCGAAAAAAAAGTAGGAAGAGATATTATACCTGCGAGTATTACAAGTCAACACTCTTTTTGTACCCCCAATTGCCTAACAGGATTTCTTTGTCCACCAAAAACTCAGCTTACATGCACATGTAAATTAAAGGGTCAATAAATCTGTTTTAGTGTACATACATAAAAAAGCTCTATTTTGATAATAGAGCTTTTTTTACGAGTAAATGAGTATTTTTTACATGTTGGGTGATTAATTACTAATTTTTGTTATTATTAGTTAGTAAAACATAAAGGAGCAGATAATGGAAAATATACTTGTGATTGACGATGACGAAAAGATTTTAGAATTAGTACAAGAAGTTTTGAAAAATGAACATTATATAGTGGAAACAAGAAGCTATGTTGACAATACTAATATTGGTGAATTTGAAGGATTTGACTTAATATTATTGGATATTATGTTACCGTTTTTAGATGGTTATGAAATTTTGGAGAGAATAAAAAACATAATAACATGTCCGGTGATTTTTTTATCTGCTAAGTCTAGTGAAGGAGCAAAAGTGAAAGGCCTGATGAGTGGAGCAGATGATTATATTACCAAACCTTTTAGTATCAGAGAGTTAGTAGCCAGAGTGAAAGTTGCATTAAGAAGAAATTTGAAAAATGGGAGTAACGGGATTTTAATCAATGGATTGGTGTTTAATCAAGATTCAAACTCAATAAAATTAGATAATGGTGAAATTTTATTAACGAAAAATGAGTTTCGCATATGTAAAATTCTTGTTCAGAATAGCGGAAAGATTTTTTCAAAAGATGAGCTATATGAATACTTATATGACTTAGATGCCAATGCACAATTAAGGACTATAACAGAGTTTATTTACTCAATCAGAAAAAAGTTCAAAATACTTGGTCTTGATCCAATAAAAACTATTTGGGGGATAGGTTATAAATGGGATATAAAATAATAACGATGAAGAGACAGTTATTACTGTACTTGATAAAATTGTTTGTGGGAATCGTGATTATAATAATCTGTTGGTTGGCTTTAACTAATATATTTGTGGAATGCGGAGTGATAATTCCAGCAAATTATAGCGAAACTATTTTGGAAGAGAATAGAAAGCGTTTAGATGATATACAACAGATAACAGATAATGATTTACCATATGGAAGTAAGTATTCAATCTTTGATTTAGATTATAATTATGAACGTGGGACTATGAATAAATCAGATATAGAAGTAACTAAAAAAATATTATTAGGGAAAGAAAGTAATCTTCAAGGGAATTATGTTTACTCAGTAATTGCTAGAACAGAAGAATATTGCGTTATAAAGTATAATATTAAAGCACGTTTTAACTCTGACAATAAAATTTTCAATTATATAGACTATGACAATTTGTCGTATATCACAATGGTATTAGTGTTTTTACTATATGTGTATATTATGACATTACACTTAGTTGGCATCTGGAAAAATAATTTTGAAAAGATAGAGAAAATTACGCTGGAAATAGAAAAACAGAATCTGGATTTCACTTACGAAGAAAGTAAGATAAAAGAATTTTCTAATATTATTACAGCATTAATTAAGATGAGGGATGCATTAAAAGAGTCATTGTATCAAACCTGGAAGATAGAAAATGAAAAAAATGAGGAAATAGCAGCATTGGCTCATGATATAAAAATACCGCTTACAATTATCAGTGGAAATACAGAGCTCTTAAAATGTTATTCATCTGATGAGTACAGTTTATCTCATCTGCAAAGTATTTGGGGAGCTGTGGGCAAGATGGAGGAATACATTAATTTATTAATTAAATATGTGAAAGCTGATAGAATTGATTTTCACGAAAAGGAAAGTATGCCCTGCAACAGTTTTTCTCATAAAATAGTCTCTGAGATTAAAGAGTATATCAGCGGATCTGAAGAAATAATTAAATTTAATGTTGAAAAAGTGAGGGGCACTATTAAGATAGACTACATATCTTTAGAAAGGGCAATTTTTAACATTATTTGAATATTACGGTGCGGCAGAGCCGCCAGTCCGGTGTGGCGAGAGCCACCTGTCCGGACTAACGGAGCCACCTCATTTTGTTTATTAAGTTACTTTGCCATTGCTGGATCCAGTCCATATACTTCTCTCATAGAGAGGTCTTTAGATGGGTCAACACTTTCAATATCGATCTTATAGGAATCATACGATATACGATCCATGATGGCATCGGCAAGAGTACTTTCACCATCACAGATTTGCTGGTACCATTCACTTTCACGGAACTGAGAACAAAAGATCGTTGAAGATTTTTTTCGTCTTTTATGTATCAGTTCAAAAAGATTCCTGGCTTCAGCTTCTGTCAGTTTAAGAAGCAGCCACTCATCAATGATCAGTACTATTGGCTTGGTGTATTTCTTCAGGACAGTCGAGAAAGTTCCATTGTCCCTGGCAGCCTGTAAGTCCAATAATAGATCAGGAAGCCGTATATACCGTACTGAGTAATAGTGCTTGCATGCTTCCATGCCAAAGGCACAGGCCATATAAGTTTTACCACTTCCGGTTGCTCCAGTAATAAAGATGTTCCGGTATTCTGTAATGTATTCACAGGTTGCCAGACGATTGATCAGTGCTTTGTTCAGCTTTCGTCCAGAATGGTAATCAATCGCTGCGATGCTGGCATCTGGCTGTTCAAACTCAGCCTGGCGGATCAGCCTTTTCAGACGATTGTTTTTGCGGTTGCTGTATTCGACATCAACAAGCATGCCGAACCGATCTTCGAATGGAACTTCCTTCATTGCAGGATCATCCATCTGGATGCGGAATGCATCTGCCATAGCAGTCAGACGCATTTCAATAAGTTTATCGATTGTACTTTGATTTGTCATGAGTTTTTACCTCCATAGTATCTGGCTCCTCTGGTTATGCCATGTGGTTTTACTGCTTGAGATGATTCTGATTCGGTATCAGGTGCATCCTTTGTTGCAGCCAATAGATTTTTGATACTTTTATAGCTGGGTTTACCGGAATAAGAGAGCGCCTTAGCGCAGACCTGTTCCAGTTTTTCTGGCGAATATTTTTCTGCCAGTTTCAGTAAGCCCATGCAGCTTCTGTAGGATTGCTGTTCAATCCTGCCGGAGGTAAGTATTGCATCGACAACCTTACTTGTGTTAATTCCAATCGAATCAGCCCACTTACGGAACCGGTCACCATTCCATTCCAGATATTTCTGGTGTTCCTGCGGCATATGTTCTGTCACTGTAGAATACTGACCGCTTCGTCCATAGAGTCGTCTGTGAGAGGCAATACGATTGTGATTATAAAATATTTCAACCGTTGTATCTGTTATACGCACATCAACCTTATTTTTGATATACTGATAAGGCACGGAGTAGAATATTCTGTCTACTGCGATGTGATAGTTAAACTGGACGGTGGCTTGTTTCCACTCAGCCAGTTCAAAAGGTGTAGCAGGCAACGGAGCCAGTAATGGCATTTCTTCCCCAAGAAATAAACTGAGTCTGCTACATTCCTTTTTCTGAAATTTACGGGCGTTGTAGGCATCCAGTTTTTCACGGATTGAAGCATTTAATTCTGCAAGAGAGAAAAACTGCTCATTGCGAAGGGCTGCTGTTATCCATGTGGATATCTTTCCTACTGATCCCTCTACATTCGGTTTATCCTTGGGTTTCCGGACTCTGGCCGGAAGGATGGCGAGATTGTAATGTTCTGCCATCTCATGATAAGTTGTGTTTAAGGCAGTGTTGTACCAGTCACTCTTTTTATGATTCACTGCGGTTGTACAGTTATCAGAAACGAGCATAGGTGTGACACCTCCAAAGAAATCAAACATCTGGACATGAGCTTTGATCCAGTTGTCGGTTTTCTCATTCATATATGCTTTTACAAAAGCATACTGACTGTAAGTTAATACACCTACAAATATCCATGCATCTGTGATTTCTCCGGTGTCCGGATCAATGATGTGGGCAGGGTCACCGGCCCAGTCAACTTCAATCTGTTCACCTGGTTTTCTGGGGATATGCATGGTAGCCCTGCGTTTTTCTTCATCCTTCTGGATGTAGTAGCAGAACTGAGAATACATTAGAGGCTCTTCGCTGCTCATGCGGCACTCCTCACAGTATTCTACCCAGAGAAGCTTTTTGTTTACACCATTTCGCAGAAGTTCTTTGCGAATGTAGTCAAAGTTTGGCATGCGTTTATTCGTTGCCGACTTATCCTTAGGAAACATCAGCTCCTCTAATGCGCTGTCGGTCATGTCGAAATCCAGCGGCCATGAAAGCTTGATTTCCGCTGCCTTTTTCAAAACCTTAGCGACTGTGTTTCTGGATACACCGCATGTTGAGACGGTCTGTCTCCTCTCTAAGAAATGCCTAGTTTAAGCGGGGTTGAGGGGTATATCTGCTAGAATATATTATGAAAATAAGCCTATAAAATATGTGCATGAAATGAAAAATAGAATACGGGTGTAGTGAAAATCAACCTTTTGGCGTAGTTCGTATAGAGTACGCTGAAAGGTTATTTTTATGGGATTTTGTACGCGGAGAAGTAATAGACTGTACGCCGAAAGTTATGTAGGTTTAGATTGATTTTCGGCGTCTTGGCGCTTATACTAGAAATTAGGATAAAATGTCGCATTTTATAACTTTATTGAGGTAAGAAAATATGGAGTTTATGACTATTAAAGAAGCAGCAGAAAAGTGGAACTTATCAGTTAGAAGAGTGCAGACAATCTGCAATGAAGGAATGATAGAAGGGGCTATGAAGTTTGGTAATACTTGGGCCATTCCAAAGAATGCTGTAAAACCAGCGGATAAAAGAATTAAGTCCGGGAAGTATATCAAGTCCTGATTTTGGGACAACAGATATGGGAGAATGGATTAGAAAGGAAGAGTATGCCTATGTTACCGGAAGAAAAAGCTCGTGTAAAAATTGATAAGCAATTAAGAAATGCCGGCTGAGATATAGTGGCTCGAAATGAATATCTGCCTAATAGCACATCTGCTGTTAAGGAAGCTTTGATGGGAGGAAACACAGAAAGTGATTATCTTCTCTTTATTGATGGAAAAGCTATTGCAGTTGTTGAGGCAAAAAGAGAAGAGAATCCTCTAGGTGATGAAGTTAAGAAACAGGCAGAGGACTATGCTGTTTCTCCACAGGACTGGTATGGTTTATGGTTTGAGAAACTTATTCCGTTAGTGTATATGGCTAATGGAAATAAGATATATTTCAAAAATATGTTGGTAGAAAACAGTGATTATGAAGAACTGTCACAGATGCATTCTCCTAAGAAGATGCTTCAGAGTATTGGAAAGAAGTCCGAGTATGGTGCTCTTCCGTTAATCGAGAAGCGTGGCCTTCGTGATTGTCAATATAGAGCAGAAGTAAAGTTTGAAGAATCATTAAAAATGGGAAACAAGAAAAATCTGGCAGTACTTGCAACCGGCTCTGGTAAAACTTATCTTGCATGTTTGGCAGCTTATAGATTGCTTAAGGCGACTTACTTATAGCTTAAAAAGTTTTTCTTGTTCAGGGCGGAAAAATATTTTTATTAAAGGAGATAAATTATGCCTAAACACACAGATGAAGATATTAGAAATATGAGTAAAATAACATGTAAGATAGCGGCAGATTACCTAGGCATATCCCCTATGGCGGTTAGTATCGGCATGAGAAATGATCTTTTACCGATTGGTTTTGCAATTCACAATGAAGAAAGAGATAGAACATATTCTGAGAGTTGGTCCTATCACATAATTGGTGAGAGATTGATTGCATATAAGTATGGGAAAACATCAGAAGTACAAGTTCAAAATATAGAAAAGAGTCTAAATACTATAATAGAACAGTTTGAAGAAATGAAAAAAGATTTGGTTTTTCTATTAAGCGAAAACGAGGATCAGCAGAATTAGAGCTTTATGAATATGCGTTTTCGCTGGGAAAATACAAAGATGTTGACAAAAAATATGCAGGAAAGGAGCTGCCAGGATGGAGAATGAAAAAGGAATAGTTAAATTGACTCGTAAGCAGCTCTATGATGAAATATGGGCTCTTTCAGTTGCAGGGGTAGCCAGAAAATATAACTTGAATTATGGTAAACTGATAGCAACTTGTAAAGTAGAAAATATATCTTTTCCTTCTTCTGGTTATTGGACTAAGAAGAATATGGGAAAAGATGTATCGAATGAGATTGTAGAATTTTCTGGATTGGAAGATACAGAAATTTCATTGATAACGAAAGACGCGGTTGTTAAGCGTATTCGGAAAGCTAAGGCAGAAGTAGTAGAGAAAGTGCATACTGACGTAACAGAAGAATTGGACGTAGTAACCGAGGAGGATTTACCGCAGAAAAAAACGGACAACATACCTGAGTGGCCGGATGGAATTCTTGATTATTTGGATGAGACGGAAAGAAATAAAGTATTAGAATATGCATGCAATCTGCAGATAAGTCAAAGTACACGATTGCATAAAATGCTGGTCCAATACAAGAAGGATATTACAGATTATAAGTCAAATCTGAAAGAAGTACAGAGTAGACCATACTATAATTCAAGACATAACAAACCAGAAAACGAGCCTGAATTTTTTAAGGAAATGTCTGATGAGTGTATGTCACGTGCAATTGCAATATTAGATACCGTATTCAAAACAATTGAATCTTTAGGTGGAAGTATTAATAGTGATTTGTCTGTAAAAATTAGAGGAGATATTGTTAGATTTTGTATGGTTGAGAGTCAAGACCAAGTGAAGCATGAAATGACTAAGCAAGAGGCACAGGCGCTCGTAAAATATAATGATGATATCAAAAATCATAGATGGGCTTCAAAACCGCAAATTAGAAAGTATGACAAGGTATATAATGGCAAACTTCGTATTGTGTTTGGGGCGCGAAGCTACATAAGAGATAACGATTCTGAAAAATTAGAAGATAGACTGGGTGATATTTTGGTTACCCTGTATGAGAAGGCAGAAGAGAATAGAATTGTACGAGAAGCACGTGAAGAGGCAGAACGTAAGAGAGTTGAAGAAGAGAGACGCAGAGAAGAAAATAGACAAAGAAAAGAACAAGAAATTCGTCTTGTAAAAGAACTTGTAAACAAAGCTGAAGACTATAGAATTGCAAAGGAAATAAGAGAATATATTCAGGCTATGATAGATAGTGGAAATGAAGATATTACTCCAGAATGGATTGAATGGGCTCTGAAGAAAGCTGACTGGTATGATCCGTCTATAGCGACTGAGGATGAATATCTGGGAAAACGTCAGCATGAAAAAAGTGCTGAAGAAAAGGAAAAATCTTTACAAGACAGTATCAGAAAGAGCTGGTATTGGTAAAAATGAATGGAGGCAATTTGATGGATAAAGATCCCTTTAAAGAGTATATGAAACAATCAGAACCGAATAAAAGAGACAAAGGTTATGCCTGGCATACAGCTATCGGACTTCAAGCAGTGGATGGAATTAAAGACTTCGAAAGTTATTTGATTGATACTGCAAATAAAGAATATTGAAGGTGATATTTCGATTGATGAAGCGCAAGAACTTCTCAACACGTATTATGAAAGAAAATCCAAAAGCAGATATAGAAGACCGTACGGAAGAGGCCGACAAAGTTGCCGTTAGAATAGACAAAAATTTTGTCGGAGAAAGCATTTAGTTTTACTCCGAATGAGTATATCTCTATTCATAAAAAGTTATTTACAGGGATTTATGGACATGCCGGAAAACTTAGAGATTATAATATCACAAAAAAAGAGTGGGGTGCTGAATGGAGCAACGATTCTTTATGGAAGTGCATCAGAACTTCGTGCAACCCTGGACTATGATTTTGCAGAGGAAAAGAAGTTTAGTTATAAAAACTTGAGCATGGAAGAAATTATTCACCACCTGGCGTTTTTTGTATCAAGATTATGGCAGATACATGTATTCGGAGAAGGAAATACACGAACTACGGCAGTATTTTTTATTAAGTATCTTAGAACACTTGGATTTGATGCAACTAACGACATTTTTGCGGAGAATGCATGGTATTTTAGAAATGCACTTGTTAGGGCCAATTATAACGATTTGAAAAATGGTGTTCATGAAACAACCGAGTATTTGGAATTGTTTTTAAGAAATTTATTGTTGGATGAGAAGAATGAACTTCATAATCGTACGATGCACATTAGTGGAAGGTTTGCAGAAGTGGACATTGAAAGAGTAAAAGTGGACATTGAGAGTGGAGAAGTGGACATTGAAAGCACAAAAGTGGACATTCGAAATAAATTACTTTCTTTCTCAGATACGATTTCAGAAAAAACAATAAATCATACAGTAGAAATATTTTCAAAATGTGGAAAAGAAAATTGTTTCGGAAGAACGATAGTTGAAGAAATTACTGGATTAAAGCCATCAGGAGCTTCCAAGTTAATAAAACTGTTGGTTGATAGTGAGGTAATCGTACCTGTAACAGGACATGGAAAAGGAAAATATCGGTTTCAATAAAAGTGAACATTGAAAGGGTGTTAATGCCATTCGCAAAAATGCCCAAAACAAATCGGCGTACTGATATATTACCAAATTTGGTAGCAGTATTTAGAATAATTTTGTATTATAAAAGTGTTACAAAATATCGGCGTACCCGCCACACGTTTACAAAGTCAAACGGTCTGTACGCCATGTCTTAACCTTATGATTGCAGATATTAGCAACCTGTCAAAGGGTGTAAAAACTCAGTAACTATGCGGGTTCGCGTACTGTTAAAGCAGTGAAAAACGACACCGCATGTGGAGACGGTTGTTCTTTTGTCCCAACTGAAACAAAAGCCGGATGATTACATTAATGTCACGATTGAACTTGATGATATGGATATAACATCTGCAGAGACTAAGGCTACATATGATGAGATAAAGAAGTATGTGGCTGAACATAATGCCGGCATGAAGGTTTCCAATCTGTATATCTCACAGGTAAAGAGAAAATGCGGAATTGAGGTTGGAAAGAATTATAATTTACTTAAAAATGAAGATAGCAGGCAACCGCAGTGTCCAGAAGATAAAGAGAGTGCAATTGTGGAGGCATTGAAGCATTGTAAGATGAATAAATAAAGAGAGGTGCATATGCTATGCCAGGTATACTCGTGGTTGAAGATGATGAAAATTTAAATCGCGGAATTACATTTTCACTGAAAAAATCCGGATATAAGGTTTTTTCAGCAGAATCAGTGAAAAAAGCGAAAAGAATTGCAAGTGATAATAATGTGGATGTTACCATTTGTGATGTGAATCTTCCGGATGGGAATGGACTGGAATTTGTAAGGTGGATGAGATGCAATTATAATACATACATTATTTGTCTTACAGCACTAGATCAGGAGATGGATCAGGTCATGGGATATGAAGCAGGGGCAGATGATTATATTACAAAGCCGTTTAGTCTTTCGGTACTTCTTTTGAAAATAGAAGCACATTTCCGCCGCAGACAGGAGAAAACGGAAGCCGGAAAGATGATTTCGGGAGATATCGTATTTATCGCAGGAGAAATGAAAGTCCTGATAAAGAGTCGTGAAATCAGTCTGACAAAAACGGAGTTGAAAATGCTGACTTTTTTTCTTCAGAATCCGAAACAGATTCTTTCAAAAACACAAATATTGGAAAAATGTGTTTGATCTGGAAGGGGATTTTGTGGATGAAAATACAATCGCTGTCAATATCAGAAGACTCCGTGAGAAAATCGAAGACAATCCGGCTGCACCGGTCTATATAAAGAATATCAGAGGTCTTGGGTATATATGGAATCAGGAGGTAAGGCAGTGACAAAGAGATATCGCAAGAAGATTACAGTAGTGCTCTCCTTGGCATTACCTGTCATGTTATCGTTTGCAATATTAAATTGCTTTACCACGTATGTGTTTTATGAAGATTATAAATATAAAATGAATCTTATGACAGAAATTGCAGCAAAGGAAGAATTTTCCGGGCTGGATGCTGTTTCGGAATTGCTTAAGGATAAGGATATTGAAACTAACGAACAGGGAAGGCGATTATTGGAGCAATATGGATACTGGGGAAATAAAGGGAATGTGTTTTATTCGCAATTCCGGCATCAGGTTATGGTGACCGGTGCTGTAAGCACTTGTGATATGCGTGCTTCTTTTGATTATTTATTTTTATTGGAAGAAGACAGAAGATGCGTGTCATCAGAAAATTTTAGACCAGTTAGAAGAAATTCTGATCAGATTCCGTGAAAATAAATTTGATGATTTACTGAAAACGGAAAATCATGCAGAACTGGAAAAATTGAATGACCAGCTTGAAGCAATCGGACATCATATTCAGTTGATAAAGGAAGAAGCAAGGGCAGAAAAGGAGAACACGAAAGAAATGGTTTCTGATATTTCTCATCAGTTAAAGACACCGGTTGCAGCTTTGGATACATGTTTTAGTGTGCTGATGCAGAATGACTTAAGTGCCACAGAACAGGAGGAGTTTCGTATCCGTTGTCGGAGTGCTCTGGATGGACTGGAGACATTATTGCAGTCGCTTCTTGAAATATCCAAGATGGAAACTGGACTGATTCAGATTAATAAGAAAAAACTTCCGCTTATGGATACTGTCATATCTGCTGTGAACCGCACTTATCCTAAAGCGGATGAGAAAGAAATTGAATTCGTTTTTGACTATGAAAAAGAGCTGGAAACATGCACGATTATGCAGGATAAAAGGTGGCTTGGTGAAGCTGTGATCAACGTTCTGGATAATGCGGTCAAGTACAGTCCGTGTGGTTCAAAAATATTTATCCGGTTACAAAAAAGAAACGATCTTGTAAGAATGGAAATTGAGGATCAGGGAATTGGTATTCCGCAGAATGAGTATCACAAAATTTTTCAACGATTTTACAGAGGAAGTTCCAAGGAGGTCATGGAAAAGAGTGGTACAGGAATCGGACTTTTTCTATCGAGAGAAATTATCGAAAAACACGCAGGTACGATTACGGTAACCTCCGGCAAAAAGAAAAAAGGAAGCACGTTTGTGATTCAATTACCATATGTTGGTTAAATTTTAAGTGAGCAGAAATCTTACAATTCTGTAAGATTTCTGCTCGTTTTTTGAAAGTGAAATGAAAGATTGTCCTGATACAATTTGGATGTAGGTTGAAAAATGACCAAATATATAAACAGGCAAAGAAAGCGTGCTGAAAAGGTACGCTTTACAGAATTGAAAAGGAGGCAACACATGAGTGTGATATTAGAAACCAAGCAGCTTTGTAAGTTTTATGGCGCAGGTGAGAATCAGGTCAAAGCGGTCAATCAGGTGGACATTCAGATTGAGCAGGGAGAATTTGTCGCAATTGTTGGAAAGTCAGGTTCCGGTAAAAGTACATTACTTCATATGCTTGGAGGGCTAGACACCCCGACAAAAGGCAGTGTTACTTTAGCAGGGAAAGATTTATACAGGATGAAGGAAGATGCCCTTGCTGTTTTCCGCAGAAGAAAAATCGGATTTGTTTTTCAGGCATTTAATCTGGTTTCATCTGTTAATGTCTGGGAAAATATTGTACTGCCACTGGGGCTGGATGGAAGAAAAGTGGATGAAGCGTATGTAAATGATATTATTGCAACTCTGGGGATTGAAAACCGGATTTATAATCTGCCAAATCAGTTATCCGGAGGACAGCAGCAGAGAGTAGCAATTGCAAGAGCACTGGTGAATCGTCCGGAAATTATATTTGCAGATGAGCCGACAGGAAATCTTGATTCTAAGACCAGTGATGAGGTAATCGCTCTGCTTAAGATGACAGCAAAAAAATATGGACAGACAATTGTAATGATTACCCATGATGACGAAATTGCACAGGTCGCTGACCGTATTCTGGTGATTGAGGACGGACAGGTGGTGGATTTCAGATGAAGACAATAAGCAGGATTGCATATAGCAATGACAAAAGGAACAGGACAAGAAGTATACTGATCATGATGGCAATCTGTCTGACCACGATGCTGCTTGTTATCATCAGTACTGTGGGAAATGGGGTAATTCATTTACAGAAAAGTCAGGCGGCAGGATCATATGGAAGCAATTATGGTCTGTTTGTTTCCGCAGACGGATCGCAGTTAAAAGAAGTAAACCGCCGTGCGGAAATAGATGCTATAGGCACTATGTGCACCGAAGGTATCATAAAAGGCAATGAAAAAGGCGGGTTTGTCTGCATGGATGAGACTGCAAGAAAAATGCTTCCTTATAATAAAGAATATGAGTTGAAGGAAGGAAAGTATCCGGAAAAAATGCAGGAAATTGCCGCAGGAAGAGCATTTTTTCGTGCAATGGGGTATGGTGATGTAAAGATCGGAGATACAGTTACACTGGATTACCGCGCAGGGATGCAGTCAGAATATAAGCCGGAAGAATTTGTTGTCAGCGGAATCCTATATGATCGGGATGAGTATACCATCGAGGCATCTTATGTTGCTTTCGGGTCACAGGAGTTTTATGATGAGCACGTCGCAGAGAATGACAGACAGTATAATATTTATTTTACTTTAAATGATTCTGCAAATGTATCTATGAATAATATTGATTCGGTTATAAAGCAGATTGCAGCAGCTTGTGGGATCGAAGAAAAAAACGTTATAGTCAATGATCTCTATTTGCAATGGGTCTTGCAGCCGAGTTATGAAATGATTGCGGTATGCGGGGTTTTGATTCTTGCAATTGTACTTTTCTCTGTTGTGGTCATTTATAATATTTTTCAAGCCGGTATTGCCAACAAGATACAGGAGTATGGAAAAATCAAGGCTCTGGGAGCGACAAAAAAGCAGATGAAACAACTGATCTTCAGAGAGGGTATGTTTTTGACAATTTCTTCAATACCAGTTGGATTGCTTCTTGGTTTTCTGATTGCAAAATGCGGTTTTAACTGGCTGATAGAACAGGGGAACCTTGTATCAACCGGAACTGGCTCTATGGGAGTTCAAAATCAGCAGGTGCCTCTGTTTTCCCTGCCTGTTATGCTTCTCTGTATTTTCGTATCATTTCTTACCGTTGCTTTGGCACTGCGTAAACCAATGAAAATTGTTTCACGGATTTCACCCATCGAAGCAACACGGTATTTAGAAAATGCAGAAACACACAAAAAAGGAAAACGAAATGGCAGAAAAAATGTCACCGTGTTTTCTATGGCAATGGCAAATATAACGGGTAATCCCAAAAGAACCATTGGTACTATCCTCACAATGGGTTTTTCTTGCGTATTGTTTGTGATTATCTCTAATTATGTGGGAAATATTGACACGGAGCATGAAGCACGTCTTTCAGTTAATCATGGACAATTTGAACTGCAGCTTGACTATTCTGCTGAGTATGATGAAAGATATCCGGAGAATAATCTGGATACGATTCTGACGGATGATCCATTGAATGATTCGCTGATTGAAGAAATCAAAAGCATTCCGGGAGTGACAGATGTCATGACGAGAGAGATTGTCTCTGTAAATCTGAACGGAACAAGATTTCCGGCTGATATTGTGAGTAAAAATGATTTTGATTTTATGCGCCAAGAAGGGGATATTGGCTCTATGGACTATGATCAGGCGGTAAAGAATGGTGATATTTTCTTTGGCTGGTCAACGTGGATGGAACAAGATGGATATGCTCTGGGTGAATCCATTGCATTTGACTTTGAGAATGGAAGTGGAACCTATACCTATCAGGGAAAGATTGCAGGATCTTTTGTAAGTGCGGACACTTATCTTGTCATTCCGGAAGGTGTATATCGTTCCATGAATCCGAGGGGAACAGCCTATGGCTATCTGTGGGTGGACTGTGATAAAAAAGATGTTGCATCTGTGGAACAGAGTCTGAATACTTTGATTTCTAATACTTCGCATATAAAAATGGATACCTATCATGCACAGTTACAATCTGCAGAATTCACAGCTCGCATGATGAAGCTTGGCTGTTATCTGTTTATGGCGGTTGTAGGACTCATCGGTTTTATGAATATGGCAAACACCATAATCATGAATATTACGACAAAAAAGCAGGAATATGGTATATTACAGGCTGTGGGTATGACAAATAAACAATTAAATTTATGTCTGCAGTTACAGGGACTGATTTTTACGGTTGGTACCATATGCGTAGCTTTGATCATTGGTCTGCCGCTCGGCTATGCACTTTTTTCCTATGCAAAACATAATGGAATATTTGGAATGAATATCTATCATGTTCCAATCGTACCAATTTTTATTATGATTTTTTTGGTCGGTCTGTTGCAGATTGTACTTTCCTGCGTTTTAAGCAGTAATCTGAAAAAGGAAACGCTGGTAGAAAGAATAAGGTATCAGGGATAGCAAGTAATATGTAATGAACTAGTACAGCGAATATTAAGTAACTGATATATTGACTTGTCTGATTTTTCATCTGCGGCGTTGTCGTCAATCGCCGTAGCCACCGCTACGCCTCATTCCTCCGCCTTGCAGCTGAAGAAATCATCCTGCATCAATATAGCAGAAACTTAATTTTCGCTGTACTAGATCTTAACGAAGAGGAGAAATAGATAACTTCCATTTTGTATGTATGATAAATCTAAACAGTATTTTAGCAACATTTCCTGAGGGGCTGTCGGGAAATAGATAGTTCTAAAGCAGGGAGGATATGACTCACAACGAGTCATACCCTCTCTGAATTTATCTGAAAAAAGAAAAAA